>JACZKY010029387.1_pt1 | contig 18159 bp, 19 predicted proteins | sample 8237611 | NCBI WGS metagenome assembly JACZKY01 (sample SAMN16148055, study PRJNA663545) | marine sediment metagenome | biome: sediments and biomass from bioreactor inoculated with such sediments; feature: coastal sediments; material: methane- and iron-fed bioreactor; isolation source: Bothnian...
GTTAGCCACTTCTCACCCTGAAATTGAAAGCGGCGGGCTCGTGACCCGCCGCTGATTGTCGACCTACCTACTTAGGCTGCGAGGCCCGCGAGCAACGCATCAAGTTCGGGGTCGCCCGTCGACGCTGCTGCCGGTGCAGCCGGTGCAGCCGTGACGGGTGCAGCCGCGACGGGTGCTGCCGCGACGGGTGCTGCCGCGACAGGTGCAACGGGCGCGGCCGGTGCCGGTGCTGCGACGGGTGCCGGCGCAACGGGCGCTGCTGCTGCAACAGGCTGAACCACTTCCGCCGGCTGAACCACTGCCGCTGCTACGGGCGGCGCGACCGGCGCTGCCGCCGGTGCCGGTGCTGCTGCTGCTCCCACACCGCCGATCAGCTGCGTCTCGTCCACTTCCCATGCGGCGGGTGCCGGTTGGGCGGCATACGGGTTCGCAGCGACCGCGGCGGCCGAGTAACCCAGCGACGCAGCCGGCGCCGGCAGACCGGCGATCGCACGAACTTGCGTCAGTGCGCGCTGTGCAGCCGCTTCGCTTTCTTGCTTCACGAAGTCGTCCAGGTTGTTCAACTTCGTCAGCGCTTCAGCCGGAACCGGCTTCGAGCCGCCCGCGACCTGCACACCGTAGCGGGTGTCCTTACCGGCGCCCGACTTCTCGATGATGATGTCGCAGCCGGTGTTCGGATCGAGCAGGTTCGGCCACTCGTCGAACAGGCTGATGATGCCGCCCACACGCCCTTGTTGCCGTTGAACACGGTCGGCGGGACTTCGAGGATCTGCGGGACCGTCGGGTTGCCGCCTTCGAGCTCGAGGACGTTCAGGAGCACGCGACCGCTCGCCTTCGATTCCTCGATGCGCTTCTTCGTCACGTCGTCCGTGGTCATCGCGATCGCTTGCGCGACGGCGTCGCAGACTTCGCAGGGGCGACCGAACGTGCGATCGGTGCAGATGTAGACCGCCTTCACCTGGCCCGCTGCGTCCTTGATGAAGTGCTGGCCGAAGTCGTGATAGAAGAGCGGATCGCCATTGCCACGCCAGCCCGGCAGGATGCGGTAGCGGTTGCGGCCGGCCTTCGGCTTGATGGTCTTCTGACCGCCGGTTTCGGCCTTACGCTTCTGGAGGAGTTCCATCAGTGCTGTGGTGCTCATGTTTTTCGTTTCCTTTAGACAGTTTTCAGGTGACAGTTAAGTCGGAAGTGATGAAAGATTGCTCGACGGGCTGAGTATTTATTCTGCCCGTCTCACACCATCATTATAGTCAGTTGTGACTTACTTTTGAGGGTAAGAAAACAAGATCCTTTAGGCTGCGTTCAGCCGGCTCTGCTCAGCTGCGAGTGCGCGGTCACGCGCGCTATTCGCGGCGTTCTCGGCTTCGCGTGCGCTCATGATGCGCAGCTGGCCCTCGCGTTCGCGCCGGCGATCGACGGACACCTGCACGATCATGTCCTTGCGCATCATGTAGGCTTCACGGGCGTCGTTCGCAATGTCGTAGAGCGACCGGGCCTCGATCACCTTGGTCTGCGCGGCGATCATGCGCGGATCGGACTTCACCGCGTTCTCGATCATCTTCTCGGTCGCCTTCACGCCGTCTTGCACGAACTTCTTGCGCCACGCCGAATCGAGGGTCGACTCCATCACGTCAGCGGCCAGCTTGCACTTCTCCCACTGGCGGCGCGCATAGGCTGCCTGCTGTGCGTAGTGAACGAACATCGGCGCCTGGCTGATAACAGCGTCGTCCAGATCGTTCGGATTCACCTGAAGATCCTTCTTCAGCTGGTCCGCATCCACGAAGACACGCAGCCCATGTTCGGTAGGCTGCGCCGGCGCACTCGGTGCCGGAGCCGGTTGTGCCACTTCGACGGACGGCTGGTCGAGGTTGCCCACCATCTGCGCCATCTGGTCGACGGACATTGCGGCGGTTTGAGTCATGATCCTTCCTTCGGTTACGAGATAAGTTCCGCAACTTTCGTTGCGACGGTTTGCAAAACGGAATACTTGCCCGGATCGTGGTAAATCTGAGCCGGGTTGATGCCGAACACGATCGACGCGTCGCGCTTGGGGTCATAGACCACCTTGCCCGCGAGCTCCGCCGTTGCGCCCTTCACACTCGGCGCGAAGAATCGCGCTGAATTGCTACCGAGCGTCACGATAACGGGCGGTTTCAGGATGTCGAGCTCGCGCTGCAGGAATTCACTGCAGGCGTTGATCTGCTCGTTCTTGAGCGTTTTCTGGTCTTTCGGCTTGCCACCCTTCACGAGCGTCGTGAAGTAGCCATCCTGCGGCGACAGGCCAGCTTCCTTCAGCGCGTTGATGAGCATGGCCGCGTTGTCACCCTCCAGCAGCTTTCCCGCCTTCTCCTCCTGCCAGTTCGGGTTGTCGGCGACGACCATGAACTTCGGCGTCTTGCCCACGCGCGGCATCGGGTGTCGGCAGCCCGACAACGAACACTTGTCGCAGTTGCGCGTCTCTTCTGCGAGGCGCACGATCTGAAGCAGGGCGAGCTTTTCGGCGTTCAGCGTGCGATCAGCTTTCACCGTCTCGACCGCGAAGCCCGGCAAGAGCTCAATGCGATCCTTCTGGCGATCTGCGTGCATCGCGGGAACCTTGTCGCCCTCACACTCGGCGAACGCACCGATCCGGATGAGCTTCTCCTTCACCGCGTTGTTGATGTGCCGGCCGGTGTAGCCGGCGGCCTTCAGTGCGGCGTCGAAATCGGTGCGGTTCGCGAACGGACGGCCCCACTTCGCACGGGCGTCGACCACGTAGCGCGCGGCGTTCTCGGACATGCCCTTGAGTGCCTGGAACGGCGCATAGAGCTTGTCTTCGCCGACGATCTCGACACGGGCACTCGAATGGTTGATGTCCGGGGGCAGGACATGAATATTCATGCGGCGTGCCTCGGTCACCAGCAACTCGCGCTTCTCTTCCTTGTCCAGCTCGGTGAGCGACGCGGCGAAGAACTCGGCCGGGAAGTAGACCTTGAGCCACATCGTCCAGAACGAAATGACCGCATACTCGACCGAGTGCGACTTGTTGAACGCGTAGCCGGCGAACACTTCGATCTTGTCCCACAGCATGCCGGCGGCGCGCTCGTCCATGCCGGCTACGGAGACGCAGCCAGTCACGAACTTCTCGCGCATTTCGGCCATCTTCTCCTTGTCCTTCTTGCCCATTGCTTTCCGCAGATGATCTGCTTGGGCGAGCGTGAACCCGGCGACGTCGCGGGCGACCTGCATCACCTGCTCCTGATACACGATCACCCCGAAGGTGTCCTTCAGCGCGGGCGCCATGTTCGGGTGCTCGTAGTAGGGGTGCTTCTTCCCCTGCTTGATGGCGATGTAGTCGTCGCACAGACCCGCGTCGAGCGGACCAGGACGGTAGAGCGCTACGGCGGCAACGAGGTCGTCAAACGTCACATTTCCCGCCAGCCCCATTTCACGCAGCACGCGCCGCATACCTGGCGATTCGAACTGGAACACGCCCGTCGTGTCGCCGCGCGCGAATGCCTTCATGACCTGTTCGTCGTCCAGCGAGAGCTTCAGCAGGTCGATCGTCTTGCCGTGCCGCTCTTTGATGTAGTCGGATGCGAGCTTCAGGACATCCAGGTTCGTCAGCCCCAGAATATCCATCTTGATGAGGCCCCAATCCTCGACGGATCGCTTGTCCCAATTGCACACCGGCCCGCCCGTGCGGGTTTCGACCACCGCGCGATTCACGATCGGCTCGCCGGCCACGACAACACCTGCTGCGTGCTGCCCGAGCCCGCGCGCGGCGCCCTCCAGGTTGACAGCGTGCTTCCACACGTCGGGGAACTTCTCGCGGAACTTGTCGATCTCGGGCACCACCGCGGCCGACTCCTCCAGAGACGCGGATACCCCGTGCGTGCTGTCCATCTGCTTCGAGCAGGCGTAGTCGAACGGCGACAGGTCATGCACGCGCCCACAGTCCCGCAACGACGACGCAGCGCCCAGCGTGTTGTAGTTGGAGATCCCCGCGACCTTATCGCGCCCGAAGTGCTCCGCGATGTATTCGATCACTTCGTGCCGGCGCTTCGACATGAAGTCGAGGTCGGCGTCGGGCAAATCCAGACGCTCCGGGTTGATGAAGCGTTCGAACAGCAGGTTGAACCGGATCGGGTCGACGTCCGTGATGCCCATCAGGTATGCGACGAGCGAACCGCCCACCGAACCCCGGCCAGGACCGACGATGATGCCCGCCTGCTTCGCCCAATGGACGATGTGCTGCGTCAGCAGGAAGTAACCGGAGAACCCCAGCTTGCGCAGCGTGTCCAGCTCATACGCGAGACGCTGCTTGTATGCCGGCAGATCGGCCGCGTCAGGCTTGTGGCCCAGCACCGGCGCGGAGAAGCGCTGACGCCAACCGACCGCGCACGCCTCCATCAGCGCCTTAAACTCGTCGTCCGCCATCTTGGGTAGACAGGGCTCCAGCTTCTTGAACACGTAGGTGCATGCGTCGGCGAGCGCCTGGCAGCCCTTCATCGCGTGAATCACCGGAAGCCCCAGCTCGTGCGCGGCCTTCACGATATCCGTCATCGGCTTCATGCAGAAGTCGCGGGTGTGCGGACGCATGACGCGCCGGTCGCCCATCTTGACGTCCCGCGCCTCGATGATGACGCGCATCACGTCGAGCGTGTCGGCATGCTCTTCGCTCGGGTAGAGCGCCGGCCACGACAAGATAGCGTCGAGCCCGTGCTTGTTGACCATGTCCACCGCGCGCCGGTTGAGCGTGCGATACAACGGCGTGTTGACCGGCACGAGCTCCGCGAACACCTGCGTCGTCTTGCACAGGTTGAGCAGCACTTCCTCGTATTTCGGGTAGTGGAACAGGCTGTAGAAGTCACCCGTCGAAATGACGCAGTCTTCCAGCTCGTAGAGCTCCTTCAGGCCGATCCGCGACTGGTAGTAGAAATATTCCTCGCTGTTGGCCTTCGACAGCAGCTTCATGAGGCTGCGCATGCCGTTGTCGTTCTTGACGTAGGCTTTGACCATGAAGAACGGGTTCGGCCGCTCTTTCTCGCCGCTTGCCTTCGATGGCTTCCGATAGGTCGGATCCTCGTAGACGCGCAGTGTGCAGCCGATGATGGGCTTGATGCCTGCCTTTTGCGCCTTGCCGCTGAAGGTGACCATGTTGGACACCGTCATCGTATCGACCAGCGCGAGCGAGGCATAGCCCAGCTCCTTCGCTCGCGCGACCATCTTGTCCACCTGCAGGATCGATTGCCCCATCGAGAAATCGGATCGCGCATTCAGAAAATGCCTTTGCAGGCTCGTTGATACACTCATTTCAGGGTTTCCCGGTTATCAAACAGCAGTTTTCCCGACAGCACTCGGCATGCACACAAGGCGGTCGCCCACGAGTGTTGCGATGCGAAGCGCCGGGAAAATTGCCACCACAATCGACACACGCGCGAACGCCGTGCCTTCCGACCACCCGAACTCAGTCATGAATGCCTGGCGCAGCTGAGCCTTGGTGAAGCCGCCGGCGATAAGCATTTCGCCCGCCAGGCGCAGCCACCGCTGTGCCGTCTCGTCAAAGGGGTTTTGCCCCTGAGCGACGCGATACCGGGCGCGCGAGTCAGCGCCCCGAGCCATCATGGGTCTGAGCACCTTGGCAGCATGAGCGGGGAGCGCAGCAAGCGTTGACTGTTCGCGCTCGCCCAGCGTCAGATTGACCTTGATCGACGCCACCGCGGGCGCCGCTATCGTGGTTGCGACGGGCGATGCAGGGGTCGATTGCGCAGTGACGACCTTCGCCGTGCGCTCCAGGTATGCGATGTTGGTCGTGACGTCCATCTTCGAAGAGAGGGACATCAGCATCCCGTGACAGGCGGATACGCACAAGCTCCTGTCTTTGCACACCGAGCACGTCTTCGCCTCTGCTGAGAACACCGACGGCAAGCCGCAGCAGCTAGGCGACGCCATTACAGCTTCACCCCATAGACGCGCTCGAGCTCCGCGCGCACGCGGTCGCACTCGGACTTCTTCAGGTTCAGGAAGCGAAAGATCATCCGAAGCGTGACCTCTTTCGGCGGCAGCGCCATGCGAGCGCACGTCGAATCGAAGAACTCCATGAACTCGGGCGTCTGGTGCAGCAGCAGCGAAACCGCGCGCTTTGCATTGGGCGACAGCATCGCGATGTTCTTGAGCCGCGACTGCCGGCGCTCGAGCAGGCTTTCGGGCGTATCGTCGTCCTCTTCGTCGTGCGCAATGAACTCGTAGGCATCCCCGCCATCGTCTTCCTCGAGTCCGTCACCCGCGAGCGCTTCCGTGCTTACGAGGCCCAGCCGCATGCGCTCTTCGATCATGCGCTCGGCCCACCGATTGAAGTTGTTCCAGCACGACTGCCCGAAGTAGGCTGCGAATTTCCAACCCTTGCTCTCATCAAAGGTGGCGATGCAGCGGACGAGGCTTTCGGACATTTGCTGGTAGACGTCCTCGTATGTCACCGAGACGCCGGCTTCGGCCAGGCGGCCGAAACCCTTCTTCGCGAACGTGTGAAGTAGGCCGACGTTGTCGGTGTAGAAGGCGTTGCGAGCGGCAGAAGCCGCCCGAGCCGCTACTGCTTGGGCGTGCATGGTTGCTCCTGTTAGCTCGTGAAGATGCGCGATGCAACGCCGTCGACGACCTGACGGTCAACGGGCGAGAGCTTGTTGATGAAGGAGAGCGTGAGCCCTGCTCGCCAGCTGCCCTTACGCAGTCCGATATCTGCAGCGTCAATCAGACAACGCGGGGAAATCGTGTGGCTGATCTCCTTCGATCGATAGGACTCGCGCACCATGTTCGCGAACTGCACCAGCTTCTCCGCCTGGTCCGCCTTGATCTTCGAGCGGTTCACGAGGATCAGCGCCTCGAGCTCCGGCTTCATGTAGGTCGCCTCGATCACCATGCCGAAGCGGTCGAAGTTCGCGGCGTTCTGGATCTGCGTGCCCTGATAGAGCCCCGTGTCGTCACCGGAGCCGTTCGTGTTTCCGGTCGCGATGAAGCGGAAGTTCGGATGCGGCTTGACGACCCGCCATTCCGGCGAGGCATCTTTAATAATCAGTGACTTACCTCTTTCGAGAATAGGTTGATACACGGCGAGGACGGCAGGCAGCCCGAAGTCGTATTCGTCTGCAAGGTAGATCCAGCCGTTACGCATCGCGAGCGGCAGCAGGCCGGGCTCGAACACGGTGTCGCCGTTGCGCACGACCCATTGGCCCAGCACATGCGACTCTTCGGTGCCAATCGAGTGCTGAATACGCATGACCGGGCGGCCGGTGCGTGCCGCAATCTGCTCGACCAGCGTCGTCTTACCCGTCCCTGCATGGCCCCAGACGAACAGGTTCTTGTTGAGCTCGATCGCCATCAGCGCGTTCTTCAGGTTGTCCACGTCGAAGATGAAGCCGGGGTCGACCTCGGGCACGAATTCCGGGTGCTGCGGGTTTGCGAACAGCGTGACGGGGATCGGCTGACCGCGACCGTTCTTGCCGGCCGGCGCGTCGCCAAGCCCGAAGACCTCGTGAAGCGCGCCGGTCGTTTGCCCGTTCGGGTTCAATGCAGTGACGTTGGCGGGCATTGCGCTGCCGGCCATACCAACCGTAGCAGGTGCGGCTGAGTGGCTCTCTGCCATGCGCTTCGCGATCGCGGCCTTCGCGGCCTCAGACAGAATCGGCTCATTCGGGAACCGCTCCTGGTAGTCTTTCAGGGTCACGCCTTCATGCGTGTTGTCCTTCAGGTGCAGTTCAACCGAATGGATCAGAGCACCGCAGATGGCGCAGGTGATCTTGCCGTTAGATTCGCTCATCGATTCCCCCGTGATTACCACGAAAATTCAGAAAAATTAGACAGTAGATGAATGTTAAACCTGCCCGCTCGGAGTTGTAAAGTCAGCGTTGACTTATCCTAGCGGGCACCATGCTTCATTTCAGGAGCAGGCGCTGCAGCTCCTTCATGACGGTCGTCGGCAGATCATTTACGTCGTTGAGCACGACGTTCGACCGATAGAATTCCTTCACCGCATCGGTCAGGATGCCAAGCCCGACGACGTCAATGCCTGATGCCTCGATCTGGCGCACCACTTCCTTCAGGTGGTTGTCGAGCGCAGCGCTTGTCCCGTTGCACGCCGGCATGCCGTCAGACAGCACCTTCAGAATCTTGCGCTCCGAGCGCTGCTGCATCAGGCGGCGCGCTGCGATCTGCACCGATTCGCCGTCGACGTTCTCTTGCATCATGTCATCGCAGTGTGCGAGTTGCGCGAAGCGACGGCGAATGTCAGGCGTCATGCGCTCGGTGTAACTCTTCACGATCGCGAGTCGCAGCGCGGTGCGCCGGGTGTAGGTGAACCCACCCTCCGCTTCCTCCTTCATCATTTGTTGCTGCACGGCGCGCGGGAAATCCTTCGTCGTGAAGGCGAGCACTTCGTTCGCGATGCCCAACTGATCCAGCACCGAAGACAGCGCATACGCGGAGTAGGCAGCGATGACAATTTTCCGGTGCGACCACATCGAACCGGAGCAATCCACCAGCAGCTCGACCGCGACATCCTTCGTCTTATTGACCTGCCGGCGCCGAAACACATCGTCCCGCCCCACCCTGATCCGGGCGAGCGACGGTCCATGCAGCCGGCCGGACTTATGCCCACCCGTCCAAACTGATGCAGAGCGCGCGGCGACCGCCCGCTCAAGCGACTTCTGCAGCGGCCCGATCATGTGATCGACCTTCTCCTGCATGCGGGTCACCATGTCCTGATTGAAGCCTTCCTCCACCTCGAGCACCGACACGTCGTCAAAGTCCCGCGAGAACAGGGAGTAGCTCGAGCCCTTCGTGGCGTCTCTCGCAGTCTTCGACAGTGCCTCTGCTGCGGCCTCGTCAAAGTCGGTCATCGGCGACTCGTTCAATTCATCGAACAGGGACGGGGCCGGCTCGTCACTCTCGCCTGGGTCGCCGGCGCCTGGTGTCGTTCCGCTGCTGTCGCCTTCGGGCTCCTCCCCATCTGCGCCCGATGCACCCGACGCGCCGTCTTCGCCCTCCTCGTCTTCATCGTCTGCGTCGCCGGTGCCATCAGCGCCCTCGTCGCCTTGCGCTGCGTCGCCGCCTGGCATGCCGTCGCCCTGCTCTTGCTCTCCGCCCTCGTCGCCTTCGCCTTCAGGATCGGTATCACCATCCGCGTCGCCATCAGCCGAGTTTTCCGGCTCTGGCGTATCCCGAATATCCTCACCGTTGGGCTCCGGCTCCGGTTCTGAGCCGGCCGAGACATCTGCGTCATCCGCTGGCGGCGGCTCTTCCCCGCCTGTCAGGTCATCGTCTGGCGATGGATCGACACCGCTGCTCGAATTCCCCGCGGTCGGCTGCTCATCCTCGTTGCTTTCGCCAGACATGCCCGGATCCGGCGGGTCGGCAGACTCGTCTTCGGGCGTCAGAGTCTCTGGCGGAGACGGGGGCGGCGGCGCTTTCGGCTTGGGCGTCGTTTTCGACAGACGCTTTTTCGCCTCTTCCGCGACCTTCAGGCTATCCCACGAGCTTTCGACGGACTTGAGCATCATCGGGAAGTCCTTGCCGAGCTTGTCGACGACATCCTGAATCTGGCCCCACTTGTCGGACATGTAGTCGACGAACGCCGGCTGCCCCGCAAACGCCCGGAAGGCCGGCACGAGAAGGATCTGCTTCGCTTGCTCGGGCGCTTCTTTCAACTGGCCGTCGATAAATTCGCGCAGGAAGAACCCGTGCATGCGCGTCAGGTGACCACCAGAGCCCGGAAAGCGCTCGCCCATCTTGCGCTCAACGAAGGCGTCCTCCACCAAGTTGTGCAGCCAGTGGATCCCCTGCTTCTCTGCCTTCACGACCGCCTTCTGGTCGGTAAACAGAATGTGTCCCACTTCGTGATCGAGAAAGCCCTGCGTGGCAGCGAGCAGCTCGTCGTCTGCATCGTCGGGAATGTAGGGAAGGTTCACCCGCTCGATCGCGTGCGTCTTTCGGCTATACGCCACATACGCACGGGTTCCCTGCTGTGTGACCTTAACTGAACGCTGAGTTAGCATCGGAACGATCTTTGTGATCGCCTCCCGAAGAATCAGAACGTGGTTGTTTACGCGCATTGTGGTGTCCTTTCGCCCCGAAAAATGGGCAATTTGTTCGCATATGAAGATTGTCGATTGCTACACTAGGACGTGATATATATCAATGCGACGTTAACCATTTGCTGAGCTTTTCTGCGGCATCCTTGTTGACAACGATCGTCGCGTCGCCCATCGCCGAATCGATCAAAATTACTTGTCCGTAGTCCGGGTGCTCCCCAATCTCTGTAGTAACGGAACCCGCGTCCATGCTGGCTGACACCTTGAGATCGACCTTGAGGTCGATCATGGCCTGATACGATGCACGGACGAGGGTGAGGTTCTGCAACATGAAACATTCCTTGATTGATGGATTATCCGATCATAGATGATCGTAGGTCAGCGGTTACTTATATTATAGACCGATACAGTGCGGATCAGACACTATTTAACGCCTACGCACCTTTGGACAGCCAGCGGTTCCTGTGTCAAACGGGGCAAGACGCACTATAATGAAGTCATCTGTAACTAATTTTTTGAGTGAGAAATTCACTTAGCGTTCAAGAATTCAGGGGGCTCAAACCTATGGCAAAGAAGCAGATTTCGGCAGCAGACTACATTTCGGGCCTGATCGGCATGTCCGACAAGTCGCAGCGACAGATCGCGGCGGAGATCGGCTACAGCAACCCGAACATGATTACCATGCTCAAGCAAGGCAGAACGCAAGTTCCCATCAACAAGGTCGGCCCTCTTGCGAAGTCTTTGGGCATTGACCCCGTCCACCTTCTTCGCATGGTGATGCTTGAGAAGACACCTGAAGTATGGGAAATCCTTGAGGAGATCATCGGCCGCAACGCCACGATTTCCCAGACTGAGCTTGGCCTGATCGAGTTCTCACGCAACCAGTTGCAAGGCGTCGACCTCGACCTCCACGATCACCAACTCATTGACGACCTTGGCAATGCCTTCAGCGCCTACGCAAACCGTCGGAAGGCAGAACTCACGCGAGGCAGCAAAGAAGTGAAGCGCGGCCCGAAAGCTGCGTCGTAGACCAGCAGCCATACACCCGCACTGCCGCGGGTATTCGCTTGCGCTTTGTGCCTCCGATGAACGCAAAAAAGCCCGCACACCGGCGGGCTTTAATCAATACATCGCTGTAATTTCTAAGCTATCAGCGCGCGAACATAACGATCGCGATCACCGCGAACATTGCGAGCAACGAGCCGACGATGCCGAACTTCGCGACCTTGCGCAGCAGTTCCTGGTTTGCCTGAAGCGTATTCAGATCGTCAAGACGGTGCTGTTGATGTAGGAACTGCATATTCCCTCCTCAGTTCGCGGCATAGTGCACTGCCGCAGCCATTATCAATACTACCACGCACGCCACCACCGAGGCCGTGAATGCAAGATAGGTGCGCATCCAGGCCCAGACTGATGCAGTTGGCGTGGGGGTATGCGGTGTGGCGATAGAACCCAGGCCCGCGACGAGCGCGCCGACGCCCGCAGGGACCAAGATCAACAGCCCTACCCACAGCTCCCAGAATGCCAGGTGTCCGCTCGCCGCCCATTTGAAGATCTCTGCCTCTGCGCCGGCGGCCCAGCCCAGCGCAACGAACCCCAACTGACCATCGCGAAACGGAGCGAACGTATCGGTAGGCGTTGTTGAATGCACAATGGCACGGCCGAACTTGATGATCCAGAGCACGATCAGCGGCGCAAAAGCACCGACTACTACGTTCGACAGGAGCCACCCTCCCCAATCGATCCAGAAAACTAAACTCTCGCTCACATCACCTCGCTAAGGACAAGTTTGAAGTCATCGGCTTCGGCGCGCGTATCGATCCAAACCATGCGATCGTAGAGCGCCTGTAGCCCAGCAAAGTTTCGACCGAGCGACACCGACTTGACACTATCTTCGAGCCCGAACAGCGGCGCTGCGACACCGTTGTCCAGATACTCCCAGAACACATAGTCCAGACGAATGTGGCGCAGCTGCGAGCGCACGATGTCCTTGCCGAACTCAGTGTATTCGCCGCGCAGTGCTTCTTTCCATCCCAGCATGACTACGTCATCGAGCGCGAGTTTGTTGTCGAGGGAGAAAAGGACTGCACTGCGGCGCGCTGTCGAAAGCGGCGCGAGCAACACACGCAGGTCGCCCAGCGTGAAGGTTTTGTAAGTCATGTGCTTCTCCAATAATTCCGCACATGATACTGGCCCCGTTTACTGCCTGTCGATCGTGGTCGTGAAAAAGCCCGCATTTGCGGGCTTGTTGGTTCGTGTAATGCGCAGTTAAATGAACTGCTCTCCATACCAGGCACTTGGGTGGATCGGGCGCACCCGCAGATGATTCGGCCAGGCGATCGCGAGCAACACACGATCAAGACGCCGGAGCGCAAGCAGATCCTCCCCTGCACTGTCGATCACGCGGAACCGCGGAATCAGACTGCCCGCTTTCGCTGGTCGGTAGACCACCGAGAACACGCGCGACTTGTGCAGCAGCCAAGCACATCGCCGGTCGGGCGCGTGATGCTCGCTGAACGTGTCGAGGTCATCGCGCATCGTGTCGGCGAGCGCTTTTACCGTCGGCTGGATCAGCCCAAGCCTCACGAGCCCTTCCTCGATGAGTCTCATGCGACAGCCTCCCGTGGAGTTGGGACCGGAGTGGCCGCGATCATCGCGGTCATGATGCTGCTGAACGCGGTGATGTTCAGGAGCGGCACCTCCTTGCCGGCGGCGTCGATCATGCGAACGCCGCCCATACCGTTGAAGTTGACCTGCGTGTCCCACGGGAACGGCGATACCGAACGAATTTCGGCGAGAGTGAGTGGCTTCATGAAGCGCCTTTACAGGATGCAGAGAAATTCGATGCCGCCGCGCGACACCATCTTGTTGGCGTCGGACTTCCCGCGACGCTGAAGACTGATGCGCAGCGGCAAGCGCCGCCCCCAGCCCGTCTTGCCCAGATCCATGTCGGCTGGCAGATCCTTGATGAGCTCGCGCAGCTCACCAACAGACTTCGGGGTGTAGACCTCGAGGCTCTTCATGCTGCCACCGCCGCTGCGAATTGTGCCTCGACGCGGGCCAGGTCGTCTGCTTCGGTCTTGTCGGTGCGATAGCTGGCCTCGACCATGCGCGGCAGGAACAGCGAGTGCAGCGCGTTGCTTTCCGACGGCTTCATGATCGAGTTGGCGCGCACCGCGAAGATGCGCTCGATGAAGTCGCTCGGGTTCGCGTCGATCGCGTCACGCATCGCCTCGTTCTTCACGGTCACATCGGTCTGCAGCTGCCCGCAGGACGTCACGCACGTCAGCGAGCCCGGCCGCCCCTCGTTCTTCGTGCCAACGCGGCCGGGAACGATCGCGATGCACTTCAGGTCGACGTCCACCTCGAGCTTGAGCTTGATCTGCTCTTTGCTGGTGCCGTCCTTCCAGATCGCCTTGCCGTTCTTGATGATCGTGCCTTCCTTGCCCTGTGCCAGCAGCTCGCGGTAGTGGGCGAGCGCATCCTCGATCGAATGCACCACACGGGTCGGGATATGCTGGATCATGGGGTCGATGCCCTGCATCGCGCGCGCGCCGTTCGCCAGCCCCAGCAACAGCGCCTTGATGCGTTCGCGGTAGCCGACTTCATATTTGCCCTTCGGCGCGACGACGCTGAGCGGGATTTGATCCCATGCGAAGAACCGGGGTGCCTCGTTGGCTTCGAATGCGCCGCCCGCGGCCACACGGTTGAGAATGCCGTTGCTGATTTCGCGCGGGGCGATCGTGCCGTCGATCAGAACCAGCATTTCGCCGTGCGTCTGCGTGCCGGCCGGGAACAGTGCGCGGACGTGGTCGACGAAGGCGCCGAAAGCCTCGAGCGGGAACGGCGAACCCTGGCGGCTGGTGATGCGGACCACACCGCCGGCCTCGTGGTCGATGTTCATGAACATGCCGTCGGCTTTCTCCTGCGAGATAACGCCCTCGCTCCATGTCCAGTCGTCGAGCTTCGCGTCCTTCAGAAGCGCGCAGCGCATGTAGGGGAATTCGCGGATCAGCCCCTTCCATGCCTTGTTGACCGTCGACTCGGAAAAGCCCGCGCGCAGATCCTTCCGGATGATCCGCTTGAACAGCTCAGCCGAGCCGGGCGTGAGAAACGTCATGAGGCGCTGCACTTCATCGCGGGCCGCGTTGCCGGTGAGCTCGCGCTTCGCCATCTTGTCCAGGCATTCCCAGACCGGCGCATTTTCGAACGTGTTCGCGCCGGGCGCCGCGTTCTCGATCCGGTCGGGAACCTGCGACATGCCGTAGGTCGTCAGCGGATCGAGCGCCGCGACGAGCACGCGCTTGAACGTGTCGAACGCGAGGAACTGCTTCACCATCGCCTGCTTGTCGTTCTTGCTCGAGGTGGATGCGATCTTCTCGATCGCTGCGAATGCCTGGTCGGATGTCATGTGAGTCATCAGTGATTTATCCCTGGAGTTAAGCCTGTTGTGCTGCCTGTTCGCGCTTCATGCGCTTGATAGCCTCGAGCGGCGACTCGCCTGCCCGAATCTGAATCTGTGGGAGCGCCCCGCTCTTGATAGCCGGGGTTTCGGCCGCCGCGACAGCGGCGGGCGTATGGGTGGGTGAAACCTGGCCGTTAGTTGCGTTTGTCGAAATGACGTGTGCAACGGCGGCCGGCTGCACGCGCTTCTCCATCATCTTGTTCAGCGCGGCCGCGTGAATGTCTACGCCAAATGCCGGCTGCGACAGAATGTCGACAGGCTTCGTGACGGGGGCCGGCGCGATCGGTGCGATACGCTGACCACGGGGGCGCTTGGTCGACAGCGGCGACACCCATGCCTGCTGCTGGTGCGCTGCGATCGCTTCGCCCCTCACGCGTTCGACGAAGTAGATTGCCCGCCCTTCCAGCTGCTCCTTCTGCCGCATGTCGACTGCAGCGCAGCGACCCTGCCGGATCTCGGTCAGGCAGTCTCCGTAGAGCGTCTGCATCGACGCATCCGCCTTGTGGTCGATGATGTATTGGCACATCGCATAGGGCTTCTTCACCTTCAAGCTGATGCAGTCGGCGTAGAACGCATTGCGCTTGCCGTCAGCAGATACCGCCGGCGGGAGGATTGCGGGCGTCGTTGCTTGTTCGGTCATTACCTTCTCCTACCAAGTGGCCCATTCGGGCGTCGATTCTTCGGTTCGCGGTGCGGGCGCTTTCTTGCTGCCCTTGGTGACATTTTCGGGATCGACCTCTGGCTCAGCATCGGATACCGCAGCCCCATTTCCGCCCGAGAGCATGTTCATGACGCTCTCGGCTTTGAACGGGCCGATGAGGCGCTTCAGGGCATCCTCCATCGCATCGGCCGTGCGAAACTCCATCTGGTTGGAGTCCCATGACGTATAGCCGCGCCTGGACTTGGCGCGGACTTTTTGATCGAGCTCGCGACGCGCGACGCCTAGCGGCATCGGCCCTTTCAGATCGATCTGCGCGGGCCAACCCTCAACCGAATCGCCCGCCTTGAACTTGCCGTATTGGCATACAGTCGCCGCCACGCCGTCTGCGGAGATTTCGATGACCTGATATGCCTTTGTTCCGCCTTCGTGCGCTGAAAACCTGCGTCGAATTAGCATGACGCCTCCAAAATTGCTGATACGGACATTATAGTCACTAGTAACTTACTTTCTTGTGTTCATCATGCGACGCGTCATTCGGAGCTGCATCGCTGACGTTGCATTCAGTAGCGTCGCCCCGTAGAACGCCTGACGCACGACCTCGGCCGGCACCTCGTTCGGGTCTTTCTCGGGCGGCAGCATTGCAACGCGCACCCTGAACCCGTGCTGACGCAGCAACATGCCCGCCTCGACCGCATCGTCGGTCGCCTGAACCTCCCCGTCCCACATGAACGTCACTTCCTCGACGCCGCGCTCCTTGAGCGCCATGAACTTCGCGAGCTGGCTGTTATCGCTGCCCGATGACAGGTGCTTGCCGAACGTGCCCACTGGCACCACGTCGCGCAGCTGCGGATCGGCATCGAGCGCGATCTTGACTGCGGCGACGTCGAACGCCCCCTCGCCCACTGCAATCCGCTTCGTGTCGTGGACATTCAGGCCGTTGAACAGATGCACACCCGATCCGTCGATGCCAGGCGGGAACAGATACTTCTTCTCTGCGTGGCCGGTCACGTCACGCCCCTGAAACGTCGCAAGCGTGCCATCCAGGTCGAACACCGGGATCAGCACTCGCGCACCGTAGTCCTGATACGCCCAGCCCTTGTCGGTCGGATAACGGAACGTTGCGCCGCGCGGGCAGTAGGCCAGATGGAAATACGCAGCCAGGTCGGCCGTGATGCCGCGGTTCTCGAGGTAGGCGAGATTGCGCCCCTCGTGTGGCAGGTTGATATGCTTCGGCAGCTCCCAGCCGACGTGCTTCTCGACCTCTACGGACTGCCGGCGGGCCGGGCGCCAGCCCTGCTCCCGCGCGTAGGCGCGAATGTGCTCGACGACCTTCCCGCCATGCGGCCGGCCAAGGTGGTCACGGATGAATCGATATTTGGTGAAGATCCGCTCTTCAGCCGGGTGTGAGCCGGCAAAGCAGTTGCCGACGCCAGTGTCGGCGTTGATGTAGACCTTCCAGTCGGAGTTGCCGCATGTCGGGCACTCCCTTACGTTCGCCTGCTGGCCCGATCGTCCGTGCGTGAGACGATAAGCAATGCCCTCGCGATCCATCCACGAGGGCATATCGATGGCATCCAGAAGCTCTGACAGATCGTCAGTCGCCATTGTTGCTCCTTATGCGAAGCCGAGCACCTTGGTGATGAACTTCATGCGATCCATCGCCTGCTCGATTTCAATCGTGAATTCCCCGCCTTGGTTGCGCGACGCTGCGAAATACAGCCGTGCCCGGCCCGCTGCGCGCTCTTCTTCGGTGCGGTTGATCGAAATGATGATGTCTGCAATACGGACCTTGTTGAAGTCTTCCGCGACATGCTCGGCCTTGATGATGTTCGCCCCGATACCCGTCCGGTTCGACTGCGTTGCGGTCAGCACGGCAAGCCCTTCGCGAATAGCTAGGCCGCGCAGGTCGACGTAGATCGACTTCGAATTCTCGATCGCCGAATCGGTGACACGCTCGGGCGACATGATGTCCGCGTAGTCGACGATCACCAGATCGAAGACGATGCCCTGCTGCTTGAATCGCTCGAGGCGCCGGCGGAGCTCCGACACCTTCAGGGAGCCCGTCGGGAACTCGTCGATCATGAAGCGCGAATGCGTGCCGTCTGCCCTGCGCGCCCTGTCCGCGAACTGACGAACCTTGTCTCGGACTTCGTGTGTGTGCGCCCCGAGCTCCATCATTGCCTGCTCGGAGATATTCGCGTCCATCCGGTCGGAGATTACCTCCCGCGACACTTCGCACGAGGCGTAGTAGACGTTGTGGCCGGCGGCCCACGCATTGATGCCGAAGTCGATCAGCGCGGTCGTCTTGCCCGCCTTCGCGCCGCCCAGAAGCACCGACAGCTCTTTGCGGCCCCAGCCGCGGTGATACAGGAGATCATCGATGACGCGGTATCCCGTCGTGATGCCCTGCGGCGGCAGCTTGCCGGACGCGCGCTCAAGACGAATACCCGTCCGGTTGTCGATCGCGGCCGCGAAGTCGTAGGTGTCACCCTCCGCATTCGCGCCGACGTTCAGCGCTTCACGCATCACCTTGTCGATGCCGTCGAAGTCGTGCTTGTCCAGCTTGCCGATCGCCTTGAACATTGCGGCCTGGATCGCCTGATGACGCGCGAACGTCGCGACCTGATCGACCACGAATTCCCGATCCGAAATGTCCGTCTCGAAAAGGTTCTTCAGGTGAGCAACGGCCGCGACACCCAGCGCCTTCGGCAGCACTTTCGCGTCGAGGTCTTCACGCAGCAGCATCGCGTAGATGCCGATGTTCGCCGGCGCCTTGCGATACTTCTTCCAGTAGCGCAGCGCGACGCTGACGAGGTAGGACTCGATTTCGGACTCGAAGTGACCCGGCTCGACAAGCCCGTCAACCATCTGGTTGAACGCCGTGTCGCGCAGCGTGAGCGCTGCGATACGCGACTGAAAGTCACCATCGAACTGAAACTTGCTCGTCGGCGGATCCGCAGGTTCAACTG
>JACZKY010081482.1_pt1 | contig 18157 bp, 16 predicted proteins | sample 8237611 | NCBI WGS metagenome assembly JACZKY01 (sample SAMN16148055, study PRJNA663545) | marine sediment metagenome | biome: sediments and biomass from bioreactor inoculated with such sediments; feature: coastal sediments; material: methane- and iron-fed bioreactor; isolation source: Bothnian...
GGAGTGCGGTGAAGTGGGTGAATCTCGTGCCGCTTCCGGCGCAGCTATTCTGATGATGCCGGCGGTTCCGGTTCGATGATTTCGCCACCCCGGTACAAGTTTTACTTCCGGAATGGATCAACTTTCACTTCGTCGGACGAAAGGCTAGGCGCCCGGCTGGGACTCACGCGCAATGATCCGTTTTGGACCGCGGGGTGTTGGTCGGTGATTTCGCGAATGCGCTTGTGGTCGACATAGCCTTCGACCGACGCGGTGACGACAATGAGCTTTTCGAGTGCACTCAACTGTACGAATTTCTCGCCATGTGCGGCCTCGAGCTGGGCTATCACGTCGACGGGTAGCAGACTGGCCATGCGCAACTCGAATAGCGTCTGCTCCGGTTCCCGCTTTTCATGGACGACCGGCATACGCCACGACTGCTCTTTCCAAACGCCAAAAATCCGCGGCACGCCTGAACCGGCTTGGTCGCCGGCGCCAACGAGCTGAAACATCTTTTGGATGAGTCGGTTGCGGCAGTCGCTGTCGCCGCCGCGGATCGCCTGCTCGATTGGCACGCGCATCAGACCGGGATTGCGGAAGCCGTACATGTCGGGCCGTTTCACGACCAGAATCGATACCCGCCCCGAGAAATCCGCATGCACCAGCGCGTTGACGAGCGCTTCCTGCAGGGCTTCATGAATCGGTGTCACGCCTTGCCTGACGACCGCGCCCTCAAGGCGGAACGGCGTCTTGAGATCGGATATGAGCTTCGCCAGCACTTTGCGGTAGAAGTCGAACAGGTTACCGGACCACGTGCCGTCCGTGGTCAGACGATCGATCCAGCGGGCCTCGGTGCGGGCTTCGGGCCGCTCCTGGTAGTCGACGATGTAGTTTGGTGCTGCGTCCAGAATCGAGTTGAGCTTGCCAAACATCAGCAAGCCGGCGATTGTCAAGCCCTCGGCACCGGATTCTCGGTCTCTTTTCCAAGCCTGGATGGAGCGCAAAAACTCCGGAAGCGACTGTGCGATGAACGGGTGGGTCGGCGCGCGGCTCGAGAAGATCTGCCGGTAAGCCTGTACGGTCTCGAGGTCGAGGTCCTCGATGCCATAGTGTGCGAGGATCGTGGCGTCGCGCGGCGCATCGCTCTGCTCGGCTAGCATCTGCCGGACCTTTGCCTCGTCGACCAGAAAATCTCCTTCATGGCGACGCTCATATGTGCCACGCAATGGATTCTCGCCGACGTAGATTGGCCGCTGCTTGCGCGATGCTCGAGGCACGCTTACGCGAAGGAGCGCACAATCCCCGACGTGAATGATCTGCACGTCATCGTCCCGCAGTAAGTTGGCGCTGACCTTCTGGCGGTTATTGGCCAAATTAAAGATGTCTTGGCGCATGGTGCCCGCATTGACGAGGTGGTGCGCCCGTACGCCGGCTGGCTTGACTTCCTCGACGCCGAGCAGGATTTCCCCTCCGTCGGTATTGGCCATGGCACTGTAAGTTGGCCAGAAGTCCTTGGGGATCTCCCCTTTGCCGTCGCGACCGCCGGCCTTTTGGAACTCCACATCTACGCTCTCCCCCACGGCCAAGAGATCTTCTGTCGTGTAATCGTTCACAATGGCGTTGACCAAATCATCATTCTGACGATTCTACCGAACTCTAGGTGCCGGCCGTCGGCAGACAGGCGTTTGGAGTATGGCATCGAATCGGCCTGACGGATTGGCAATCGATTCGACCGCCGCCCACATTGACGGATGTTCGCTACGCTGCTCGCGTACCAGGCGCACTGCGCGCTCCCGGACTTCCGGGGAAAACTTGCTTGGCTTCTTGTTCATGGCTTGATTCTCTCGAGAATCCGAGCCTCCGCAAAATCCGGGGCGGTTCAGTTTCGCAGATGACGAAGGAGCAGATCTTGTCGGCGGCCGCGCACCGTGACAGGCTGATTCATGACCGCAGTTCGTCGACATCGCGAACTCGGCTCGACTCGCGCTCCGCTACAACCTCCAAGAAGTCCGCCGCATCAAAAATACAATCCTTCGTGCCGCGTCCGAGGTCGTCCGCTCGCTGGACGGTCATCGAGTTTACGATGCGGCCACTGACGGATGCGCACGGGAATCAAAAGGCGTCGATTCGGCAAACCACGCGCGCAACCGCTTATCGTGGCGTGCATACGATGGCTGCGGAGCTGACCGACGCGAGAGGGGACGTGATTTTCGCAGATGTGATTGGAGTGCACATCGCCTAGTTTGAATTCGCGAACGCGGTCGACAACCACTACTGGTCTGAAAGATTCACTGGATCGAATCCCGGGGTGACCTTGATTTCCGTGCAATTTTCCGGTTAGACCGATCTAGGCTGCACGCGCCCTTGCGTACTGCCCCCCAATAAATATTGATTTTCAATCAGCTGGTTGCTATCTGGCTGTCAAGCCGACGCTTCCGGCGCTTTGCGTCAGATCGACGGGGGGAATAAGGAAATGAAAGGTCGGACAGCATCGACTATGCCACCCCACATCTTCTGACAAAGGTGGGTAGGGGGCGGCTTCACGACACACCTTCAACAACGACGCGGCGGGCGCGTTCCTCGACCGCTTCATTGCCGGCGTCATTGGTCTGGTTCGCTGCGACCTGGAAACTGGCGGCCGACGAGACCGCGCACGGCAGGCAAACCGCTGCGCAATTGGAGCGGATCGATGCGCTTGCCGTGTCGGTTGACCGGCTCCCCGGCCCCGAGCACCACCGGAGGTTTGAGGCTGATGTCAGTGCTCTCCCGACGACATGCATGGCCAAATCAGCATCCGATCGAAGATGCTCCATTCACTGCCTGAGACAGACGTTGGGGCCCGCTACCCCGGAGATGCAACAACACTCGTCGTACTGGACAACTCCTTTCAGGTTGCGAATTGCCGCTCGTCATGGTCATATTTTCGCGCCTCGCTCGCCTGATACGGCAAACCCGCCCCAGGCTCGCTTGAATGAAAGCGACGCTTCCGAATATCACATCGCCGTCCCGAGAGACAATTTGTAGTCCAAACGGTGGTCAGTCTTTTCGCCCCGGTCGCCCACTTGACGCGTCACACTCTCGCACGAGCCGCTTGCGAATCTCGGACAACTCATTTCGCCGCTCTGCTGTTGTCTCGGGATATCGCAAATTCAATGGGGTGAGCGTGTCCAGAATGATTTGCGACACAATGAGCCGCGCATCCTCTTTATCGTCCGCCGGCACGACGTACCAAGGACAGATGTCCGTACTTGTTGCGTTGAAGCATTTCTCGTACGCAAGCATGTATTCCGACCAGAACTTCCGTTCTTCGATGTCTGCCGTACTGAACTTCCAGTTTTTGTCGGGTTCGTCGATGCGAGCAAGAAAGCGTTTGCGCTGTTCTTCCTTCGAGAGATGCAAGAAGAACTTCACGATTCGCGTGTCGTTGCGGTAGAGATGGCTTTCGAGATCGTTAATTGATCGGTATCTGCCTTTCCATAGGGACTCGCCCGAGCCTGATTCGAGCGATAGCCCCTCGCCATGCAGAATCTCGTGATGCACGCGCAGGATCAAGACCTCTTCATAGTAGGAACGATTGAAGATACCGATGCGGCCGCGTTCGGGGAGGTCGCGGGTGGTACGCCAAAGGAAATCGTGATGAAGCTCCTCCGCGGTCGGATGCTTGAAACTGAACACCTGGCAACCCTGTGGGTTGACACCCGACATGACATGCTTGATCGCCCCGTCCTTTCCCGCAGCATCCATCGCCTGGAAGATGAACAGCACGGCATACCGGCTGTCGGCATAGAGCAAGCTTTGCAGCTCACTCAACCTTGCGATGTGCTCTGCCATCATCGCGCGATACTGGGCCTTCGACTTGTAGACAGGCTTTATGCGCGTTGGCCACCTCTTGAGGTCGACCTTGTCGCCTTCACGCACACGGTAATCTTCGGCGTTGATTTTCATGAGGATACCTACCGTTCCGCAATCCACTTCGCGATTTCCGGCCACTGTTCGGTGAGGGTGCGCCCCCCATGAACAGCCCGATATGCCCGCCTGGCGCTGTCTTCTTGACGATGCGGTCCTTGGGTGTACCGATATTCTTCTCGGCGTCAAGGACCTGCGCCGAAGGAGTGATGTCGTCTGTGGCTCCCACAAGAAGATAAGTTAGGCAAGTGATGCTGCGCAGGTTCAGTTTGCGGCGAGTCCGACGAACTCCCCCTTCGTGAGACGATTCTCCTTGAAAAGCTGGTTGATCACTTGCAGATACCCGCGCCCCGGCAGGTCGATAGGGTTCTCATACCAGCTCTCGAAGGCCTCTTCCTTGGCAATGTACGCGGGATCGTCGATGTGTTCATAGAGATCGATCTGGTCCTGAACATAGTGCTGCTCAGGGTGCATATTCTTCCAGCCTTGCAGCATGAATTTGCCTTTCATCAGGCCACCGCCAAGTGCGACAAGCTCCTCGTAGAAGGACGACGGCGACGCGTGCACCATGCGGGTAATCGGCCCGTTACCGGCATCCGTGTCGATGGGCGCCCCCGCGAGCACAAGCGAATTGACCTTGCCGGGGAAGCGCGCGGCGATCATTGCCGACACCCAGCCTCCCTGGCACAGCCCGACAAGATTGACGCGACCGCCGAGATCGTCGATGGCCACGACCACTTCGGCCAGATAGTTGTCGATCTCCAGATCCTTCATATCGTCGGTCGCGGACTTCCAGTCCGTCAATGCTATGTGGTCGACGCCGTTGGCCAGAAGGGTCTGTATCAAACTCTGCCCATCCCGGTAGTCGGCGATCATCGCCGTATGGCCGGCATGAGGGGCATCGACGAGCGTCGTTGTTCCGCCCGGCGTCCCGTACTCGTGCAACAGCATGGTCCGCAGATCCAGACGAACCCGATTGGGTGTCGCCAGAGAGGGCCGGAGATCCTCGTTGATCTTGATCTCTTCCTCGAAGAATTTGAGGTTTTTCGCGTACAGCTCCGTGCCTTGCTCGAACAACGCAGCTGCCATGGCCACCGGCCAAAATGCCGGTACGCTCGCTAACGCGAGGTCAGCGGAATTAACGGATAGCTTTGTCGGCATCACGACTCCTTTCGCTCAAACGTGTTGTCACTCTTCATGACGCAGTGTTCGCTCCGTTCGTGTGCCATCAAACGGCCCTTGACGGTGGATCACGGGACAACCGTCACCGTTCGAGAAGGCACGCGATTCGAGCCTGCCGCCTCGTCCAGGTCACGGTCGACGCGTTACCGATGATGAGGGGCATGGCGCATCAGTGATCCCTCGACCCGATCGAGATGCCGGGATTGCCGCGCCGGACTATGCTTGAGCAGCCGATACACACCGATCTTGATCGCGCTCGCCACAGCAAACGATACGAGCGTGTAGCCCCAGACCATGAGTGCGAGCGGCCAGCCGGTCGACGCCATCAGTCCGCCGTAGACCACGACCAGCGTCCCGACGACCTGGGTTGCCTCGCACGGAACGACGAGCTTCCAGCTCGGCCACGGACGTTCCCACACCGGCCCCTTGTTGCGAGTCAGATAAATCGTCATGTGGCCCGAGACCAGCAGTTTGAGGAAGATCAGCGCTTGAACTACCGGCAAGGATAGGCGCAAATAGTCGCGCACGATCCAGAACAGACCGAAACTCTCGACCACGCCATAGGTGCCGAGCACGGACGCAATGGTCAACACCCGGGTCATGTCCCAGCGCACCGGTTTCGCTGCCATAGGCGCGTTGTCGTATGCGATCATCATGATCGGCAAATCGTTGAGCAACGCCAGCAAAATGACCATGATCGCGGTCACCGGGTAGAAGTTGAAAACCAGGATGCTCGCGGTCATGAAGAGCAGAAGCCGTATCGTCTCGGCGATGCGGTATATCGCGTAGCTGGTCATGCGTTCGAAGATGCGGCGGGCTTCCTCGATTGCCGTCGTGATCACGGAGAGGCCGGGTGCAGTCAATACAAGATCGGCCGCAGCTCGCGCCGCGTCGGTCGCGCCACTGACTGCGATACCGACGTCTGCCTGTTTCAGGGCCGGTGCGTCGTTCACACCGTCGCCTGTCATGCCGACGATGTGGCCGGCATCCTGCAGCACCTTGACGATACTGAACTTGTGCTCCGGCAAAACGCGCGCGAACCCGTCCGCAGCGACGATTCGCGAGCGCTGCTCGCCTGCGTCGCTCAGTCCAAACACGGAATCGGCGACGACGATGTTCTGTCCGAGCTTGAGCTGTCCGGAGATCTCTTTGGCGATCGCCTCGTGGTCGCCTGTCACCATCTTGATGTCGACACCCATTGAACGAGCCGTCGCAATCGTATCGGCACAATCGTCCCGCGGTGGATCGAACAGCGGCAGCAGCCCGAGGAATTGCCACTTGCCCGACTCGTCGGTACGCGCCACGCCGAGGGTGCGATATCCCCGGGCGGCATCGCGCTCGACGGATGTCGAAATTGCTTTGCGCTGGTCGGCCTCCGGTTCGCAGAGATCGACGATCACTTGTGGCGCACCCTTGGCCACCTTGAAGCGTCGCCCGTTCTGTTCGATATCGGCCTCCGCCAGCTTCACCACAGGGTCGAACGGACGGAAAGCTTTCACCGTGTAGCGGCCGAGTTGCGGATTCGCCGAAACGGCAGCAAGGATGGCCGCGTCGATTGCGTCGGGTGCATCGCGACGCGACGCCAGCACGGCAGCCAAAATGAGATCGTCGCGCGCAACACCCGGTGCTGGCTCCAAATCGCCGAGCGTTAGTTCGTTCTTGGTCAGTGTGCCGGTCTTGTCGCTGCAGAGCATGTCCATACCGGCCATCTCTTCGATGGCGACGAGACGCGAGACGATCGCCTTGAATTTCGCCAGCCTTTCCGCACCGATTGCCATCGTGACCGAAAGCACGGCCGGCAGAGCAACAGGGATGGAGGCGATAGTGAGGATGAGAGCGAACTGGATGGTTTCGACCACCGGATCGCGACGAAAAAGCGCAGCGAGGCCGATGACAAGAACCAGGCCGACCGTCACCATGATCAGGAAGTTTCCGATACGCAGCACTGCACGCTGGAAGTGCGATACGCTTTTGGCCTGCTGGACAAGATGAGCCGTCTTGCCGAAATAGGTGTTCATCCCGGTGGCCGTGACGACACCGCTCATCTCGCCTTGCCTTGCGATTGATCCGGAGTAGGCGTCGTCGCCCACCTTCTTGTCGACCGGAAGCGATTCGCCGGTCAGGGCTGCCTGATCGACGCTCAGGTAAGCACCGTCGATCAGCTTCAGATCGGCCGGCACGATATTGCCGAGCTTCACGTGCACGACGTCGCCGGGTACGAGAAGTCTGGCCTCGATATCCTTCCATGTGCCGTCGCGACGCACCCGCGCCTTGAACGCGAGTCGCTGCTTCAGCAACGCGATCGCGTTGTCGGCCTTGAATTCCTGCCAGAATCCGACACCCGCGTTGATCAACAGCATCGTCAGGATGATGGCGAGATCTGCCCAATGTCCGAGCGAGGCCGAGAGCACAGCGGCCACCTCGATCATCCACGGAATCGGCCCCCAAAAGAAATGGCCAAGGCGCTCGACGGCGCTGGCGTGATGTTCGGCAAGGGCATTCTCGCCATACTGGTCAAACCGTTTCGCCGCCTCCGTCTCCGTCAGCCCGTTTGCGTCCTCGGGGTTCTGGATCGAAGAGGGCGCGGCAACGACTCCCTCCGTGATCTGTTCCTGCATCATGTTGGCCTCCTGACAGTTGAACTGCCCGCCCAGCGAGCGGTATCCGGGTTGCACGCTCCACTGTCGTGGACCGCAGCAGGCCGCATGCTGGCGCTGATGCGGCAGACACCGGGAAAGCCCGAATCGTGATAACTAAACTCACTGACTTCGGCTGCCGTCGTGCCTTTCTCCTGTATCGGGTTGATGCCCCGCATCCGGCTCGAGATTGCCGCAGCGACGGTTGTCGCGTGAATCGATGCGGGCAGCGGGCGCTGCGCCCCGTTGATACTATTCCTCAGTCGATCAGGCACGAATTGATCAACGTCAAACGTCTCTGCTGCGCAAGTTGCCGACCGATCAAGTGTGCGCGCTTGCAATAGGAAATGACATTTTCCAGCGCGTGAGACAGGGGCGTTGTGAATGTTTCCGATGGCTCTTTGTCGCGCTGCTCATGGAAACCCAGCTCGGTAATGAACGGATATTTAGGATAGGACTGCTATATTAAAATCCGCTTAACCGCGGAAAATAGAATGTCTGAAGGTGTAATCGTCCTTTTCGTGCAAAATCTGGCGGTTTCGTGTTAACGCGCGCGCAGAATTGACCCACCTGACGGTGTGATTTGCACCGAAATTTGACCCACGTGATTGAATGTCCTGCTCAATATTTGAGCAGGAGATACAGAGGTGATCACGGTGGGCATGCTGGCCAAGATCAGGCGGATGTATTTCCGCGAGAAGGTGCCGTTGCGGGAGATCGCGCGGCGAACGGGGTTGTCCCGAAACACGGTACGGACATGGCTAAAACAGCCGGAATCCACGCCCCCCGGATTGTCCCGACAGCGTCTGCAAAATCAACCAAGGCAGCTGGGAAGGCGTCGACCGGCGTGGCGTTGGAGCTAAATTCTATCGCCCAGGCTTTTCCGTTGCCCTGGTCCGCCTACGTTCGCCTCCTCGCGGTGAAAGCGCAAGCTGCTCGCGATTTTTACGAGGCTGAAGCGTTGCGTGAGGGCTGGTCTGTGTGCGACAGCTTGACCGTCAGACAGCAGTCAGCTCTATGAGCGGCTGGTGCTGTCTCGCAACAAGGCGTCCTTGCTAGGAAAGGCGGCTGTAGCGCACCCCGGCGATCTTCTATCGCCTGAGGAAGCGATCCGCGATCCGTTTGTCCTCGAATTTCTTGACATGAGGGATGAGTATTCGGAGTCGGATCTCGAAGCGGCCTTGATCGAGCACTTGGCGGATTTCCTTCTCGAGCTTGGCGATGACTTTGCGTTCATAGGTCGCAGCGGCGTCTACGGATCGATGACACCTGGTTTCGAGTCGATCTCGTGTTTTTTCATCGGCGCTTGCGATGCCTGCTCATTATTGATTTGAAGGTCGGGCGCTTCAGCTATGCGGACGCGGGGCAGATGCATCTATACCTCAACTACGCACGTGAACATTGGATGAAGCCCGGCGAAAACCCCCCGGTTGGCTTGATTCTGTGCGCTGAAAAAGGCGCGGCCGAGGCGCATTATGCACTCGACAACTTACCGAACAAGATACTCGCAGCGGTGTATCAGACGGTCCTCCCGGATGAGGCCACGTTCGCGCGCGAATTGGAACGTACCAGGATCGAACTGGAGCGCCGGGGTCGCAAGGCGTGACTTCCCGTCCGAGGTTCCGAGGTGCTTAAACACGCGCGGATCGGCGAATACGATGAAGCGGTCGCCCGGTTAAATTTGACGTATGGCCACGGTCAACCATCGCTTTGCGCTCAGCAATCCGGCCTTGGTGAGCGCACCGCTTAAAAAATCATTTTCCAGGCTGAGTTGGCCGATCTTGGCGTGCAGGGTCTTCACGTCTACCGGTGGCTCGCTCGACACCGGGCTGGTCGCACCGAACACGTCGGCCACGCGCTCCTGCAACTGTCGTTTCCATTCCGTGATCTGGTTCGGATGCACATCGAACTGCTGCGCCAATTCGGCGAGCGTGCGCTCGCCCTTCACTGCCGCCAGGGCCACTTTCGCTTTGAACGTCGCTGAGTGCGTGCGTCGAGTTCGTTTCGTCATTTTCTCGGTTCCTTTGCCTGCATTATCGCTGGCTCAGGCCCCGATCGTTCCACTTATCCCGCTGTCCGATTTTGCGCGGCCACCTCTGTTGGCCCATTAATCAGCATTTCCATATTATGTTTATTAAGCCGGTTGTCGATAAACGTCAAGGATTGACAAATGCGTTGCTCGGACCGTGACTTTTATAAATTGTTCGTATAACTTGCATTGTCAAGGGATCGATTTATGAATTTCGCGATGCCTACTAACGCATATTCGGCCGCCATTTCAATTCGCGGAGTATTGAATGGTCATGACGGCGTTGTTGCATAAATCAGACCGCGTCGCATGACGTTTACGCGCAACAGCGGAGCAATTCCCCTATTGATAATTCGGGTTCCTGCGTAGAGATCTCGATCTTTGGCCGCGAGAACATGCGCAAGGATAAGAACGGGGCGCAGGAGCCGAAGGCGAAATACTGTGTCGGAAACTGGGCGGCATACAACGCCGGCGTGATCATTCGAGGCAACATCACGATGTGGATTGATGGCGACGCTCTTGCGAACATGCCCGACACCGAGCCCACACGTGGCCGTTCGCGACTGTACAGCAAGCGATGCACTGATTCAGGCATTGCTCGGTTTGAAGACGGTGTCCATTTGCCGTTGCGTGCCTTGCAAGGTTTCGCGCAAAGCCTGCGTGACCGGGCTTTCGCTGAATTGCCCGCACCTAACTATACGACCGTGTGCCGTCGCGCACAGACGCTGCAGGTGAACTGCCGGTTATTCATAGCGGCGAACCGCTGCACTTGGTCGTCGACAGCACGGACGCAAAGGTCTACGGCGAAGGCGAATGGAAGGTTCGCCAGCATTGCTCCTCGGAGCGTCGCACGTGGCGCAAGGTCCATCTCGCACTCGACGCGAACACCGGCCAGTTGCGGGCGGCGCTCATGACGCACCAGGATGTCGCGGACGGTGAAGTGCTGCCCGAATTGCTTGAACAAATTCCGTCCGACGAGTCCATCGACACCATCGGCGGCGATGGCGCATACGATACGCAGGCTTGTTACGCCTCGATCACCGCGCGCGGTGCGATACCCTCGATTCCGCCGTGCGAAGGCGCGGTTCACTGGCCGACGACCACGCCAGGCGTGTCTCGGCGCAACGCCGCGCTCGACGCTATTGCACAAGGCAGTCGACGCGAATGGAAGCAGCAAAGCGGTTACCACCGTCGTTCGCTGGCCGAGAACGCGATGGACCGGCTCAAGACGCTCACGGGTCCGTGCCTGTGGGCGCGTCGTACCGATACCCAGGCGACTGAAGTTTGCCGTTCGAGTGAGTGTGCTCAACCGCACGGTCGAGCTCGCCCGCCCTCAGTCCGTCCGTATTGCCTGAGATCATGAACAAAGGCGCCACTTCGTCCTCACGCCTGATTTATGCAACAACGCCGTGAAGATCAGTCATTTCTGGAGGCCTGCGCCGCCCCGTTTCAACGATTTACCGACAACGCTCGGTGCAGTGTTTCAACTTAAGGGGTGAGACCAGTGATCCTCAGTCGACGTAGATTTCTTACAGCTGCCGTAGCCTGTCCGCTTTGTGCCAGTCTTGCTCGGGCCGATGAATTTGTCCATTGGACCTATGAGGGCCACGACGGTACTGCGCAATGGGGCAAACTTGACAAGAAATTCGAGGCTTGTGCCGTCGGCACGGAGCAATCACCTCTCGATCTCTCTACGCCAATCGAGGCCAAAATCGGCGACCTTAAAGTGAACTGGGCGTCGGAAGCCTTTACGGTTGTCAATAACGGCCACACTATTCAGGCCAATGTTTCGAGTAGAAGTAACCTTTCGTTCGGGGGGGAAAGTTACGAACTCAAGCAGTTTCATTTCCATACGCCCAGCGAGCACGCCATCGACGGCAAACGTACCGAGATGGAAGCGCATTTCGTGCATGTGAATAGTTCGGGAAAATTGCTTGTTCTCGGTGTTTTCATGCGAGCGGGCCGAACGCACCACGACTTCACGACAATTATGGCGAATGCGCCAAAGACTGTCGGAGCAAAGACACTGCCTATCGCGATCGATCCCGCATCCTTCCTGCCAAAGGACCGTACGCGCTACCGTTACGAAGGCTCGCTGACTACGCCACCTTGCACCGAGGTCGTTGATTGGCACGTTTTTGCACAGTCTATCGAAGTTGGTGCGACCGATATTGCTACGTTCAAGGCTCTCTATCCAATGAACGCTCGTCCGTTACAGTCCGCCAAGCGTCGCTTCGTACTGAAAGGTATTTGATTGAAGTGGTTGTTGTTGCCCGTTACCATCAAGTGAATGCTAACCAAGTCTCCGCTTGGGGCAAGCTCTATCAAGATGGAAGCCTGTCGGCAGTGCCGGCTAACACAGTTGGTGCTGGCTCGGACTTGGCCGAAGCGATGAAGCAGATTCGCGAACTGCAGTGGCTGCTGGGCAAAAAGCGATGGATGTGGAAATTCTCCGTGAAGCAGCGGAGTACAGTCGAGCAAAATGCCGGCCTGCCCACATACGGCTACCGGCGAGAGCATGGGCGCTGCGGAGGCGAAGCTGGGACGCGCTAAGCTGACCGTGTGTCAATGCAAAACGGCGGTATCGCGTCATGCGCCGTCACGGCCTGCTGCTCGAACGCCAACCTCGTCATGTCAGCACGACGCGTCGGTACGATGGCAAGGGGAGGCAGGCCAACATTCGCCAACCGGTTGACGGCATCAATCCGCGCGGCCCTAACTCGGCCCCCCACTTGCGTGCGCGGAGCACTGATTCGTTCATCGTCTGCGCCTGTAAGCGGCCCTGAGCGCGACGAGGGGATTGTGGTGGGTATCGGTCTGCACGTGCGCGAGCAAGCGAATGGAATGGGGGCCAAGACTGAGTGCGTCAACCTCCAGGTAGTTGCCGGAGCCCGCGGACAGATTGGACACGATGAGCGCTTGCGAGCCATCGCCAGCGATATCCGCGAACTGTATCCGGGGCTTGCCGTCGTCCTGAATGAAGGAGCCGTCGCGAGCAAACACGGCGCCGGCGTCCAGTTGGGTCAGCGAGTCATCCTTGAAGACGGCCATGGAATAGCTGCCGATCGAGCCGGGTTCGAGGTCGCCCTCGGACAGGACCGCGACGCGTTTGTCGGGCAACGGAATCATCACGCCGTTCCTTGCCGCGACCGGCATGGACAGTAAGGCCATCGCCAATCCCGCAATCACAATAATCTGTCTACCGTTCATTTGCATGTTTCAGATCTCCCGTCAGTCTGGCTCATAGTGGGGCCTATTCGGAAGCGGAACGGCCACCTGAACGTCGTCGTCGCGGGGAGCCGCCCGCGACGATGGGCTAAATAGATCGGTGCGAATGGGGGGCGTCCCAACATCGGAGAGGATGCGCCGACCCTAATGCTCGGCGTCTCCTGCGTGAAGCGCGCTGGAAGCGGTGTTGGCCTGGACCAGGCGTTTGAGCGTCCGGGTGTGGACATCGAGCTGCCGGGCCACTTCGGTGATGGAGTGGGTTTCAAGCAGTTCGAGCGCGCGCCGTTGTTGTGAGGCATCGAGCGCGTGGCGGCGTCCGAGACGGGCGCCGCGCGCCCGAGCGGCGGCGAGTCCAGCGCGCGTGCGCTCGCTGATCAGTGAGCGCTCGAATTCGGCGAGTGCGGCCATGACGTGAAGAACCAGGATGCCGCCCGTCGAGCTCGTGTTGATCGCTTCGGTGAGCGAGACGAACTCGATGCCACGTTTGGCCAGATCGTCGGTGAGTTCCACGAGCTTACGCAATGAACGACCCAGCCGATCAAGACGCCACACGACCAGGGCATCACCGGACGCGAGACTTTCGAGCGCTGCGGTGAGACCGGGGCGTGCGAAGGTGGCGCCTGAAACGCCGCGGTCGGTGAATAACATGTCGCAATTCGCCTGGTTCAATGCATCGATCTGAAGCGCCAGATCCTGTTCGTCGGTCGAAACGCGTGCGTAGCCGACTCTCACGATGCCATCCCTCGGTGCGTTCCAGGACCATTGGCAATGCACGAGGTGTGATTGAGGAGTCGGCGTGGGGAAATATGCTGGTCGGAGGGGCGTCTCACGCCCGGCAGTGCGACAAACGTGGGATGGGACAGGCAGGCGGCGGCCGGCACGACAAGCGTGCACAAAAATGGAAAGGAAATCACGATAGGGCTTGGTAAGCCAGCAAAACGTTCCGGGTATCCGTCGACGTATCGAACGGACGTTCTTTATTGATTCGTTGTCCAGATAATGGTCATAACAAAATACGACTCGGCCGTTGGCCGATGTGAGGAGCGCGTTGTCCCGCGTCAAGAACTTGTCTGAGAAATGGTAGACCCAGCTCAAGTTCTCGTGCGCGAAATCCCCTGAGACGACGCTGCCACACGATGAATTGTCAATGATCGTCAAGCCTTCGGCGAACGATGCAAATTCTACTGGACAAAAAGGGTCAATTTTGTCTTTCGAAACTTTCAATCCGTACACCCTTGTCACACGGGCCTCTCGCGGATTCCACAACTCTTTTTTGTAACTTTGGAACAAACGACCCTTTTGCAGGCGGTCGAGGGGAGGGTTCTCCACTCATCAAAAAAAGCGCATGACTGGGAGAGGGCAAGTCGAACTCTAGCAATTGGAAACTCTAACGATTGGAGTTGGCGATGGCTGAAGGGGGGCGGGCGGATCGGGTATTTGGTGCGATGCGGGATGGGCGCGTGTCGCTGCGCTTTGCACCAGTCGAGCGCGTCGGCGCGCCGGCGAATGAGTTGTATCGCGAGTGTCTGGTCAGCGTTCCCGCCGTTGGTGCGGACGATCTGCGCAGGCCGGAGTTCACGGGCGCATTGAGGGAGGCGGGCATCTCGGGGCTGTTCGATCGATATGTGCTGCGCCGGGCGTGGCGCCTGTTGAGCGAGCATCCCGGTGCTTGTCTGGGTGTCAACGTGAGTGCGCCCGTCTGGGATGTCGTGTGGGAGGCGATGTCCTCCGAATGGCAGGCCCGTTCTGATTTGGCGGCCCGTCTGATTATTGAGATATCCGAATCGGTTCGCTTTCCGTTTGAGGAAGGGCGTCAGTTTGTGCGGCGCCTGAAACAGTGCGGCTGTCGCATCGCGATCGACGATTTCGGGTGGGCGTACGGCGTGGACACGGCGATGGCGATTCCACGGCCGGACATCGTGAAGCTCCATCCCGCTTTGTTGGCGGCGGCCATGACGAGTGCGGCGGGACGCGCGCGTTTCGGTCGGATGGTGGCGCTGGCGAACAGTCTTGCGGCAGACACGGTGGTGATGGGCGTGAACAGTGATTGTGCCGCGCAGTGCGCCTGCGAGGCTGGCGCCGGCTGGTTGCAGCGTGTGGGCGACGGACGTGTCGAGTTCGGCGCGCACGCCGGTCACCAGCAGTCAACATGACGTGAAGGGGGTGAGTGATGAGTTCGAGCGGGATCGAGGCACGTGTGCGTGTGCGTGGAAAGGGTGCGAGCGGGCTGTGGCTTCTGCCGGGCGACGACGGGATCCTGTCTGCGCTGCTGATGCGGGTGCGATTGGATCACGACGTGGACATTCGCCGCACGGGGTTTGCGCGTGACGAGGAGCAACTGATGGCGTGGGTGGCACCGCTGCGGCGGGCGGCCGAGATGTTGTTGTCGGTGTATCTGCCGGCGGACGTGGAGCTGGCGTCTAGCGCCTATGACGCGGGGCTGGCTTGCGGGCTGTTGGGGCAGGAGGCGGCCATCACGCGAGAGTGGATGGAAATGTATCGGTGCGTGTGCGAGCGAAGTGCATCGAGTAGCGTCGATCCGCCGGGCATGGCGGCCCGGCTGCACGAACTGGGTCAGATGCACGGCCGCGCGTTGCTCGAGCAACTGAAGTAGCGCCAGGCCATTCGGCTGGACGGTGATCGGAAGATGATTAATTTAGGAATACGAATCACTGATGGCCGTCATGGGCTCGTTGTGGTGGCAAGTGGAGATGCGCGTGTCGCACGGATGTGCGGTTTGGGCCATTCGGTCGCGTTCGCGCAACAAAGAGAGGGAAAGTATGAATAGAGTATATCGAGCGGTGTGGAGCGAGCGGCTCGGCGGCTGGGTCGCCGTATCGGAACTGGCTCGGGCGGCGGGACGAGCGTCCGGGAGGGAGTCGCTCCGCTGCATTCGGGAAGGGGGCGGGCCGCGGTCGGCCCTCACGAAGCTGTCGTTCGCGCTCAGCCTCGGGCTCGCTTGCCAGGGGGCTTGGGCGGGATTCGTGACGAACTGTAATAACGCGGGTAGTTATTGGATCAGTAATATTCAACCTATCAATGGGACGGGGCCGTGGACGTATGGCACTGGTGCTTCTGAGTGCGTAGGATCTACTACTCAAACTGCTGGTACGAGCGTGGCGAGTGGCACTACGGGTGTGACTACGGCGGGTGTTTTTGTCGGTGCTACGGGTAGTGGTGGTACTGCAGGAACGATTCGTCTTACGTCATCTCTTCCTTTTAGTCCGGTTTCGATTAATCTCAACGGCACCACCCACTTGGGCGGCAATCGGATCACGAGCCTGTCGACCGGCCTGATCACCTCGACGTCCACCGACGCGGTCAACGGCAGCCAGCTGTTCACCCTGTCCACCTCGCTGTCGAGTGTGGCCGGTGTGCTCACCTCGCTGTCGACCGGCACCGGCGACGTGACGTCGGGCGTCACGTCGCTGTCGACTGGCCTGAGCACGACAACCGGTTCGCTGACGTCGCTATTGAGCACGTCGTCGTCGGGCGTCGACTCGCTGTCGACCGGCCTGTCCACCGTCAACAGCGGGCTCGGTGCGCTGACGAGCGGCCTGGCGAACACCATCCAATACGATAACGCGCAGCACACGTCGATCACGCTCGGCGGCGTCGGCTCGGTACCCGTCACGCTCACCCAGGTCGCGGACGGCGCCAATGCGCTCGACGCGGTCAACGCCCGGCAACTGGCGTCGCTGTCGACCACCTTGTCGTCGGGTCTGCTCGGCGCCGTCGGCTCGCTGTCGACCGCACTGTCGACCGGCGTGGGTTCGCTGTCGACCGGCTTGTCCGGTGTCAGCGACGGCATCGTGTCGCTGTCGACTGGCCTCGTCAGCGCCAGCAACTCGCTCGCCTCACTGTCGTCCACCGTCTCCACGTCGCGCGCCAACCAGCACTACATGGGCATCAACGACGGCGGCTTGCGCCTTGGCAATGCCGGCAACGAGGGCGCCTCCGCGCTCGACGCGATCGCCATCGGCCCGGGCGCGGCCGCCAGTGCGGCGGGCGCGACCACCCTGGGTTTTGACGCCACGGCCAGCGACGCGGACGCGGTGGCGCTCGGCGCGGGTTCGCAAACCCGTTCGGCCACGCCGGTGGCGAACGCCACCGTGAACGGCCTGACGCTCGGCGGCTTTGCCGGCGCGACGCCGGGCGGTGTGGTGAGCGTGGGCAGTTCCGACCTCACGCGTCAGATCATCAACGTGGCCGCCGGCCAGGTGAGCGCCTCGAGCACCGACGCGGTCAACGGCAGCCAGCTGTTCGCGGTCGCCTCCGAAGTCGCCACGCTGTCGACCAGCCTGTCGAGCACCGTCGGTGCGGTCGCCTCGCTGTCGACGGCGATCGGCAACGGCGGGAGCGGCAGTGGTAACGGCAACACCCACGGCAATGCCAGCAACACGGCCAACGGCACCGGCTCGGACGCGTCCGGCGATGGCAGTTCGTCGTACGGCAGCAATTCGAGCGCGTCGGGCAATCACGGCAGCGCGTTCGGGTCGAACGCCTCCGCCTCGGGCGACGGCAGCACGGCGACCGGGGCGGGCGCGCTCGCCTCCGGCACCCACAGCAACGCCGACGGTGCGGGCGCTACCGCGTCGGGCAACAACAGCACGGCACTGGGGGCGAACTCGACGGCCAGCGGAGCGAACTCGGTGGCGTTGGGGGCGGGCTCCATCGCGAACGAAGCCAACACCGTCTCGCTCGGCTCGCCGGGTAACGAGCGGCGCCTCACCAACGTCGCACCGGGCATCAACGGTACCGACGCGATCAACATGAACCAGCTGTGGGGCGTGCAGTCGAGCGTGTCGCAGACGGCGCGACGGGCGTACTCCGGGGTCGCCGCAGCCACCGCGCTGGCCATGATCCCGAGCGTGGACGCCGGCAAGCGGATCTCGGTGGGCGCCGGGGTCGGGGTGTACCAGAACTACGCGGCCGGCGCGGTCGGCGTGAACCTGCGGCTGTCGAGGCAGATCCAGGTCAAGGCGGGCGTCGGCGTGAGCGCGTCCAGCCAGACCTACGGCGGCAGCGTGACGTATGTGTGGTGATCCGTGCCGCCTGAGCGGCGGATACACGAGCCAGGATATCGCCCCGACGGACGGGCAGGAACTCAAAGAGGAACAGCAATGAACAAGACCTACAAGACAGTATGGAACGACGCGCTCGGCGGCTGGGTGGCCGTCTCCGAACTGGCCAGCGC
>JACZKY010051583.1_pt1 | contig 18092 bp, 20 predicted proteins | sample 8237611 | NCBI WGS metagenome assembly JACZKY01 (sample SAMN16148055, study PRJNA663545) | marine sediment metagenome | biome: sediments and biomass from bioreactor inoculated with such sediments; feature: coastal sediments; material: methane- and iron-fed bioreactor; isolation source: Bothnian...
CTGTCGCGGGCTGCCAGCACCACCTTGCCGGCGAACCGCCGCTCGAAAACAGGATCGGAAGGCTCGGCGCTCGTGACCGCAAAAGGGGACCCCGCGCGACCCCGAAGCCGCTCGACCGGCGGGTCACTAGTCGTATCTGCATGATCGTCGAGACTCCTCCAGCCACCGGTGCAGGACTATAGGTTCGGTTTGGCTGACCGGTCAATCGTCGACAAATCGGATAGGCAAACCAGTTAGTTGCGAAAGACCGTAGCCCTATCGGGGTAAAGCGCGGCGAGAAAGTCGCTGGTTATCGACAGGGCTTCTTTGGTATCGATGGCGCCGCTCTTCAGGCGCATGCCGAACCACAGCCCATCGACCAGCGCGTTGATGCCGACGGCCGCGACATGAGGGTCGACCGGGGAGGCGGCGCCTTCGCCGCGGATTGCCTCGCAAAGCCGCCGCACGCGGCGATACTCCGCCTCGCGGATTTGCGTGAACAGCCGCATATAGGCGGGGCTGGTGTGGCACTCCGAGAGGAATGCATGCCAGAGGGCGATCTTCTTCTTGCTGGCGATGTTGCGGCTGAACCCGGCCCCGATCATCGCTTTGAGCCGTTCCGCCGCAGGGCGGCTCTCGTCGGCGACCGCGGCGTTGCGCACCGCGACATATTCGTCGGTGACGGCCCGCAACGCCGCCATTAGCAGGCTCTCCTTGGTCTTGAAACGGAAGCTGATATGGCCATAGGCGAGGTCCGCCTTTTTCGCAATTTCGGCAAGCGTCGTGTGCGACAGGCCGCGCGTCCCGATCACGTCGATGGCCGCATCGATCAACCGACGTTCGCGATCGGTGCCGCTGACGCGCCGTCGCAGTATCACCGTCTGTTCCCCTAACATGCCGAATGAGTTACCATTTCCTCGTCGAGTTGACTATACAGACAAATCTTCGCTAGCGTTGCTCCCGGGAATTTGGGCGGCGGTCACCGGGAGCGATTAGCGATGGCGCGGGATGAATTCGACTTCATCATCGTCGGCGGTGGATCGGCGGGCTGCGTGCTCGCCAACCGGCTGAGCGCGGATCCGCGGAACCGCGTCCTGCTGCTGGAGGCGGGCCCGAAAGACGGTGGTCTGTTCATGACCATGCCTGCCGGCTACTACCGTGCCTATCTCGATCCCCGCACGAACTGGAGCTACGAAAGCGAACCGGAGCGGTTCATGAACGGTCGGCGCATCCCGGTGCCGCGCGGCCGAGTGCTGGGCGGCTCGTCCTCGATCAATTCGATGGTCTATCTTCGCGGCCACCCGCTGGACTACGACGGGTGGGCTGGCAACTCGATGCCCGAGTGGGATTACGCGCACTGCCTGCCCTATTTTCGCCGCTCGGAATCCTACGACCGCGGCGCCGACTTGTATCGCGGTGAAGGCGGCCCGCTGTCGGTGCAGCGAGGCACGTTGGAACTGGAAATATTCGACGCTTTCCTCGCCGCGGCGGCCGAAGCCGGTTTTCCGTTATCGGACGACCTCAATGGGGCCCACCCGGAAGGCTTTGCCCGCCTCGACAGCACCGCTCGCGGGCTACGCCGTGGCGCTTCCCGAGCTCGCCGGCAAGCCCATGGTGATCAACCTCTGGGCCACGTGGTGTCCGCCCTGCCGTCGCGAGATGCCGATGATGGCCGAGGTCGCGGCGTCGGCCAACGACGTCACTTTCGTGTTCGCGAACCAGGGTGAGGATGCGCCTCGCATCCGCACCTATCTCTCGCAGGAGGGCCTGCTCATGCCCAACGTTCTGATGGACGGCCTCGGCGAGCTTGGCCTGCACTACAAGGCACCCGGCCTGCCAGCAACGCTGTTCGTCGGTACGGATGGCCGTCTCGTTGACATTCATCTAGGTGAGATCTCACGCGAGGCGATGCTGCATACAATACAGGATCTTCGCGAACGCTGAGGTGTACAAGTTTGACCTGAAACCTTTGAGTTCCGAGATGGCACCCGCGTAGTTGCTCAATCCAAAAGTATCACGATGTCAGCTTCCAGGCTGCGTGCATCTTCCCTGTAAGGGCGCCGGCACGTTCAAGAACCAGAACGACAACGATGACTTCCTTATCTCATGCCGCCCTATGCTGCCGGGTACCTAAATGTTTGTGATCCAGGCGGCTATGCCACGCCCAAGGGCGTAGCGGCGTGGCGACGGCTGCTGCGTATGGATGGGCTGCATCGGCTCGATATTGCCGGAATGGCGCGGCAGCAAACCACCGAGCGCAGCAGCTTCACGGCGTTACAAGCCCTTGCGGTCGTGGCAACCCGCGTCGTCGCTCCATTTGGACTTGCTCGAGATGGCAGTCGCCATTTCCCGGGCATTGCCTTGCGATGGATGCAATTATGCCCCGGTGAGGCGAGAGTGCGCGCATAGAACCGTTGCGCGGAACGGACCTACCCCGAATGAGTCGATCTGCGGTGCGCCCCTCTGACGGTCGGCTTGCTGTTCAAACGTATCGTCGAGGTCGAGCAATAGGCGCCTGACGTTCAAGCCGCGTTCTCGCGAACGAAATGGCCTGGGGCGGCTTCACGGAGCCGTGCGCCGGCGCCGGCTTGCGGGACCGAGACGACGGGCAGGGGCTCGCGCAAGGAGCGGCTCCGCGCAGGATCGGGGTGCGGCACGGACGCCAGCAGCCGGCAGGTGTAGGCATGGCGGGGATAGCGCAACACGGCCTGGGACGGGCCGGTCTCGACGATCTCGCCGCCATGCATGACGGCGATGCGGTGGCTGACCCGCTCGATGACGGCGATGTCGTGGCTGATGAAGAGGAAGGAGATGCCCTCCCGCTCCTGCAGCGCCAGCATCAGGTCCGTGACCTGGCGGGCGATCGAGACGTCGAGCGCGGAGACGGGTTCGTCGGCGACGATCAGCTTCGGCTTCACCGAAAGCGCGCGCGCGATGCAGAGCCGCTGGCGCTGGCCGCCGGAGAACTGGTGCGGATAGAGATCGACCGCATCTTCGTCCAAGCCGACGGATCGCACGAGTTCGGCCGCGAGGTCGCGCTGGTCGCGGGCCGACACGATGCCGTGGATCCTGGCCGGTTCGGTTACGAGTTCGTGCACGGGCAAGCGCGGGTTGAGGCTCGCATAGGGATCCTGGAAGATCATCTGCGCGTGCCGGCGCATGGCGCGCAGGTCCGGCCGGTTCGCCCGCATCACCTCCTGGCCCTCGAGCAGGATGCTGCCGCTCGCCGGCTCGACGAGCCGCAGAATGGAGCGCGCGAGCGTCGACTTGCCGCAGCCGGATTCGCCGACGATCCCGAGCGTTTCCGCCCGGCCGATGCTCAGCGAGACATTACGCACGGCATCGATGCTGCGATGCCCTTCCAGGAAGCCGCCGCGCACCATGAAGCGCGTGGTCAGGCCCCGCACGTCCAAGAGTTTCGCGCCGGCAGGCGGCGGGTTCGGCGAGCCGAAGCCGAGTTTTGGCGTCGCCGCCATGAGCTGTTGGGAATAGGCGTGCTTCGGCGCGCCAAAAACTTCGCCGACAGGTCCTTCCTCGACCTTGCGCCCCTCGCGCAGGACCACGATCCGGTCGGCGATCTCGGCGACCACGCCCATATCGTGCGTGATGAAGAGCACCGCCATCCCGATCTCGTCCTGCAGTTCGCGGATCAGGTTCAGGATCTCGGCCTGGGTGGTGACGTCGAGCGCTGTCGTAGGTTCGTCGGCGATCAGGAGCCTGGGGCGGCAGGCCAGCGCCATCGCGATCGTCACGCGCTGACGCAGTCCGCCGGACAGTTCGTGCGGATACTGTGCCAGCCTTCGCTTCGGCTCCGGGATGCGCACGCTGTCGAGTGCGTCCCGCGCCGCCGCAAGCGCCTCACTGCGGCCCATCCCGCGATGGCGGACGAAGACCTCCGCAACCTGGTTTCCCACGGTCAGCACCGGGTTGAGCGACGTCATCGGCTCCTGGAAGATCATCGAGATGCGGTTGCCGCGCAGCCCCCGCAACTGCCGTTCGTCGAGCGCGGTGATATCGATAGGGCCTTCGTCTTCATGCAGCGTGATCGTGCCACCGGCGATCCGCCCGCCCTCGCGTTCGATCAGGCGCAGGATCGACAGGGCCGTCGCCGATTTCCCCGAGCCCGATTCACCGACGAGCGCCATGGTCGCACCCGCCGGGACGTCGAAGGAGAGTTCGCGCACCGCCTCCTTGGCGCCAAAAGCGACCCTGAGGTTGCGCACGGAGAGCAGCGGCATCACGAAGCGACCTTTCTCATCCGCGCCCCGATCTCCGGATGCTCGGAAAAGACCGGCAGCGGCGGCGTCCAGCGGGTCGCCGAAGGCGTGAAGCCGAAGGCGATCGGATCGCGACCGAGGACCCGCCATTCGACTCCGGCGCCGAGTTCGATCAGCCCCATCGCACCCGCCGGCTCGCCCTTCGTGGTGAAGCTCTCGGTCAGCGACTGCTGGGTCAGATGGGTGATCCCGTCGACCGTGGTCACGGTGTTCCAGTGGACGTGGCCAGCAAGACAGACCACGGGAACGCGGGCCTGCGCGAGCGCCGCGCGGGCGCGTTCGGCCATCGGATAGGTGGAGACGCCGGGATTGCGCTCGAAATAGTAGTTACCGGTCTGCGCGTGGCCCGAGATCGGCACGTGGCTGACGACGAGGAGCGGCCGGTCGGCGGCCTGCGCGGTGCGCGACAGCCAGAGCAGGTCCTCTTCGCGCAGCACGAAGCCGTGGCGGTCGGCGTCGCGATGGATCTTCGCATCCGCCCGCCAAAGTGCCACACGCCAGTCGCCGAGGTCGAGCGTCATCGATTTCATCGGCTGGCCGAGGATGGTCTCGTTGTCGGAGACCTCCAGGTGATCGCGGTCGTGGTTGCCGTTGAGGTGGTGGATCGGCGCGGCGACCTGGCGAAACGCCTCGCCGACTTCCTTCTGGAGGACGAGGTCGGTCTCCCGGTTCTCGTCGGAGATCCGGTCGCCGAGGTCGAGCACGAAATCGGGACGGGCGTCATTGGTGAAGCGCGCGAATTCCTCCATCAGCGCAAGCGCGGTATCGCCCCGCTTGGTTGCGGAGGGCTTGCCGTGATGGATGTCGGCAATGACGCAGATACGGACGGACATGAGTTCGGCTCCCGGTGTGCGGCAGAATTGCTGGTGGACACGCCGCCGGCGTGGGGCCGGCGGCGTGCGGTCGAAGGCGTCAGTTCGAGGCGAAGGTGATCGAACCGGCGCGGAAGTCGAGAACGTAGGGGATATGGCCGGGCTTCGGCGCCCAAGTGACGTTCTTGTTCATCGCCCAGGATTCAAACGGCCGGTAGAGCGGCAGCATCGGCGGATCCTGGCTGATGCGCTCCATCAGTTCGGCATAGGCGGCCTTGCGCGCCTCGACGTCCTTGGAGAAGCGGAAGCGCTCCCAGCTCGCGGCATAGGCCTCGTCGGTGTTGAAGCGGCCTTCCGATTCCGACGGGCCCTTGGGCGCCCACATCACGCCGAACGAGCCGAACGGATCGGCGAAATACATCGGATTCGACCAGTTGCGCGCCATCATGTCGGCATCGCCGCCGTTCCACTTGTCGACGACATTGACCTTGCCGTTGATGCCGACCTCCTTCCACATCTCCACGATCGCCTGCGCGGCGAGCAGGCCGTTGGTGTAGTAGGTCGGGAAGCTCGTGTAGACGATCTCCTCACCCTTGTAGCCGGCCTCCTGGAGCAACTGCCTGGCCTTCTCCGGATTGTATTCGAAAGTCTTGAGTTCCGGCATGTAGAGAGGCCCGAACTCCTCCATCGTGTGGGTCGAAGGAACGATCGCCTTTCCGAGCCACAGGGCTTCGTTGAGCGTATCGCGGTCCACGGCGAGGCTCATGGCCTGGCGGATGCGCGGATCCTTCAGCACCGGATGGTTGGCGTTCATTATCATCACGTGGAACAGCGCGGTTGCCGAACCCGCGGCCTTGAGCGCCGGATCGGCCTCGATCAGCGACAACTGGTCGGGCGCGATGTTGGTGACGAGGTCGGCCTCGCCGGTCTTCAGCGCGGTGATGCGCGCGGCGGTTTCCGGCATGTGCGTGACGGTCACCTTGTCCAGCGGCGCTTTCTCGCCCCAGAAATCGGCGAAGCGTTCCCAGACTAGCGTCTCGCCGGGAACGAACTGGGTGATGGCATAGGGGCCGGTGCCGACCGGCTTTAGCGAGAACGCCTCGTAGTCGTCGTTCTCGGCGACCTTCGGATCGCCCGTCAGGCCCTTGGTGTAGTCCTCGGGAATGATCATGACCTGCTGCAGGTTGAGCAGGGTCTCCCACAGCGGCTCTTCCCGCTTGGCGTGGATGCGGACCGTATGCTCGTCGACCTTCTCCGCCTTTTCGAAGTTGGCCAGGCGGTCGCGCGAGCGGACCTGATAGGGCGGGAAAGTGGCCTGGTACATGCGGTTCAGCGAGAACACGACGTCGTCGGCGGTCATCGCCTCGCCATTGTGGAACTTCACGCCCTGGCGGAGCTTGAGCTCCATCACGGTCGGTTCGACCAGCGTCCACTCGGTCGCGAGACCGGCGCGGTACTCGCCCTGCAGCTTGTCGTAGTTCTTTTCGACCAGCGTATCGAAGGTGTTGTAGTAGAACTGCGAGCCGACGTTCGAATGGTCGCGGCCCGGATCGACATATCCGGTCACGTTGGCGGCGCCGACGGTCAGTTCGACGGCGAAGGCGGAGCTCGCGAGAACGGTGGCGATTGCGGTCGTTGCTAAGAGTCTGGTCATGTCATGCCTCCTGATGGGACGGTTGGGTTTGCGGTCGGTGGGCCTCGATTCGGCCTCTTTTTCTTGAAGGCGAAGCGGGCTCATCTCCCCCTCAGGCGCACATCGGCGCGGTCGCGCAGCCAGTCACCGAGGATCTGGACGGCAAAGGTGACGAGCAGGATCATCAAGGCGGGTGCGACCACGATCCACGGCGCCGTCGGCATGTAGTCGCGACCGATGCCGACCATGGATCCGAGGGTCGCCGTCGGCGGCTGCACGCCCATGCCAAGGAATGACAGGGTCGATTCCACAAGCACGATGTTTGAGATCGACAAGGTGAACTGGACGACGAGCGGAGAGACCGTGTTGGGCAGGATGTGGCGGAAGGCGATGCGCCCGCCGGAGGCCCCCGCCGCGCGCGCCGCTTCGATGAAGGGCATCGCCATAAGCCGCCGGACTTCGCCGCGCACGATGCGGGCGTATTGCTCCCAGCCATGGAGGCCGAGCACCAGGACCATGACTTCGATGGAGGAACCGAAGATCGCCAACATCAGGAGCGCGATGAGAGTGAAGGGAATGGCGATCTGGGCGTCGACCGCGCCCATGATGAAATCGTCGACGATGCCGCCGGCAATGCCGGCGAAGAGCCCGAGCGCCCCGCCGAGCAGGAGGCCGATCGTTGCGCCGAGCGCAGCCAGGATCAGCGTGAGTTGGAGACCGTAGAGCGAGCGCGAGAGCACGTCGCGACCGAGTTCGTCGGTGCCAAGCAGGTAGCCGTCCTTGTAGCGGTCGAATCCGATCGGCGGGCGCAACCTGGCGATCAGGCTCTGCGCCGTCGGCTCGTGCGGCGCGATGTACGGTGCGAAGGCGGCGACGATCAGCAGCAGGACAGCAACGAGAAGCGCTGTGCGCTGGACGCCGTTCGCATCGCGCCAGAGCCGTCGGACGCCGGCGGGTAAGCCTGGCAGAGTCGCGGGAATCCCGAAGACTGCGTTGGCCATCATGCCCTCCCCAGACGGATGCGGGGATCGGCAAAGGCGTAGGCGATGTCGATCGCTCCGTTGACGATGATCACCGCGAAGGCGACAACCAGGACGGCGAATTGCAGCACGGGGAAGTCACGCAGGATCGCCGCATTGACCAGCAGGTCGCCGATGCCGGGCCAGGCAAAGACCGCCTCCACGACCACGTTTCCTGCCGCGGCAAGCCCCGCGATCTGCAGACCCAGCACCGATAGGATGATAATCGAGGCGTTGGAAAAGCCGTGCTTCAGGATGACGACGCTTTCCGGCAGACCCTTTGCGCGTGCGGTGCGCATGTAGTCCTGGCTGAGCACGTCGAGCATGGCGTTGCGCGTGAAGCGCGTGAGCGCGGCGATCAGAGCGCCCGACAGCGCGATGGTCGGCATGATGAAGTGCCAGGGTGTGCCGTTTCCCACCACCGGCAGCCAGTTCAGGGTGAAGGCGAAGACGAGCACCATGAACACGGCGAGCACGAAGTTCGGTATCGCATAGCCGACAAAGGCGATCGACATGACCGCACTGCCGATCCAGCTGTTGCGGTGGATCGCCGCGAGGATGCCGAGCGGAACGGCTGTGACAATGGTCAGGGAGATGCCGGCCAGCAGGAGCTGCAGCGACGGCCAGATGCGCTCCGCCACGATATCGGCGACGGGTCGCCGCTCGACGAAGGACAGGCCGAACTGACCGTCCACGAAGGAGCCGAGGAACCGGAGGTACTGCACCCAGACGGACGCGTCGAGACCGTAGTAGCGGGTCAGCAGTTCGCGGTCTTCCTGGGTGATTCCCTGCCCGACGACGTAGTCGATCGGATCGCCCGAGAGGCGCGTCGTGAAGAAGACCAGCGTCACGATCACGAAAAGTGTGACGATCATCTTTGCCAGCGTGCGGGCGATATGGCGTAGCATCACGCAACACCCTTCGCGGCAGCTGAATCCGGCATCACGAACGTGCCGCTGGCGGGCGCACCGTTCGCGGTCATGCGGCGCAAGTGGACGAAGCGGACGCCGGCCGCTCGCGCCGCGACGCCGTCGGTGCCGTCGTTGTCGCCGATGAAGACGCAGGCGGCGGGCGCCGCACCGCTGCGGCCCAGCGCCAGTTCGACCAGATCCGGAGCCGGCTTGCCGATGCTCGTGAAGCGGATCGAGGGATCGCAGGCGCGGATGGCCGCGACGACAGCGCCGGTTTCGGGAACCGGTCGGCCACGGGCGTCGGGATGAACCGTATCGATGTTGGTCACGATCAGCGTCGCGCCGTCCTGAACCTGATCGATCAGGCGGCCAAGGTCGCGCAGCGAAAAGCCAGCAGCCCGTGCGAGCAGGGCGATGTCGGGCTTGCGGTCCTCGATTTGCAGTCCAAGCGACCGGGCAAGGTCGCGGACCGGCGCTTCGGCATAGAGCGACACCGCTGCGCCGGGATGCGTCGCCGCGATGCGCCGCACCGCCTGCTCTCCGGCGAGCAGGATTCGTTCGGCGGCGACCGCCAGACCCACCGCTGCGATCCGGCTCGAAAGCGTCTCGGCCGTATCCGAAGAATTGTTGGAGACGATCCAGAGCCGATCGGCGTGGTTGGCGACGAACTCGCGCACGTTGGGGTAGACGTGCCCACCCGAAACGAGGCAACCGTCGAGATCGCAGAAGATCGCCTCGCAGCCGTCGATCGGCGCATGCGCGATATCGCCTATTCTGATCGTCTCGTCGGTCACGCATCGGCTCCGCTGTAGGGGCACGACGAAACCGTCCGACGGCGCACGCAGCGCCGTGTCAGGTTCGTCCTGTCCGCCTTGGTTATTGTGGGCAGTCGGCAAGTCGCCCGCTGCAGTGCAACTTGGGCTCGCTCTGTGACACAGGCTTTACAAACGATAGCTAGGCTTTCGCTGAAGCAAGGATTCGCTTATCTGACCCGGAGTTTCCCTTGACGCTTTCCCCGACCCGCATCCGCGCCGTCAACGCAGTCGCCGCTTCCGGTTCCTTTGCCGCGGCAGCGCGTCTGCTCGGCATCTCCCAACCGGCGGTCTCGCAGCATGTGAAGGGGATTGAGGAACAGTTCAGCGTGCGACTGTTCCAGCGCCGCAACGGCGCCCTTCATCCGACGCCCCAGTGCCTCGAACTCTGCGACGTGGCGGAAAGGATGGCCGAAGCCGAAAGCGCGGCGACCCGCATCCTCACCCGCCGCAATGCGCTCGCCGACGGCCATATCTCGATCGGGCTCGGCAACTCGATGCCCGGCATGGCTCTGATCGCGCTGTTCAGCAAGCGCCATCCGACCGTATCGATCGTCGTCGAGACCGGTTCCTTCGAAGAGATCACCGCGGCGGTCATCACCCGCCGCGTCGACGTCGGCGTGCTCCCGAATGTGCCGGACGACGGGCGCTTCCGGCGCGAACTCCTCGTCCGACAGCAGGTCGTCGCCATCGTCAACGCTGACAGCGTGCTGGCGGCCGAGGAATATCTGACCTGCGAACAACTGATTACCGCGCCCCTGATCTTCCGAACGAGGGGATCCTCGACCCAGCGCGTCGTGGACAGGGCTTTCCATTCCGCCGGCTTAAGCCCGGTCCCCCTGCTGACGCTCGACACACGTGATGGAGTCTATGAAGCGGTCGCAAACAGCGTCGGGGTCGGCTTCATGTGGCGCGAGGGCACTGGCCGAACAGATACGATCCGGCGCATACCCGTCCGCGAAATGGACCGGCTTTACGATGAAGTGGTATTCGCCCCGCGCGACGGAGCCGGAAAGGTGAGCGAAGCCTTCTTCGCGGCGGCAAAGGTCTTCGGCAGTTCAGTAGTGGCGGAGGCCGCGGCAAAAGAGGCCTGAGAAGGATGCGAAGCGAGCCTGGCTGTCATGTGGCGATCAGATTCTGAGGTCTGAGTCTGCGGTCACTCCATTGCGGCGATGGACATACGGCGCGTAGCATCGGCCCGCTTTCAAACACCTGAAGGTCGCCACACGACCGCAAAGCAGACCATCGAGTCCATCCTGCGAAGTACCGGTCCAAGGGCAACCACGGGCAGCATGGTCGCTTGTCATAACGGCTTTCGGGAAGCGCAAACGGCACCCTCAACAGCGAGTTTGGAGGGCGCAAAGCGGCCGCATATCGGGCACGGATCGACCGGCTGCGTTGGGCGAACGGCGGACGACTGCTACAGTCCGAGGCCCCTCTTGGGGCCGAAGCTCCAGTCGACACCGGCGTCGCCACGGGCGATGCCCGAGATATGCTGCCCGAGCTTCCTGTCGAGCGAGGGGATCCAGGGCACAAGCTGGAAGCCGAACCCGTCGTCGATCATGGCGAACCGGCCCGATGCCAACGTGAAGCGCTGGCGGTAGATGCCGGCGACGAACTCTCCCGTCGTCGCCTTTTTGAAAGGCTGGCCGAGATCGGATGCAAGCCTCTCGCCGAGCGCCTCGACCTCACGGCGGCGCAGCGTGTCGAGGAGCCGGCGCGCGAAGATCTCCCTGCCGCCCTGGCGCTGGGCTAGACCTTCCTCGGCCAGATGCTCGGCGCGGCGGTCGAGCGCCTCCTGCACCTCCCGGCCGAAGCCGCCTTCGCCGAGCGTGGCCGGATTGCGGCTGACCGCCTGCCGGTCGAGCCAGGTCGCCCCGGTCGCCGAGACCTGATGCTCGATCGGCAGGTCGGACCGGACGGCGATCGCCACCCTCTGCCGGCCCTGCGCGTCCTCGAACTTCCGCAACTCGACGATCGATCCCGGCGCGCTGTCGCCGGCCGCGTCAAGGTTGGAAAGCCTGATATGGTGGGTACGGCCGTCGACACCGTCGATTACGACATAGGCCGATCCATTCAACTCGTCATCGAGGCCGCGATCGACTAGGCGCCCGATGACGGGTTGGTCGACGCTTTCGCCCGCCAGCACGAAGCTCGCCGTACCCCGGTCGATGCCGCGCTCGGCGAGCGCGCGGTACATGCGCTTGATGATGTCGCCGCGCTCGCCCATCTGCCGCATCGTGGCTTCCGCGTCGTCGGACAGGAACCATTGGCTGTGGCCGACCTGACGGGCGACGCCGAAGATCTCCAGCGTGCGCAGGCGGCCGACCTTGAGCGCATGATAGTCATCGGGCTGCTCGCCGGCGCGTGGGGCAAGGTCGATGATGCCGCTTTTGAGGCCGTCGCGTTTGAGCTGCCGGTCGAGATTGGTCCAGCGATCGGCCTCGACCTGGCGCTCGAGCGCGCTGCGGATGTCCTGGTCGGTGCGCGGGCCGAGCTCTTGAGTGATGAGGTCGCGCGCGCGGTCGCGCATGCCTTCCTTGATGTAGTCGCGCGAGATGACGAGGTTCTCGCCGTCGTCGCGCACGCCGCGCACGATCAGGTGGACATGCGGATGCTCGGTATTCCAGTGGGCAACGCCGACCCAATCGAGCCTGGTGCCAAGGTCCTTCTCCATCTGGTCGACGAGATTGCGGGTGAAGGATTTGAGATCGGACATTTCCAGCGCGTCGTCGGGCGAGACGATGAACCGAAAATGATGCCGGTCGTCCCTGCAGCGCTCGGCAAAATCCTCGGCCCCGGCATCCTCGGTGCCGGGACCGAAGAGCTTCGCCTTATCTCCGTCGCGGGTCACGCCCTCGCGGCGGAGATAGGACAGGTGGTTGGGCAGATTGCCACCGCGCAGATTCATGCGCACGACCCGCGCCTTGATCATCGCGCCACGCGAGCGCGCTGTGAGCAGGCGATTGGCCTGCACCGCTGCGCGTTGCCCTCGTCCTAAGCGCGAGCGATTACCGGGACCGATCCTCCCCTGCCGGGAGACGGAGCCGCCGGCCTTCTGCGCGGCAGCAAGTGCCTGGGCGATGAAAGGACGGGCGCGCTGCGCCTTACTCGATCGGATGCGGCCTGGGCGGACGCGGAACTCCCGCTCGCCGCTCATGGCCGCAACGCCGCACATCGCACTAAGATACGGACGTCGTTGAGAATATGTCGCTTGCGCGATGTGGCCTCTGCAAGCGCACATCGCGCAAATGTCCGGCAAGTCGTTGAGATCCCATCCCCCGACCGCGGCGCACCTCGCGCCCCTTTATCCTGCCTTTCTCCGGTCGCGTTCCCTGACTCCCACCTCTGCGCCCTCGTCGATACGCTGGGGCGCGACAGGATGCGAAAGCCGTTGCGCGCCGTCATCGCGGTTCTCCGGCTGCAGCGCGCGCCACGAACAGGCCGTACGACTGCGGCTCGGTTGCAGAGACATCGCGCACGATGGTCGCACCCGGATTGACATCGACAGGTCGATCGGCCGATACGGAAGCGGTGGCTGGGGTGCGCCCGGACTGTGCGGTGAACAGCGGCGCGCGTGTCCAGGCCGATCGGTCGACCTCGACCACGGCTGTCGGATTCGTGCCGCCCGAACCGTCGATGACCGGCGCGAGCAAGGCGACGTAGGCACGGGTATTGGCCGGCAGCGGGCGGCCGGCAAGCGATTCTTCGTAGCGTCTGGGTCCGGCGTTATAGGCCGCCAGAAATCCCGGTGAGCCGTAGCGATTGTGCAGCTCGCGAAGGTACGCCGTGCCCGCGAGTATGTTGTCGCGCTCGTCGTAGGGATCGCGGCCGAGGCCATGCCGGGCGCGCAAGTCGGCCCACGTCGAGGGCATGATCTGCATCAGGCCCATCGCCCCGGCAGAGGAAATCGCGCGCGGATCTCCAGCACTTTCGGCGCGCATCACCGCCTTGATCCATGTGATCGGAACGCCGAAGCGCCGCGATGCCTCGGCAATGTGATCGGCAAAAGGATCGCGCGGTGACGTTCGCGCAATCGGCGCGTCCTGCGCCATCGTGATCGCTGGCATGACGCTCGCGATGGGAAGGCCGGAAAGGAGAAGGAGAGCCATACGCCGGGCGACGCCGAACAGCCCGGACGCACGCGCACGGCTCGTCGATTGGCGGCAAGCAGTCATCGCTCAATCCTTCTCGCGGCGATCGCGCGGACGCGACCAGTGCAGCGACCAGCCGTTGCCTGCGTCGTCGTCGCGGAACAGGTTGGCCCGGATAGGGTGCGGAAACGCCGGATCGTCGATGAGCAGCGCGACGTATTCGCCCGCACGTTCTCCGGTGCGTTTCCAGCCGGCGCCGATCTCCGGGCCGTTCTCATCGCTGCCGTCGTTGCGTGCATGAACACGATAGTCCGGCGCGTTCACTGCTTCGGAAGGATCGGCCGGAACGACTCCGATGTTGCGGAACAGCATCAGTGTTTCGATGCGCCCCGCGAAGCCGGATTTCTCACGGGTGAATTGGCCGATTTGCGGCATGACTTTCTCCTCAGCGGTGGTGTCGGGAAAGCCATCGACGGGCACCGCTCCCGCCGACGGAAGAGCGGTCAGCGTGTCAGTGCACACCATTCGAAGCGGCCGGCTGCATCCTCGTCGGTCCATAGCGGAAGGGCGCGGCCGATGATCTGGTCAGTGGAGGTCAAGCCGAAGTAACGGCCGTCGAGGCTATTGGCGACCTGCCAGTTCATGAGGAAGACTTCGCCGTCCTGGACACGGCGGCAGCCTTGCCAGACGGGGAGATCGCGGCCGGCGCGGTCGCGTTCGAGTGCCGCACCAACCTCGACGCCATCTACCGTGATCGTGAAGTTCGCGCGGCAAACGATCTGCCCCGACACGGCCAGGATGCGCTTCATCAGCGGCACGCCCTTGGGCATATAGCCACGCTCGGCGAAGAGGGTCGCGAGCGGTTCGGGCGCGTCCATGGCGACCAGATCGGTGATGTCGAACGGTCCGTCGAAGTCGATCATGTAGAGGCCGATTGGCGCGCTCGCGGACGCATTCCAAATCAACTTGATCGGCATTGGAGTGAGGCCCGGATAGCCGACGGCGAGCGCCGCGAGCGTGGTCGTGAGGAGCAATCCGGCGCGGCTCATGGTTTGGCTCCCCGGCGAGCCAGGAAAGCGCGGTGATGATCGAGCGCGTAGCCGCGCGGTTCATGTCCGGCGGTCAATCGATTATGGACGTGACGCCAGTGGTCGGGCGATACCGCTTCCGGGTCGATGCCGATACGCTCGATCTCGTCGATGAGTAGGAGAACGCGCTCGACCTTCGGCCAGCCATCAATCTTGAGTAGGATCTCGCCGCCGGGCCGCACGAAGGGCAGCGTCTGATACGCTTCGCCAACGATGACGGTGCGCACGATGTCGATGCGCGAGAAGATCGTTCCGAAGTCGTTCGCCGCCCAGCGGACCAATGCAAAGACACGGTCTGGCGCGAAGCTGACGACACGCCGGCGGCGGTCAATGGTGTGGGTGCACAAAGGTCGACCGAAGCGGATGCGATGTTCGACCCGCTTCTCCACCCAGGTCAACTCAACGGTGGTGAGGACGTCATTGGGTCGATGGTGTGCGCCGTCGGAAGCCGTCATGAGCGGTCTCCCTCGCGTGGTCCTTGCCTCGGCGAGGCGGGCAAGTCGAAGTCGAATTGATTCTGGTTGCGCCCAACCCCGGCGCGCGAAGAGAGGTTAGACTCGGTGTTAGAGTCCAAGTTAGGCGCGGAGATTCTTGTATGATCGCAACGGCTTAGCGGCTTGTCCGGTCCCCGATAGCACGAGTCTGCGGTTCCCGATGGCACGATAGGTTGGGTTCCCGATGGCACGAGCCCATTCACCTGCCGTGCAACGGGCTCGAAGGCGAGCAGGACGCGGCCGCTGATTTCAACTTCAGTGAACAGGGTGTAGCCAGGTAGCGGCTGGCGCCGAACGATGTCCCGAAGCTCGAACGCGAAGCGCTTGAACGGCGACAGGCTGCCGGATTTGAGATGGAGATGGCGGATGTCGAAGCGCCAGCCCGACCGCTGGCGACCGCCGTGTTTGCGGACCAGACGGTAAAGCCAGCGGTCGAGACCGCCGGTCAGGCCGAAATAGGCTCGGTCGATGGTCAGTATGAGCGCGTCGTCCATGACGGCGCGGTAGAACCAGTCCGGCAGGATCAGTTCGATGCCGGCTGGCCTGGTTCGCATGTCAGTCCGCTCTTGCCACTCGTTGATCCAGGAAAAGCGATGGCGTCGGCCTTCCGGCTGGCGGATCGTCGTCGCGACAGTTGTCGACTGCAGCCGGTCGAGAGCCGCCTTGAGGCGAAGATAGTCGCGCAAAGAGGTGCCGCGGCCGACGAAGGTGAGGATCTCGTAGGGTGTCGCGGCCATCAGGCGCGAGGTGCGCAGGCCCTGGTCGCGCGCCTGAACGATCTGACTGGCGGCCCAGATCAGTATGTCGGCATCCCAGATCGTCGCCATGCCGTGATCGGGAACGGCTTCGACACGGATCGAGATGGCGCCGGCGGTGAAGTTGATCGGTGTGGTGCGGTGCGATTTCGACAACGAGAAAAATGGGTAGGACATCAGGTCCTGCGCATCACGCGGCACGAAACTGCCGGGCAGCGCTTGAAAGCGCTCGAGCTGCATACGCTCGGACAGGGGATAGGATCGCATCGTTGCCGCCTGTCAGCGTTTATCGCGGCCGGCATAGGGGATGAGCTGAGCTGGATGGCGTTTGGCCGGCAGAACCGACCCGTGCGGATCAGAGGTCGAGGTCTTGGTGCCCCGCGCTACCCAAGCCTGGATATCCTCCAGCGCGTAGACGACGCGGCCGCCGAGCTTGCGGTAGGCGGGCCCGGTTCCGTAACTGCGGTGCTTTTCCAGGGTGCGGCCCGACAGCCCGAGGAAGCGAGCCGCCTCGGGTGTGCGCAGATAGCGCGGCGGCAGATCGGCGTTGCTGTACTTCATCCGTCTCTCTCCAGTGTGACGTTGCCAGTGAACGGCGTTTTGCGGCGACGATGGAGGAGCGGAGGCGCGCTGGTCAGGTGCGAAATTGGCATCGGTGATTTCGCACCGGAGCGAATAGTCCGGATCAGGTTGAGCGACGCGTGCGTAGGAGCTGCCGGTAGCCGCCGTCCACCATCCTCAGACCGTCGCGGACGAGGCGCAGCGTCGTGTAACGGAAAGACGATTCGTGCCAATTGGCCGGATCGATGAGCCGCCGGCCGAACAGCACTATGGCCAGATCCAGATAGGAGGCCCCTTCCTTGCGCCCGTCCAGCGCGCGCAGCATCTGCGCAAGGCGGCGGCGCTGCGCAGCGGTAAGGCGCGTATCCTGGACGCTGTGGCCGCTTTGAGACCGGATGAAGCGCTCGACGGCAGAGAGCCGATCACGTGCCGCGCTGTCGAGCGGGATGATGACCGCCATGGACCGATCAGGGCGGGTGCCATCGACAAGCATCAGCTGGCTGGCGCCCGGTAACGGAACCCGTCCATGCAAGCCATCCGCATTGCGTCGCGACGCAACGAAATGGATGTCGATGCCGCTGGCCGCACCAGCGGTCAGCGGTGTGGGAGTTTGCACGAGATTGATGACGCCAGGATCCGTCTCGGGCGTCCAGAAGATTGGCTGCTGGCTGGCGGCTTGATCAGGTCTTGCCGCGAAAGCTGAGGCCCCAGCGGTCCAGAGCATTGGATGGCATCGCGTTCGCCGCGGCCACCTGCATGTCATCGTAATCCTTCTGATATTGCTCGTTGCGTCGAAGAAACTCCCAAGCGACACTGTCAGCAGCGGCATCCTTGATGAAGTCGTAGGCTTGCGGGTTGCCCCATTTCGACGTATCCGGCTTCATTGCTTCCGCCCTATCTCTCTCTGAAGATCTGATAGGTCGGCGAAGAACTGCGCGGTATGCCGGAATACCGCGATTGACGGCAAAAAAGGATTCGACGCTGGCTACGTTAAGCCAATCGGGCGCCAGCGGTGGTGGAAGCTAAAGGTCCAGCAGCGCCTTGAACGTTGTCAGCCAGATGCGATAGCGCGGCTCATCGGCCTGGCTCCAAGCCTGAAACGCGCACCATGCGGCGAGCGACGACGATGCCGGCCCAAGCCGATCGTCAGTCCTTATGCCCGACGCCAGAACCGGCAGCTGATCCAAGGTCGCCTGGTCCATCAATCGCCAAAGGTCGTCCAGTGCAGATCGGACGTGTACAACCGGAAAATCGGACAGATCCGTGTTGTCCTCCGCTTCTCGCACGATGACGGCGAGCTTGGCGGCTATTCCGGCAAGCGAGGTAGCCGGCGTTTGCGCGAGTTTCTCCAACTGCGCTGCTTCAGTTTCGGCTGCACGCCGCTCGGCCCTCATCGCATCAGCATCGGCCCGGCGCGTGCTCGCACTGCGGCGACCCGCTCCGCTCAGATCGACCTCGAGCTGCTGTTGCCTAATGCAATATTGCATCGTTTTGGAGTGAGCTTCTGTCCAAGCAAGCGCGGCCTTCAACGACGGGTCTGTGAACCCCATTCGAACATGCGGATCTGCTGGTTCGCCCGTCAATGTCTTCACGGCCGCGCACGCGTGACGGAAGGCAAAGTCGTGGTATTGTCGGAATCAGCCATGATCCGAGCTCC
>JACZKY010024676.1_pt1 | contig 18072 bp, 24 predicted proteins | sample 8237611 | NCBI WGS metagenome assembly JACZKY01 (sample SAMN16148055, study PRJNA663545) | marine sediment metagenome | biome: sediments and biomass from bioreactor inoculated with such sediments; feature: coastal sediments; material: methane- and iron-fed bioreactor; isolation source: Bothnian...
TATGATGGTTGTACAGAGTGGCGAGAGCGTATAAAAGATGCGCTTGCTCCTGATATTGATGGCTTTTCACCTCTACGAGCTAAAGATTATTTGTTGAACCAAACAACACTCGCAGATCAGTACGATCAATTTGTATTATCATCACAACGTGGCATCTACGCCCGGGATTTCAATGATTGCAATACGTGTAATTTGCTGCTGGTCAATCTTCTCGGTGCTGAAAGAGTAAGCATTGGAACAGTGATGGAAATTGCGTGGGTTGCTATGCGAAAAATACCAATCGTGCTGGTGATGGAAAACGAAGGTAATATTCATGAACATGCAATGCTTCGTGAAGCTTGTGCATTCCGTGTGCAAACGATTGAAGAAGCAGTTTTTGCAACAAGAGCTATTTTGATTCCATAAGAGGCAACAATGAACGTCACTGTCAAAAAAGTAAGTGGTGTGCGGGCGAAAAAGCTCGTCGAGAAGGGTGCCATGCTAATTGATATGCGTACTCCTGTTAGCTATCGTGATGGTACACTACCAAGCGCAGTAAATATGTCACTGCGTCAACTGTCTTCACTAATTCGTGAACCTAAGTCAAAGTCGCTAATCTTTTTCGGTGAAACAGAAAACGACGATACCCTACAAGCTGCTATCAAGTATGCCTACCAGTTTGGGTTCACAGAAGTGTTTTCTTTGGGGGTGAAAGAGAATTGGGACAGATAATCGCTTGACCGTTTGAACCATTGGCTGTATATTGAATAAAGCAGTCAACACAATAAGGAGATCCACATGACACAACACGCAGATGATTTCTTTTCAAAGAAGCTGGCTCGTTACCAAAGCCACCAACAAGAAGAGATGTCCTTTCAAGACTATCTCGCTCTTTGTAAAGAAGACGAAACTGCTTACGCTGATGCAGCTGAGCGAATGTTGCTCGCAATTGGCAAACCGCACATTCTTGATACATCCAAAGATCAACGCCTTTCGCGGGTTTTCCAGAACAGAAAAATCCGCACTTACAAGCCCTTTTCCAACTTTTACGGAATGGAAGACACCGTTGAGAGTCTTGTAGCATTCTTCAAGTATGCCGCTCAAGGTCTTGAAGAACGTAAACAAGTTTTGTACTTACTAGGTCCTGTCGGTGGTGGTAAGTCCTCATTGGTAGAATGTGTGAAGGATTTGTTCGAGACCGTTCCAATCTATACACTCAAAGCACGAAACACCAAAGGCGAAATGGAAGTGTCGCCTTTATTTGAAAGTCCGCTTGGTTTGTTTGATGCAGACGATGCTGCTTATCTCGAAAAAACCTACAAGATTTCTGGTCATGCTTTCCGTCCGATTATGTCTCCTTGGGCAACGAAGCGTTTGAAGGAAATGGACGGTGATATCAAACAATTCCGCGTTGTCAAAGCGTGGCCATCACAACTTTCTCGTGTTGCTATCGCAAAGGTCGAACCAGGAGACGAAAACAACCAAGACATTTCGACACTAGTTGGTAAGGTTGATATTCGTAAACTTGAATTCTTCTCACAGGATGATCCTGATGCTTATAGCTATTCTGGTGCATTGAATGTCACATCACAAGGCATTGTGGACTTTGCAGAAATGTTCAAATCGAACATCAAAACATTGCATCCACTACTCGATGCAACACAAGGTGGAGCATATAACGGTACTGAGGGCATGCCTGCAATGCCATTCAACGGCATTGTGATTGCTCACTCGAACGAAGCTGAATGGGAAATGTTCCGTAATAACAATCGCAACGAAGCTTTTATCGATCGTTTGTCGATTGTCAAGGTTCCATACTGCTTGCGTGTTCAAGAAGAAATTGACATTTACAAGAAGTTGATCACTGGTAGTACTCTTGGAAAAGCACAATTCGCACCAGGAACCCTCGAGATGTTGTCACAATTCTCGGTTCTTACACGACTCGAGAAACCAGATAATTCTCCTGTTTTCACGAAGATGGAAATCTACGACGGTAAAAACCTCAAAGATAAAGATCCAGGTGCCAAATCTCTGCAAGAGTACAAAGAAATGGCTGGCGTCAAGGAAGGTATGGACGGTATGTCCACTCGATTTGCATACAAAATCCTGTCGAAGACATTCAACTATGACAGCACTGAAATTGCAGCAAACCCCGTACACTTGATGTATGTTCTTGAGAAGCAAATTCAACAAGAACAGCTCCCACCTGCGAAAGAAGAGGAGTATGTTACTTACATCAAGGGAATTTTGGCTCCAAAGTATGCTCAGTTCCTTTCTGATGAGATCCAGAAAGCATACCTCGAGTCATACAGTGAGTACGGTCAGAACCTCTTTGATCGCTACATCATGTACGCTGATGCTTGGATCCAAAACATCGACTATGTTGATTCTGACACGGGTGAAATGTACGATCGTGAAGCACTGAACTCCGAACTTGAGAAGATCGAGAAACCGGCAGGTATTTCGAATCCAAAAGACTTCCGTAACGAGGTCGTAGGTTTCGTACTGCGTGCTTCGCGAAACAACGGTGGTCAGAATCCTTCATGGACTTCGTATGAAAAACTACGCTCAGTTATTGAGAAGAAGATGTTTGCCAATACAGAGGATCTATTGCCAGTTATCTCCTTCAGCAAGAAAGCGTCCAACGACGAGGAGGAGAAACATGCCAACTTCGTCCAACGTATGATGGAAAAGGGCTACACCGAGAAGCAAGTCCGTCTGTTGGTGGAGTGGTATATGAGGTATCGCAAAAATTCATAACTCTAATCAAACGGTTAGAAGACAAATGAAACGTTGCACAAAGTGTGGAAAGGAAAGAGCTCTTTCAGAGTTTCGAAAGAGTTCTACCACAAAAGACAAGCTCACTTCTCATTGCAGATTATGTCTCAACGCTTACAGCCTTCAATACCGTAAAGTCAATAAGGAATACTTTGACGAATATGATAAGGCGTACCGTGTCAAGAATGCAAAGGTAGCTAATCAACGGGTGAAGGAGTGGATCAAAAACAATCCTGAACGTCGTAAGGAACAACTTGCTTCCCGCTATGAGCATTACAAAACTGAAGGACGTCTTGACGAGTATTATGGCAACACAGACAAAGAGCAGAATCGAAAGAGATCCAAGCGATGGCGTGAGCTAAATACTGGGCAAGTAAGTGCTCAGATTGCACACAGAAGGGCGCTCAAATTGCAAGCTGTGCCAGTTTGGGCTGAACATGAACAGATTGCAGCACTATATGGAGAATCACGGAGACTAACGGAAACAACAGGCATTGCTCATCAAGTTGATCACATAGTCCCTCTAAAAAGTAATATCGTGTGTGGTTTACATTGTAAAGCAAACTTACGAATTGTTACAGCTGAAGAGAACAATCGCAAGAAATGCAAATTGGATGAAAGTTTGTTGAGGTAAACAAATGTCACACGCAATTATCGACCGACGCAAAAACGACAAGAAGAAGAGTTCTGTCAACCGTCGCAAGTTCATTGAGAAAGTCAAAGAACAACTCAGGGACGGCGTCAAGGATAGCATTCGTGAAGGTAACATCAAAGACCTAATCAGTTCTGACAAGAAAAAGGTTCGCATTCCAATTCGAAATCTCGATGAGCCCCACTTCCATCACGATGGAACGGGAGTCAATGACATAGTACGTCCTGGCAACGATAGATTCATTCCAGGCGACAAAATCAAGCGTCCTCAATCTGGTCAGGGAACAGGTGGAGGTGGATCTCCGGATGGCGAGGGTGAGGACGCTTTTGTTTTCCACTTGACCAAAGATGAATTCTACGAGCTGTTCTTCGAGAATTGTGCCCTTCCTGACATGGTCAAGAAAACTCTGGCAATTATCAATGAAGAAGAACTGAGGCGAACCGGCATTACTTCAGACGGCCCTCCTTCGGCTTTGAACATTGAACGCTCAATGCGTAATGCCAAGGCCCGCCGCTTTGCTCTGCGTGCCTTGAAGTTACGACAACTGCATGCGTTGGAAGAGGATCTCCAAAAAGTTCAACTCGAAATCGACAATTTGTCGATGCGTGGTGGAGATGTTGAAGATGCTTTTAGTCGTAAAGAGGAAATTGAGAAGGAAATTCAATTGCTCCGAACCCGCATGGCGGCAATTGCCTTCATTGATCCGATGGACCTGAAGTTCAACCACTGGTCAAAGGTTTCTATTCCTACGACCCAGGCCGTAATTTTCCGAGTCATGGATGTTTCTGGATCAATGACTGAAGAGATGAAGGAATTATCAAAAACTTTCTTTATCCTCCTACAATTGTTCCTTGAAAAAGAATACACGCACATTGAGATCGTCAACATCAAATATCACTCTGTGGCTACAGAGACAACTGATCATGACTTCTTTTACGGTACAGAAACTGGTGGAACGGTCACATCAAATGCGTTAGCATTGGTCGATCAGTTGATTACTGAAAAATATCCAACTAGCTTGTGGAACTCATATGTCGCTCACGCTTCTGATGGCGACAACTGGTCTAACGACAATGAAATTGTCACGGACATCATGACAGGTAAGCTGTTGTCCAAACTACAATACTATGCATACGTACAAATCAATGCCCACATGAGCACCATGTGGAGAGGTCACATTCATGATCCAAACAACATGTGGGATCTGTTTGAGGGCCTCAAAGCAAAATACCCCAATATTGACTGTGCGCTTGTCGAAGAGATGAAAGATGTGTATCCTGTCTTTGTGAAACTATTTGAAAAGAAATCCTCCAAATGAGTGAAGAGTTTACGAAGTTCGATTCAGGCAAAGACTGGACGTTCGACGAAATCGAGTCTGTTTACGGGATCTTGGAAAAGATCGTTGCTGAAAAATATGGCATCACATACTATCCAAACCAACTCGAGATAATCACAAGCGAACAAATGTTGGATGCGTATGCTGCCGTCGGCATGCCAACATACTACTCACACTGGTCGTTTGGTAAACAATTCATCCAAGAATCTGAAATGTATAAACGTGGTCGCATGGGCCTCGCTTATGAGATCGTGATCAATTCTTCACCGTGTATCGCATATTTGATGGAAGAGAACACAATAACAATGCAAGCGTTGGTAATCGCTCACGCTGCATTTGGTCACAATTCGTTCTTCAAAAACAACGTTCATTTCAAACAGTGGACAGATGCAGAAGCTATTATTGACTATCTCGTGTTTGCAAAAACATTCATTGCTGAATGTGAAGAGAAGTATGGTTCGAAAGAAGTTGAGAAAGTACTTGATGCAGCTCACGCACTTCGCTTGAATGGCATTGATCGATACAAGCGACCTGCAACTCTTTCCAAGAAAAAGGTTGATGCACGGAAAAAACGACGGGATGATCACGAACATGAGCGTTTCGACGATATTTGGCGCACTGTTCCTCTTGGCGATAAAGCAGATAAAAAACGCAAAAAGAAAGAGCGTTTTCCAAAAGAGCCCGAAGAGAATGTTTTATATTTCATTGAAAAGAACGCGCCGAATCTCGATGAGTGGAAGCGTGAACTGATTCGAATCGTTCGCAAAATTGCTCAATACTTCTATCCACAAATGATGACAAAAATCATGAACGAGGGATGGGCTACATTCTGGCACTACACCCTGATGAACGATCTATATGATCAGGGATATGTGACAGATGGCTTTATGCTTGAGTTTCTTGACTCTCATACAGGAGTGATCAAACAACAACCATTACATGGAATTAATCCCTATGCTCTCGGCTTTGCTATGTTTCAAGATATCAAGCGAATCGCAATGGAACCAACCGAAGAGGATAAGAAATGGTTTCATTGGGCTGGAAATGGTGATTGGCTTGCAACAGTCAAACAAGCTGCATACAATTTCAAAGATGAAAGTTTCATCCTTCAGTATCTGTCACCAAAAGTCATACGTGATATGCAATTGTTCTACATTTTGGATGACGACGAAGATCCAACAATGGTCGTCAATGCTATTCAGAATGACGAAGGCTATAGTACTGTTCGTGAAAAGCTCGCTGAGCAACAGAACATCAACAATTCTATTCCATACATTCAAGTAACTAAAGTGGACGTATGGGGAGATCGCTCAATTGAAATGGAACACACCTCAACAAAGCGTCACGAATTGGACGAGGATGATGCAATCAAAACCTTGTCTTATTTGACGAATTTGTGGGGATATCCCGGACGATTGATCACTGTCAACGCTCAAGGGAAGAAACAATCACTCTACGAATTTGATCCAAATCAAGTTGACTTGACGGTATAAGTTTTCCAGTAAGCCTCCAAGATCACAGGAGTTTTCTACTTCTGCTCGTGCGACTATAAATATATTCAGCCTACATCATCACGGCATGGATATATGAAATTGAAACACATCCACCTTCGCAATTGTCGCATTCGCTCAGAAGCTCTCAAGCAGTACACTCCTGTATCTAATACTTTCTCTCAAGGAGGCACATTATGTCCCGTAAACGCAATAAGCCGTATTCTAATGCACGTGTTATGGACCTTGCAGAAGCACTTATCAACAATGGTCGAGCGATTGAAGAGGGACCTCGACGTAAACAATGGACTAAACACGATTTGAAACACATACAGCCACTAACATTAGCACAAAAAGACATGTTCCACGATTTTTTCGCTGGAAAACACATTTGCGGATACGGATCAGCAGGAACAGGCAAAACATATATCGCACTATATCTTGCTTTGAACGAAATGCTAAAATCTCAAAGCATTGACCGCATCATCATTGTACGCTCTGCCGTACCAACTCGTGATATGGGCTTTATGCCCGGCACTTTGGAAGAAAAAGAAGCGCTGTATGAGCGCCCATATCGCGATATGTGTGCTGACTTGCTCGGAAGATCCAGCTCATATCAGGATATGAAGGACGCAGGCGTCATTCAATTTAGTACCACTTCATATGTTCGTGGCTTGACATGGGATAACGCTGTGGTCATCGTAGACGAGGCGCAGAACTTGATTTGGCACGAGATCAACTCGATCGTAACCCGCTTAGGAGATGATGCACGCTTGATCATTGTTGGAGACATTCCACAAGACGATCTTGTCCGACGTCGTGAAACAACTGGCATGGAACGTTTGATCAATGTAGCACAGGTTATGTCGGTGTTTAGTGTCATTCGCTTTACATATCACGACATTGTTCGTAGTAAGTTCGTCAAGGATTGGATTATGACCTGTGAGGATGTTGCTTCATAACGAGAAATCAACTCATTAGTCGTTTTCTCGCCCCAGAGAATAAATATAACATGATATCTCGAAGGCGACTGATATGACTGAACTAGAAATTCTCGGAGGACTTAGCTGGCCAGCAGCATTTACAATTGTTGGTTCTGTAATTGCGGTTGTGGGTGGAATACTCGCACTGTATGGAACCTACATCAAAACAACGAACGGTTCAAACGGTCAGAAAAAATCAGGACTACCTAGTGTGGGAGAGGTTCAAATTCACGACCGAATTTCAGGAAATCGTGATCGAATTGGCACATTAGAGGGGGAGCAAAAGGTGTTAGCTGCTCGAGTAGATAACCTTATCAAAGAGCTCAGTCATCACGACGCGCGGGATGTGGACGACTTCAAAACAATCAACGCAAAAGTTGACAAGCTAATGGAACTTATCGTTGAGATGTTGAAAGGCGATCGCTAACAACAGCTTTAGTAACTTCCTTGATGTCTTCAACTTGATCTTGAATTACTCGACAGTTTTTATCAGTGGGATCACATGCATCACGCCTTGATCGGATCAACCGTAAGGCCTCTTGTGACAATTTCTGAAAATGCAAATAGTCTAAATTCGACTTACCGATCGATTTCGTTCCATTTTGTAGAACTGTATCATTCATAGGGTTCTCATTTCAGACGACGTGTGTCGTGATTATCTTATGTTGAGGGTATTTAGGGCAATAGGGGAATTTTCAGAATCTCTTGACGTCCCCTAAATCTTGCGTTATACTGGAGGAGTTATTCTTTCCAAAGGATTACCCTCATGACTGACAAAACGTCACTTGGCGACCGCATGAAACAATATGAAGCAACGTCTCAAACGACATTGCTTAGACGCACTCCCATTATCATTCGAATTGACGGACGTGCCTTTCACACGTTCACAAAACGAATCGTCGCCGAATATCCACAGTCTGAGAGAGGTTTCACAGATGCCGATGTCATGGCACGCTATGTTGTAGATTCTGCCCTTGCGGATGATCCTTTCAGCATCAAGTTGCATACTGTTATGACAAAAACCGCAAAGGATCTTTTTGATGGTGTACAAAATGCTGTGTTCATCTACACACAAAGTGATGAAATCTCAATTCTTCTTCGTGACTGGGATAAACACGAAACGCAACAGTGGTTTGGTGGGAATGTTCAGAAGATGGTTTCTCTATCGGCAAGCATTGCCACTGAAAGTTTCAACCATTACTTCATGACTCAATTTGAGAGCCCAAGACGTCCAAAAGCACATTTCGACAGTCGTGTATATAATATTCCTCAGGAAGAAGTAACGAACTACTTCATTTGGAGACAGCAGGACGCATCTCGAAATAGCGTTCAGATGCTTGGTCACTTTTTCTTTTCACAAAAGCAAATGCACGGCAAAAGTAATAACGAAGTGCAAGACATGATGATGATGGAACGTGGTGTGAATTGGAACGATCTTGCAACGTGGAAGAAGCGTGGGTCTGCTGTGTATAAAAAGAAGTCATCTTTTATGGGTGTGCGTGATCTTGATGCTGTGGTGACAGATCTAGGTATTCCTATCTTCACACAAGATCGAGACTTTGTTGAAAGACATTTGACAGTATCTTCAGATGAGCGTGAAGAATTTCGCCAAGCGCTCGAATCATTTGCAAAAGATTCAGCCGTTTTCAATGATGTGACAGGGGAAGACGCAAACGCTATGATGAAAGCAGTCCATCAAGAAAAGGATAGATAATGACAACATACGTGCTTGATAACGTAGAAGTAGAAAAAACTGGGCGAGAGGCCACACGCACTCTGAAAAGCAATAAAGTAGACGCACTCGTCGAAGTGACACCTGTTGACCGAAATGTCGGCTCGTGGAAGAAATGGGTGCGAGAGGTTGAGTTGTTTGAAGTTGAAGGAGACGACGATGTCGACGCGTGAGGAGAAGATTCCAAAATGAACGTTTATCATGATCCAAAATACCTTGAACTAATCAAGTACATTCACAAGACGGGTAAACGTAAGCCTAATCGAACTGGTGTTGACACAATCGGCGTCTTTAGTTATCAAATGCGGTTTGATCTTAGTGATGGAACAATTCCTCTTTTGACAACAAAGAAAGTTCATACAAAGTCAATCATTCACGAATTACTTTGGATGTTGTCTGGTACAGAAGATGTAAAATATCTCGAGACCCACCAAGTTTCAATATGGGATGAATGGAAAAATCACAAAAGCCAACTCGGTCCGGTTTACGGTGCTATGTGGAGAGCATATCCACCACCCCCAACGTTTTCACCAACTCCTGTTCGTAATATTACTGATGAAACAACTGTTCGTTCTTGGACCGAAGCAACTTGTAAATTTCCTTTGACGACGGGAAAATATTCTGGTAGTGAATTCACAAACGTTCAAAACCTACAATATAAAGTATTGGGCGTTGATGGTTTCCAACAAAATGGAAAAAATAATAAACATCAAACAACAACATATGCTGTACAATTCAAACAAAGCGGTTGGATCAAATATGGAGTTAGCACACGACTAATCACGTCAGGAAGATTTGTAGATCAATCCTTACCATCGATTTATAATGTTGGTATACTCGGTGATTATCAAAACAAAAAAGAAACACAACAAAATAAACACCTGCGGCGTATCTGGGAATTAATGATTTCCCGATGTTATAATTCCAACGATATTTCTTTTGAAACACACGGCAACCAGGGTGTGACAGTATGTAATCGTTGGAAGGTGCTGAGTGATTTTCTTAAAGATGTAAAACTATTACCAAACTGGTTTGTGAAACAACAAAAACAAAACTATGTTCTCGATAAGGATTATTATGGTACATCAAAACTATATCACGCCCAAACGTGTGTGTGGATTCCAAGACACCACAACAATCTTTATCGTAAAGACGCGATTCCAATTGTTCTATCATCAACAACAGATACACTATTCTTTCCTTGTGAAAACACTGCAGCTAAGTTTGTTGGAACGACCGCTGTTGCTATAAAGTCAAGACGGCTTGGAAAAGTAAGAACACCTATAAACGGCTTTGAAGTTCAACGGTTTACTAACCGCAATTTTGTCGTTCGCTACCCCAACACAGTAGATCAAATTAGTATTATTGTTTGGAAACTCAAAAACAATCCGACAGATCGCCGACTTGTCATTTCAGGGTGGCATCCCGGCCTCTTGCCTTACGACGGAATCTCTCCCTCAGAAAACGCTTCTTTAGGAAGACAAGCGTTACCCCCATGCCACTACACGTTTCAATTTTACACACGCCCTCTAAGTATGGCTGAACGCATTACGGAAACTACGCGGCGATACGGTTACAATGAACTCGCGAAGCTCCCATTGAACGAAATAGGCATTCCACAATATGAATTATCGTTGATGGTCAACCAACGCTCATGTGATGTGGGACTGGGTGTTCCTTTCAACATCGTACAGTACAGTTTCTTGTTGAGAATGTTTGCTGAAGTTGCTAACATGGTTCCAGGTGAAATGATTTGGAACGGTGGTGATACGCACATTTATGAAAACCACGTTGACGCTCTATCGGGACAAATTCTACGAACACCATTTCCTTCACCAACTTTCAAATTTGCTCGCAAAATTACCGACATAGACGATTTCAAATATGATGATTTCATTATCGAAGACTACGTGCACCATCCTGCAATCAAAATGGAGGTTGCTGTATGATTGTCTATCGACTTAGAGCAGAAGATGGTACGTATGTGACTGCCAAGAGCACATTGTTTCCTCAATTCGGTCCGGAAAACAGCGCGCGTGTGTGGAAACGCAAAGGTGATCTCAAAAATCACTTACAACAAGTCAACAAATGGGGCGACAAAAGTCCATACATACGAAAAGCTGTTGTAGTTGAGGAATGCGAAGTGGTTCACACCATAAGTGCACAGTGGCTTGCGGTAGACTTCATTGACGAACTCGAACAAAAACAAAAACACCAAGAAGAAGCTCGGCAACATCAGCGTGTAGAACGTGCACAAAAAGAAAGATATGAGCAGTTCCTTACACTACAAAAAGAATTTCAAAGCTTTGAGAAGTGATAAATACTATTACACTCTACTGGAGAACGCACAATGGATACAGAATTTAGTGTCACATTTACAAAGCGTAACGTGAACTCAAAACGCATTCTCAAGTTGGTCGAGAATGTTATTGGAGAGGTTTGCAATGAGTATATTCTTTGCCGAAGCACACTAATCGACAAAACATACGATTACACTGAGCTGGCAACGTTTCTCGAAATGTTCTTCTACGAAATGATTGAGAAGGGAGAAATTACACATTTCAACATTATTGCGGATCATCGTAACAATAATCCGATGAATGTTCGTGACGGAAAAATTGAAGTCAAGATGCAATTTCGGCAAACTCACTGTCTCAACGTTACGGAAGTAATTGCTCATTTTCAGAGCGTCTAACTCTCCATTCTAACAGGGAAAATACTGCATTTTTCCCTGTTGACCCTGAAAGCAATTCAGCGTATAATTACCCTGTACTGTTCACAGGAGAGATAAATGTACACTTTTGCAGAAGGCGCCCAACTCGCCAATGATATCTTCATTCTTGGTTCCTTTGAGGACTACCCACTCACCGTTTTGATCGAAACGCTTCAATCGGCTGACGATCTGTATACAAACGAAGGTGAGAGCTTTCTCACCGATGAGCAGTACGACACTCTCAAACAGTACGTCACCGCTTCTGATCCCTCCAACGTTTATCTAACCGGTGTTGGTTCTTCCACTCGTGGTGGCAAAGTCAAGCTGCCTTACAAAATGGGATCCCTCACTCAAGCATATCAAGGCGACATGCAAAAGTGGGTGGAGAAACACAGCCTGAAAAAAGAAGAGCTGGTTGTCACCGAGAAGCTTGATGGTGTTAGCGTGCTGATCGTGTACGGTGAAGGTGGTAAGTTCCAAATTGCTTATTCTCGTGGTGATGGTCTCGACGGCGCGGACGTTTCGCGTCACATTTTCAAGATGGAAGGTGTGCCTACTCGTGTGGCGAGCCGTGAACCGATGGTAATTCGTGCAGAAGTAATCATCAGCAAGAAAAACTTCAAGAAGGTCCAGCCGCTGGTTAAGAGCCGAAGCGGAAAGCAGTATAAAAACGCTCGCAACATGATGGCTGGTGTTATGAACGCTTCGGAAAATTCCGAGGTTGTTTATGATTACATTGATGTCGTCGCGTACGAGATCATCAGTCCTGCTGGGATGGACAAGTCCGAACAACTTCGGATCCTGTACGAGGACAACCAGTTTATTATTCCAAACTACGTCACCAGTCTTGGCACACACCTGATCGACAACAACGTCACAAAGATTTTGAATAAGATGCGCGAAGAGAGTGCGTACGAGATCGACGGCGTCGTCGTCGAAGTTGACCTTGCCAATCTACGCAAAAAGATCAACCCAAGCAAAGACACACTCAATCCTGAGTATGCTCGTAAGTACAAAGTCGCCGACGCGTCCAATCTTGCCATCGCAACAGTTGTAAGTGTTGAGTGGAACATTTCCAAAGATGGCTACTTGAAGCCGCGAGTTCGTATTGAGCCTGTTCAACTGGTCGGTGTTACTGTTCAACACGCCACTGGCTTCAACGCCAAGTTTATTGCTGAGAATGGTATTGGACCTGGTGCTAAGGTGAAGATAACAAGGTCTGGAGATGTAATACCACTAATTTTAGAAGTAGTTGAACCCGCTTCACGTGCTCAAATGCCAACACAAGAAGCAGAATGGACGAAAACCGGCGTTGATCTTGTGCTGAAGAATGCGCAAGCGAACAGCACGGTGAAGTTCGAGCAGCTCAACGACTTCTTCATGTCAATTGATGCTCCATATCTCCGTGAAGGTAACCTTCAGAAGATTTTCGATGCTGGATTTGAAACACCAGAGAGCGTCATTGAATTGACCCAACAAGATTTGGGTTCTCTGCTTGGCTCTCCTGCTGTCGGACGTAAAGTGTTCAATGGACTTCGGGAGAAATTGACGAATGTCCCCATGTATGTGTTGATGGGTTCACACTCTGCACTCGGTAGGGGAGTGGGCGTTCGCAAGATGAAGAAGCTCTACGAGGCATTTGAGGGCGATATGACGAAGTGTGCTAAAGTGCCAAACATTCTCATGGTGGACGGCTTCGAACAGAAAACGGCTTCGAAAATTACTATGGGATACCCGAAATTCGAAGAGTTCTTGAAAAAGATCAAGAAATATGTGACAATTGCCAAGTATGAATCTAAAAAATCTGGCTCGCTTAGCGGTCAAACTTTTGTGTTCACTGGCTTCCGCTCCAAAGAGCTTGAGAAAACTGTTGAGGAGAAGGGTGGAAAGATGGGCAGTGCTGTAAGCAACAAGACAACCTACCTTGTTGCTGAAGATAAGGACAGTACTTCCGGTAAGGCTACAAAAGCTCGAGGCCTTGGCGTCAAGGTGATTGGCGTTGAAGAACTGAACAACCTGCTCAAATAAGGAGACGACATGAAAGCACGGCAAGACGATCAAGATTACAGTACAGATAGCATGCCCTATAATCCAGACGGTTGGATGAAAGAGGGCTCAGAAAAAGGCGCAACACATGTTGTCGCATGTTGGGAAATTGGTGAAGACGGTAATGACACGTGGCAAGTGTACTATGTAATGCCAGGTGAAGACGTCAACGAAATTGAACGTACGTGCCTGCGTGGTACACCAGTAGTCAAAGTGTACACTCTGTTAGGCGAACTCAAGGTGATGGGAGAAACTCTATGAAAACGAAACAAGACGTAATCAAGAAGTGGTTCGACAGCGGTGTAGAAGTGGACGCAAGCTACATGCTTGTTGTTCGTTCAAACGAAGGTGAAAAGCCTGTGTACGTGATGCGATACGAAAGCAAAGCGATGATTGAGCAGCTTTATAACGATGGCCGGCACATTGAAGCTCAATATGACCTCCGTGAACCATTCAAGAAAGCGAAACTCAAGTAAATGTTTCTCCCAGCCAAACTTGATGTACGGCGACTCCATGACACAATCGAGAAAATCGAGTGGGGCCGTCCTACGTCGCGTGGAGAGGGGAAAACACTTGCTTACATACACTTGATGATAGCAGAGGTGCTGCTGGGTGATTCTGAAAACCGCTATTTGTATGTTGGTGAGAATGAAATTCTCACTCGTTATGTCGCGCATGACTTTCTTCAGTTGTTCGAAGAGCTTCGTCCAGATTACTTTTATAGCATCGAACGACGTCAAGAAGCTCCAACAATGATTTTAATAGAAAATCAGGTGTTCAAATTCATCTCCTCATTCCAATTTATACATTCTTCAAGACATCATGACAGAAAGTTTAATCGTATTTTCTTCGATGTATCAAAAGAGCAACAGTTTAAGCTTGATCGCAATGGCGAGTTGATGAATGCGTTTATTACCCTACAGAGCTGTGGAGCTGATTTCAAATGATCTATGGTGAAGGCATCAGCAAGAAATACACACAAATCCTTGAAGCACGAGCGCAAGAACTGTTGACTAATGTCCCTGAAGAACTATGTGAACATCAAACAGATAAACTCATGGAGTTCAAGAACATCGTGCGTAATTGTTCTCATGATGAATTCGAAGAATGGTATCAACTGTACAAGGATACTATAATTATTCAACCAAAACGTAAACGCAAGAGAAAACATGCAACGACGACCACTAACTCCTGAAGAACAAGAGATGATGAAAGAGTATGCACGCAAAATGCAGGAAGTGCAGGCTGAGCGTGTGAAGAATGCTCGACAACACGCTGAACATCAAGTTGCTATTGATCAAAGACAACATCGCCAGTATGTGATTGTTGCGGCAGTTGATCAGGGCGGCGGCTTTGCTAAAGATGGCAAAATGCCGTGGCATTATCCTGCTGATCTAAAATGGTTTAACAGGAAAACCAAAGGACAAATTTGTGTAATGGGACGCCATACATACAAAGACATCAATGAGCGTCTCGGCGAAAAGGCAACAGAGAGCGCGCTGCCTGGTCGTAAATGCTTCGTGATTTCAAGCACTCTGGAGCCGCTACCTAATGCGACTGTTGTTGACAGTTTGCTGAACATTGAAATGCATCTTACAGAAGAAGACGATAGTAAAGTTGTGTGTATTATTGGTGGTGGTCGTCTGTTTCAAGAAGGAATTGCGATTGCTAGTCATGTGTATCTGACTTTGATCAACAAGAACTATGAATGTGATCAGTTTTTTCCATATGACTATTTGACAAAGAACTTCATCAAAGACAAAACGTTCAAACATGGTGACGCTGACGAACTCCGCTTTACAATATGGGCGCGGCAACACGTAGAGGCAAAAACATGAAGACTGGTATTCTATACAAACCACGAGGAATTGAGGGTGCAAAGATGCAAGCTGTTACTTATCAATTTCTCTCACCTGTTCGTGTAAGAGTTCGTCATTCAGATGGCTCGGTTGTTCTTACAGGCTATGGAATTGGTGAGAAAATTCAGGTGCTTGAGGCAAGTGATATTCTTTTGATCCCTCGAACAGAGCTTCGTGACACCATTCCATTGGCAGACGGATCTGTGATTATTGAATTTCCTGGCGACATGGAAGCTGTGATGGTGTGTGGTGAGTAAACCTAAGACAACTGATGAAGCACATCTCCGTCGCAAGTTCAAGCAGGAGGAGACAATTCCCTACGAGACAGATCGTGAAGTCCGTGAAGGGAAGCGCGTGTGGAAACGAAAGACAAGCAAGCTGGGACGTAAACAAGCTAAAGAACAAATCAAACGAGCCGTAGAAGGAGAAGACGAATGAAAACAATCTACGCAGTACAACCACTTCCCAAATCTATCTTTCTTGCTGGACCAACTCCACGTGAAGAAGGTGTCGGTTCATGGAGACCTGGAGCGCTAAACCTTCTCGAAGCATATTTTAATTTTGATGGTATTGTGTACGTCCCTGAAAGTTGCGACTGGATGATGAAAAATCATTACGACACTCAAATTACATGGGAGTGGGAAGCAATTAGTATTTCAACTGTAGTGATGTTTTGGGTGCCTCGTGATCTTGCTGATATGCCTGCTTTTACAACTAACGTTGAATATGGTTTCATGGCAGCAAGTGGAAAATGCGTACTTGGTTATCCCAAAAATGCACTGAAGATGAATTACTTGGCCGCTCTAGCAGAACGCTATCATGTTCCAATCAGCCACACACTTGAAGAAACGCTCAAACTTACCATCCAAAAAACACAATACCCTTATAGTACACCAAAGGCTTTTGATAAGGGATAGTGGGAATAAATATAACAAAGGAGAATTATAATGACAGAAACACTCGAACTTATTCACCACGCTGCAGCACTGGTTTTTCTTGGTGCTGTTATCGGCTGTATTGTAGCCATCTATCGTGTTAGCAAGACAGCAAAAGAAGCGCAGGCTGATTTAGCTACTTTCAAACAAGAAGTGGAAACTTTCAAGAAGACGCTTCCACGAACACGACGTGTGCCCGCACAGTGAAACTAACTGACATCGTAGAAGCGAAGAAACCACCAGACGGCACTTACGCTGGTGTTCGCTTTGATACAGCGACTAATAAAGCACTGCACAAGTATATGAGCGAAAATAAAATTCCAAACGCTCCGCGTGCCGACAAGCTTCATTCAACACTTCTATACAGTCGTAACTATATGCCAAACTACAAAGCTGCTGGCGATATTCAAATGACAGGCATTCCATCTGATTTGAAAACGTGGAAGCAAACGGAAGATCCTACTAAAAACTGCCTGGTGTTGGGTTATGATTGTCCCGCACAATCGGCGCGGCACGAACAACTAATGAAAGAGCACGGTGGAACTTGGGACCACGACAAATACAACCCACACATCACCTTATCGTATGATATTGGCGATATGGACATTAGTACACTGCCTCCTTTCAAAGACAAATTGAATATTGTGCAGGAGTTCGGCCACGATTTGGACCTGAACTGGGCGAAAACAAAAGGCACAAAAGGCGGTTGACCTTTTTGTCGGCTTGCTGTATAAATATAGTACTCACTGTAAAAACATCACAAGCAATTGTGGTGAAGGAAACACCGCAGAGGCGGACAAGACGGGAGTTCGAAACTCCCCATCTCCACCAAGCTTTTTAAGAAACAATGGGGATGACTTGGGATCGATTGACGTGCGAAGTGGCTGTAGACAGTGACGTGGGCGCAGACGTAATCGCAGCAAAAACGTTAAATGCAAACGAAAAAGCATATACTGTTGAAGAACTCTACGGAGTAGCGGCCTAAGAATCGTAAATTCAACCGGGGTCTGAAGAGCCTTGTTACCAAAATCGACAGGAAAGGACGCTTCGGCGTCCTTTCTTTTTATGTGCGATCCGGAAAGTATTTTGCTTTGAATTCTGGATAGAGAAGTTTATCAAGATCGTAAGTTAGTTGTTGCTTGATTTTTGGATTTGCCTTCACAAATTCTTTCAAGTCGTTGAAATTGTAAACCGCAACATTCTTGTACTCATCGCCCATCGCTTCACGTGCTGAAGCATTGTTGATATTTCCTGATAACTTCCATCTCTTGACACGTTCAGGATCCATCGCTTGCACCCGCTGAAAGATTGTTGCAGGGAAATTCGTTGCACCTGTAATTGATTGACCGTCTTGAGCCCGAAGATCGTTTCGCTCAGCGAAAGCTGCTATTTCGTCACCAAATATCTCTAGTTCTTTGAACCTAAGACTATCAATATCATCACCAACAGCCGACATCATACGAACGTCTCCTCGATCTGGTTCATTGCTACGGCTAGCTCCAGCAAGAAATGCTTTACGCACGTCAGGATTATTTGTATACGAGTAATATACACGATCGGTTTTAGGGC
>JACZKY010032052.1_pt1 | contig 18049 bp, 11 predicted proteins | sample 8237611 | NCBI WGS metagenome assembly JACZKY01 (sample SAMN16148055, study PRJNA663545) | marine sediment metagenome | biome: sediments and biomass from bioreactor inoculated with such sediments; feature: coastal sediments; material: methane- and iron-fed bioreactor; isolation source: Bothnian...
TCCTTCGAGCATGTGGCGCTCGCCCTGGCGAAGAGCGGGCCGCCCCCGTGCGTCCAGTGGATGCGCGTCCCCCCCGGCGCGCGCGCATTCCTCGCGGCGAGGCTTTTCTCGCGCTTCCAGCGGCCGCTCCTGTATCTGTGCCCCGACGGGAAGGAGGCGGAGGAGGCGGCCCGGGAGCTTGCGGCCTACCTGGGCCCCGACGCCGTGCTCCCGTTCCCTTCCGTCGAAGTGGAGCCGTACGAGCCGGCCTCTCCCTACCAGCCCGCGGTCCACGACCGGATGCGGGCGCTCCACCGGATCCTCGCGGGGCCCCCCGCCGTGGTGGTGGCCTCCGCGAAGGCCGCGGTCGAGAAGACGTTCCCGCCGGGGGTCTTCCTCGACGCGGCGGAGACGATCGGGCCGGGGGACCGGCTCGACATCGAGGCGTTCTCCGCGAAGCTCGTCTCCCTGGGGTACGCCCGCGTTCCCGCGGCGTCCGATCCCGGGGATTTCGCCGTCCGCGGCGGGATACTCGACGTGTACAGCCCCGCGCATCTCCTGCCGGCGAGGCTGCTTCTGGACGACGACGTGGTCGAATCCGTCCGCCGGTTCCACCCGCAGACGCAGCGCACCGTCCCGGCGGGCGCGGGGATCGACGGGGAGGAAGGATCCCGGGAGCGGCTGGTCGTCCTGCCCTGCTCCCAGGTCATCACCCGGGACCCGTTTCTCGCGGCCGCCGCCGCCGGGCGGGAAGAGTTCCCCTGGGCCGGAACGATCCGGCAGGGGATCCGCTTCCACGGTGCGGAGGCCCTCCTGCCGAGGCTCTACGGGGACGCCGCGCCGATCTTCTCCTACCTGCCCGCGGGGACCATGGCGGTCGCGGTCGACACCGTCGCGTGCCTTTCCGCCGTTCGCGGCGCCGTCGCGGAAGCGGAGGAGAACTGGTCGCTGGCCGGGGAGGAGGCGGGGTATTCTCCGCCCGCGGAGCTGTTCGTCGCGGAAGAGGAGTGGCTGGAGGCGTTGTCCGGGGTTCCGCTCCTGGCGTTCGACGGGATCGAGGTCCCCCCCTTCCGCCGGGCGGATCCCCTGCGAGGCGAGGCCGCCGTGGAGGGCAACGAGGACATCCGGAGGATCACCGCCGCCTCGTCCTCGGAAGGGCTTCTCTATCCCCTGGCCACGGAGGCCGGGAACTGGTGGAAGCGGGGGGAGAAGCTCATCGTCACGTCCCTGTCGGCCTCCCACGCGGACCGGATGGAGGATCTCCTCTCCCGCTACGCGCTTCCGCTTTCCCGGGTGGACACGATCCGCGAGGCCGTCGGCCGGGACCGGGGGGTGTTCCTGTGCGCATCGGAGGTGGCGCGGGGGTTCCGCGCGCCGGAGCTTTCCGTCGCGGTGGTCACGGAGACCGAGATCTTCGGGGAGAAGACCCGGGCGCGGCGCGCCCGCAAGGAGGCCGTCGCCGTCCCCGAGGAGTTTTCCCTGGCCGACCTTCGGGTGAACGACCCGGCGGTTCACGTGGACCACGGGATCGGGATCTACCGGGGGCTGCTGCGCCGCAAGGCGGCCGGAACGGAAGGGGACTTCCTCGTCCTCGAATACGCCGGGGGCGACCGGCTCTTCGTTCCCGTGGAGAAGATGTCCCGCGTGCAGCGGTACGTGGCTTCCGGGGAAAGCGAAACGGCGAGACTCTCCCGCCTGGGGGGCACGGCGTGGCAGCGCGCCCGGCGGAAGGTGCGCGACGAGCTCCTGGCGATGGCCCAGGAGCTGATCGACCTGCAGGCGAAGCGCCAGGTGGTGGAGAAATCGCCCGCGAAGCCCCCGGACGCCGTCTTCCGGGAATTCGAGGCCGCCTTCCCCTTCGAGGAGACGCCGGACCAGGAGGAGGCGATCCGGGCGGTGCTTTCGGACCTCGCCTCGGGGACCCCGATGGATCGGCTGGTGTGCGGCGACGTGGGGTACGGCAAGACGGAGGTCGCGGTCCGGGCCGCCTTCAAGATGGTGATGGAGGGGCGGCAGGCGGCGATCCTCGTCCCCACCACGGTGCTCGCCGAGCAGCACCACCAGACCTTCTGCCGCCGGCTCGCGGGCTATTCCGTGCGGGTGGAGAACCTCTCCCGGTTCCGGGCGCGGAAGGAGCAGGCGGAGGTGGTGAAGGCGCTGGCCGGTGGCGCGGTGGACATCGTTATCGGGACGCACCGGCTGCTGCAGAAGGACGTGAGGTTCCGGGACCTGGGGCTCGTGGTGATCGACGAGGAGCAGCGGTTCGGCGTGTCCGACAAGGAGAAGCTCAAAAAACTGCGCGCCTCGGTGGACGTGCTGACCCTGTCGGCGACGCCGATCCCCCGCACCCTCCACATGGCGTTCTCGGGGCTTCGGGACGTGAGCCTCATCGCCACGCCTCCGGAGGACCGGCTCTCCATCCGGACGTTCGTCGTCCCCTTCTCCGCGGAGACGATCCGGGAGGCGGTGGAGAAGGAGATCCGGCGGGGGGGGCAGCTCTTCTTCGTCCACAACCGCGTGCAGACGCTTCCGTCGATGGAGCGGTTCCTCCGGGAGCTCCTTCCCGACGCCCGGATCGTCGTGGGCCACGGGCAGATGGAGGCGGAGAGCCTCTCCCGCGCGATGGACGACTTCGCGGCGCGGCGCGCCGACATCCTCCTGTGCACGGCGATCATCGAGGCGGGGCTGGACCTTCCGAACGCGAACACGATCCTCGTCAACCACGCCCACCGGTTCGGGCTGGCGCAACTCTACCAGCTCCGGGGGCGCGTCGGAAGGGACCGGCACCGGGCCTACGCCTATTTCCTGGTTCCGAAGGACGTGGCCCTCACGAAGGACGCCATGAAGCGGCTGGCGGTCCTCGAGGAGCTCACGGAGCTGGGATCGGGGTTCCGGATCGCGTCCCACGACCTGGAGATCCGGGGCGCGGGGAACCTGCTGGGGAAGGACCAGTCCGGGCAGATCCACCAGGTGGGGTATGAGCTGTACACGCAGCTGCTCGCCGAGGCGGTCGCCGAAATCTCGGGAAAGACGGCGGTCCGGGAGGAGGATCCCGAGCTGGAGCTGCGGATCCCCGCGTTCCTGCCCGACGACTATATCCCGGAGGCCGGCGAGCGCCTGGAGTTCTACCGGAAGCTCTCCCTGTCGAGGACCGTGGACGCGGGCGACGAGATCGAGCTGGCGCTGCTGGACCGTTTCGGGCGGCTCCCCCGGCCGGCCCGGGCGCTGTGCGACCTGGCGCGGCTGCGCGCCTCGATGCGCGAGGCGGGAGTGGCGGAGCTGAAACGCGGCGACGGGACGCTGTTCCTCGCCCTCTCCCCCCATTCGGCCTTCGATCGGGGTAAACTGGTGGAATGGGTCACGAAGGAACGGAAGACCTTTTCCTTCCTGCGCGGGGAGATCCTGTCGATGCGGCTTCCGGGGGACGGCCCCGAGGAGGTGCTTTCCGCGGCGAAAAAGCTGTTGAACCGCTTTGGTACGGGCAGTAGCATATGAAGTCCGCAAAGCCCAGGCAAAGTCGACATTCCCGGGACAAGGAGAAACGGCCAATGCGTAAGATGCTGATTATCGGCATGATTTGCGCGGTTGTCGTGATGGCGTGCGGCAAGGCTCCCGGGAAGGGGGAACCGGGCGAGATCCTGGCGACCGTCGATGGCGAGCCCATCACCCGGGAGATGCTTCTCCAGGAGGCCAAGGGCCTGCCTCCCTACGTACGGCCGATTCTCGATTCCCCCGGCGGACAGACGCGGTTCCTGGAGAGCGTCATCAGCCGGGACCTGCTGATGCGGGAGGCGCTGCGCCGCGGGCTGGACCGACGCCCCGAGGTGGCCGCCCAGCTTTCGATGAAGCGCAAGTCGATCCTTCTGGAGGCGCTGATGCAGGATGTGGCCTCGAATGCGCCGGGCCTGTCCGACGAGTCGCTGAGAAGGATCTATGAATCCTCCAGGACGCAGTACAGGACGGGACCGCGCGTGAACGTGAGCCACATGCTTTTCCGCGACCGGGGGCGGGCGGAGGAGATGCTCCGGCGCGCGCGGGCGGGAGAGCCGTTCGAGTCGCTGATGAAGGAGATCGGCGCCTTCGAAGGCGAGGTCGCCGCGGCCCTGGGCGACATCGAGCGCGGGAACTTCGTCAGGGAGTTCGAGTCGGCCGCCTTCGGGGCGGCTCCCGGCTCCGTGGTGGGCCCCGTGAAGACGACGTACGGGTACCATGTGATCAAGGTGTATTCGAGAACGCCCGCGGGCACCCTCGGTTTCGAGGAGGTCAGGCCCCGCCTGATCGCGGAGCAGCGGGAGATGGCGCAGCGCGATGCTTTCGAGGCGCTCATTGCCCGTTTGCGGAAGATGTCGGTCGTTCGCATCCTGGACGAGCCGCGGAAATGACCTTCCGCCGGAAGAGGTGGCGCGCAACCGGATGGTGAAACGGAGCCGTTCATCCTCGGCGGGGGCCGCGCTGGTCGCCGTGCTCGCCGGACTGCTGTGCTCCTGCTCCCGGGAGCCGCCCGGGCGGTCCGACGCCGAGATAGTGGTCGCCGAGGTGGACAACGCCCCCATCGTTCTCCGGGACGTGAAGGGCGAGATCCTGTCGTCGCGAGGCTACTCGCCGACGCTGGAGGAGCGGGGGGCCGACCGGGTCGAGGTGTCCGAGGCGATCCGGCGGCTGATCGAACGGTCCGTCGTCCTGCGGGAGGGAAGCCGCCGGGGGATCGCGGTCCCCTTCGCGTCGCTCGAGGAGGAGGTGGCGCGGTACCGCGCCGACTTCCCCGCGGGAGGGCTCGAAAAGGCGCTTCTTAAGACGGGGATGAGCTCGGACGAATGGCGGGAGCGGCTCAAGGCTTCCATCCTGTACCGGAAGTCCGCCGAATCCATCGCGTCGTCCCTCGTTTCCGTTACTCCGCCGGAGGTGGCGGAGGCGTACCGGAAGGAGGGGAAGCCGGTGGACCGGCCGGAACGGATCCGGGTTCGGCAATTCCTCTTCGAGTCCGTGCGTCTCGCCGAGGCTGCCCGGGAAAGGCTCCGTGGAGGCGGTTCCGCCGCCGGAGGGGTGGATCTGGGATTCTTTTCCCGGAAGGACCTTCCGCCGGAGCTTCCGCCGGAACTGTTCCGCAGGAAGGAGGGCTGGGTGAGCGGGCCGGTCCTCCTGGAAGGGTCGGCGAGCCTGTTCCGTGTCGAGGAAAGGGAGCCTGCGCGCGCGCAGACGATGGAAACCGAGGAGGCGCGGATCCGGGAGTCGCTCCTCTCCGCGCGGCGGGAGGAGGCGTTCCGCCGGTGGCTTTCCGGCGCCTGCGGGAACGCGAACGTCAAGGTTCGGGCGGATCTCCTGGAAAAACTGGCAGTGGGGAGAAGATGAAGACAACAGGGGCAATCCTTTCGGCGGGAGTCGGGATCGCGCTGCTTCTATGCGCCCGGCCCGCGTTTCCGCGCGTGATCGACGGCGTCGTCGCGCTGGTGAACGACGAGCCGGTCACCTTTTCCGAGGTGCGGGAAGAAGTGGCCGGGAGCCTGGGCCTCCCCGTGGGGGACGCCGACGTGTTCCTTCGGGAAGAGCGGGATGCCGGCGCGATCCTCCGGTGGATCAACGGGCTGGTCGAATCGGCGCTGGTGCGGGCGGAGCTGGCGAAGAGGGGGCAGGCGGTTTCGGAAGGGGAGATCGACCGGGCGATCGCGGCCGTCCGGAAGGAGAACGGGGTGGACGAGGACCAGTTCACCGAGCTCCTCGCCAGGGAAGGGCTCACCCTCGCCTCGTACCGCCGGCGGATCCGGTGGCAGATGGAGCGGGGGGCGATCGTCCGGGCGCTGAAGTTCAAGGACGTGGCCGTGACGGAGGACGAGGCGAGGGCGTATTTCAGGGAAAACGAGGAGCGTTTCCTCGTGGGCGCGGAGGTCCGCCTGGAGACGCTGTTCTTCCCCCTGTCGGAGGGGGGGGAGTCCGCGTCGGAAGAGGCCGCGGCCCGCGCCCGGTTCGCCGCGAAGCAGGCCGCCTCCGCCGTCCGTCAGGGGAGGTCGCTCGAGGACGGGCTCGAGGTCGCCCGCCTGGCGTTTCCGGCGGCCCGGATCGTTTCCGGCGATTTCCTTCCGGCGGAGGACCTTCTTCCCGCGATGCAGCGCGAGATCGGCAATCTCCGTTCCGGGGAGCACTCCGAGCCATTCTTCGCCGAGTCGGGCGTATACGTCGTCCGCGTCGTCGAGCGGCGCGGGGGGAAGCCGGGGGAGTTCGCGAAGGAGAGGGAGTCTCTCGTCGAGGAGCTGATGGACCGTCGCAGCGAAAAGGCGTTCGCCGACATCCTCGGGGAGCTCAAGAAGTCGGCGTCCATCGACGTCCGGCTCTGACGCTGCCGAAGCCGGAGACCGACGCCATGCTTCCGATCATCGCCGTCACGATGGGGGACCCCGCGGGGATCGGCCCGGAGATCGTCGTCGCGGCCCACGCGCGGGAGGAGCTTTTCTCCTGGTGCCGCCCGGTGGTGCACGGCGATCCCGCGATCCTTCGGCGCGCCCTCGATGCGGTCGGCGTCCCCCTCGCGATCGCGGGGGAGGAGGATCCGGGCCCCGGGCGGATCGCGGTCGCCGCACGGTCGTGCCTGGAGCCGGGAGAGGTTCCCTTCGGGCGCCCGTCGCTTCCCGGTTCCGCCGCCATGGCCGGGTACATCCGGTCCGCGGCGCAGGACGTCCTGTCGGGAAAGGCCGCCGCGATCGTCACCTGCCCCGTGACGAAGGAGGGGCTGAAGGCCGCGGGGGTTCCCTTCCCGGGACACACGGAGTTCCTGTCCCACCTGTGCGGGGGCGCCGACGTCGTGATGATGCTTGCCGGCGACCGGCTCCGGGTCGCCCTCGCGACGATCCACGTGTCGTTGCGGCGCGCCCTGGAACTTCTCTCGCCCGCCCTCGTCGAAAAGACCGTGAAGATCACGGACGCCTTTTTCCGGAAGCACATGGGGGTGCCGGCGCCCCGGATCGCCATCGCCGCCGTCAACCCCCACGCGGGAGAGGGAGGCATGTTCGGCGACGAGGAATCCCGGGTGATCGCGCCCGCGATCGACGCCTGCCGGGCGGCGGGGATCGACGCCTCCGGCCCGTATCCCCCCGACACGGTCTTCTTCCGGGCGTACCAGGGAGCGTTCGACGTGGTCGTCGCCATGACCCACGACCAGGGGCTGATCCCGCTGAAGATGGTCCACTTCGAGGACGGCGTGAACGTGACGATGGGGCTCCCCATCGTGCGGACCTCGGTGGACCACGGCACGGCGTACGACATCGCGGGGAAGGGGACGGCCAACCCGGCGAGTCTTCTGGCCGCCGTGCGGATGGCGGCGGGGATGGTGGGGTAGCAGTGGCGCTCGACCGGATCGTCGTGCGCGGCGCGCGCGAGCACAATCTCAAGAACATCGACGTGGAGATCCCGCGGGACCGCCTCGTGGTCGTCACCGGCGTCTCGGGATCCGGGAAATCGTCGTTGGCCTTCGACACGATCTACGCGGAGGGGCAGCGGCGGTACGTCGAGTCGCTTTCCGCCTACGCGCGGCAGTTCCTCGAGCAGATGGAGAAGCCCGACGTCGACGTGATCGAAGGGCTCTCCCCCGCCATCTCGATCGAGCAGAAATCCGTCAGCAGGAACCCGCGGTCCACCGTGGGCACCGTCACGGAGATCTACGACTACCTGCGGCTGCTGTTCGCCTCCATCGGCCGCGTCCACTGCCCCTCCTGCGGGAAGGAGATCCGCCAGCAGACGGTGACGCAGATCGTGGACGCCGTCATGGGCATGGGGGAGGGGGCCCGGGTCCAGCTGTGGGCGCCGGTGGTCCGTGGACGGAAGGGGGAGTACCGGAAAGAGCTTGCCAGGCTCGCGCGGGACGGCTACTCCCGCGTGGTGGTCGACGGGGAGGCGCGCGATCCCTCGGAGCCGATCGACATCGACAAGAAGCGCAAGCACGACGTGGACGTGGTGGTCGACCGGCTGAAGATCTCGGAAGGCGCCCGGGGGCGGCTTGCGGACTCCGTGGCCCTGTGCCTCAAGCTCTCCGAGGGGCTGGTCCGGGTGGTGGACGAGAAGGGGAACGGGACGCTCTACAGCGAGAAGTTCGCCTGCCCCGATTGCAGCGTGAGCCTCCCGGAGGTCGCGCCGCGCCTGTTCTCCTTCAACAGCCCCCACGGGGCGTGCCCCAAGTGCGACGGGCTGGGAACGACCATCTACTTCGACCCGGAGCTGGTGGTGCCGGACCCGGACCGTTCGATCCGGCAGGGGGCGATCGCTCCCTGGAGCCGGCGCACGCAGATCTTCTACCACCAGGCGCTCGCGTCGCTGGCCCGGCAATACGGGTTCCCGCTCGACGTGCCGTTCGGGAAGCTGCCGGAGCGGGTGCGCCATCTCGTCCTTTACGGATCGGCGGGGGAGCCGGTCCGGTTCCTCCTCGAGGAGGGGGAACGGCGGTACGCCTATACCAAGCCGTTCGAAGGGGTGATGAACAACCTGGAGCGCCGGTTCCGGGAGACAGATTCGGAGGACGTCCGGGAGGAGCTCTCCAGATACATGAACAACCGGCCGTGCCAGGAATGCGGCGGCGCGCGGCTGAAGAAAGAGGCGCTGTGCGTCCACGTGGGCGGGAAGGGGATCGACGCGGTGACCGCTCTCCCCGTCAAGGAGGCCCTCGAATTCTTCGCGTCCCTTGCGCTGTCCACGCGGGAGGAGAGGATCGCCGCGCGGATCCTCAAGGAGATCCGCGCGCGCCTGATGTTCCTCGCCAACGTGGGGCTGGACTACCTGGGTCTTTCGCGGACCTCGTCCACCCTGTCGGGCGGGGAGGGGCAGCGGATCCGCCTGGCCACCCAGATCGGCGCGTCGCTGATGGGGGTCCTCTACATCCTGGACGAGCCTTCCATCGGGCTGCACCAGCGGGACAACCGGCGGCTCCTGTCCACCCTCACCCAGCTGCGCGACCTGGGGAACACCGTGCTGGTGGTGGAGCACGACGAGGAGACGATCCGGACCGCGGATTACGTGATCGACATGGGGCCGGGAGCGGGGGAGCACGGCGGGCATGTGGTGGCGGCGGGCCCGCCGGAGGCGATCCTGCGCTGCGAGGCGTCGCTCACCGGCCAGTACCTCTCGGGAAAGAAGGAGATCCCCGTGCCCCCGCGGCGCCGGCGCCCCAACGGGCACGCCCTGAAGATCGCCGGGTGCCGGGCCAACAACCTGAAGGACATCGACGTGACGATTCCCCTGGGCCTCATCACGTGCGTCACGGGCGTGTCGGGGTCCGGGAAGTCGACCCTCGTCCTCGATACCCTGCACAGGGCGCTGGCGCAGAAACTCGCGGGCGCCCGCGAGCGGCCCGGGGAATACCGGGCCCTCGAGGGGCTGGAGGACGTGGACAAGGTGATCCACATCGACCAGTCGCCCATCGGCCGTACGCCCCGCTCCAACCCGGCGACGTACTCCGGCGTGTTCACCCCGATCCGGGACCTGTTCGCCCTGCTCCCGGAAAGCAAGGCGCGCGGCTACCGTCCCGGCCGGTACTCGTTCAACGTGAAGGGCGGGCGGTGCGAGGCGTGCGAGGGGGACGGGATCCTGAAGATCGAGATGCACTTCATGCCCGACGTGTACGTGACGTGCGAGGAATGCCGCGGCCGCCGCTACAACCGGGAGACGCTCGAGATCGCCTACAAGGGGAAGAACATCGCCGACGTCCTCGAGATGACCGTGGACCAGGCGCTGGCCTTCCTGTCCCCCATTCCGCCGATCCGGCACAAGCTGGAGACGCTGTCGCGGGTCGGGCTGGGGTACATCCGCCTGGGGCAGTCCGCCACGACCCTGTCGGGCGGAGAGGCGCAGCGGGTCAAGCTGGCCCGGGAGCTTTCCCGCCGGGCGACGGGAAAGACGGTCTACCTGCTCGACGAGCCGACGACGGGACTTCACTTCGACGACATCTCGAAGCTGCTCTCCGTGCTGCATCTCTTCGCCGACGCGGGGAACACGGTGATCATCATCGAGCACAACCTCGACGTCATCAAGTCGGCCGACCACGTCGTCGACCTGGGCCCGGAAGGGGGCGACGGCGGCGGAGAGGTGGTGGCGTTCGGCACTCCCGAGGAGGTGGCCCGCAACCCCCGGTCCTTCACCGGGCATTTCCTGCGCCGGGTCCTTCCCGCAAAGGGTGGGGTGGACGGGACCCCCCCCGTTTGATTCAACGGAACGATGGTTCTATAATTTCGAAGATCGAACGATCATCCATCACCGAAGGATAAACGGATGCTGAGGATGGCCTTGCTGTTCGCCTCCGGGCTGGGAATCGGAACGGTCGGGACCCTGATCGGCGCGGGGGGCGGCTGGATGATCGTCCCCCTTCTCCTGTTCGGTCTCGGCTTCACACCGCAGCAGGCGGTCGGGACCTCCCTTGCGGTGGTGTTCCTGAACGCCTTCTCCGGAAGCGTCGCCTACATGATCCAGGGCCGCGTCCTTTACCGTATGGGTGCGGCCTTCGCCATCGCGACCATTCCGGGGGCGCTGATCGGGGCCACGCTCGTCCAGCATCTCGGATCGCGCTGGTTCATGCTGCTTTTCGCGCTCTTCCTGCTGCTGCTGTCCGTCCTGCTGCTCAAGGGACGGACGATCGGCGGAGGAACGTATCGGCATCCGTCCCCCGAGGAACTGAACTCGCTGCGCTCTCCGATCATGCTGCTGGGGATGCTGCTCAGTTTCTTCGTCGGGGTATTGTCGAGCCTGTTCGGGATCGGCGGCGGGATCGTGCACGTTCCCTTCCTCATCGTCATCCTGGGGCTGGCCGTCCACTCGGCCACCGCCACCTCCCACTTCGTCCTCGCGATCACCAGCCTGGTGGGCACCCTGGTGTTCCTGCGCAACGGGCAGGTCGACCTTGCCGTGGCCGCGACTATGGGGATCGGCGTGCTGCTGGGCGCGCAGGCGGGCGCCGTGCTCTCCACCCGGATGCGGAGCGAGCCCATCCGCCGGATCCTGGCCTTCGCGGTGCTGGTGTTCGCGGTGGGGATTATTCTCCGGAACGTGCTCGGCTAAACCTTTTCGCCAAGCCAGCGCCCCAGGATCTCCCGAAGCCGCTGCAGGTTTAACGGTTTTGAACGCGGATTCCTTAAAAAATGTTTATTGCTGGTACCCTTCCGGTTTCAAAGGAGAATTTGGTCCAGCCCCGGCGGCGGGCGCTGCCTCCCGTGCCCGGAAGGGTTGAACGTTGATGTCTGTTTTTGTACAGTTGTGTCCCATGATGTCCGTACAGGAAGTCGCCCGGGAGCTGCGGGTTTCCGAAAAAACGGTCCGGCGGATGCTATGGAGGGGTGAACTCAAAGGAATCCGCGTCGGAGGGCAGTGGCGGTTTCCCATCGAGACCCTGGCGGGGCTCCTGCCGTCGGCGGCGGTGGCGTTACCCAAGCCCGCCGCGCCGCTTCGGGCCGCCTCCCTCCACGATCTGGTCGAACTCGGCGGGATCCATTACCGGATCGCGGGGGATACCCCTCACGGGGTTCTTCGGGAGGTCTTGAAACAGACCCCCTGCGTTCCGATATCCGCCCGCTCCGCGCTGTTCGACGCGATCTGGGAGAGGGAATCGCTCTGCTCGAGCGGCATCGGCAAGGGGGTCGCAGCCCCCCACCCGATCGTGCCGATGTGGGCGCCGCGTGCGGACATCCCTTCCTGCATCGGTCTGTTTTTCCTGGAGCACCCCGTGGACTTCGGGTACGTGGACGGGGAAAAGGTTTCGATCCTGTTCCTGCTCCTCCTGAACACCTTGCAGGAACATCTCCGGACGCTGGCCCGGCTGGTCCGGCTTCTCCGGGAAGATTCGTTGATGGAGTTGCTCCACGAGGTTCCCCTTCGGGCCGATATCCTTTCCGAGCTGGCCCGGCTGGAGAGAGCGGTTCTCCCGGGGATCACCGAATGACGCCGTCGGCTGCTTTGTGGATCGTCTCGGGAAGCTGGCTGCTCTCCGGGATCGCGGCTCTCTGGATCCGCGATCCGGTGCGCTCCCGCATCGCGGGGTTCGGGGGCGGCGCCGTCGCCTCGTTCCTCGGACTCGTCTTCACCCTGGGCGGATTCTTCCCGGGGGGGCCGGTGCGCATTCCCGTCCCCGCGCCGGTCCCGTGGGTCGCGTCGGAGCTGTTCATCGACGGCCTGTCCGCGTTCTTCCTCGGGATCGTGTTCCTGCTGGGGTTCCTAGCTTCCCTGTACGCCATCGGGTACATGCGCGAATACGACGGGGGCCGACGGGGGCGGGCCGCGCCGCTGTTTTTCAACCTGCTCCTGCTGTCGATGGCGCTGGTCGTCTCGGCCGGGGACATGCTCACCTTCCTCCTGGCCTGGGAAGGGATGGGGCTGTCCTCCTATTTCCTCGTCATCTTCGAGCACGACAAGGCGGAATCCCGACGGGCCGGGCTGATCTACCTGATCGCGACCCACATCGGGACGGCGGCGATCTTCCTGGCCTTCCTGTTCCTGGTGCGGTTCACCGGGTCGTTCTCCTTCAACGGGTTCGCCCGGGTTCCCATCGACTGCCCGGCCGTCCTGGCCGCCGCCTTCGGATTCGCGCTGGTGGGATTCGGCACGAAGGCGGGGATGTTCCCCTTCCACATCTGGCTTCCCCATGCCCACCCGGAAGCCCCGTCCCCCGTTTCCGCGCTCATGTCCGGCGTGATGATCAAGATGGGCGTGTACGGGATCGTCCGGTTCCTCTTCTTCCTGCTCCCGGAGCTCCCTCCTTCCTTCGGGGGGGTCGTCGTCGCCTTCGGCCTGCTGTCGGGGATCTTCGGGGTCCTCTACGCCATCGCGCAGCACGACCTGAAGCGGCTGCTGGCATTCCACAGCGTCGAGAACATCGGGATCATCCTCCTGGGCGTCGGCGCCTCGTCCCTCTGCCTCTCCTCCGGCCATCCGGGTCCGGCCCGCCTGCTCCTGGCCGGAGGGCTGTTCCACGTGTTGAACCACGCCCTGTTCAAGGGGCTTCTCTTCATGGGGGCGGGCGCCGTCTACCAAGGGACCCGGACGAAGAACATCGAGCGCATGGGCGGGCTGATGCGGGGGATGCCGGTGACGGGGCTGGCCTTTCTTCTCGGCAGCATGGCCATCTCCGCCGTTCCCCCGATGAACGGGTTCGCGAGCGAATTCGCGATCTACCGCGGCCTCTGGGACGCCGCGGGGAAAGGAGGGGTCCATCCGGGGCTGCTCCTGGCCGCCATGGCGGGGCTCGCCCTCGTCGGGGGCCTCGCGTTCGTATGCTTCGTCAAGGTCGTCGGCACGGTATTCCTGGGCAACGCACGCAGCCCGGCGGCATCGGAGGCGCGCGACCCCGGGTGGACGATGACGCTGCCGATGACGGCGCTTGCCTGCCTGTGCCTCCTGCTCGGCGTCCATCCGTCGATCGTGCTGGACCGCCTCCTCGGAATGGCCCCCTTTCCGGCGCCGCCCCGGCTCCAGCCCCTCTTCGCGGGGATCGGGGAGCCGTTGACCGTGGCGGCCGCGCTGGCGCTCTCCATCGGGGGACTCTTCGTCCTGCGCCTTGCGTTGCTCCGGAGGAACGGGAAGCGCGAATACGGCACCTGGGCCTGCGGATTCTCGTACTCCACCCCCCGGATGCAATACACGGCGTCGTCCTTCGCGGAACCCGTCATCCATGTCTTCCGAAGCATTCTCCGGCCGCGCTCCGTGCGCGAGGAGCGTCTCTCGGGGCGCTTCCTCCTGGACATGCATTTCGAGACCCACGTCCGGGACCTTCTCGAGAACGGCCTCTACCTGCCGCTCTACCGGATGTTCATCCGGCTGGCGTTTCTCGCGCGGCGGCTCCACACGGGGTACGTCCACTTGTATCTCGCGTACATCCTCGGCACCGTCGTCATCCTGCTGGTGCTGTTCCGATAGGGGGGACCTGAAGGTGAAGCCGCTCGCCCACATGCTCCTATTCGTCGCCCTGGCGCCGCTGCTCTCGGGGATCATCCGCAAGACCAAGGCGTTCCTGTCGCTGCGGTGCGGCGCCCCGGTCTGGCAGCCGTACCCGGACCTGTGGAAGCTGTTCCGCCGCGGGATCGTGAGAAGCTCGACGGCCTCCTGGGTGTTCGACCTGTCCGCGCCGGTCGTCCTCGGTGGCACCCTCGTCCTCGCGGCGGCGACCCCGCTGTGGTCGCGGGAGGTCCCGCTCCCGATGCATTTCGTCCTGTACATCTACCTGATGGCGCTGCCGCGGTTTTTCCAGACGCTCGCCGGCCTCGACACCGGGAGCGCGTTCGGGGGGCTGGGTTCGAGCCGGGAGGCCGCCGTCTCCGCCATGGCGGAGCCGGCCCTGGTCCTGGCGCTGTGCGGGTTCGCTTATCTCGGCGGGGCCGACACGTTGAACGGCTTCCTCGCCGGCGCTCCCTCGAAGTCGGTCCTCGGGCGGCCGGAGACGATCCTGATCGCGGGCACCCTGTTCCTCCTGCTGCTGGCGGAAAACTCGCGCATCCCGGTGGACGACCCCGCCACCCACCTGGAGCTGACGATGATCCACGAGGCGATGGTCCTCGACCATTCCGGCGTGGACCTGGGGATGATCCAGCTGGCCTCGTCGCTGCGGATCGCGTTGTTTTCGGCGCTGGTCTCCGCGGTCCTGTTCCCGCAGTCGTTGAACCTTCCGGCGCACTTCGCCGTCCCCGCGGCGTTCCTGCGCCTGTGCCTGTTCGGGGTGCTGATCGGGGCGGTGGAGGCGGGGACGGCGCGCTTGCGGCTTTCCCGGGTCGCCGCCTTCCTCATGGTGGCCACGGCGCTGGCCTCGATCGCGCTCGCGATCCAGTTCACCGGGTAGGGGAGGAGGACGACGGTGGATGCATTGACCGTGTTGTTGCTTCTGCTGGGATTCCACCTCGCGGTGTCGGAGCGGATCCGCCCCTCGATCCGTTCCCTCGCCCTGCAGGGGTTCCTTCTGGGCCTTCTCCCGCTGATGGAGACGCCGGGGACGACCTGGCGCGCGGTGGCCCTTTGCCTGGCGACCGTCGCCGGGAAGGGCATCGCGATTCCCATCATCCTGACCCGCGTCGTGTCCCGGCTGGATATCCGGGAGGAGTCGGAATCGCTGGTCTCGACGAAAGCCACCATTCTCCTGGCGGGCGCATTGACGCTGGCCGCGTTCGTGGGGGGGGACCGGTTCGGGCTTTCGGGAAAGGACGAGCTCGGGGCCGCCGCGGGGCTCGCGCTCCTGTTCTGCGGCCTGCTCCGGATGACCACGCGGGTCAAGGCGGTCAGCCAGGTCATCGGGTTCGTCCTCCTGGAAAACGGCATCTTCCTGCTCGGGGCGGTCTCCGGCAGCGAGTTCGCCCTTCCGATCGAGCTGGGGATCTTCCTCGACCTGTTCGTCGCCGTGTTCCTGATGGGGATCCTGATGTTCAAGATCCAGCGGGCGTTCACGCACATGGACTTGCGGAAAATCCACACGCTGAAGGATTGAAGGATGATGCATCTGCTGCTCCTTTCGCCGCTCGCCGCCGCCGTTGTGGCGATTGCCGTCCGTTCCCCCCGGAAGGCCGCCGCGGGCACGATCGCGGGGGCCGTCTCGCTGCTCCTTTGCGCGGCCGCCCTGTCGACGTCCCTTCCGGCGCCGGCCTGGGGAGACCTGCTGCTCCTCGACGAGCTGGGCAGGTTCTTCCTCTTCATCGTCATCGGGGTGCACCTCGCGTGTTCCGTCTACACGTACGGCTATTTCCGGAGGGAGATGGAACACGGCGCCATCGATGCCGGGAAGGTGCGCCATTACCACATATGGATCAACCTGTTCGTCTTCTCGATGGTCGTGGTGGCCTGCTCCCATCACCTGGCCATCCAGTGGATCGCGGTGGAGGCCACGACCCTGTTCTCCGCGCCGCTGATCTACCTGCGCGGGGACCGGAAGGGGATGGAGGCCGCCTGGAAATACCTTCTCATCTGCTCCGTCGGGATCGCCTTCGCGTTCCTCGGGATCATCTTCCTCTCCCGGGCCGCGGGCGGGGTTTCCCTCACCTACACGGCGATTTCCCGGGAGGCGGAGCGGCTCGATCCCCGTTTCCTGCGGCTGGCCTTCCTCTTTTTCCTGGTCGGGTACGGGACGAAGATGGGGTTGGCCCCGATGCACACCTGGCTCCCGGACGCGCACAGCCAGGCGCCCGCCCCCGCTTCCGCGATGCTCTCCGGCGTCCTGCTGAACTGCGCCTTCCTTTCCCTCCTCCGGGTCGTGCCGGCCGTTCCCGGCGACTACGCCTCTCCCCTGATGATCCTCTTCGGGATCGTTTCGATCGCCGTGCCCGCGCTCCTGGTCGCGGTGCAAAGGGACATCAAGCGGCTGCTGGCGTTTTCCTCCATCGAGAACATGGGGATCGCCTGCCTCGGGATCGGGTTCGGGGGGGTCGCAAAGCCGGCGGCGCTGCTCCATGTGCTGAACCACTCCATCGCCAAGGTGCTGGTGTTCCTGGTGGCGGGAGATCTCATCCTCCGGTACGGCACCCAGAGGATCCGGAAGATCCGGGGTGTCCTCCGGGGGTCCCCGCTTTCCGGCTTCCTCCTGTTCGGGGGATTGCTGGCGATCGCCGGGTCGCCGCCGTTCGGCTCGTTCTGGAGCAAGTTCGGCGTTCTCGCCGGAGGGATGGCCGGCGGCTACGTGGCCGTGTCCATCCTGTTCCTGGCGCTGCTCGCCGTGCTGTTCGGCTCTTTCCTGGTGCACGGGAGCAACATGGCGCTTGGGGAAGGGGAGCCGCGGCCGCCGGCCCCCGCCGAATGGTGGTGCCTCCTTCCCGCCTGCGCGCTTCTGTTCGCCTCCATCTGGCTGGGAATCCACGTTCCCCAGGGGCTCTACGATGCGCTGGAGAAGCTCTCCTCCGCGGTCGCCTTCTCGTGAAGGAGGAATGGACTTGACGTCGATGCCGTGCGTCCGCGCCTTCGACCTGGCCGCCTCCCCGCCGCTGTCCGAGGACGCGTTCCGGGAGTTCCTCCGGGGGGAGACCGCCGCGGGGGAGCGCCTTCTCGCATTCTTCGCGGAGGAACCGGTCCCGGGACGGTTCCTCGTCCATGCGATCCTCGGGGGGGGCGCCCCGGGACGGTGTGCCCACGGCAGCGTGGAGGTCCGCGATCCCGCCTTCCGCACCTTCACGGACGTATGTCCCTCCGCCCACTGGTTCGAGCGGGAGATCTACGACCTGTTCGGCATCGTTCCGGAAGGCCACCCCGAGCTGAATCCCCTGCGCTTCCACGAAGGGTGGCCGAAGAAGTTATTTCCGTCCCGGAGCGACGCCGCCCCGGCGCCGGAACCGCGCAGGGGATACCGGTTCCTCCAGATCCGCGGAGAGGGGATCCACGAAGTCTCCGTGGGACCCGTCCACGCGGGGATCATCGAGCCGGGGCATTTCCGGTTCTCCTGCGCCGGGGAGACGATCCAGAACCTGGAAATCCGGCTCGGGTACCAGCACAAGGGGACGGAGTCGCTGCTCACCGGTCCTCCCGGGATGAGGCATCTGGCGCTGTCCGAGTCGATCTCCGGGGACACGGCCGTCGGGCATTCCAACGCGTGCGCCCGCCTGCTCGAATCGATCCTCGGGACCCCGGCGGATCCCGCGGCGGAAGCCTGGCGGTCCGTCGCGCTCGAACTGGAACGGATCGCGAACCATATCGGGGACCTCGGCGGACTTTCCGCGGACATCGGCTACCTCTACGGGTCGTCGTTCTTCGCCCACATGAAGGGGCAGGCCCTCGCCTTTCTCATGGGAATCGCTGGCAACCGGTACGGCCGCGGCCTGAACCGGATCGGAGGGGTGGGCCCGCGCGTCCCGGGGGACGGTTCCGCGGTCCTCCTCGACCGCCTTCGCCGGCTGCGCGCCGATGCCGAAAGGGCGGGAACGATAATGCTCGAATCGCCTTCGGTCGTCGTGCGGATGGAAGGGACCGGACAGCTGCCGCTTCAAACGGCCAGGACGCTCGGCATCGTCGGCGTCGCCGCCCGCGCCTCCGGCCGGGACATCGACGCGAGGCGGGATTTCCCGTCGCCCTGCTTCTCGGAGTTTCCCCCGGCGGTCGTCGTGCTGGGGGAGGGAGACGTTCTCGCCCGCGCGCGCTTGCGCTTCGA
>JACZKY010032589.1_pt1 | contig 17983 bp, 16 predicted proteins | sample 8237611 | NCBI WGS metagenome assembly JACZKY01 (sample SAMN16148055, study PRJNA663545) | marine sediment metagenome | biome: sediments and biomass from bioreactor inoculated with such sediments; feature: coastal sediments; material: methane- and iron-fed bioreactor; isolation source: Bothnian...
ACCATGAACCCGGAGGTGACCCATTGCGCCCGGTCCTGGCCGAGCACGAAATGCTGGCTCATGTCGGGGATGGCCACGTTGACGATGGTCGACGACATGATCGTGGCCATCGTCCCGATCATGACCGAGGCCAACAATACCCAGCGGTAACGCGGGCCGTAACGCGCCTGCATTTCGCTGATGGTGGAAGGGTGGCTCACCCGACGTGCCCCCTTCTTTCGTTGCATTCTGATTTGGAGCCCATCGCTGCGAACTGTACTCGATTCATGCGCGCGCAGCGCGCGGCGGCTCGAGGTTCGGGAGAAACCAGGTGAGCAGGCCGATCAACGGCAGGTAGGAGCACAGCTGAAAGACGAAGGACACGCTGGTGGCGTCAGCGATGCGGCCCATGACGGCCGCACCGAGGCCGCCCAGTCCGAAGGCAAAGCCGAAGAACATTCCGCCCACCAGTCCCACGCGCCCGGGGAGCAACTCCTGTGCGTAGACCAGGATGGCGGGAAAAGCGGAAGCCATCAGCATCCCGATGATGACGGTGAGCACTGCGCACCAGAACAGGTTCGCGTACGGCAGCGCCAGCGTAAACGGCAGTGCCCCGACGATCGAGATCCAGATCATGGGCAGCCGGCCGATCCGGTCGGTGAGCTGCCCGCCGATCAGCGTCCCCACCGCGATTGCGCTCATGAACAGGAACAGCCGCAGCTGCGCGTCATGCACCGAGAGCTGGAAGCGCTCGATCAGGTAGAAGGTGAAGAAGGTGTTGAGCCCCGACGTATAGACGTTCTTGGAGAAGGTCAGCAGCATCAGCAGGAAGATGCAAAAGAGCACCCGCCGCCGCGACATCCCGCTCGCGCCCGCGACGGCGCGGGCGCCGGCAGCGGAGTGGCGCGCCTGGTGCGCTGCGTACCAGGCGCCCACGCGCGTGAGCACCGTCATCGCCAGCAAGGCGCTCAGCGAGAACCAGGCGATCGCGCCCTGGCCGCGCGGCAGGACAATGAGCGCCGCCATCAGCGGGCCGATCGCGCCGCCGAGGTTGCCGCCGACCTGGAACATCGACTGCGCGAATCCGAAGCGCCCCCCCGAAGCCATGCGCGCGACACGCGACGCCTCCGGGTGGAATACCGCCGAGCCGATGCCAACCAGGCCGGCCGAGAACAACAGCATCGCGTAGCTGTGTGCCAGTGACATCAGCAGCAAACCGATCAGCGTGGCGCCCATGCCGAGCGCGAGCGAATAGGGTTGGGGTCGCCGGTCGGTGTAGAAACCGACCGTCGGTTGCAGCAGCGAGGCAGTTAGCTGGAACGACAGCGTGATCAGGCCGACCTGGGTGAAATTCAGGTGGAACTGCGCCTTGAGCATCGGATACAGCGCCGGAATCAGCGACTGCATCAGGTCGTTGAGCAGGTGGCAGAAGCCGAGCGCAATAAGCACCGGAAACACGGCGCCGGTCGCGGTGGGCAGCGGGGCTTCGGCGGCGACGGCGGCGACTGCTTTGTTCATCGGCAGGGGTCAGAAAAAGAAATGTTTCAGCCGAGGTCGAGCGCAGCGCTGTCCTGCTGTTCGCCCTTGAACACCGCAGCATTATGTTCGCCCAACTGCGCAGCGTGAAACGGCCTCAGGCCACTGCGCGGGCCGCGCAGCGGCAGCTGACCAGGCACGGATAGCTGGCCAGCCGCCGGATCGCTGGTCCTTTGGACATCGCCGCGCGCGAGAAAGTACGGCGACTCCGCCATGCTCAGCCCGTCGTGAATTCGTGCCGCCTCGATGCCCGCCGCGCGCAGCTGCTCACCCGCGGCCTCGACATCCTGGGCGCCGGCCCATGCCCGCAGGGCCGAATCCAGGTCGAGCACTGTCGAACCGGGCGCCACGCCGGCCAGTGCTGCCACTGCCGGCGCCGAGGCTGCATCCAAACACACCAGAATTTCATGCCCGTCGCTGCAGGTCGCGGCCACGTACCTGCGTCCATGTCCGGTGGTTGCGCCCCAGTGCGGGTCGGCACCCCAGCAGTAGGGGTCGTTGCTGCCGGTGCGTTGGGGCGCGACCCCCGCGACGTCATGCAGTGCAAATTGCAGCTCCGTCATCCGCAGCAACGGCTCGTAGAGCGCGACGTCGATGCGCGCGCCGCGACCGCCATTGCGCTCCCGGTCGAGCAGCGCCATGTTGATGGCCATGCAGCCCATCAGTCCGGCCGCGGTGTCGGCCAGGCTGAAGCCGACATGCAGCGGGACCTCGCCGGGCCGGCCGGTGAGCGGGACGACGCCGCTCAGCCCTTCGGCGATCTTGCCGAAACCCGGGCGCTTGGCGTCGGGCCCGGTGTGGCCGAATCCCGAGATGCTCAGCATGATCAGGCCCGGATTGCGCGCACTCAGCGCGTCCCAGCCCAGGCCGAGGCGCTCCATGGCGCCGGGACGATAGTTCTCGACCAACACGTCGGCCTGCGCGACGAGTTCGAGAAAGCGTTCGCGATCGGGTGCTGACTTCAGGTCCAGCGTGATGCATTGCTTGTCGCGTGTCATCACCCCCCACCACACCGGGACATCGTTGACGCGCGGCCCCATCAGGCGTGCCGGATCACCGCCATCCTCGCGCTCGACCTTGATGACACTGGCGCCAAAGTCGGCCAGCAGGCTCGCGCAGAACGGACCCGAGATCACGAGACCAGCCTCGAGCACGCGCACGCCGGCGAGCGGACGAGCTGGAACTTGGGCGGCGGCGGCATCCCGGTCGGTCATGGCAACAGGTCCTTTCCGGACGGCGCTATTGTGGGGAGGATTGACGACGCTGCCCCTCGGCGACGATTTGCTCGGCGTAGGGCAACATCGCGTAGTCGACCATGATGCCCTGGTAGTTGACGGCGCCGTCGCCGCGCTCCTGCGCCGCGCGCATCGCCGCGATCAGTCCGGCGAAGTAATTGACCTCTTCCGGGCTGGGCGTGAACACCTCGGCAGCAACCGCGACGTGGCTGGGGTGAATCAGGACGGCACCGCTATAGCCCAGGGCCTTCGCACGCTTGGCCAGTACCCGCACGCTGGCGAGATCGTCGAGCCCGGTTCCAATCAGACTGCCCATCGGGTAGGGCGCACCGCCCGCCCGACTGTCAAGGACGAGTTTGGAGGCCAGGTAGAGCTGTTCGCTGCCTTCCATGCTCGGGCGAAACCCGACGGCGCGCGCAACATCGCCCGAGACCGGGCCTCCGACCACCGCGATAATCCCGCGACAACGCGCACTGGCCGCCGCCAGATCGCGCGCGGCCCACAGGCCCGGGGCGGTCTCCGGCAGCGGCATTATTGCCACCGACCCAAGTTCCAGCCCAGCCCTGCCTTCGGCGTGGCACAACAGGCGGTCGAGTTCGCGAATCTCCTCGACGCTGTCGGCCTTGGGCAGCATCACCCCGCTGAAACCCTCGGTCGCGAGTTCCGGCACATCGGCGGCGCCGCCCTGGCTCAAGGCGTTGATGCGCACAAAGGCGGGAATGCCCTGCTCGCGCAACAGCCCGATGCCCTCCCGGATCAGCGCGCGCGCTTCCTTTTTCAGCGCCGGCGGAACGGCGTCCTCCAGATCCAGGACTACTGAATCGGGCTGCGAGCGACTCGCCTTGCGGACCCAGTCGAGCTTGTGTGCGGGGATGAACAGCATGGTTCGCAGCGGCCAGATCATGGCTTCTCTTCTCCAGTAGGCGGTGGAATCGGGTCGGAGGGGGCGGTATCAGAGCGCTCGCCGGCAATCTCCCACCACAGCAGTGCGGTGAGCGCCAATGCGGCACCCGCGACGACGATCAGAAATGCCACCGGGTCGCGGAAGTGCAGGCCTTGGCGCACGGCCAGCAGCCAGATCAGCGCGACGATGGCCAGAACACCGCCCCAGACGATCAGATTGCGGGTGCGCGGTTTCATCAAGCGTCCCGCTCGGTGGGAGAGCCGCCGGTGCTGACGGCAGCTTTGGCGGCCAGTTTGCGGCCCGCGATTACGCGCGCGTGAATCATCGCAAGGACCAAAATGGCCAGCGCGAAACCCGCTGCCTCGGTCAGGCGATTGCTCCAGATCATGGACAGCGCGGCAATCCCCAACAGACTTCGTTCCATGATGCTCAAGGGGATCCGGAACCAGCCTTCGACCGTCATCGCGAGCAGAAATACCCCGATCACGGCGGTCACGGTGGCGATCGCGATCGAATACCAGGGCCCGGACATCAGCAGCGCGGTGTCATAGACGAAGATGAACGGCACGATGAATCCGGCCAGGGCCAGCTTGAATGCCTGGAACCCGGTCTTGTTCAGATCGGATCCGGCGATGCTGGCGGCGGCATAGGCAGCGAGCGCAACGGGTGGCGTGACGTTGGCCAGAATGCCAAAGTAGAACGCGAACATGTGGCTGGCGAATTCGGGCGCGCCCATATGCACTAGTCCAGGCACGATCAGCACCGCGACTGTTATGTAGACCGCAGGCGTCGGCAGGCCCATGCCCAGCACCAGCGCGATCGCGGCGGTCAGCACCAGTGCGATGGGCAGAATGCCGTGGGAAGCAGCAATCACGAAATCGGCCAGCAGGTTGCCGGCTCCCGATACCCAGACCGTGCCCATCAGGATGCCGGCCGCCGCCACTGCTGCGCCGACCGGGATGTTGTTGGCCATCGCATCGATCACCGCGTCGAGGTGACGCGCCAGCGGGATGCGGGTTCCGCTGCGCACCAGCGACAGCACGAACAGCGTTCCGACGCCAAGCAAGGCGGTGCGTTGCGGTGACGCGCCGAAGAAGAACGGGGCGACGAGTGCCGCGATCGCCAGAATGAAGTGGCCGCCCGATGCGAGCACCGGCAGCAGGCGTGGCAGCTCGCCCTGGAACGAGCCCAGTTGCCGGCGATGGGCACGCAGCGCAACTTGGGCAAAGATCGCGATGAAATACAGGGCGGCCGGAATGATCGCCGCAAGCACGATATTCCAGTAGCTGATGCCCAGAAAGCCGGCCATCAGGAATGCGGCCGAACCCATCACCGGAGGCATGATCTGCGCTCCTGATGAGGCGACGGCTTCCACGGCGCCGGCAAACTCGGGCTTGAAGCCGGTGCGCTTCATCAAGGGAATGGTGAAACTGCCGGTGCCTGCCACATTGCCGACGACCGACCCCGAAGCGGTACCGAGCAGGGCGCTGGCCAGGATCGCGACATGGGCCGGTCCGCCCGGCAGACGACCCATGAGCGCGAGCGAGAGATCCTGGAAGAAGTTCATCGCGTTGGTGCGCACCAGCATTGCCCCGAACATCAGGAACAGCATCAGGTAGGTGGCAGCCACCGCAGTGGTCGGACCGAAGATTCCCTGGTCCTGCATGAACAGGACTTCGACCAGCGTTTGCCAGCGCACATTCGGGGCATTGAAGACCCACGGGAAATGCGCGCCAAACAGGGCCTGGGTCAAGAACACGGCGATGATGACCAGCATCGGCAGGCCCAGGAAGCGGCGGGTCACTTCCAGCGTCGCCACCAGGAACACGATGCCGTAGGCCAGGTCGGCGGGCAGCGGGAAGCCGATCCGGCGCGCGAACTCGTCATAGTCATTGAGCACGTAGATCAGGCCCGCGAAGAGCACGACGATCACCAGGGCGTCAATGATCAGGGTGGGCGCGCGGCGCCGGTGCCAGGGTATCCCTCCCGGGGACTTGGCCAGCAGCCCCAGCGAGACGATGGCAAACACGAAGACGATGCGCTGCAGGTAGCCGGTAATACCGCCGAACGCCGCGGTATAGACCATCAGGACGCCGAGAAACAGGCCCAGAAACATGATCGCGGCAGCCAGGCAACGTTGCACCGCGTTGCCCGAGCGCACCGCGGTGCGCAGCGGCGACGTGACGCTGTCATCGGCGATCAGCCGTTCGACGGAGGGATCAAGGTGCATGGCGGCGGCCGGCCCGCCGGCGGCAGTCCCTCCCGGTTCGCCGCCGGCCTTGCTGTCCATGCCCATCCCTGACCTCCGCGGTCCCTGGCCCGACTTCATTGGTCGCTGCGGTGCGGGCGGCTAGTTGGTGGCGTCCTTGCCGGCGCCGATATAGTTGATCTTGATGCCCGCCTCGTCAAAGCAGCGCTTGGCACCCGGGTGCAGGGGAATGAACACGGTTGAAGCGGCGCGGCTGGCCAGCTTCTCAGCACCTTTCCAGACCGGCACCACGTCGCCCCAGATCTTGGCGTTGTCACCGATGTAGAGTTGCTTGCAGACCTTGTAGACCACGTCATCGGGCAGATCCTTGTGCACGACGTAGCCCAGGGACAATTGCACGCCGATCACCGCCTCCTTCTGCCATTCATAGGTGCCGGCCGGCATGTCGTTGCGGGTGAAGGTCGGGTAGTGCTCCAGCAGCGCATTCAGGACGTTGCTGCTCATCGAGACCAGGCGGGGCTTCTTGGTAGAGGCGAATTGCAGGATGATCGGGGAGGGATGATCCCCTGTGAAGAAGACCGCATCCAATTGCCCGTCTCCGAGCATCGCCATCTGCTGATTCCAGTCGCCGTTGACCACTATGCCGCCGTTCTGCTTGATCTTGTCGTAGGACAAGTTGGCGCCCCCCAGGCCGATGTTGACCATGGTGGACGTCAGGCTGTCGGCCGGGCCGACGCCGATGCGACGATTGGCCAGATCCTCCCAGGATTTCACTGGATTGTCGGCCGTGGTCACAAAGGTGGGGCTGGCCGACGGGCGCATCAGGAAGCCGAGATAGGAGCCGACGTAGCGCAGATCCTTCATCGGGGGTCGGCCCTTGAAGGTGCGCGTGGCGGTCCAGGCATCCATGACGTTCTCACCGACGCCGTGACCGAACTGGGCTTCGCCGCTTTGCACGCGCGGCGGCGCTGCGGCCGCGGTGCCGGGCAAGCGGCGGATGTTGATTTGCTGTCCCGGGTACGAGCGCTTGAGTGCCTCTTCGAGCACTGTGAAGGCGAGATCGCTGGTGGACCCGGTCGAGCCGCGGCCGATGATGACGAAGGACTGACTGCCCTGCGCGAACGCCGCCGGGCTGAACGCCGCCGCCGCAGCCACTGCGGCCGCTGCACACACCAGGCGACCAAAGCGGTTGAAGTTTTTCATTTGTCGTCTCCCAAATATGTTGTTGTCAAGAAAGCTCTCACTGCCAGACTGCACCACTACTGCGTAATTGGGCAACTTCGGAGTTCGAAAACTCAAGTAAGGCCAGGACCTCGTCGCTATTGGCCCCTGGCGCCGGTCCGGCGTGGCGCACGCACCCCGCCGCAGGATAGGTCAGCGGCAACGCCGCCGGCATGGCGAACCCGTTGCCCGCCGCGTCGGTCACGCGGATCAAATCACCTCGTTCCTGCAGATGACGCTGCGCGCGCACATCACCTGCGTCACAGATCGGCCCCACCACCACGTCGTTCTCGAGCACCAGCCGCATGGCCTCGTCGGCGTCATGGCGGCCCATCCACTGCGCTATGACCAGATCCAGGTCGTCCATGTGCAGGCGACGGCTGGCGGGCGTATTGAAGCGCGGGTCCTCGCGCAGTGTGGGCCCGCCGATCATCAGCAGCAAGCGGTCGGCCACCGCCGGGGTGGCTGCCGAAACGGTCAAAAGCTTGCCGTCGCGGGTCTGAAAAATGTTGCCGATATTGGCGTTCATCGGAAAGCGGTTGCCGTTGCGCCGCTCGGCGCTCCCCTGGGCGGCAGCGACGACGACGTTCCACTCGTTCATCCGGTGCAGGGCTTCATGCAGGGCCATCGGCGCCGGTGCCGGCGCACGACCGGCGCGCCGTCCCGCGCGCAGTTCGGCCAGGGCGATCGACAACGCCAACATGCCGGCGGTGTAGTCGGCCAGCGGGATCTCGGGTTGCGTCGCGGGCCCGTCGCCGGCGCCGGTCAGCGCCATCATGCCGCTGGCAGCCGTCGCAAATTCCGGTGCCGTGCTCCACGGCCACAGGTCGGGTCGGTCCGCGCCCGGCGCGAACAGATGCATGTCGACCGCGTGCGGCGTGTCACCCAGCAGGTCGCGCAGCCGCACCCCGTCCGCGCAGTCGTCACGTGCCAGCACGTCGGCGCGTGCCGCCAAACGCTGCAACACGGGCAGTGCCTGGGCATTCGTCGGGTCGATCGCCAGGGAGAACTTGTTGCGCGCAATGATCGGCCACCAGACCTTCTGCACGTTTGCGGGGCCAATGCGGCGCAGGGCGGAGCCATGCCGCGGCGGCTCGCAGACGATGACGGTGGCTCCGAAGTCCCCGGCGAGGGCCGCCGCGAACGCAGCGGCAGGGGTGGCGGTGGCTTCCACGACGAGCAGGCCCGCGAGCATTTGCGGCGGAACTGTTGGTTCCACGCCCATCAGGTCTCGCTCCCGTGCCGGCTCATCCCATGAATATGAGCCGCGATGCCGTATCGGTCTACTGGATTTTCCGAAATAACTATCCTGCTTTGCTACATAATCACGCAATGGATCTGTCCGGCCGCCTTATCGACGCCTTCCTCGCCCTCGAGGAGACTCGCCACTTCGGGGTCGCGGCGCGGCGTTGCCACGTCTCGCCGTCGGCGTTCAGCCAGACGATCAGCCGCCTGGAAGCACTGGTTGGGGCGCGGCTGTTCGATCGCGACACGCGCAATGTCGCGCTCACTCCCGAGGGTGAGTCCTTCTCGGCGGGTGCACATCGGATCGCAGCCGAGATCAACTCCTCAATGAGTGAATTGCGCGACCGCGCCGCCCATCGCACCGGCAAGATCGCCGTGGCCGCGCCGCCGTCGCTGTGTGTCGAATGGATGCCTCGAATGCTCGCGGAAATTCGCAACGAGCACCCCGGCATCGCGCTGCAACTGCACGACGTGGTTTCGGATCATTGTCTTGAACTCGTGCTGCGCGGCGAGGTGGACTTTGGCATCAATGCCCTGCCTGGCAACGAGCTCGAGTTCGAGACGCAACTGCTCTTCAACGAGCCTTTCTACCTCGTCTGCCGGGCCAACGACCCACTGGCCAGGCGCGCCAGCGTGTGGCTGCGGGAACTCGACGGCGCCGACTTCATCCACGTGGTGCGCAGCGGCAGTGTCTGGCAGCATCTGCAGTCGGTGCTGGCCGGGGTGCAGGTGTGCGACAGCGGCTTTGAAGTGGCGCAGTTCGGCACCCTGGCCGGCCTCATCGATTGCGGTTTTGGCGTGAGCGTCGTGCCACGTTCGACGCTTCCGCTGTGCGTGCGCAAAGGCGTCAAGGCGATTCCGATCCGGGACAAGAAGGCGGTGCGACCTATCTACATTGTCCGGCGTCGCCACCGCAGTCTCTCGAGCGCCGCACAGATGCTGTGGGATCGGATCGCGCTGTCATGGCCGCGGCGGCAATTTGCGAGCGGGGAGTTGCGCGATTGAGCCGACGGCGCCGCTGCCCCGTGATGCCCAATTCCCAGTCCCTTGACAATCTTTGTCCGCCAGTACAACACTTAGCCAACAAGCAGCATTCGCAAAACCAGGCGCCGCGTTGCCAAACCGCGGCGTTTCTACTTCCGGGTGGAAAACATGCCGGTGAAGGCCCTCGTAACAGGCTTCGGAGCTTATGGCGGGCGCAGCCTGAATCCGGCATCCGAGGTCGCACTCGCACTCAATGGAACCAGGATCGACCAGCTGGAAGTGACGGGAGTGTGCCTGCCCGTGAGCCTTGCCGAAGCCCCGAAATGCCTCGCGGGTCTGGTCGATGAGTTGAAGCCGGACATTACGCTGTGCCTTGGGCTGTGGCCTGGTGAGCCGATGATTCGGCTGGAACGAATCGCGTTGAACCGGGCGGATTTCGAAATCCCCGATGAAACCGGGCGCCTGGCGCGCGACGAAGTCCTCGACCCGACGGGCCCCGACGGGCTGTGCACAACCATTCCTCTCCAGGACGTGTTGCCGGCTCTGTGGCGCCAGGACATACCTGCGCGGCTCTCCGGAACGGCTGGCACGTACCTCTGCAACGCCACCATGTACCACTTGCTCAATCACGCGCGCCTGCGGCGTCCAAGGATGCTCGCCGGCTTCATGCACTTGCCCTACCTCCCGGCCCAGGTCGCGGCGCTGCTGGGCGATCTGCGCGCGGCGCAGATTCTCGAACTGCACCAGCGCGCAGACCTGGCGAGCATGGCTCTCGCCACGATGCTGGAAGCGGTTCGCATCACGCTGTCAGTAAGCGCCTCCATGGTGGCAAAGCGGTGAGCGCTACCCCCCAGGTCGAGCTGATTGAAGTGAGTAAGCGGTTTGGCACGACCGTCACGGCGGACAAATTCTCGCTGACGATCAACGCGGGTGAGTTCTTTACCTTCCTCGGACCCTCCGGGTCGGGCAAGTCGACCATCCTGCGGATGGTGGCGGGACTGGAATTCCCCGACTCCGGGCGCATTCTCTTTGGTGGGCGTGACCTCGCTGGAGTGCCGCCCTGGAAGCGCAATCTGGGGATGATGTTCCAGCAATACGCGCTCTTTCCCCATATGACGGTGGCCGAAAATGTGGCCTATGGGCTGAAGGCACGGTCTATCTCAAAGGATGCGCAACGAGCACGCGTCCAGGAGATGCTCGAATTGATCGGCATGCCCGGTACTGGTCACAAGGATGCGACCCTGCTCAGCGGCGGCGAGCAGCAGCGCGTCGCGCTTGCCCGCGCCCTGGCGCCAGCACCGGAGTTGCTTCTGCTCGACGAACCTTTGTCGGCACTGGACGAGAAGATTCGCCGCGAGATGCAACTCGAACTAAAGCATATTCAGCGCCGCACCAAGACTACGTTCTGTTATGTCACCCACGATCAGGAAGAAGCGCTGACCATGAGTGACCGGGTTGCGGTCCTGAACGGGGGGCGGTGCGTCCAGTGTGATGTCCCCGAGGTGATCTTTACTTCGCCGCGCACCCGCTTCGTCGCGCAATTCTTCCGCGGCTGCAACATCATCGACGCCAAGCCTGAACCTGCGGGCACCGGAGCGGCCGTGCGTGTCGGCGGCGCGCCGCTCCCACACCCGGTTCCCGCCTCATTGGCCGGTCGGGAAATGATCGGCCTCGCCATTCGCTGCGAAGACGTCCATCTTGGCGAGCAGGGAGCGCACCTGTCGCTGCAGTTTTCGGCCACGCTTGAGGAAGTGGTCTACAAGGGAACGACGGTTGATCATCGCCTTCGCCTGGCAGACGGGCAGCGCATCGTGGCCACATCCACACGACGAGCGGCCAATATGCCAGGGGAGGATATCCGGGTCGGCCTGGATCCGTCGCGGGTGGTGTTCCTGGAAGACTGAGTCTTCACTGGAGGTCGAGAACGGCGTTGCGTCGGTAATGTCAGAAAGCGGTAGGCGGAAAGAACATCATCAACAATCACGGAGAGAGTCATGACCCATTCCTTCGAGCGTAGAACCGTTCTGCGGGGCGCCGGTGCGGCCGGCGTCGCACTTTTGACGGGAGGCTTGCCGAATCTGGCTCGCGCCCAAGCCCTCAAGGTCAATTTCGCCGACATCGGGGTCGGTGATCCCGGCGACTGGTCGAAGTTCACCAAGGCCAGTGGCGCCGGGGTAAACCTGGTCGCAATCGGCAACGCACCTTCTGCGGTGGTCAATGTCCTGCTGGCGGGCGGCGGAAAGTCCACCTACGACATCATCAACATCGTCGGCGGCATGCAGCAACCGTTGGTCGAGAACAATTTGATCGACCCGATTGACATCTCGCGCATCCCCAACTGGGGAAAGAATTCGTACATGAAGGAGTACTTCGCGCCGGACAAGCCGGGGTTCAACTTCATTGGCTACAAGGGCAAGGTCTACGGTGTGCCAACCGTGCTGCAGGGCGACAGCTTTGCCTACCTGCCCGAGGCTACCGGCCCGCTCGACTCCTATGGGGCCCTGTTTGATCCCAAGTTCAAGGGCTATGTCGCACTGGAGGACAACTACACGACTGCGGGACAAAAGACCGCGCTCTATCTGAAGGCCAACAAGTTGGCCACCATAGCAAACCCGGACAACATGACTGCGGCGGAATTCAAGACCGTGGTCGACTTCCTGATCGAGAAGAAGAAGGCCGGGCAGTTCCGCACGCTGTGGTCGAGTTTTGAGCAGGCGGTGAACCTTATTGTCAGCAAGGAAGTGCACGTCATCGACTGCTGGGAACCGATGGTTTCCGCCGCTGGAGCCAAGGGCGTCAAGGCCATCTACGCACAGCCCAAGGAAGGCTACCTGCTGTGGGCCATGGCAGCGTATATCGTGCGCAATCCGGCGCGCTCCCCAGAGAAGACGAAAGCCCTCTACGCGCTGCTCAACTTCCTCATGGGGCCCTGGTACGGCGCCAAGATCACGCTGACGCGCAGCTACATGACCAATTCGCAGGCGGTGGGTTATGCCAAGGCCACCCCCGCCGAATTCAAGCCGGATGAAGCGAGCAAGATTGCGCAAATTGACTCTGGCGTGAAGGCCAAGTTCAAGCGTGGTGGTGTCTGGCAAAACCGCTGGCCAACCGCAGTCGAGGCCTACGAAAGCGAGTGGGCCCGTTTCAAGGCTTCTTGAAGCAGCCAGTCGGTGCGTCCCTCAAAACTGACGCCGCGGAACGCCCTGTTGGGCGTTCCGCTCGCATTTGTCACGGTGTTCCTGGTAGTCCCGCTCGGGCTCACCGTGGTAATCAGTTTTTGGAAGCGGGTCGGGTTCGGGATCCGCCCGGATTTTTCGTTTGCATCCTACGCGTCTTTTCTGACCGGAATGCGCATCGACATTCTCGAGCGCAGCCTGATCGTCGGGGCTTCGGTCACGGTGATCGGCTTGTTGGTTGCCTATCCGATCGCCTGGTTCCTGGCAATGCGGACGTCACCGCGTGCGACCCGCACAGTGTTGCTGCTCTTCACCATTCCGTTTCTCGTCAACTACGTGATCCGGACCTTCTCCTGGTCATATCTGCTCAGTCGCAATGGGCCGGTGAACGCGGTCTTGATGACCATCGGCGCAACCGACGCGCCGCTCGATTGGCTGCTCTATAGCGACTTTGCGGTGCACATCGGGTTACTGACGTCATACGTGCCGTTCATGGTATTTCCGCTCTGGTTGGCGCTCAGCGGCATCGACCGCCGGCTCATCCAGGCAAGCTGGTTGCTCGGCGCGGGCCCAGTCAGAACCTTTCTGCGCGTAACCCTGCCACTTTCAATGCCGGGCGTCTTTGCGGCGATCATCTTTGGATTCGTGGGGTCGTTCGGCGACAGCGCGGTGCCGGTCATCCTCGGTGGGCCGGGTTACCAGCTGATTGGCAATGAGATCACGAGCACGCTTGACGTGCTCAACTACCCGCTGGCGGCGGCGATGTCGACCGTGGTCGTGGGCGCGATGATGCTGCTGGTAGGACTGTGGCTGGGGCTGTTCGACCCGCGCTCGTTCCTTGGCAAGGCGTTGAAGAAATGAAAGCAGTGGTCAGCCACGAACGAAAGATTCTGCGCTATGTGATGTGGGCGTGGACCGGAGCGGCGTTGCTCCTGCTGTACCTGCCCATGCTGCCGCCGCCGATCTTCTCGCTCGGCGACAAGGGGGTCGCCGACGCACTGAGCCACCCGACACTGGCTGCCTACGGCGATATCCTGACGCAACCCGTTCTTCTGCAGGCAATCTGGACCTCGCTCGGGGTCGCGCTGGTGGTCGGAGTGGTGACCCCAGTGCTGGCGCTGCTGGCCGCGATCGCGGTGCGGGAGCTGCACATCCCGCGTGTGGTGCTGGTGCTCACGCTCTTGCCCCTGTTCATCCCGGGAGTGAGCATGGGGCTGGCCACCGCCTTTCTGTTCGAGCGGATGGGCCTGGAACCTTCGCTGCTAAGCATCTGCATCGTCAACGTGCTGTGGGCGCTGCCATTCGCTTTCCTGGTGGTGCTGACGGCGATGAGCAGCTTCGATACGGTCCTGCTGGAGGCCGCCTGGATGCTGGGCAGCAACCGCTGGCACGCCTTCTGGGATGTGGAGTTTCCGTCGATCAGATCCGGCGTGGTTGGAGCCGCGACCTTCTCGATGATCATTTCGTTCAATGAAACCGCCCGCACATCGTTGGTGCAGGGCATCCACAACACGGTCCAGACCTATATCTGGGCTACGTACAAGCAAATCGGACTGTCGCCGACGCTTTATGCCTTGATGACCGTGCTGATTCTCGTCACGCTTCTTCTCGTCCTGGCGTTCTGGAGTGTCAGCGATCGGCGCGATGAGCAGGCGGTCATGCGGGCATGATGGGCTGCGCCGGGTGGTCTTTTCCCTTCTGCGCCCACCACGAAGCACTTCTCGGCTGGCCCTTCGAACTCGTCGATGCGGGCAGATACGTCAACGCCCACCGCTAAGGAACTGCCACAAGCGCACCATCGCCAACGTATCCAACGCGCAGTACTCCCGCAACTGCCTTGCGATCTCGGTCTTCCGCTCCTCGCTCGCAGCGGGATTGACCGCCTCGAGGTAGGCGACGATTGCGCCGGTGCCGTGGTTGACCCCATCGAGGTCACCGTAGCTCAAATCGGGGGCGACGGCGGGCAAGACTTTCTTGATGCTCCAGCTGCCCTGTTGACTGGGGTGGTAATAACGCTGCTTGGCGATCGGCAGCAGGTCGACGATGCGCTCGTTGATCGCCAGCAGCGGCGCAGAGAGCCTTTCGACCCGCGCCGCAAGTTCCTTGATGCGCGCTTTCTCGAACCCGGCGCTGTAGGCAAAGATCGGTTCGCGCTCGCCGCAGGCGGCGATGAGTGCCTCGCCAATTGCTTCTGACGGATCGGCGCCGGAGAGATCAATGAAGCCGGTCTCCGAGAGCGCGCCATCGGCCGCGAGGCGATGGACACTGAACTGGAACGGGATCTGCGCGTAGGGGCGCGTTCCCTGCCACCGCGGGACAGCGAACTGGACGGTTTCGAAATCGAGAAAGATCGCGGGCAAGGGGTATTTGCCGAGGTCCTTGGCCGCGCCTTCGACGTCGAAGTAGGGCGTGCCCGACAAGGTCTGTTCCTTGACCCGGAGCTGCTGCCGGCTGAGCAGATGGTCGGGAACGTCGCGCATGTCGGTCACGGCGTGCCGCACGACATAGTTCTTGAGGGCGTTGGTCGGGTGCGGCAGCCACTGCACGGGGTGTTCGGCCTTTGGCTCTTGCCCTTGGCAGTGGTCGAGGAACCCGCAGACGAATGGGCTGGTGCAGTGCTCGCCAGTGCGCCGATCCGGTTCGCTGGGTTCGCCGGCGGTGCGCTGCGCCGCCTCGATCCATGACCTGACTTCGTCTGCGCGCGCGAAGGCCTCGCGCGTCTGTACGTGTTCGACCAGCAGCCCCCGGTAGTCGCCATCGCCCTGGTACCGCCAGCTGCTGTCGACGTGGGCGAGTGCGATCGAGGCCAGCGCCACCCCCGAGCTGCGCGCAACGAACGCCTGGATTGCAACGTCGTCGCGGTGGTAGTCCTTCACGGCGGTCGCGGACTTGACCTCGATCATGCGCCAGACTCGTTTCCCATCCTGGGTGGCGGGGAGCAGGACGTCGGCGAAGGCCAGCGCTCCCTCAGCCACGAACCCGGCCTCAAAGATCGGCTGTGATGATGCCAGCAGCTTGCGACTCTGCGCGAACGCGGCGGCGAAGCCGTCGCGCTGCGGGTCGATGAGTACTCCTTCACCAGTCGGGTCGTAGAGTTTCCGCGCCACGGCGCCAACCTCGTGCCCGAAGTCGAAGGCCAATTGGGTCGCGGCCGAGATCTCGGCCAGTTCGGGGTTATGAAGCTCGAGCCACAGCCGCTTGGGACATTGGCGGTGGCTCAGGAGTTTCGATTTTGAGAGGTTGCGCATGGCGCATCATCGCCGATAGACATCAAATTGATTGCTATCGCGACTGAGCAATTGCATCAGCTTGGGATGAATGAACAGCTTCTCTCGTCCGACCGCGACCTCGCGCAGGATGCCAATTCCCGCCAACGCCTTCAGATAGCGCGCGGCCGCTTGGCGCTGAGCCACGCCCTTGTCGACCAGATTGGCGATGCGGCAATAGGGCTGCTCGAAGATGACGTCGACCAGTTCACGACTGTGAATCTTGGGAAGACGGCGGCGAGCGTAGTCCGAGGTGTGGTCAGACAAGGCGCGAATCGCCGCGATCTTCTCGGTCGTCCAATGAGACGTTTCTGCAACCGCCCTGAGCATGAATAGCACCCACGGCTCCCACGCCTCGTGGCGCGTGACGTCGAGCAAGAGCCGGTAGTAATCCGGCTTGTGGGCAATGAGGTGGCGGCTGAGGTAGAGGATCGGGAGCTGCAACAGGTCTTGCTGGATCAAGTACAGAATGTTGATCACCCGACCGGTGCGACCATTGCCGTCGCCAAACGGATGAATCGCCTCGAACTGATAGTGGCCCACCGCCATGCGAATGAGCGGGTCGAGATCCCGCTCATCGTGGAGAAAACGTTCCCAGTTGGCCAGCAGATCGCGCAGCCGACTTTCCCCCTCGGGCGGTGTGTAGATCACTTCGCCAGTGCGCTCGTTGATCAGCTGGGTTCCCGGTGTGCGGCGGATGTCGATGTCCACCCCCTTGAGGGTGCGACAGACTCCAATGGCGGTGGCTGTGCACAAGGGGCGATCGGCAAGGGACTGGTAGCCGCGCTGCAGGGCAGACCGATAACGCAGGGCCTCCTTGGTGGCTGAGTCGGCCTGGGTGCCACCGTGGGCATGCTGGAAGAGCTTGTCGGTGGTGGTGACGATGTTTTCAATTTCCGAACTGTCCTTCGCTTCCAGTAACGGGATCGTGTTGATCAGCATCGTCTGGTTAGGGATTAGGGCGGCCGCCTGCTTCAGTTCGGCGAGTGCCGTCCGCGCCTCGATACAGGCTTTCAGGACGGCGCGGCTCTCCAGGTCGTGACCCGGGGGTAAGAGGGGCAGCTGGTTATAGGGTACGCTGGGGTTCCAGCCCGTTTCCAAATCACTCATGGTTCAAAGAGACAGTTTTGACGACATGTTTTTATATTACGTCTCCGCCGGCGACACGTCCAGAAAATATGGCGTCGATTTAGCATTATGACGACATATTCACCCCCGGCCCAAACTCAGGCCGACTGGTCTCGTCTCAGGCGCTGCCGGCACCGAAGTCCTTGCGCTCGAGCAGGCGCGACACGGCGTAGCCGATGACCAGGCCCCAGAACGGCGCCCCGATGTTGAAGATCGGCACGTCGGCCACCGTGATCAGGAAGGTGACCAGCGCACCGAGCGTGAAGCGCTCGCGGAAAGACACATTGAACGCCGTCTGGAGCACACGCAGCATGGCGAGGCCGGCGAGCGCGCCGATGAAAGCGGGCGGCGTGGCGAGCATCAGCCGGGTGAACACCGGCGCCAGGAGCCCGAACGCCAGTGCGAACACGCCGACGGCGAGGCCGGCGGTGTAGTGCCGGTGGCGCTCGCCAGAAGCCGAGATGATTGCGTTGACGGGGCCGGTGAGGCAGGTCGAGACAGTGCCGACCAGCGCGGCAAGCATCGAGCCCGCGCCACATGCCACGGTGATCGCGTTGATCGGCGGCTTGTGCTCGGCGGCGTTGAGCACCGCGATCCCCTGGCCGTTTTGCACCACGAGGACGGTGATCGCGAGCGGGATGACGAGTTCCACCATCGCGCGCCACGAGAACTCGGGCGTGTACAGGTTGGGATGGGCGAGCGCTTGCAGCGACCAGCCGTGCGAATGGAATTTGCCGAGGATGGTCATCGCCGCCGCGCCAGCCAAGAGCGCGCCGATCAGCGGCGGCAGGCGGCGCGACCACGTGGCCGAGGCGCCGAGGGCGAGGAAGGCGACGATCATCGGCGCGGCGATCCAGAAATCATCGCGCACCGCGTACACCAGGCCCAGGCCGAAGCGGAGGAACACGCCCGCCACCATCCCCATCACGATCGGCATCGGCACGGCCTGCATCGCGCGTCGTACCCAGCCCGAGAGGCCGAGCACCAGCATCAGCAGCCCGGTGGCGAGGAAGGCGCCGATCACCTCGGTCCAGCGGAGGTGGCCGAGCGCCTGGCCAACCAGAACCGTCCCCGGGATCGTCCAGAAGAAGACCAGCGGC
>JACZKY010059592.1_pt1 | contig 17979 bp, 18 predicted proteins | sample 8237611 | NCBI WGS metagenome assembly JACZKY01 (sample SAMN16148055, study PRJNA663545) | marine sediment metagenome | biome: sediments and biomass from bioreactor inoculated with such sediments; feature: coastal sediments; material: methane- and iron-fed bioreactor; isolation source: Bothnian...
GTAATGGACCAGGGCGACCACGGCCAGGGCGGCGGCGGGGACCGTTCCGGCCAGGGGCGATGCGGGGATACCGTTGGTCAGGAAGTTGAGCGCCAGGGACACGACGGCGTAAACCTGGAGTAGGTAGGAGGATACCCGTACCGCACCGCTCCCCCATCGATCGGAGAGGACGGCAAGCCCCAAGGCGGCAGCTCCCAGCACGGGAGGGGCCTGCACGCTGCCGAGTGCGGCGGGGAGAGCCAGCGCCAGGAGGGCGCTGCCGGCGACGACGAAGGAGTTGGTGCCGGGGACTCCCTCGATTTTTCGCATCGCGAGCCAGAAGGCGGCCCCGAAGTGGAGAAGGGCGAACAGGATCGCCACCAGGCCGAGCGCGAGAGCGCTTCCGTCGGCCTCGTACACGACGACCCGGGCGGCCAGGTACGACCCGACGGCGTTGATCGTGGGAAGGGAGAAATCGAAGACGGAGAGCTTGACCTGGCGGCTCCGCACGATGCCAAGGAGGGCGATCGCCAGGAAGGAGACGCTGACGGCAGCCAGGACCGGCAGGAACCACCCGGGGGCCAGGGTCGACGCCGCGGTGATCCTGCGGGCGGCGACTGCCTCGAGCCGCATCCCCCAGAGAAGGAACATGGCCAGCGTGACGAGGAGCACGGTCCAGCGGAGCCAACCGCAGCGCTTCAGGGTCCCCGCGTAGTACCCCAGCAGGTTGGCCGTCAGCAGGATCATGAAGAGGTAAGGGAAGAAAGGATCCGGGTAGTCGATGGCCGCGCCGGCCAGGCACATTCCCAGGGTACCGACCGACACCGGAAGAAAGGCCGTGAACCTGCGGCTGACGAACGCCATTCCGGCGCCGGTGGCCATCAGCGTCCAGTAGGCAGGGACGAGGGGGAGCGACTGGAAGCGGGCGTGGGTCTCGACCACGATGGTCGACATGAGGATCGCCCCGCATGCGACGAAAACGGGGGCCAGGGAGCTGGCCTGTCGATACAGGTACCAGCCGGCCACCATGACCGTCGCGGCGTAGCCCATCCCGAGCCCCATGCCGAGGAGCGGGTTGACGATTCCGTTGTCGGTGATGGTCCGCAGGATCAGGGCGACCACCATCAGGAAGCAGAGGGTGGCCAGGCGGGGAAAGAGCGACGCCCTGCTCGCCCAGCGGATCGCCTCGTCGGAGAGGCTGTCGGGCTCCCCTGCGGCGGGCGTGCGCGTCGGCTTTCCCGGGCGCGGGAGAAGCGCCGTCGGGAGGATCGTCCCGGGGCGGGCCGTGGATGAGGCAGTCGACCGATCCGGGACGGATGCCGCAACCCGTCCCTCGAGATCGGCGACCCGCCGGCTCAGGGTCTCGATATGCTCGTACAGCCGGTCAACCTTCTCCTCGATCGTCTGGTTCCGACTGAGCATGTACGTGTCTCCGTGGCTCTGCCGCGGATATTGTTTACGGCGGGGTGAGAGCCTTCATCTATAACGCGGTTCTAATATAGTATCAGTAGCGTTTGGCGGGATGGCAAGCAATTCTTTTAACGGGCGGGGAAGTTTTCCCCTTTCTTCCCGGGAAAAAAGTTCTCGCGGTGAAAACGAATCTTCCTGCCGGGCACCGTCAACAAATATAGACATTCGAGTCCCACAATTTGGGGAAAATACCGAATTCATTGAGGTTTTTTTAGCAATGAAAGGATCCGCGGCCGCCAGTGCTTTCATCGTGGTTCTCAGCCTGGGTTGCGCGACAACGGCGAGATTCCATGCGCCTGCCACGCGGGGCGGCTATGCGCCGCTGAACGGGCTCAAGGTGTATTACGAGGTACACGGCAGCGCCAACGGCAGGATTCCACCCCTGGTCCTTCTTCACGGCGGCGGCTCGACGATCGAAACCTCTTTCGGAAAGTTTCTGCCGGCCCTCGCAAGGACCCGGCAGGTCATCGCTTTCGAGCAGCAGGGACACGGGCACACCGCCGACGTTGCCGATCGGCCGTTCACCTTCGAGCAGTCCGCGGACGACACCGCCGGCCTGCTCCGGTACCTCAACATCGGGAAGGCCGATTTCTTCGGTTACAGCAACGGAGGCCACATCGCCCTCCAGATGGCGATCAGCCACCCCGGCCTGGTGCGAAAACTGGTGATTGAATCCGCCATGTTCCACCGGGACGGAATCGATCCCGGGTTCTGGAAGTCATTCGAGCACGCAAAACTGGACGACATGCCCCTGGAACTGCGAGAGGCTTACCTCGGCGTGGCGCCCCGTCCGGAAGATCTGCCCACGTTTTTCGCCAAGAGCGTGCAACGGATGTTGAATTTCAAGGGCTGGACGTCCGGAGACATTCGGTCGATCGACGCTCCGACCCTGGTCGTGATCGGCGACCGCGACATCGTCCACCCCGAACACGCCGTCCTGATGTTCCGCCTGCTCCCGAACGCACAGCTCGCCATCCTCCCGGGCACGGACCATATGACGATCGTGAACCGCTCCGATTGGCTGGTCCCGATGATCGAGACGTTTCTCGATTCGCCTGCGCCACCGACGCGACCGAACGGGAAAGGGAAACGATGACTGAAATTGGATTTGAAACAATTCGCGCGTACGGCCCCGGTTGATATCGAAGCACCCGGGTCTGGAAGTTGGTCCCTTCGAGCATCGCCCGGTCGGAGATCCGGTTAATCCCGATCGTGCGGAACGGGGGAAGCCATGACCTTGTCGATCCTGTTCCCGTCCATGTCCACCACTTCGAAACGCCATCCATGCCATGAAATGTGATCCGCAACCGCGGGAATCCTCCCCAGACGCATAAGGATGAAACCGCTCAGCGTATGATATGCGCCCGATTCCTCCTCGGGAAGTTCCGCTTCCGGAAACAGCTCCCGGAATTTTTCCATCGAAAGCATGCCGTCCAGCAGCCAGGAACCGTCCTCCCTTCGAACGGCGAAATCCTCCGCCGGTTCCCCCTCCAAAGGAATATCGCCTACGATGGATTCGAGGACATCGTTGATCGTAACCAGCCCCACGACGTCTCCATACTCATCAAGGACGAAAGCCACATGCCGTCCGCTCTTCCTGAACGTTTCGAGCAACTTCATGGCGGTAGCGGTTTCGGGGATGAACAACGGGGTCTTCAGCAGGGAAAGGAGGTCCAATGGTTCTCCGGATATGGAACGGCGGAGCAGATCCTTGGCGTGGACGATGCCCAGGACGTTGATGATCCCTCCCCGGCATACCGGCATGACGGAATGGGCGCTGTCCAGGATCTTGCGTTGAATCTCGTCGGAGGAGTCTTCCACGTCGAGATAGACGACGTCCATGCGGGGAGTCATGATCGCCCCGATCTTCAGACGGTCCAGCCGGAACACATTCGCGATGAGTTGCCGTTCCTCCTGCTCGAAGACCCCCGCTTCCGTTCCTTGCTCCAACATGACCTTGATCTCTTCCTCCGTGACAGGCGGAGTTGAAGCGGGGCTGGAACCGAAGAGCTTCAACACGGACTCCGTCGTAAAGCTCAGGAACCAGACGAGAGGATGGGCGGCCTTCGCGAGCAGACGCATCGGCCGGGCAATCGTGACGGCGATCCCCTCGGGGTTACGGAGGGCGAACCGCTTCGGGACGAGTTCACCGAGGATCAGCGACAGAAACGTGATGCCCATGACCACGACGGCCAGTGCGATGGTGTCGGCATGAGGGGCGAGGGAAGGCACCCGGGCGATTCTATCCGATATTCCCGCCGCGATCGTCGCTTCTCCAAAGGCACCGCTCAAGATGCCGATCAGGGTAATACCGACCTGGACCGCGGAAAGAAAATGTCCCGGCGACACGGCAAGCTCCAATGCCACCCCAGCCCCGGCCTTGCCTTCGTCCGCCCACTGCTGCAGCCGAGTTTTCCGGGACGAGACGACGGCGATCTCGGACATGGAAAAAAGACCGTTCATGAGGATCAGGAGGAAAAGAAACAGGAATTCCATGGAGACCGCCTCGAAAGAAGGAGTTGGAATGAATTATAGCGGGCTTCCTCGCCCGCTTTCGAGCGCTTCGCGAACGTGGGCCGCGCACAGGTGGGTTTCGAACGTCGCATGCACCAGGCCGAGCTCCTTCGGCAGAAGAACGTAATAGCTGTCCGGATCCAGAGGTCGGGATGAGACGATCGCGACCTCCGCCGCATAGATCCCCGGCCCCACGGACCACACATGCAGATCGGAGACCCGATTGTCTCCCTCCGATTCGATCGCCTTCCGGATCGCCTCCCTCACCTCGTCGGGGGCCTGCAGGTCGAGAAGCACGCGGGCCGACGAGCGGAGCAGCCCCCAGGACCAGCGCACCACGAGCGTCGCGCCGACCAAACCCATGAAGGGGTCCAGCCACTGCTGACCGAGGTACTTGCCGGCGAGAAGCGCGAAGATCGCGAAAACAGACGTCAGCGCGTCCGCAAGCACATGAAGATAGGCGGACCAAAGGTTGTGATCCTTCGGGTCGTGGCGGATCGAGGAACGACGGGCATGGGGTCGGTGGGGCTGCTTCTCCCCGGATCGGCCGGGATGCTCATGGGCATGATGGTCGCCTTCATCCTGCGCCAGGCTGCCCTTTCCGTGGGAGCGGCCGTGTCCACCGAGAATGACGAGACATGCGCCGTTGACGATCAGGCCGAGTACCGAGACGAGGATTGCCTGGTTGAATCCGATGGTCACGGGCGACAGGAAGCGCGCGATGCTCTCCCATGCCATGGCAAGGGCGAAAAGCGCGAGCATCGTTGCGCTCGCGAAGGCGGCCAGCGAGTTCACTTTGCCCGTACCGAAGTTGAAGCGGGCGTCCTTGGCGTGGGCACGGGTGAAGCGGTAGGCGAATACCGAGATGGCGAGCGCCGAGGCATGGCTTCCCATGTGGAGCCCGTCGGCCAAAAGCGCCATCGAGCCGAAGGCGACCCCCGCCACGATCTCGACGCCCATCGTCAGGACGGTGACGATGCTTACGATCAACGTTCGCTTTTCGGCGGATTTTTTCCTGTCCTGGCCGAACGTATGGTCGTGTACCCATCGTTCAATGGATTCCGTGTGCATGTCGCCGTCCTTAACCTGTTAGAGACGGTTCAGTATACGGTCGATTCCGGCCGGATTGAACCAGGCCTCCCGAACCCGGTTGAAATCCACGATCGGGAATGACACCAGTCGGGCTTCCATTCCATTCAAAAGGGAACCCGGCGCGAATACGGATTCCCTTTCATGATTTCAACAATTCCTCGACTTTCCCGACAGAGACGTCCAGGTTGTAGTTCGTTGCGATCAATCTGGCGTAGGCATGCGACCTGTCGTCGGAATACCATTTCGCCTGTTCCTTGAACGCTTCGACCTCCCACCATAACTTTCCCTTGAACCATTTCAACGGATTCCAGAACTGCCGGGTATGCACCAGTTCGTGTTCCAACAACCCCCGATCATCGATATATTCTGGCAATATGAAAACGATCGGACCGTATGCAAATCCGGAATTTTTTCGCGGCACTCCGAACGAAGAATAGAAAACGATGCCGTACTTGCCGAATCGTATTTTTCCCATTCTCATCCGACCCGAACGGCAAGCATGGACACCGAACCACCGTCCATCCCCTCGACCGGAAAACGAATCGGCTCTCCTTCCATCCGGGTAGCGATCACGTACAGCAGGGGCAGATAATGATCCGGGGTGGGGATGGAAAGCATCGCGTCCTGCCCAAGCGTCTCGTAGGCGATCAACTGGCGGTGGTCGCCTGCAAGCATGAGTTCGCGGGCCCTGTGTTCGAACCGCACGGCCCACTCGAAAGGCTTCGTTTCCTGTCGCCCCCAGGCGTACGCATGCAGATTGTGCACGATGTTGCCGCTCCCGACGATCAGGACGCCATCGTTGCGTAGCGGGGCGAGCCGTTTTCCGACTTCGAAATGGTATCCTCCCGGTTGCCGTTCGTCGATGCTGAGCTGCACCACCGGGATGTCGGCCAGGGGGAAAACATGGCGAAGTACGGTCCATGTCCCGTGGTCCAATCCCCATTTCGTGTCGGGATGGACGGACATCGGCGCCAGCAAGGCGCGGACACGTTCCGCAAGACCCGAATCGCCGGGCGCCGGGTAATCGATCCGGTACAATTCAGAGGGGAATCCGCCGAAATCGTGGATCGTGCGGGGAGCAGGCATCGACGTCACCGATGTTCCGGGAATGTACCAGTGGGCGGAGATCGAAAGGACGGCGGTCGGTCGCGGGACTTCCTGGCCGATCGCCGCCCATCCCTGCGTATATGCGTTGTTCAGCAATGCGTTCATCGGGTTGCCGTGCCCAAAAAAGATGGCGGGCATGGGCTTTGTCATTTCCCCGCACCTCCGAAGAGTTTGCGTCCCTGTAAGGAAAGGACGAAATGCCGCTCGTGACGCGAAAAAAGGGAACCCGGCGTGAGGCCGGATTCCCTTTCAGTATCTAATGGTCCCGGAGGGGAGAATCGAACATCGTCCTATTTGAGACTTTCAGCCAGCTTGTCGAAGGATCCGCCCCACCCGTCCTCGCAATCACTCAACATACCCGATGGAATACCGGCATGCTGCAGGGTCATTAACGTCCTGCTGCCATCCTCCTCCAACGTCACGGTCACCAGCATTTCCGACGGCCAGTCCCCCTCCATACCGTAGTGCGACGCAGGAACCACGTTCCCTTTCTCGTCCGCAAAACTATCGGTAAAGACAATCCGCTCTATTGGAACGATTTCGCGGTAAACGCCCGTACCCCAATAATCCTTGCCCTCGGGCGAGCGCATACAATAGAGATACTTTCCTCCTGCCCGGAGATCGATCTTGCAGGCTGGCGCCGTGAATCCTATCGGCCCCCACCAGCGCATGAAGTGCTCGGGATCGGTCCATGCATTCCAGACGGCTTCGCGCGGCGCATCGAAGAAGCGCGTTATGACGAGATCTTCACCGCTATCCGATTTCGCAGGACTACTATGTCTCGCTACCATTTTTCCTCTCCTTCCATTGCGGTTTACCCCGGCAGTCCTCCTTGATATCGAGGCGCCCACCCGGGAAACGGACGCCAACGAAATCGGAGAAGTTGCCACCGCTCCTGGCGGTCGACCAAGATCGGAACGCCATGCTCTATCGTTTTAGATGCAAGGATATGCCGGGAAGCGTCGTCCCCGGGAACAGCGGCTCTCTTCGCGAACACCACACCCGGCAATTTCCTTCAAGCCGATCGGATCGCCGGGAAGGTCGCCAGGTGGGCCGTCGGCTTCAGCCTGTCAGGTGCCGACTATTTCAAAGCGACGCCCTTGAAAAATGTATATATAAATGTTCCGTCCTCCCACGTAGTTCTGTACAAGTCCCTGATCCCCTGGTCCCAATCTGACGCTTCCATAAGGCCCGAACGCATCGCTTGCTCCTTGACCCCTTCAACCATTGCGATAAAAGTGTTCTTCGTAAAGCCCTCGACCATATTCGGCTTGCTCGAATCAACATAAATCATTCGAGGTGAAACGCCGACGTTGACGTAATTCGATTTCATTAATAATGGGTAAAGTTGTCTTCCGATCAGTGAATTCCCTCCCATTTCGGCCTGAACGTCGACCAGACACTGAATCGCCTTTCTCGCGACTGGACTTTCGGGATGAAAGTACGTAGAACCGTGATCCCCTTCTATCACAGTGATGGTTCCTCCCCGTTTCAATACCCTTCGAAGACACAACAATGCTTCTACCGGATTCGGAAGATGTTCCAGGACGAAGCAAAGGAACAAATGATCGAAGCTGTCATCCTCATACGGCAGATGGAAGATATCGCTTTGATGAAATGTAACGTTCGTGAACCCTTGCGAGGAGACTCGCTCCTTTGCAGCGCGAAGAGATTCCTGCGATAAATCGACCGCAGTAAATTTTGCGTTGGGGCTATTACGCGCCAAGACAATCGTTTGCGCTCCAACGCCGCACCCCGCTTCCAGCACATTGCTTCCTGCAGGATAAACTGTATCGGAGTGTAAGATGTCGGCCAGCGTGGTTGCCTGATCCACCAGTCTCACGCTTTCCCTTGCCGTGTAGCCATGCACGTATTTCTTATTCATCGAGGGATCACTTTCTGCAATACGGTTTCATCGCACCTAATGTCCGGGCCAGGCTGCGGGCGCTCACGAAGTTCGCCAGGCGAGCCGTCAGCTTCAGCCTGTGGTCAGGCCGCATGAAATATCTTTCCACGAAGGAGGCAGCAATAGAACGAATCGGTTGGACATTTCTATTCGGCAACATGGGCCTGTAGGACACAGCTTGCGCATCGGCGAGTTTGCCCGCCCCTTTAGATTCAAACGATCTGCAGCGCGGACTTCACCTCTTTCAGGAAGGATTGTTCGGCATCGCTGACCCGTACCCCGCCGAAACCCAGCAAGCCGCCTTCGGTGGACGCATTCGCCGATTTCGCCGCTACGCTCATGATCATCTGTTTGTACGCGTTTGCCTCTTCTGGAGTGGCCTTGCGGCTCACCAGGTTCGCCGCCTCCCGGGTGCGCTCAAGCACGGCGGACTTGAAGTTCGCCATCTGCTGTTCGCGGTTGCCCTCTCCGAGCAAAGTCTTCTTGTCAGGCATCCCGGGCATGCTCCTGTCCGCCATCATCGCGCCCAGGAGTTCGATTTTCGAGCCCTGCTGGAGTGATTCGATCATCCCTTTCATTCCGGCCGCAGCTTCCTTGATGGAGCCGAAGATGCCGCTAGGATCGGCGGCGGATACGCCTGCGGCTACGAACGAAGGCACAATCCTGAGAAGTGTCCATTCCTCCGGAGTGAATCCGGCTTGTGTGGTCATTTGATTTATCTCCTTTCTCATATTTGCTGATCAACAAATATCATGAGGTCGGAGCATCCCGCAATCGTGAATCCCGGAGGATTCATGGTCAGGGAGACTTCCATAGACTTCCCGGGATTTTGACACAAATGGTCACGTGTGTTCACCTGCGGGCCACGCAGCGGGGGCCGTCAGGTGCAACGCCGTATTAGGCGACATTCTGCCACGGGCATTTGAAGACGCCGCCGCACTATTTCGGCAACGAAGCCAGAAACTCTTCCAGCACGCGGTTGAACTCCTGCGGTTGAGCGACGAAGAGGGCGTGCGAGGGCTCGTCGATAACCTTTATAGGCACCTTCGGCCAACCCTTGCGAACATCTTCGCCTGCGGCGACGGCCCATCCGAGAGACGAATAGACGAAGAGCACGGGGACCGTCAGCTTCAGTCCGTGGTTAGCCGGCATCCTCAAGCAGTTCATTCGAAATATCTCCTTTAGCTACCTTCTTCGCCGGCCCGAGCATAGTTAACGAAATATCTGGCCCTACCCCAATCTGGAGGGTGCCTTGATTCCCGATAAGTATGAGACGATTGGCACTAATGAATTGGAAGGAGCAGGTGATTATGCGCATCCTATGGAAGTACCTTCATCCGCTACGATGGTGGGTTGCGCTGTCCTTGTTGCTGGCCGGCCTGGCGCAGACCCTGACGTTAATCGACCCGCTGATTTTCGGAAGAATCATTGACCAGTACGCCCTTAACCCGGACAACAAACCGGACTCGGTGCTTGTCCGGGGGGCCTTGTGGTGGCTCCTGGTGGCAGTGGCTGTCGCCTTGGCAGCCCGGCTGGCAAAGACGTTCCAGGATTATGTCTTGACGCTTCTCGTGCAAAAGTTCGGGATGCAGGTCTTCAACGACGGCTTGCGGCAAACTCTCCGGCTCTCGTTCCAGGAATTCGAGGATCGAAGCAGCGGCGAAACCGTGGGGATGTTGCAGAAGGTCCGGACGGATACCGAGCGGTTTATCAACGCATTCGTCAACATCCTCTTCTCGTCCATCGTCGGTGTCTGTTTCCTGCTCTGGTACGGGATCACCAGGCACTGGCTGCTGATTCCGGTCTTTCTGGTCGGTGTCCTGATCCTCGGCGGGCTAACCGGCTTGCTCAGCAAAAAGATGAAGTCCGTGCAGCGCATGATCTCTCGCGAGACGGCCAGGATGTCGGGGAAGATAACCGAATCATTACGCAACATCGAGCTGGTCAAGAGCCTGGGACTGACGTACCCGGAAATCCGTCGATTGCAGTTGCATACCCAGAAGATCTTCGACCTCGAAATGGAGAAAGTGAAGCAGGTACGCACTCTGTCATTCCTTCAAGGTACCCTTATCAATCTGCTCAAGCAGTCCATACTCTTCATCCTGTTGTGGCTCATCTTTCACAAGACGCTCACGGCGGGTGAACTTATATCGATGCAATTCATTCTCAATGCGGTCTTCGTCCCTTTACAGGACTTGGGCAAGATCATATTGAATTACCGTGAGGCCGAGGCCTCAATGCAGATGTTCGATGAATTGATGAAAAAGCCCATTGAAAAACGGCCCGAGGAACCCGTAGACATCGGCGAACTCGAGGATCTCCTTTTTGAAGACGTTGTTTTCAGACATCGCGCCGCGACGGAAAACGCAATCGATCACATCTCCTTCAAAGCCCGGCTGGGAGATACCATCGCGTTCGTCGGACCGTCCGGGTCGGGAAAGTCCACTCTCGTCAAATTGCTGGTCGGGCTCTACACTCCGATCAGCGGCACAATCTATATCGATGGTATTCCCGTCAACGAGCTTCGTTACAACCCGGTCCGCCGGCAGATCGGTTTTGTGACGCAGGACCCACAGCTTTTTTCGGGTACCATCCGCGAGAATCTGTTGTTCGTCAAGCCGGATGCCACCGACGAGGAAATGTACGATGCGCTGCGAAGGGCCTCCGTTACGCCGCTGATGGACCGCTCCGGGAAGGGTTTGGAAACACGCCTGGGAGAGAGCGGGCTTCGAGTATCCGGTGGGGAGCGTCAGCGCCTGTCGATTGCCCGCGCCCTGTTGCGCGGTCCTCGGCTGTTTATCTTCGACGAAGCGACTTCGGCGCTCGATTCGATCACCGAACAGGAGGTCACGACGGCTGTTCGCAGAATATCGGGCAGCAAAGAACACATGGTGATTTTGATCGCCCACCGGCTGAGCACTATCTTTCATGCCGACACTATCCATGTTCTGGAAAAAGGACGGATCACAGAGTCCGGGACGCACGATTCGCTGCTCGAAAATAAAGGCTTGTACTACGCCATGTGGAGGCAGCAGATCGGTGAAAGGGATTCGCGGCAGCTCCGGTCCGTTGACGAGAATCCTCTTGGCGAACCCCGGACGGAGCCTTCGCTCGCATGATCCATAAAACTTCCACACGGAGTGAAAGATTTGTGCCCCGAAGGGACGAAATACTGGCGACATGGAGGGGTTCCATGTTTTTCTATAACGCAGGAAGGTTTTATTGCGCGGGAGTTCGACATGAGTGATCTGACCGGAAAATCCGCTCCCCTCTTTCGACTTCGGGACAGCAACGGCCGTATTCACCTTCTCGAGGAGTACCGCGGGGGTTGGCTGTTGATGGTGTTTCACCGACACCTTGGCTGACTCCCTTGCTTGGCGCACATCGCGCAGTTGCGTGATCGGGAAGAGGAGTTCCGGCGGCGAAAGGTCCAGATCGTGGTCGTTACGTTTGAAAACGACTTCCTCGCCCGTAGGTATGTCGAGGACACATCGTTAGCCTGGCCCCTTCTCGTGGACGATACCCGCGAAACGTACAGGAGCTACGGGATGTTCAGCGCTTCCTTTTGGGACATATGGGGTCCGGAAACCTGGTGGGCTTATCTGAAGGAGATATCGAAGGGTGCGAAATTGAGGAAGTCGAAAGGGGATATCTCCCAGCGCGGAGGAGACGTGCTAATCGATCCGGCCGGCATCGTCTCCCTGCATCATATCGGAGCCGGCCCGGCGGATCGGCCACCGGTCGAGAGATTACTGCAAAGGATCGATCGGGGATGACGTCGCGTATCGCGGACACAATATCCTGCGACTGAGCCTCACCCCATCCTTGGTCCAACCGGAAGTTTAAAAAATTCCCTCCTTCGGGGTCCTAGATAGCTGCCATTCCGACTCGAATTGCCCGGGCGTCTGGTTGCCCAAAGACGTGTACGGACGCTGCTGTAGATCGGCTTTGAAATATGACCCGCTTTTTGGCGTTATCGGCGTCCAACCCTGACCCACCCTTTCGATCCGTAACCATCTGTTGCCTATAATAATATCCCAGCTTCTCCATGGGTCAAGGTTGGACGCCGATCCGGGTCAAACTTGAAGGCCGGTTAACATCCCCGCTAAACCCGAGCATTCGACTGGGAGGAGCCGTTCCAACGAACTCTCGCCAGGCACGGACGGCCTGCCGAACGACACGAGTGGATGCTGATCTGGGCGCGGAAGCTGACCGTCTGGTCGGAGAGGAAAGGGAAGGCGGCGCGGGAACTCGGGCAGGAAGAAGCCGAAGCCTTTCTCACACATCTGGCCACTTCTCCAAGGGTCGCCGCTTGGCAGGTGGAGCAGGCGGCGGATTCCCAAGAATACTTTTTGATGGCGTATTCGGTCAAGGATTGGGACGACAGGTTCGAATCCCGGAACCGCCTCCGATGTCCCGAAATTAGAGGATGAACAGCGAATCCGAAAAACAGGAGGATTGAAGAAAGCTCATTCCAAATTTCCCCAACTTTTCCCCACGGGGCATTTTTGAACTAAAAAGGGGACTCCGATTTTAGCCGGAATCCCCTTTTGTTTCAAGATGGTGCCGAAGGCGGGATTTGAACCCGCACGTGTTTCCCCACCGACCATCAAAAGTCGTAGCGCCTCGCGATGCCACGGTAAATGATTCTGGACACATTTCGGATCACGTCGCCGCGTGAGCGGATCCAGGTCGTGTATCTGCGAGCGCGCTTCTCTTTCTCTATGATGCCGATCACCGTATATGGATAACGTTTGCCGTCCGGACCCTTGGCGATCAGAATCCCCACATCACCGCAGACGCGCGCGGTGCTGCCGGTTTTGTTGTATACCCGCGTGCCTGCTGGAATGCCTTGTATCCCGGTGCGGATCCTGTTGGGGCTAGGCAGCCCCATCAGGCGTTTGATCTCCCGGGCGCCGGATATATCCTCATGCCAGACCGCGTGCAGGAAACGGCTGTAGTCGTGGGGGGATGCCTTGTTGAGGTAAGTTCGCCCACCGCGCGGTATGTATTCGACGATACGCGTATCCTGAAAGATACCGGGGTAATACCGTTTCAGTATGCGTTGAGCCGCATTCGGCCCGCCTATCTTCCGGAGCATCCAATTGGTGGAGGCATTGTTCGAATGCTGGATCGCCAGCTCCATATGCCGGCGACTCTTATTGCCGTAAATCAACTCGCCCTGCTCTGCCTTGTAGAAGAAAGCCGCTGCAATGAAGAGCTTCACCATGCTGGCCGCTTCAAACTGGTCGTCCTCGTTGATGCTGACCAGTTTTTCGCCGGAGGTGAAATCGTAAACCGACCAGGCGGTGCGCTCGTCATCCTTGATTTTCCCTTCCCGGCGCAGACGGCCGATGTAGTCTTCGACGGAAAACTGGAGGTCCAGGATCTCGCGGCTCCGGTCGGTTTCCGTCATCTCGTCCCGGGAAACCTGCGGCGCGCTGACCGAAGCGAAGGCCCCTTGCCGGGCGTCACCGCTGTCGAGTACCTCCCAATCCTGCGAGCGCACTGGCCTGGCAGCTTCCAGACCCCGGGATTGCAACAGTCGGGTATGGACTTTCGCTACCCGTGTCGCCCCGGCGCGGCCCCCATGGCGGACGTAAACCAGACCGAACAGGTCGCCCTTGGCAACCACCTTGAGACTGTCGGTCACTCCCGGCCCCAGCACTATGGCTACCCGGTCGTGATAGTCCTGTACTCCGGCGAGACTCCGCGACCAGAAATAGGAAATGTCGTAGCGGTTCGCAGCGGCCGCAGCCGTCGACATCAGCGCCAGTCCCAGCACGACGACTGCAACAAGAAAGAGGCGCTTAATGGCTCGCAACATGTAATATCCCCGCAAGAGACAATTAATCGTTTTTTTAACATAAATGATTTGTACGACAAAAAGAATTCCGAGCGGGCGATCCAGTTTCTCTCTTTATCGTTAGTATCCACCAAAAGCCGCCATTCGAGGGGACGAAAGGCACCATCTTTCATCGCGATGAAACCGTCTCCTGGGCCTCGAAGGGGGAGGTCTTGCCATTTCTTTCGGATTCCCCTGGGGATTACAACCACTTGAGAGGACCAGAGGAGACGGTCAGTCGCGTCCCGCATATTCCGCGAGCCAGAAATTAGCCAGACGCCCTATTTTTTCGAAAAAAGGGACCTCGGCGCGAAGCCGAAATCCCTTTGGTTATTGCGATGGTGCCGAAGGCGGGATTTGAACCCGCACGGATTTCCCAGGACCCCTCTAATCACACATTAGTCAACGTACATCGAGATCCCATTACCTGCCGCGCTTACCGCTCCCTGATATGGTCACCCCGGGAGCTACTCCTCCGATGAATCTATCTTCACCGAAGCAGGATTTGCTCCTGCCTTGCGCCTTTGATACCAGGCGTATGCAAATACAAGCATACAGCTCCCGGCCACGACCCATGTTACCGCCTGCCTGGAGTGCACCACGATCAACTCCTCGTTCCGGCCGATTGCATAACCAATCCACGTAAGGATCGAACACCAGAGGAACGCTCCCAGCAGGGTATAAGCTGAAAAACGGGCATGGTTCATGCCGGATAACCCTGCGGGTATGGAAATCAGGTGCCTGATCACCGGCAGCAATCGGCCGATGAAAGTGGATATCTCTCCGTGCCGCAGGAAAAACGTATCGACGCGCTGAAATTTCTCCTGCGGGACCAGGAAATATTTCCCGTATTTGAGGATCAAGGGGCGTCCCACATGCCTTGCGAAGTAGTAGTTGGCATAGGCACCCGCAAGGCTTCCAGTTGTCCCGGCATATATCGCGATCAATGGATTCATGAGTCCCTGGTGCGCGAGATATCCCGCGGGCGGCATCACCAGTTCGCTGGGTATGGGAAACAGTGAACTCTCCATTGCCATCAGGATAAATATCCCCGGGTATCCCATGGCGCCAACCCCATCCACCAGTGATCGCATCAAGGCATGGATCATCTACAACCCTCCGATCAAGTCCAGCGATTCCCCCGGTCAGTCGAACAGCTTTATCCGAAGCGATTTCTTGCGGTGGTGCTTATGGTCGTGGGGATACCCGCATGGTGTCCTCCCCAAATTGAGGGTTCATGTTCGGAATGCCGCTGGTGTTTATCTGGCCTCCTGCTTCCTTTGCGTAATCTCGCTGATGTTATCGATCACGGACTTCAACTCCAGGTTTTCTTTTTCCAGCGCTGAAATCCGGGCGTTCAATTCGTCGCTCATCACCTGGAGCTTCTCCCCGATGGATGCCTTTTCATTGGCTGCGGCAAGTTCGTTTCGCATCTGGGCCAGCTGGCCCTCTTTCTCGGCATTCTCCCGCTCTGCCTTCTGAAACCGGCCCGCCAGGTCACGGGTCTTGCTTTCCAGCGCGGTATTCCTCCCCTTCAGATCCTCCAACATGGTCTGGAGCTTTTTCACGCCGGCTGCCTGCTTTTCAGCGTCGATTTCCTTCGCTCTCAACTCCACCAGGGAACTCTCCAGTCCTTTCTTTTCCTGAAGAGCATTCCGCACCTGGTCCTTCAGCTCCTGGTTCTCCTTTCGGACCGCTTCCGACGCCTGGATCTCTCCCTTGGATGCCTCGATCGATGCGATAAGATCCTTGTTCTTCTGTTCGATCCGATTTATCTCTCCCTCCAGCGTGTGCAATAGCTGTTTGATATCGACCTTTCCTTTGTCTTTGGTTCCCCAGATCAGATATCCTCCGAACACTCCCGCCGCAAGGCTCAGTGCAACGATCGCGATGATGACCTTGTTGCTCTTCATTTTCCTACCCCCGTCGAACTGTTGTCAGGACCGTTGCTCCCTTATGCTTGATGGACGTGCACACCCCTCTCGTGTTTCCCCGTAGATTTAGGTAGGTTTTGCATACCTTCCCGGGATATTGGACACAAATGGGACACATGGGTAGTGCGCCTTTGACGGTAGGGGCTGAGCGGACACCCCCCGTCGAGATGAGCTCCCTCGTCCCGGATGTGAATCGGGACCCCTTCCGGCGTGTGTTCATGGAACCTGTTCTTCACGCCATTCCAATCGGAGACGGCATACTTCCTTGTCTCCGTTGTAGATGGAGTGAGCCGAAAGCGGTCCCCCGTCCTGCCTGCCGATTTCAGAAACCACCTCGGCTTCATCGCCCATCTTCAGTTCCTTCATGTAATTCACCTGGATCCTGGACGCCGCATGATCCCGGGGGATCTCCTCCGGGAGGGACTCGAGCGCCCATTCGACATAACGGACGTTGTTCACATGACGGTACATATCGATATCGCCGGGTTGCACCTTGATTCCGAGCCTGCACACCCCCTCCACTGTCGGGTGCAGATCCTCAAGCATATCGAATGACGATTCCCTGGCGACTCCGAAGCCGGCATACATTTCATCGGGCACCCGAGCAGGCCTTCTTGTTCCCGTATCCGCGTAGAGCCAGACCGACCGGGCGTCCGCCAATACCCTCCCGTCATTCCCCCTGACGATGTATCTCCTGTTCGCCAGAAATCTCCTGTAGGCCGAAGGTCGCGTGGTGATCTTTACCGTTTCGTTGAATCCCGGCCAGGAATGAACGGCTATATCCCATTTCAGCAGCATGAACCCATGCCCGGATTTATCGTAGTAATCGAGCGTGAAGCCCCGCGCTTCGCTGTCGAGGGTCGCGATGTCCTCGAAATACCGGATTAACGCAGGGAGCGTCAATCTCCGTTTCCGGTCGATCTCATAATAATGAACCAGGTATTCCCTGGAATACTCCATCGACCCGCCCCCAGCGATCGGTCCGTCCACCCGTATCTTAGTGCAGTGCCATGCCCGGTGTATCGCACGGTGTGCTGAATGTTCCGATGCCCCATTTAAGATTGGATGGCTCGCGTGTCCTGGTCCTTCGAGGCAAGGTCGTATCCGCAAGCATGTCTGAGCTGGTACGGGAGGACCGGGATGCCTATCATTACAAGTTCTCCAGCCCGTGCGACCATCTTCTTTACAGTAGATGCTGCCATTGGCCCTTTACCTCCCGAGGAGAGGATGTAGGGGCTGATATGACTGCGGGACCCAAATTGGACCCACGGGCCCGTTTTTAGGAAAAAAGGGAACCTGGCGCGAGGCCAAATTCCCTTTGAGTATTGCGATGGTGCCGAAGGCGGGATTTGAACCCGCACGGGTTTCCCCACCACCCCCTCAAGATGGCGTGTCTGCCAGTTCCACCACTTCGGCACACTGCAGGAAAAATATATTAGCCACCCTCCCCCGGAAAATCAAGGGAGATAAGGTTTCTCTTCCCAAAGCGCCCGCAAACTTGTAATCTTCAGGGCTAAAACATTGGTCACGCGGGGGGACGGGAGCATGGCGGAAGCGGAAGCGCCGCGACGCGGCGGTTTGTATCGGAACGCGATCAGCTTGATCGGGACGCTCATCTCGGGCGGGAGTATCCTCCTCATCGTCTTCGCCCTCGCCCTCGAGTTCAGCCTCAAGCGGCACAGTCCCTACATCGGCATCTTCACCTACATGGTATTCCCGACGTTCTTCGGCTTTGGCTTGGTCGTCTTCCTGTACGGCATGTGGCGCGAGAGCCTGCGGCGGCGCACTGCGGGCTCCGAGGAGGCGCTCGCGTACCCCCTCGTCGACCTGAACATCCCGAGGCACCGGAAGCGGTTCATCTATATCGTGCTCGGCGGGACGTTCCTCTCCGTGTTCATGGCGTTCGTGACGTATAACGCGTTCCTCTACAGCGAGTCCGTCTCCTTCTGCGGCACCCTGTGCCACACCGTGATGGAGCCGGAATACGCTGCGTACCTCGCGTCCCCGCACGCGCGGGTGAGCTGTGTGGACTGCCACGTCGGGCACGGCGCCTCCTGGTATGTGAAGGCGAAGATCTCGGGGGCCCGGCAGGTCCTCGCGGTGATGACGAAATCGTATCCCCGGCCCATCCC
>JACZKY010060265.1_pt1 | contig 17959 bp, 16 predicted proteins | sample 8237611 | NCBI WGS metagenome assembly JACZKY01 (sample SAMN16148055, study PRJNA663545) | marine sediment metagenome | biome: sediments and biomass from bioreactor inoculated with such sediments; feature: coastal sediments; material: methane- and iron-fed bioreactor; isolation source: Bothnian...
GCTGATCAGTCAGTCGGTGGCCAAAGTGGAGGCCGGCACGTCTCTCGTCGACAACGCCGGCGCCACGATGAACGAGGTCGTCGTCGCGGTAAAGCGTGTCACCGACCTCATGGGCGAAATTGCGTCGGCGTCGGTCGAGCAGCATACCGGCATCGAGCAGGTCAACCAGGCGGTCATGCAGATGGACGAGGTCACGCAACAGAACGCCGCGCTCGTGGAGGAGGCTTCCGCCGCGGCGCAGTCGATGGCATCGCAGTCGAACGCGTTACGCGAACTGGTTTCGATCTTCCGCCTGCCGGACGGGATGGCGGTCGCGGCAAGCCAACCGGAGCGCGCGGCAGAGGTCCAGCCGCGCCCGAAGCCGGCCGTGCGAAAGACGGTTCAACGCAAAACCGAGGCCGCAGTCGTGGCCAATGAAAGCGCCGCGAGCTGGCAGTCGTTCTAGTCCGTGATACGTTCTGATTTTTGATGGACCGCCGGCGGGCATGCGCCCGCGGGCGTCGTTTCTTGTTGAACGGGTCGCTGTGACTCAGTCCGGTAAAAATTGCCGACTTCAAAATCGAAATTTCCGGCGTGACGTTGTCATCGGGACGAGTAATCACGCGGTGAAGGCGGGCAAGTTCACCGAAGAGCAAATCCGCTGCGCGTATTACCGCCAAAGCAATGCCCGGCCATGGCCGCTTAGTTTCTGCTTCTGAACCCCACGTAAAGCGGGGATTATCACGCCAGTTTCATCGGGGACAGCATTCATCGAATCCCGCTGGCTTCGTGCGCTGCGTGCATTTTCCGACAAATCCCGCCGAGATGGCGTTTCTGGCTTTGCGATTCAGTCCAATCATCGGTCCCGCGACGAATTCGCGACATATATCCCCATGCAGTCCGGCACGAATTCGCGACGCATCGTTCGACCATTTGAGGCGCACTTAAGGTAATCTAACGACGCATGACTGCACTCGCCGGTGAGGATAGAACGGCTTCGCGCGTCACTGGCGGGTGCTTTCCCGGCGTGGTGCAACGTGCTTCAGAACGCGCGTGCGGTATCTCTCCAGCAGGAAAGCCGTCGTTTCGCATCAGATTCCCAACCTACGATTGCGACACATGTCTTCTTCAAACTCGATTACGGTTCGAGGCGCGCTGAATTCGGCTGGCGCCGAAGTCGTTCGATCCATGCAATTGCCGTCGGGCATCATCCTGTCAGAATGGACAGGTCATAACACGCTGACCGAATATAAGAGTTCGTCCGAGAACGTGCTGAGCGTCTATTTGTCCGGTGGCGAGAATTGTGCGCAGGTCGATGGCCGGCACATCGTACGCCGAGGCTTTAAAAGCGCGGTCTGTCTGTTCCCGGTCGGCGAAGGCGAATCGCAGTGGCGGATTACCGAGCGCCTCAATTTCCTGCATATTTATTTCGATTTGCCCAATCTGGAGCCCAGTCTGATCCGGTCCTTGCGCCAGCCGGCGGAGGCTTACCGGTTCCGCGAGGTATTCCAGGAGGCGTCCCCCGTCATCAGCGCGGCCGCGACCAGCATCGCGCAGGCCGACTGGAACGACGACACGCTGTCGCTCGGCATCGATAGCCTGATGAGCTGGATTCTGCTGAATGCGATCAGCCGTTACGCGATGGCCGACCTGGAGCGCGTGGATGCGCGCGGCCGGCTGTCGGCGAAGCAGGCCGAGCAGATCCGCGAATATTGCAACGCCAATCTCGGTGAGGCCGTGCGGCTCGAGCATCTTGCCGATCTGGTCAATCTCAGCCGCTATCACTTCCTGCGCAAATTCAAGAACACGTTCGACCGGTCTCCGCACGCATTCTTGACCGAATTGCGGATGCTTCGCGCGCACGACCTGCTGAAACATACCGATCACAAGATCATGAGCATCGCACTCGAGTGCGGCTACGCCCAGCACAGCCGGTTCTCCACCGCGTTCAAGCGGCATTACGGCTATTCTCCCGGCGCGGTGCGCGGCAAGTGACAACGCCGACGTCAAGCGACGGTTTTCGCATCGTTGATCAGGCCGGCCAGATCGGGTGACCTCAATTTTCGATGCGAGAGCGCGGGAACGCCAAGTTCGCTCGCGAGACTACGCACCTGCTGCTTGTGCGCGCCCTTAAGGTTGTCATGAAACGCGATCGCATCGACACCGCCCTTGATCGATCGGGCACACGCGAGCAGGTCCGCCAGGCGTTCGGGCGAATCGTAACCGTACGCGACCAGCCAGTGATTGGGCAGCACGTGCGATAGCGCGAGTCCTTGCGTGTCGCCGTAATCGCGCAGCAGTTGCGTGAAGCCGGGCTCGAAGTGGACGCCGCCGATACAGAGCAGCGAGATCGCCGGTCGAGCGATTCGCTCGCCTACCGTCAGCAACGCGCGTGCCAGCACGTCGACGGCATCGGGGCACGCCCATGCGTCCGTGGTGCTGCCGATTTCCAGATCGATGACCGACGGCTCGACGGCGGAGACCAGGCAACCGGACTGCGCGCCGTAGAGCGGGCCGGACCAGTGCGTGGCCTCCATCCAGGTCGAATACGAATCCAGGCCCGCTTGCCGGCGCGCGTGCTCGACAGCCAGAAACAGGCTGCGTGTGACGGCCGGGTCCACCGGGCTGAACGTTCCGCTTTCCATGTCGCCGGTGGTCTGGATCGTGAAGATCCGGTCGGGCGCGTTCTTCCCTTCATGCCAGTTGACGATCACGATCGCGTCGGCGTCGGCGAAGACGCTGTTCGCCAGCGGGGCGTAGCGCCGATAGTCGTGGCTGAACACGTTGTCGAGCTGCAGCAGGCTGTAGCGCACCGCGCCGGATTGCATGTGCAGGATAGGGCGCCCGTCCACGACGCCATCGGCGTGCCAGTCGATGCCGGATGCCAGAAGTCGCGCGAGCACGCGCGACGACACCGGGTCCTTGTCGAGATCGGTACAGAATGCCAGGACGATGTGATTCACGGTCGAGCGTTTCCTTGAGGGGCGAGCGAGTTCAGAACAGCAGGAACACGATCGAAGAGGCGGACAGCAGCGCCATGATGCGCTGGAGCGTCTTGCCGTGCAGCATGCGGTGCATCATGAGACCGCATACCGCCCAGATCGAGTTGCACGGGAAGAAAACGATCCCGAGCGTGAGCGACAGGAGCGTCGCGTCGACGTAGGCGTTCCCCGTCAACGGCAGGAACGTCGACGCCGCGCTGGCGCCGAGCAGCCAGATTTTCGGATTGACGATCTGGAGCAGGGCTGCCTCGCCGAACGTGATGGGACGCTCGATCGAGCGGCGTTCGGCGTGTTCGGACTGAGCCGTGTAGAGCTTGTAGGCGAGGTACAGGATGTACGCGGAGCCGACCACCTTGAGTGCGTGTTGCAGCAACGGGTGACGGCTCATCACGCTGAACAGCCCGAGCGCGACGACCATGAACAGGACGACCACGCCGACCGAGATGCCGGTCAGCGATGGCAGCGTGCGCCGATAGCCGAATTGCGCGCAGTTGGCGGTCGTCATCAAGTTGTTCGGCCCCGGCGAAATGATCAGCGGGGTCGAGAACAGGATGATCTGCAGCAACTTGCCGACAAGTGCATCGTCAACGTTCATCTAACTGGTCTCCTTGCCGCGATTCGGGCCTGCCGCCAGCCGGCGGCGAATGGCGCCGAGGTGATGCACGAGTTCGACGAGCGGGCCGCGGTCGCGCATGCGATAGGTGGAGCCGACGTTCGGCTGCGGCTCGCTGCTCCATGCGGCGATGTCGGGTTCGCGCTTCAGGCGCGCCACGAGGCTGTCGATTGCGGCTCGTTCGGCGCGCGAATAGAGCGTTTCCGAATTGTCGTCCGCGCAGAACCGAACCGAATGGCGGCTGATGATGGCGCCGGTATCGAGGCCCGCCGACACGCGGTGGATCGTCGTGCTCAGCTTGTCGAGTTCGCCGTGGTGCAGCGCAAAGAAGAAGCAGTGATTGCCTCGGTAGTACGGCAGGTGGCCACCATGGATGTTGATGATGCGGTCGGCCGGGACGAGCGACAGCAAGGCCTCGCCGATCTTCTTGGTGCCCATCACGATATAGACGTCGGAAAGGTCGTCGCGCAGCGCATCGAGCACGGTCGTGTCGTTGATCCATGACGTTTCCAGATACCGCACGCCCGCATGACGTCGAAGCGCGTCCCATGTGCGCGGTTCCCGCTCGCGAACGAAGTAGCGCCGCCGGTACGCGTCATAGCCGAACAGCCTGCGTCGCCATTCGTGATAGCGCGTCCACAGATACGCGCGATAGTGGCCGTTGCGCAGCAGGCGCGATGCCTGTTCTCGCCCGGGCTCGACGATGACGCGAACGCGTCCGAACGCGTCGAGGATTTCCGCGGCGAGATACAGATGATGCGGGCCGTCCGAACAAAGCAGTGTGATGTCCGTCATGCTTGCACACTCATGAAGCACCGATCGAGCGCCTGCCTTACCGCTATCTCGCGCGATTCGCACGATCGCTGGCGTCGGCGCTGCTCCAGCAGGCGGGCGGCGAGTATCGTCAGCGCGGCGTGCGTGTTGCGCGTCGACGGTCCGCCGCCGCCGTCGAGCCGGTCGAACACGTGCGCCCCTTCGAATTCGTCATGGAGACGCCCGAGCAACGCGGCCGCGGCGGAGTCGAGCGGATCCGCTGCGGCATCCGGCGCGGCATCGGGCGGGCTCGACAGTACGCGACCGACCGCCGCGTGAGCGTCCCTGAACGATGCCATGCGTTGCTGCACCAGCGATTCCGCAACGAGCGTTGCGCCTGCGTTGCCCATGTCGATCGCGCGGCGCGCGGCGTTGGAGTCGAAGCGGATGCCGTCGATCGAATAGATGAGCACGCTCAGCATGTCGATGACGAGTCCACTCATCTCGCTGACGGTTTCCACCGCAGTGCGACTTGCCTGATACGAGTTGCCGGTCGGCAGATGCGATAGCGAAGAGAGCGCCGTGGCGCAATGTCCGGCGATGCGATCGTGGCCGAGGCGCAGCCATTCGAGCAGATACGGATTGCGTTTTTGCGGCATGTTGGACGACCCGCCGTACATGCCGTCGGGCAGCGTGACGATCGCGATTTCGCGCATCGACCAGAGCTGAAGATCCGTCGCGATACGGTTCAGATTGCTGCTCAACTCGGTCAGCAGGCAGGCGCAGCGCAGCGCCGGATTCTTGTCGGTGATCGCGCTCAGCGAGTTGAGCGGCCCCGTCGAGAAGCCGAGCAAAACCGCCGTGCGCCGCGGGTCGGTGACGAACGTGGTGCCCGCACCGGCGCACGCGCCGAGCGCAGAAGAGCCAAGACCGTCGCGCAGTGAGGCCAGCGCATCGAGCGTGCCGAGCAATATCTCGCACTGCGCGACGAGATAGTGGCCCGCCGACCCCGGCATCGCGGTCTGGTATTGGCTGTAGATCGGCAGCAGGACCTCGGCCGAATCCGCGGCGCGTCGTGCGAGCGTCTCGCCGAGATCGACGACGCGCCGCGTGACATGCGACAGCGCCTGACGCACGGTCAGCAGGAGGTGCGTGGCATTGATGTCATTGCGTGAGCGCGCCGCCTGAATCATGCCGCCCGTGTCTCGTCCGCAGCGGTCGATCACGTACTGCTCGTAGTCGAAGTAGTCTCCGCGACCGGAAACATGTTCGCTCAACAATGCCGGATTCGCCTCCAGCGTCGTTACCGCTTCTCGCAGCGAGCGAAACTGTTCCGCGCTGAGAATCCCTTGTTCCCGCAGCATGATCAGATGGGCCTTCTCGATCGCGAGCAGATTGACCGTCAGCTTGCCGAAGCATGGGGGAGAGGATTCGTAGACGATGTCGTGAATCGCGTCGCGGTCGGGAATCGTCCGCTCCGGATCGTCGTAAAGCACGCGTGAACGCATCCGCAGCGACAGCGCTTTCCGGAGCACCGAGGACGCGCTGCGGCCGAACGAAATCACGTAGCCGGCGCGATCCGAAAAGTCGAACTTGCCGGCGTTGACGCCTTCGTCGCGAAACAGCCCGGCATCCGCGCAATCGTCCGGAAAATCGATACCGACGTAGCGGCGCCCGACTTCCGGCACGACGAACGCAACGGCGCTGTACAGCGCGGGTGTCGGTACGACGAACTGGCTGCGACGCGACAGATGGCTGCGCACGTACAGGTCGGCGATCGACCATCCATACGCACGTTCCATCAAACGGGGAATCATGCCGCCGGCCAGGCGCGCATTGATCTCGATGATGGTGATCGTGTCGCCGTGGACCTTCAGTTCCGTGTGCGCGGGACCGAACGCGTAGCCGACCGCATCGAGCGCGCGCCGCACGGTATCGACGATGCGGGCCTGGGTCGCCGCGTCGAGGTCGGCGGGCAGGACGTGCGCCAGCTCCAGGAAATGGGGCGGTTTGGTCAGGAACTTGCGTGTGACTGCGAGCACATGGTGTCCGTCGGCGTCGCTGAACGATTCGACGGAGAACTCCGCGCCCGGAATGAAGCGCTGGCAAATGAACGCGCCGCCCGATGTGTCCGGAAAGTCCTGCTCGCGTTCGACAAGGCGCACGCCGATGCTTCCGGTGCCCTGCCTGGGCTTCACGATGACCGGATAGGTCAGCTTGCGCGCGGCATCCGCCGATTCGATCGCCGTCGTGTACGGATACGGGACGCCATGGTCGCGCAGCGTATCCTGAAGCCGCAACTTGTCCCGGCATAAGGCGACGGCCTCCGCGGGCGTGCCGGGCAGGCCCAGGCGCTGCGACAGTCGTGCGGCGTTCTCGATGAACGCGTCGCTCGTCGACGCGATATAACGCACGTCCGGAATCTCGCCGACGACGCGCTCGAGTGCGTCGACAGACTGCGTGTCGCAATCGATCACCCGAACGGCAGGCGACAGTCTCGCGAGAAAGGGATAGCGCGCGCGGTCGCGCACGAGAAAGCAGGTTTCGTCATGGTTCAGCGCCGCGTCGAGCAGGCTTTGCCCGAACCCGGTGGTGTTCGATTCGATGTAGACGATCGCCATGATTCATTGAAACCGGTGAATGTCAGAGCGATCCCATTTCATCCACGCCCATTCCGTATTCGCGTCGTACGCGGTGTGGTGCCCGATCTCCACGGGTCGCAGCTGATCGTAGGCCGGGCTGTCGTCGTTGCTGGCGAAGGTCGTGTCGACATAGCGGGAGCCATCGTCCGGGCTCAGGAATACGATGGGTGCATCCGGATATCGGTTGCGCACGAAGCGGACGACGGCGAATGCGGCGCCGGTGGTCGGCCCGCGAAAATGGCCGGTGGCCTTGTAGAGTTTGCGCGTGAAATGATCGGCGAGTTCGGAGCTGACCCAATGCACGTCGTCGAACAGCGTGTGCTTCAGGTTGCCGGGCATGATGGTATTGCCGAGCCCGCGCAACTTGCGCGGGCCGTCGATCTGGCCGAACAGGACGCTGTTGAATGTGTCTACGCCGACGAGCGTGCAATCCGCCCCGCCGGCGCGCAGCGCGGCTGCGATCCCGCAGCTCGATCCGCCGGAACCGACCGGTGCGACGAGAATCAGGCGAGGGCCGATGATTTCGAGCAGCTCGCGCGCGATGTTTGCATAAGCGAGCCCGTTGTTCTCGTTGTCGTACTGGCGGCACCAGAAGGCACCTTGCTCGGCGGCGAGAATCTCTTGCAGCCGGTCAAGTCGTGCCTTTTGGTATCCCTGGCTGCCCTTCTTGTCCGTGACGATTTCAACCCGGCCGCCCAGCATTTCGAGCTGGCGTTTGAACGCCGGATCGATCGCGGGATCGCCGATCGCCACGAACGGATGGTTCAGGCGGTTGCATACGATGGCCATCCCGAGCGCAAAGTTGCCGCTCGACGTTTCCACCACGGTCTTGCCCGGCTGCAGGTCGCCGCGATCGCGCGCCTTGCTGATGATGTAATGGGCCGGCACGATCTTCATCGCTTTGAACGACACCATGTGCAAGGCTTGCCCGATCGGAAACAGCACGGCGTCCCGCATCGCATCCAGCGACGATTCGTATTGAAGCATGTACGATTCCTATACCGTTGTGTATTGAATGGATTCGATTCGACGGACCTGCAGGCGCGCTTGGGCATAGGCGGCCGCGGTCGCCGTTTCGGGAGCGTTCGCGTCGTAGAGCAGCCCGACGCACGTGCCGGAATGGGTCGCGACGAGGCCGAGCGCGTCGGTCTCGGCGCGCAGCTTGCGCAGGACGTCGATGTGCGGATGAGGATTGAATGCCTGCGACAACTGGCAGCTGCGCGTCGCGATCTCGCCGAGCTCGCGCAGATCCTGGGCGCGAACCGCCGCTTTCATCCGCATCAGCATGCCGCGATATTCGTCGCGCACTTCCGCGGACGGATCGCGTTTCTTCCGGTTGAACTCGATCGTGTCGCATTCGCCGCCGCGATCGGCGCTGACGATCACGAGCGCGGGGGTCTTGCCGAGTCGCTCGTCGAGCTTTACCTCGCGGTGATAGAACGACACGACGCCGTCGTACATCACGCCGTCCGTCGGTTCGATGGCGCGCAGGATCGACTCGATGGTCTCGGGCGCCGGTGTTCGGCCGTACGCGTACGCGGCCGCACGGATCGCCGCGACCATGTCGGCGGACGAACTCGCCAGCCCCTTGCCGACCGCGAACATCGACTTGAAATGCAGCATGCCGCCCGGCGGCAGCCCGTGCAGGCGCAGATAGTCCTGAACCGCGCGACATGCCTTGGTCTTGAATCCGACATCCACGGCAACGCGATCGGCGCCGGTGATCTCGAACTCGACGACGCTCTTCAGGTTGACCGGCAACGTGACCAGGAAATGTCGATTGTCCGGCAACACGCCCTGCATCAGCTCGCCGAACGTTCCGTGACATTCGCCTCTGGGGAAAAGCGACAGGAACGCGTCGTTTCGTAGCGCATCGTCTTGCTCTGACAGAACGGCCATTTTCTCCTCTCGGAATGAAGGCAAATCGTGATGTCGAGCCCAGAGCATAGCGATGGCCGCTCGTCCCCTTCTTTATGAAAATTGCGCACTAGTATCGAAATGTTGCTCAGCCGCGCGTGGCGGCGCGAGCCGGATCGATTGAAAAACGCGTGCGGCCGGAGCGGATTCCGTCTCGCCAAAAGCGCCGACGAAGCGCTTCGGATCCTTGCTGGGTATGGGTTTGAGGCCGGGTGAGCGGTGCAGCGTCAGGGACGCTGAGATCGCGCGGCGATGCCGGTGGCGTGGCGAGCTCGAGCGAGTCGACCACTCTTTACGTACGCGGCCGGTGCGGGATAGAGTGTTTCCACCACGGAAGACGGCGTGCCCACTCTCGTTGCAACGAGCCGGTGCGCACGGCATCCGTCATTGCCCGAGTTTCGTCGAAGTCGACATCGCACGATCGAACATGGATCGGACCGCCGTGTCGATGCGTAGTTATCCGATTCAATTCAATCGAAGCTTCGTTTGCGGCGTCGACGCGTCGACGGGTTTTGACTTTCGAGTCAGGACGCGTCGGTTCGCGGGCACGCGGAAATCACTCAACCATTCTGGAAACGTGAAATGGAAACGGTATTCGCTGGCCGGTTTATGACATTCGACGGACAAGGCGTCGACAGGCGCATGACGCTGCGCGAGGCCGCCGAGTGCGTGCGGGATCGGGAAGTTGCCGTGGCATTGCTGGATGTGGTCGGCGCCGACGAAATCGATGCATGGTGGAACGATCGCGGCTTCCCCGATTTGCGCAACCATCAGTACCACCGCGCGCTGAACGCAACCGGGATAACGCTCGGTCAGCTTCAGCGTTCCCATCCCGAATCGTTGGTGAGCAATATCGCCGAGTACTTCGGCCATGCCGGCGTCGCGAATATCCCGATGCGCGACACGCGCTTCATTCAGTTGTTCATGAAGGAGCTGGGCGCGGAAACGCTCCAGTTCGGCAACTGGAGTCAATTCATGCTGGCGACGAAGCGCGAATATCCGCCTTTCGAAGGCGATCCGTTCAGCTTCGCGCCGCACTGCGACTGCATCGACTTCGGGCGCGACGTCGAACGGTGGCCGTTCCGGCTCAATCTCGAGCAGCTGGGCGCCTTCATCACGATACAGAAGGCCGAGAACGAAGCGGGCTTCGTTCTGTGGAACATCCGCCCGGAATCGCGTCGCCAGCTCGACCAGTGGGCCGAAGAGTATGCGCAGCACAAGACGCTGGGCGTGCTCGACGGGGTCGATGCGCTGACGGTGCGGCCACGCAGCGGTCAGCTGTGTGTCTTCAATAGCCGCAATCTGCATGCGGTCGAGCGCTGCTCGTCGCTGCGCCGAACGATCGGCACGTTCCTCGTGTATCACGAGGCGGGCTGGAAACTACTGCACTAGTCCGGTCGACGTCCATCACGCCCGCTCGTCCATCGCAAGATGCATCCAGTCTCGACGAAAACCCTGTCTATGTACGAATCGTTCATTACCGCGTCCGATGGAAAGCAGCTGCGCGTACTGCATGGCGACTGGCTTGAAACGAGGCCGTTCCTGACGTTGATACTTCCGTTCGGGCTTCGCGTCGATGCCGCGCGCACGCTGTTCGCGCTGTTGGCGAGCGAATTCAATGTGCTCACCTGGCAAGGGCGCTCGTTGTGCGATCGGCCCCTCGCGCCGCACGAGAGCGGAATGACGCCGGAGGCGCATGTTCGGGACATGTGCTCGGTGCTGGACGCATTTGACGTGCGCAAGACGGACGTCGTCGGGTTTTGCTCGGGCGCCGGCATCGCGCTCGTCGCCGCAACCATCGAGGGACATCGCATCGATCGTCTCGCGCTGGTTTGCGGAGAGTACATGCTGAGCCCCACGGTCTGCCCGCAATCGAATTTTCAACGGGAAGTCGACAGCCTGTTGCCGCTGGCGGCGCAAAGCCTGAATCATGCGGCCGCCTTGTGCGAGAAGCTCACGGCGAGCCGCGTGCGCGCGCCGGCCAGGACCGAATTCGACGAGGAGGTTCTCGTGCCGTTCTCGTCGGCTGCACGTCTGCATCGCCACGGGTTGAATTACCTGACGTATCGCGGCACCGATTTCATGGCGTTGGCCGGCAGCGTACCGCACCCGACGCGGCTGATCTCGACCGACCGCGACGAACAGGTGAGCGCCGCCAGCTCGCGGGTCATTGCGGCGTTGTTGCGCAATGCCGAGCGACACGTCGTGGTGCCGGGCGACCACTACGAAATCCTGCGTGGCAGGAACGCGGTCAACGATTCGATCGTCGAGTTCCTTGGCGGCAGGGGAGCGGCATGACGACGTACGCCTTGGTTCGCTACGGACGGTCCGTCGGTCCCGAAGCGAGTGTCTGTTTGATGTCGAGCCGGCAGGACTGGAGATGAGCATACTCGAGCGATTCGGACAGATGGTCCGGCGTCATGCCGAGCACACCGCGCTTGCCGCGGAAAGTGCGCGGTACACCTACGCGCAACTTGACGCGCTGTCCGATCGGTTGGCGGCGCGCCTCGCCCGATCCGGCGTTACCGCGGGTTCGCCGGTCGTGCTGCTGTTGCCGCGTTCGCCCGGCGCAGTGATCGCGATGATTGCCGTGCTGAAGGCCGGCGCCTACTACGTTCCGGTCGATCCGGCCGGCCCGGCCTCGGTGCTGAACGAGCAGCTGCGCGAACTCGGTGCGCGCGTCGCACTGACGTTGCCCGAGTCCGTCGCGCAGGTGAGATCCGATCTGGATCTCGCCGGCATCGCGCTTGTCGAGATCGGGCGCGATGGGGTCTTGCCGGACCGGCGCGACGGCGCGCAGACGAGCGCACCCGTGCAGGCGCCGACGCCGATCTCGCCGGCCTACGCGATGTTTACCTCCGGCAGCACGGGCAAGCCGAAGGGCGTACTGGTGCCGCATCAGGCGGTCCACCGTCTGGTCGTCGAGACGAACTACATCGCGCTGAGTCCGCACGATCGTGTGCTGCAGATGGCGCCGATCACGTTCGACGCATCGACGTTCGAAATATGGGGAGCGCTGCTCAACGGCGCGACGCTGGTGGTCGAGGAATCGCCGGTGCTCGATCTGAACGCGCTGGGCCGTCTGTTGCGCGACGAGCGCGTGACGGTCATGTGGTTGACGGCTGCGCTGTTCCATCTGGTGGTGCGCAATCGGCTGCCGCTGCTATCGGAACTTCGCGTGCTCCTCGCGGGCGGCGACGTGGTCCAGGCCGACGCGGTCGCACGCGTGCTCGCCGCATTTCCCTCGCTGACCGTGATCAACGGATACGGACCGACGGAAAACACGACATTTACCTGCTGCCATGTGATGACGGCCGCTGCACCGCCGGTCGCGACGGTGCCCATCGGCAGGCCGGTCACCGGTACCACGGTGTGCGTGCTCGACGCGAGCGGGCAGCCGGTGCGCCCGGGCGAGGTGGGCGAGCTCTATGCGGGCGGTATCGGCCTCGCGCTCGGTTATCTGAACGATCCGGAGAAAACGAGGGCCGTGTTCGTCGACGATCCGCACGACCGGGATCGCAAGGTTTACCGGACGGGCGATCTCGTGCGGGAAGGCCACGACGGCGCCTACGAATTCATCGGTCGCGTCGACAGGCAAGTGAAGATACGCGGCTATCGCGTATCGGTCGAACAGGTGCAGCAGGTGCTCGCGACGGCCGACGACGTGGAGGACGCGATCGTCGACGTCGGACGCGACGAGCTGGGAGAAAAGCGTCTCGTCGCGTTCGTGCAGTCGTCGCGGGATCCCGCCGAGGTCAGGGCGGCCGTCCGGCGCCACCTCGGGCGACATCTGGCGAGCTACATGATTCCCGACGTAATCGAAGTGCAAGTGGCGCTGCCGTTGACCGTCAATGGCAAGGTCAACCGGCGGAGCCTGATGAGTTCGCAGGAGAACCGCAATACCGGAGATGAACATGAGCGAATCGCTGCAATTCAAGGAACCCATTCGGAAACGACTGGCCGAGTTGTTGAAGGATCGTGAGATCGGCGACGACGACGACTTTTTCGACCTGGGCGCCAGTTCGCTGTCGATCGTCGAGCTGCAAGTCAAGATCGAGGAGGATCTGGGCGTGACCGTACCCACGGCCAAGCTGATGCTAGCGCCGACGCTGGCCGGCTGGACCGGGCTTTATCGAGCGGCAGCCGTTGCCGCAACCGCCGTAGAGAAATAGCGCAAAGCGACTCAACCGAGAGGATCGACATGACGCAGTTTTCACTGACTCCAGACGAACTTGCCCGATTCCGTGCACAGGGCTTTTTCGGGCCGTTTCGCGTGTACTCGCCCGACGAGGCGCGCGAGCGCTACAGGGCGATTCGCGCCGAGCTGTTCGACAGGGAACACGCCATCTACGATCTGCCGGCGACGAGCCCGATCGCCAATTACGATCGTCACCTCGACGTGAACCTGCTCAGCGAGCACATCGGCCGGCGCGAGATCGTCGATCGCGTCGCGAGCATGCTCGGGCCGGACCTGTTGTGCTGGCGATCGGAGATGTTTCCGAAGTACCCGGGCGACGAGGGGACGGACTGGCATCAGGCCGATACGTTCGCGCATGCATCGGGCGCGCCGCAGATAGTCTGGCCTGGCGAAAGCCGTTTCGGCGGGGCGATTACCGCCTGGACCGCGTTCACCGATGCGACCGAGGAGAACGGCTGTCTGCGCTTCATTCCCGGCACGCACGAGGAAATGTTCTACGACGAGTCGAAGAAGATGGCCTACGACGCTTCGAAGATCAATACCCAGGAGAAGGACGGGATCAAGCGCGGTTTTTTCGGTTACGACTACCGCTCCCTTCAGAAGGATCCGTCGTGGAAGCCGGATGAGTCGCAGGCGGTGTCGATCACGATGCAGGCCGGCGAGTGCGTGATCTTCTGGTCCACGCTGATGCATTCGTCGTTTCCGAATTCGACGGCCGACGTGACGCGGCTCGGCTACGCGAGCCGCTACGTTCCGACCGGCGTGAAGGTGTATCCGGATACGAACGTCGTCGAGGAGTACGGCAGCGCCATTTCGCTCGACAAGTATGGCGTCGTGCTGGTCTCGGGTGAGGACCATTACGGTCACAACCGGCGCGCGCTCAGCAATGCGCGAGGGCGGGCGTTTGCTTTCGACGACCGCGGCTGACGGCCGACGGCCCGATACCAGCGATATCCGGATCGTCGCCGCGCGCGCGGCGACGGCGGTGGCGATCCGATTCACGTGATGGAGTGAACATGCAGACAACCAGGGCACTCGTGAAGCGCCTGTTTTCCGAAGCGCTCGGCGTCGAGCACGTCGCGGCCGATGCGGACTTCTTCGTGCTCGGCGGCGGGTCGCTGGCCGCGGCGGTGCTGGTCACGAAGGTCGAGCAGGCGTGCGGTATCGAAGTGTCGTTGCTGGACTTCATGAATCATTCGACGGTCGACGGTTTCGCCGCGGTCGTCGAACAACGGCTGAGCAACGTCGCATGAGTCACGCAGCCTGCTTGTCGAACCCGATGGACGTAACGCGCGGCGCGATCGACGCGAACGGCATCGAGATTCATTATCTGCGGCAAGGCAGCGGTCCGCTGGTCATCTGCTCGCACGGCTTTCCGGACCATGCGCGCTCGTTCCTGCCTTTGCTCGCCGAGCTGGCGCACGCGGGTTTCACGGCCGTCGCACCGTACCTGCGCGGCTACGCGCCGTCCGGCACCGCCCCGGCGGATCAGTACCACACCTGCTACATGGCGCATGACCTGCGCGCGTTGATCGACGCGCTGGGTGTCGAACAGGCGATCCTGGTCGGGCACGACTGGGGCGCACAGGCGTCCATTGCGGCGGCCATTCTGTTTCCGGAGCGCGTCACGAAGCTGGTGGCGCTCGGATGGAGCCGTCCCGACGCGGCGCAGCGGCTGCACTACGACTACCTGAAAGGCATCTGGCACACGTTCTTCTTTCAGTCGCCGTCGGCCGAGCAGGTGCTGGCCCACGACGATTTCGCGTTCATCGAGGCGTGGTGGCGCGATGCTTCGCGCAACTGGGACGTGCCGCGGGACATCATCGACGCGGTCAAGACCACGTTTCGCCAGCCAGGCGTGCTCGACGCGGCGCTCGCGCAATACCGCTGTCGCCATGTCGCGCTGCGCGACCCGCAGCGTCGTGAACAGCAGGCCCGCATCGCCGCCGGGCCGGTCACCGTGCCGACGCTCCTGATGCACGGCACTCACGATCGCGAAGGGCGTCTCGAAGCATTTTCCGGTGACGGCGTGCCGGAATATTTTTCAGCGGCGCTCACGCGCGAGATCGTCGACGGGGCCGGGCATTTCCTTCACCTTGAAAAGCCGGCCGACGTAAACCGATCGATCATCGACTTCATTGTGGCGCGATCATGAACAGGATTCATTTGCCGGACATCCGCGTCGACGATTTCGCCGAGCAAGACATCGGCCCTTGTCTCGACTACTGGTATCGGTCGCCGCCGGCGCTGATGGAGTCGATGAACGTCGACGTCGACAAGCTGCCGAGCGAGCAACGCATGCGCGAGTTGCTGACGATTCTGGTACGGCGGGCATGCGGCGGTGTCGCGCCTGCGCCGATATTGACGATCCGTCACATGGGTGAGGCGATCGGCGTCCACGAGCTGACGCACCTCGACCCGGGGCGCAGTGCCGTGATGCACGCCCATATCTGGCAGGCCCGATACCGCGGCGCCGGCATCGGACCGGTGTCGTATCTGGCAGCCATGCGCATCTTCTTCGATCGATTCGATCTGGAGAGCATCCGCTTCGAGACGCCTGCCGAAAACGTTTCGGCGCAGCGCGTCAAAAGCAAGCTCGGGATCGAGCCGCACGGCGAGGGCGTCATCGACATGCCGATGCTGCGCAATCCCGTCAAAACGGTCAGCTATCGCGTGCTGCGCGCAGAACTCGACGCCATCGAGAAATTCGTCAGATCGACCGCACGCTGATCTCGCTTGGCCGGCAGCGCGTGCTGTCTTCGTAACGCCGTTGAAATGTCCGTCAGGGGGACCTCATGTCGTTTGCTCTTGCATCAGGAATCGAACAATTCAAGCCGCTGGCCGTCGCCGCGTATATTCTCGCGCTCTCGATTACGCCTGGCCCGAACAACGTGATGCTTGCCGCGTCCGGCGCGAACTTCGGATTCGTGCGCACGTTACCGCATTTGCTGGGCATTACGGTGGGCGCAACCGTTCTGGTCGCGCTGAGTGCGACCGGGCTCGGGGTCGTGTTTACCGAATATCCGGCGGCAAGACTGGCGTTGTTCGTGGTTGGCGCGCTCTATCTGGCGTACCTCGCGTTCAAGATCGCGAACGCCGGGCGGCCCGCGGCCAAGGACGCGCAAACGAAGCCCTTTTCGTTCGTTCAGGCCGCGACGTTCCAGTTCGTCAATCCGAAAACCTGGCTGATGGCCGCGAACCTGATCATCCTGTTCTCGGTCGACGGTCAGGGCTTCATTTCATCGGTAATCGGGATCTGCATATTGATGGTGGCGATCAATTTTCCGGCCGTGTCGGTGTGGGCCGCGCTCGGCGTCGGGATGCAGAAGCTGCTGCATACCGATCGTGCGCGCGTGATCTATAACCGCACGATGGCGTTGCTGCTGCTCGCATGCGTGCCGTTGCTGTTCTGGAAATAGGCGCGCGCGGATATGCCCGTCATGCCCGAAACCACGCGGCTTCCCCGCGGTGTCGTGTCCTTTCCCACCGACGGGCGCGCGGACGCCCGGATTTTCTGTCTGCCCTACGCGGGCGGCAGTGCCTCGATCTTCGCCGGCTGGCGACACGCGCTGCCCGTGAGCCTCGAAGTCTGTGCGATCGAATTGCCCGGGCGCGGCAGCCGATTTGCCGAACCCGCGCTGACGCATATGGATGCCGTGGTCGACGAGCTGGTTCGCGTGGTCGGCGACTGTCCGCCTGCGCCGTTCGCGTTGTTCGGCCACAGCATGGGGGCCGTCGTGGCGGCTGAGCTGGCACGTCGGCTCGTCGAACTGGGGCGGCCTCCGATCGCCCTCGTCGCGTCGGCATGTGCCGCGCCGCACCTGCCGATCCGGCGCGAGCACGTGCTGCATCTGCTGCCGCGCGACGCGCTGATCGAAGCGTTGATCCATCTCGACGGGCTGCCGGCCATTGCGCGCGAGCGCAGGGATTTCCTCGATACCTTCATGCCAACGATTCGCGCCGACCTGCAGTGCCGGGAGACCTGGCGCAGCACGCCGCACGATCTGGGCATACCGGTCCACGTGCTGACCGGCGCGGACGACGGGCTGGTATCGGAAGCGGACGCGCTGGCGTGGCACGCCTTCACGTCGACGGAGTTTTCGATACGTCGTTTCGACGGCGGACATTTTTTTATCCACTCGGCAATGCAAGCCGTACTGGATCACCTGGCTGCGATCGTCCAGCGTTCGCTGGCGCTTCGTCACGGCGAATCCGTTGCGCCGGCACGCCATGCGTGTGCGCCCGATCACGACAGAGGGATGAAGTGACGCATCTAGAAAATTGGCAGATCCGCAAGGCCGCGATTTCCGCATCGGGCGGCATCGTCGTGAGCCAGCACTACAAGGCATCCAGCATCGGCGCGGCGGTGCTGGAGGACGGCGGCAACGCGGTCGATGCCGCGATAGCCGCGAGTTTCGCGATCGGCGTGCTCGAACCGTGGCAAAGCGGGCTGGGCGGCGTCGGGCATATGGTCGTTGCGCCGGCCGGCCGAACTGCATTCAGCATCGACTTCGCAGCGAGAGCGCCGTTGGCGCTCGAAGCCGACGACTATCGCCTGACCGGAGAGCCGGCGCGGGGCATGTTCGGGTGGCCCGCGGTCGTCGACGACCGCAATCTGGAAGGCCCGTTCTCGATCGGCGTTCCGGGGCAGGTCGCCGGCATGACGCTGGCACATCGCGAATGCGGCTCGTTGCCGTGGCGGAGGCTGGTGGAGCCGGCGGTTCGTTGCGCGCGGGAAGGACTCGAAATCGATTGGTACTTGACCTTGAGGATCGCGTCCGTCGCAGCGGGGCTCGCACGTTATCCGGCGAGCAGCGCATGCTATCTGCGGGACGGACACGCGCCTGCGTCGGAC
>JACZKY010042104.1_pt1 | contig 17947 bp, 15 predicted proteins | sample 8237611 | NCBI WGS metagenome assembly JACZKY01 (sample SAMN16148055, study PRJNA663545) | marine sediment metagenome | biome: sediments and biomass from bioreactor inoculated with such sediments; feature: coastal sediments; material: methane- and iron-fed bioreactor; isolation source: Bothnian...
AGCTTCGCCGCCCCGCCCGTACCGTAGTCGTTCACGACTCCCGCCAGCGCTTTACGGATGAATTCCACGTTGGCGGGGTTCCACGGGAGTTTTCGGAGCAGCTCCGCCTTCCGCTCCAGGGTCGAGCCGTCCATCCGGACGATCCGCGACACGACATGGGGCCTCCACACCTCCCCTCCCGTGGCAAGCGTCGCGTAACCGACCACCGTCTGCAGGGGAGTCAGGTGGATAGCGCCCTGCCCGATCCCCTGGAGAACGCTTTCGTATTCGTACCAGCGCGTCTTCAACACCTTCCGCTTCCACTCGGTATCGGGGACCAGCCCCTTGCGCTCCCCTTGAAGATCGATCCCCGTGATCGTCCCCAATCCCGCGTCCTTTTCCAGTTTCGCGACCGGTTCCGGCCCCAGCTTGAGCCCCAGGGCGTAGAAGTAGACGTCGCAGGACTGGACCACCGCCCGGTACATGTCCGTGACTCCGTGCCCCTTCTCCCTCCAGCAGCGGAATACGCGGTTCCCCAGGCGATACGACCCGGTGCAATCGACCCTGGCATCCTTGTCCTGCAGCTTCCCTTCCAGTGCGGCCAGCGCCAGGAACGGCTTGACGGTGGAGCCCGGCGCGTACGTTCCCTGGACCCCCTTGTTCTGCATCGGCTTGCGCGGGTCCGTGTTCAGCGCCTGCCAGTCGGCTCGGCGGATGCCCCGGGCGAAGTCGTTCGGGTCGAACGCCGGAGCCGAGTAGAACGCGAGGATCTCCCCGGTTTTCGGCTCCATGGCGATGACCGCTCCGGCCCGATTCCCCATCGCCTCCTGCGCGGCCATCTGGAGGTTCGCGTCGAGGGTGGTGTGGACCGTGGCGCCGGTCCGCGACGGCACCTCCTCCACGAGCCTCTGGTCCCGGCCCGCGGCATCGACCTCCACTTTCCTCCCCCCGTTGATTCCCCGGATGTCTTCGTCCAGGAGGCGCTCCAGCCCGTGCTTGCCCACGATGTCGCCCATGCCGATCCGGTCGTCTTCGGAGCGGTCCAGTTCCTCCTGGCTGGCCTCCCCCACGTATCCCAGGACGTGGGCGAAGGTGGCGCCCATGGGATAGCTGCGCTTGGCCTCCGCCATCACGGTGAACCCGGGCAGGGCCCCCCGGTTGAACTCGAGCACCGAGACCTGCTCGAACCGGAGGTCCCTGGCCACCGTGATGCTGCTGTACGGGTTCGCCTTCCTCGCCTTCCGGATCTTTTCCAGGACCTCTTCCTCGCCCCCGTCGAACTCCACGATCTCCGAGAGGAACCGGATCTCGCCGGCGGGGTCCGAAACGTCCACGGGGGAGCAGACCAGGTCGAAGGAACCCTGGGTATCCGCGATGGCCTTCCCGTTCCGGTCGAAGATCAGCCCCCGCGGCGCCCGTACCGTGCGCAGGCGCAGCCGGTTGTTTTCGGAAAGGGTCTGGTAAAAGTCGTAGTGAACGACCTGGAGCCAGTAGAGACGCCCGGTGAGGAGGATGAAACCCGCCACGGCCGCGTAGAGGAGGAAGCGGGCCCGCCGCGTGATATCCGGGTCCTGTTCGCGTTTCCGGAGGCGCTGGATCAATCCTTCACCCTGCGCCACCGGCTCGAGAGATCCAGGAACAGCGGAACGGCGATGAGGGATGTCCACGCGATCCGGACCGCCTCCTGCGCTCCCCAAAGAAGGGAGAAGGGGCGGGCCCCCGCCAGGGTGAGGAGAAGGACGACGGACAGCGATTCGGCGGCAAGGAGGGAGACGCAGGCGGTGAGCAGGGACGGTTCGTCGCGCAGAAGAAACCGGCGGCCGATCTCGCGCCCGGCGAAATAGAGGGCCATGGACCCGAGGAACATCGACCAGGAGGGCGCGGAGGTCGTGATCTCGCGGAACAGCGCCGGGGGCAGCGCGCACAGGAACCCCGTGATTCCGGGCACGAACAGCCCCGCGAACACGATCGCGAGAAACGGGAAATCGGGAAGGAGGAACCAGGGGATGAATCCGGAAAGCGTCCAGACGCAGATCGCGCTGCCGAAGTACGACAGGACGAGCAGCGCGAGAAAATACCGCACCTTCAATCCTTCCCGGGGCGGAACGGGATCGAGGGACGGGAAAGGATCACCAGCACGTCCTCCACGTCCATGAAGTTCACGGCGCACTGCACCTTCACCTTCTGGAACAGGCTCTCCCTGGGGCGGTCCACGCTGACCACGGTCCCGAGGAGCACCCCCTTGGGCATGCTCCCGTCGAAGCCGGAGAACACGATACGGTCCCCGACCGCCACGTCCTGTACCGGGGAGACATACTTCAGCCGGCAGAAGTTCCCCCCGATCCCCTCGGCCACGGCCCGCACCCGGTTCCTTTCCACCATCACATCGGCGGCGAACCGCCCGTCCGTGACCAGGAGAACCTCCGAGAGCCCGGTGCGCACCTTGTGGACCCTCCCCACCGCACCCTGCGGGGTGACGACCGACATCCCCGGTTCCAGCCCCGAATCCGAACCGGTCCCGAGGAAAATCGCCTGGAACCAGGGGGAGACGTCGTGTCCCACCACCCTCGCGCCGACGGTCCGCCGTTCGAGCGTTCCGGAATAGTGCAGGAGTTCCTTGAGGCGCCGGTTTTCCAGCAGCGCGTCGCGGGTTTCGTGGAACTTCTGCTCCATCGCCGCCACCTCGCTCCGGAGCCGCTCGTTTTCACGCGAAACCCCGACCAGGGCGATGTAGTGGTTCCAGATGCCGAAAACACCCTGCCGCAGGAAATCCACGCCCAGGTAGAACGGCCGGAACAGGGCCGTTGCCGCGGCCTGCGCGGACGCCCCCTTTTCCAGGGCGATCGAGGGGCGCACGAACACCTGGATGGCTGCGACGAGAAGCGCCACGGTGAGCAGCAGACGCCACCATTTGCGGAGGAAGGATCCCATAGATACCGCTGACCACCCCGGTCGCGACCCGCGGGAGCGGGATACGGCCCGCCCCCATCAAGGATTATTGCAGGGCCACCTGCCGGAGCAGGTCGAGTTCGTCCAGAGCCTTCCCGGAACCGAGCACCACGCACGAAAGGGGGTCCTCGGCGACCGAGACGGGGAGGCCGGTTTCCTCCCGCAGGAGGTCGTCGAGGTTGCGAAGAAGGGCGCCTCCGCCGGCAAGCACGATCCCTCGCTCGTAGATGTCCCCCGCCAGTTCCGGCGGCGTTTCCTCGAACACGGCCTTGACGGCGTCCACGATGATGCGCACCGGTTCGGCCAGCGCCTCGCGGATTTCATCCGAATGGAGCGTGAGGGCCTTCGGGACCCCCGACACCATGTCGAGCCCCTTGACCTCGGTGGTCTCGGAAAACCCGGGAAACGCGTTGCCGATGGCGACCTTGATGGCTTCCGCCGTGGGCTCTCCGATCAGCAGGTTGTACTTCCGTTTCACGTACTGGAGAATCGCCTCGTCCATCTTGTCGCCGGCCACGCGCACCGACATGCTTTTCACGATCCCGCCCAGGGAGATGACGGCCACCTCGGCCGTCCCGCCGCCGATGTCCACGACCATGTTTCCGGACGGTTCGGTGATGGGAAGGCCCGCGCCGATGGCCGCCGCAAGCGGTTCCTCGATCAGGTACACCTCGCGCGCCCCCGCGCTCTGGGCGGACTCGCGCACGGCCCTGCGCTCCACCTCGGTGCAGCCGTAAGGGACGCAGATGATGATCCGGGGCCGAACCAGCGTTCTGGCCCTGTGCGCCTTGCGGATGAAGTACCGGAGCATGGCTTCCGTGACCTCGAAGTCTGCGATGACGCCGTCCTTGATGGGCCGGATGGCGACGATGTTCCCCGGGGTCCGGCCGATCATCCGTTTCGCCTCGATTCCCACGGCAAGGACCTTCTTCGTCCCGCGGCTGTCCCGGTGGACGGCCACGGCCGACGGCTCGGAGCAGATGATGCCCTCCCCCTTGACGTATACCAGCGTGGTTGCGGTGCCCAGATCGATGGCGAGGTCGTGGGAAAACAGACCCAGCAGCCGATTGAAGATCATCCTGTCCTCCGATGCGCCTGGAAAAAGACCCCTGAAAAACGCAAGATATCCGCGATATATTAACAGCCCCCCCGGCCCAATGCAATCTTCGGGGGGAAAATCGGGGAAATTCCGTTGATATCCGCCCTTCCGCGGCATTAGTATATTTTGTTCAAGACCAGTTCTTCCACCGACAGGAGAAAACGCCCGCCATGCTAGATGTACTCCGCCGCAACGCCGGCTCCTGGGCCATCAAGATCATCCTCGGCTTCATCGCCCTGACCTTCGTCTGGTGGGGGGTGGGAACCTACTCCGAGCAGGACCTGAACGTCGCCGCTTCCGTGGGCGGCGAAAAGATCACCATGAACGAACTCGCCGAGACGGTCTCCGGACTCGAGAAAACGTACCGGGAGGTGTACGGCGCCGCGTTCACCCCCGAACTGGAGCGGAGCCTCGACCTGAAGAAGCAGGCGATGGAGGCTCTGATCCAGCGGAGGATCCTGCTCGCGGAGGCCCGCAAGATGGGGTTGTCCGCCACGGACGGGGAGGTCCAGACGGAAATCGCCGCTTCGCCGGCCTTCCAGTCGGACGGCCAGTTCCGGGAAGACCGGTACCGGTCGGTCCTCTCCTACAACCGGATCACGCCCGCCGAGTATGAGGCGTCGAAGCGGACCGAGATCACCCTGCGCAAACTCGAGGGCCTTCTGGCCGCCGGGACGCTGATCCCCGAAACGGAAGCCAGGGACCTGTTCATGGTTACGGCGCGCAGGATCCGCGCGGCGGTCGTGACGGCGGACCCATCCGAAATCAAGGGTGTTGCGGCGCCCTCGGACGCGGAAATCGCCGAAAAGTACGAGCAGTCCAAGGAAAGCTTCCGGGTGCCGGCCCGGGTAAAGGTGATCGTCGCCGCGTTCACCCCCGACCTCTTCCAGCGGGACACCGATCCCACGGACGCCGAGATCCAGGCGTATTACGAGGGAAACCCCGAGAAGTTCCGCACCGAGGAGCAGCGGCTGGTGTCCCGGATCGTCCTTCCGTACGGGCGGAAGGACCAGGAGGAGGTCAAGAAGAAGGCGATGCAGATCCTCCTCGAAACGACGAAGGGGAAGGAGGAGTTCGAGGCGGCGGCATCGAAGCACTCCCGCGGGAAGAAGCGCGGGGAGGTCTGGCTCACGCGAAAGGAAGCAGGCCCGGAGCTCGCGACCCCCCTCTTTTCCGCCCCGGTGGACACCGTGATCGGACCGGTGGAAATGCCCGGAAGCTACGTCCTGGCGTACTTGAGCCGGATCCGTTTCCCGGAATCCATGCCTCTCTCCCAGGTCCGCGAGCGCGTGGTGGCGCAGATTTCCCGGGAAAAGGCGAAAGATCTTGCCGTGATCAAGGCGTACGAGGCCCAGCCGAAGGCGGTTTCGGCAAAGGACGTGAAGGCGACCGCGGCTGCGTACGGGGTGCCGTCGACGGAAACCGGGTGGATCACCGGGGAGGGTTCGCCGGGGCTGCCCCCCGCCGTGGCCCAGGAGGCGCTCATTCTTTCCACGGGGGAGGTCGGGCCGGTGAAGACCATCGGCGACGCCCATTACCTATTCCAGATCGCTGCCAAGCAGGAATCCCGCATTCCTCTCCTGCAGGACGTGCGGGACCAGGTCGTCGCCGCGGTATCCCGCGAGAAGCGGGTCGCGGCGGCCCGCGCGGCGCTTCTGCGGGCCCTCTCGGAGGCGAAGACCTCCAAAGGGCTCGAGGACGCGGCGAAAAAGGCGGGTTTGGGGACCCGCGTCACCGGCTGGTTCGCCCCGCTTTCCGATCCGCTCCCCGAGGCGCTCGCCACGGCGGAGGAGATCCGGCAGGACCTGTCGGCCCTTTCCCCGAAAGCACCGGTTTCCCCGAAAATCTACCCCGGCCATGACGGCCGGTCGTTCGCCGTCGCGTTCCTGGGAGAGCAGATTCCCGGGAACGCGGATTGGGCGCAGAATAAGGGCGCCTTCCTCCGGGAGATGACCGAACAGAGGAAAAGCGCCCTGATGGAGGCATTCCTCTCGGACCGCCGCAGGAGCTTCGAGATCGAGATCAACCCGGCGGCCCTGAAATAGCGGACGGGGCATGAAGAAGCCCTTCGGATTTGCCAGAGGGCGCCTGCTTCTTGCCGCGTTTCTCCTCCTGCCCGCCCTCGCCGCCGGCGCCTCCTGCGCGGAAACCGGGCCCGTCCTGGAGGTGATCGACGGGGATACCGTTCGGGTCCTCGTCGGCGATACGCCAGCGACCGTCCGCCTGATCGGCATCGACGCCCCGGAGCGGAGCCACCCGTCCATCGGAAGGGAGTTTTACGGCGACGAGGCCGCGGCCCACCTGTCTGACCTGTGCCTCGGGAAAACGGTCCGCCTGGAAAAATACCGCGAAGAGAGAGACCGGTACGACCGGCTGATCCGGTACGTGTTTCTGCCCCCGCCGGACGGACGCCTCCTGAATCTCGAAATGCTCGGCGCCGGAATGGCGCGGGCCTACACGCGATACCCCCATGCCCGGCAGGAGGCGTTCCTGGCCGCGGAAAGCCTCGCGCGGAAGGGAGGCAAGGGGCTCTGGAAGGACGGCGGGGCCGCGGAGGCACGATGGCTCGCCGCCGGGGGGGCGCCCCCCGTGGAGGTGTATCCGGCCGGCGGAAGGAAGTTCGCGATCGTCTGCCGGGGCTTTGCCCGGACCGCCCTCGAGCGGGGGGAGCTGGCCAAGGAGATCGAGTGGGTCCTCCGGGCGCGGGCGGAGCTGCCGGACGCGGAATTCGCACGGAAGGCCCGGAGCCGGGGGTACCACCCCGTCGACCCGGGAACCGCGGGTCCCCCCGGGCCCCCGCGGACGAAGGGATCGGCCCCTGGACCGGAGGGACCCGTCGTCGGGTGGGACGAGGCCCACCGCCACACGGGCGAAGAGATCGTCGTCGAGGGAACGATCGTACGGACGCACCGGACGGAAAGCATGCTCTACCTCAACTTTCACCCGAACTGGAAACGGCACCTGACGGTCGTCATCCATGCCAAGGACCTGCACCGTTTCCCCCGGGATCCCGAATCGGCCTACCGGGGAGAGAAGGTGCGGGTGCGGGGGGAAGTGCAGCGGTACAAGGACCGCCCCGAGATGGTGGTCCGGGACCCCGCGGACATCCGGATCGTGCCGTAAGGGGGAACGGTTCGGGTGTCCCCTTCCCGGCAAAAAAAGGGGCCCTCTTTCGAGGGCCCCGCGGGAAAAGCGGCGTGTTTCGGTGCAGGTTACTTTTCGGAGCCCTTGATCCGCATCCCGTAGAACGACCGGTACACGAAGACCGTGGAAACGAGGAAAAACGCCGCCGCCAGGATGTGGCTCAGGGCGGGGTCCAGCGTGATCGCCAGTTCGACCGCCAGCAGGCCGAAGAGGGTCGTGAACTTGATGATCGGGTTCATGGCGACCGACGACGTGTCCTTGAACGGGTCGCCCACGGTATCGCCCACGACGGTGGCGTCGTGGAGGGCCGTCCCCTTCATGTCGAGCTCGGTCTCGACGAGCTTCTTGGCGTTGTCCCAGGCTCCGCCGCCGTTCGCCATGAAGATCGCCTGGTACAGGCCGAAGATCGCGATCGAGATCAGGTACCCGATGAAGAAGTAGTGGTTCACGCAGGCGAAGGCCAGGGTGCTGAAGAAGACGGCGAGGAAGATGTTGAACATCCCCTTCTGCGCGTACTGGGTGCAGATCTCGACGACTTTCTTGCTGTCCTCGACCGACGCCTTCTCGCCCCCTCCCTCCAGCTTTATGTTCTGCTTGATGAATTCCACCGCCCGGTAGGCGCCGGTGACGACCGCCTGGATGGATGCTCCCGTAAACCAGAAGATCACGGCGCCCCCGGTGATCAGCCCCAGCAGGAAGAGCGGGTTCATGATGGACAGCCCCTCGTAGATCCCGCCCGGTCCCACCGTACCGTACTTCGCGGAGAGCAGCTGGATGATCGAGAAGATGAGGGTGGTGGCTCCCACGACGGCCGTCCCGATGAGCACCGGCTTGGCGGTCGCCTTGAAGGTGTTCCCCGCCCCGTCGTTCTCCTCGAGGTACACCTTCGCGTTCTCGAAGTCGGGCTTGAACCCGAACGTCTTCTCGATGTCCTCGGAGATGCCGGGGATCGTCTCGATCGTGGAGAGTTCGTACACCGACTGGGCGTTGTCGGTCACCGGGCCGTAGGAGTCGACGGCGATGGTGACCGGCCCCATCCCCAGGAAACCGAAGGCGATCAGCCCGAAGGCGAAGATCGCCGGGGCCACCATGATTTCTCCCAGCCCCAGCGTGGAGACGGCGTAGCCGCCCGCCATCAGGAAGATGATCGCCATCCCCATCCAGTAGGCGCTGAAGTTCCCGGCGACGAGGCCCGAGAGGATGTTGAGGGACGCGCCGCCCTCCCGGGAGGCGGTGACCACCTCGCGCACGTGCGCCGAGTTGGTCGAGGTGAAGATCTTGACCAGTTCCGGGATGATGGCGCCCGCCAGGGTGCCGCAGGTGATGATCGTCGAGAGTTTCCACCACAGCGTCCCGTCGCCCATGTTCGGGATCAGCAGGTAGGAGAGAAGGTACGTCATCAGGATGGAGACGATCGAGGTCAGCCAGACCAGGGAGGTCAGCGGGTGCTCGAAGTTGAACTTGGCCGACTCGCCGTATTTCCCCTTGTTGTAGACGCCGTTGATCCCGTAGGAGAGGGCGCTGGTGACGATCATCCCGATGCGCATCACGAAGATCCAGACCAGCAGCTGGACCTGGATGCTCTCCTTCACCGCGGGGTCGAGATTCTGCCCGACGGCGAGGAGGATGAAAGTGATGAGGGCCACGCCGGTGACGCCGTACGTCTCGAAGCCGTCCGCCGTGGGGCCGACCGAGTCGCCCGCGTTGTCGCCCGTGCAGTCGGCGATGACGCCGGGGTTCCTGGCGTCGTCTTCCTTGATCTTGAAGACGATCTTCATGAGGTCCGACCCGATGTCGGCGATCTTCGTGAAGATCCCGCCGGCGATCCGGAGGGCCGCCGCGCCCAGGGACTCGCCGATGGCGAAGCCGATGAAGCAGGGTCCCGCCAGTTCGCCGGGGATGAAGAGGAGGATGATCAGCATGAGCACGAGCTCGACGGCGATCAGGAGCATCCCGATGCTCATGCCGGCCTTCAGGGGGATCGCCATCGTCGGGTACGGCTTGCCCGCCAGCCCCGCGAAGGCCGTCCGCGAATTCGCGAAGGTGTTCATGCGGATGCCGAACCACGCCACCGAGTAGCTGCCAAGGATGCCGACGATGCTGAAGATCACGATGATGGAGACCCTAAAGGAGTCCATCGTGCGGCTGAAGTACCACACCATGATCGCCGCGATGAAAGCCCACAGGATGGCCAGGAACTTGCCCTGGGTGATCAGGTAGGTCTTGCACGTCTCGTAGATCAGCTCCGAGATCTCGAGCATCGCCTTGTGGACGGGAAGGTTCTTGATCTGCGAGAACTGGACGAGGCTGAACGCGATCCCCAGGATGCAGATCCCCAGCCCGTACACCAGCAGCGCGTGCCCCGAAATCCCGAAGAACGACTCCCGGGCGAGGTCGGGGATCACCAGCTCCGCCTCGCTGGCGTGGGCCGCGGTCGCCACCAGCATCAGGAGCAGGGCCGTTGCGGCGGGGAAAAAGCGCCTCGCGAGGAAGGTCAACCGTGCGACAACCGTGTCAGTCATGGTCCCTCCGTTTCTTGCTTACTGGATAAAGCGTGACGGGATATCCGCCCGAATCATCTTTAAAAATCCGCCCGTTGGCACGGTGAGGAGTTGGGGTGGACCTTGAAACGGGCAATTTGTACCACGCATCGCCCGACGGGTCAAGGGGAAACCCCCCCCTCGCGGTCCCTACCCCGCGCGATGGTATAGTAAGGAAATGGATTTCCGGGGGAAACTGATCCTGGCTCCCCTGGCCGGGGTGACCGACACGATCTTCCGACGCATCTGCCGCCAGATCGGAGCGGACATCGTCGTGACGGAAATGGTTTCGGCCCGGGGTCTGCTCTGCGATCCCGACCGGTCGGGGAAGTACCTCGCCTTCGACGAGGCGGAGCGGCCCGTCGGCGCCCAGCTGTTCGGCGCCGACCCCGGGGAGTTCGCGGAAGCGGCCGCCGAGGTGGCCCGCCGGGGGTTCGACTTCGTGGACATCAACATGGGATGCCCCGTCCGCAAGGTCACCGGCGGCGGTTCCGGCGCGGCGATCCTGTCGAACCCCCGCCTCGCGGGGGAGATCGCCCGGGCGGCCGTCCGTGCATCGGGGGTCCCCGTGACCGCCAAGATCCGGTCCGGCTTCGGCGCGGGAGAGGAAACCTTTCTCGAGGTGTCCCGGGCGCTCTTCGAGGCCGGGGCCGCCGCGGTGACGCTGCATCCCCGCCACCGCGGCCAGATGTTTTCCGGCGCGGCGGCCTGGGGGCACATCGCATCGCTGAAAAAATCGTTCCCGGACCGGGTCGTCATCGGGAACGGCGACGTGCGCGCGCCCGGGGACGCGGCCCGGATGCTCGCGGAAACGGGTTGCGACAGCGTGATGGTCGGGCGGGCCGCGATGGGGAACCCCTGGATCTTCGCGTCCATGAAGGCGGAGCTCGCGGCTTGGGCACCTGCTCCCGTGGCGGTTTCCGGCACCTCCCCCCCCACGGCCCCGGAACGGCGGGCGCTCATCCTGCGGCACGGGGCGGAGATGTTCCTGCGCCACGGTCCGCGCGGGATCAAGGAGATGCGCAAGCACCTCGCCTGGTACAGCCGGGGAGTTCGGGGCGGGGCGGCTTTCCGGGCGGAACTCGCCGGGGTCGTCGACCCGCCCTCCTTCCGGGCGATCGTGGACCGGTTCTTTTGACCGACCTGCTGCGCCGGACCCTCGAATCGGTCAACGTGGGGATCATCGTGTTCGACGCGGCCGGGAAGCTCGTCTACATCAATCCCGCCGCCGAGGAGATCCTGCAGGGATCCTCCCAGGCCCTCTCCGGAAAGCATTTCCGGACCGTCTTCCGCGGAAGCCCGGGGGCGGTCCGCATCCTCCGGAAAACACTCGAGGAGCACACTCCCGTCACGGGGTTCGACGTCGAGCTCCGGAAAGCCGGCAGCGCGGGAGAAGCGCGCGGGAAGGGCGACGGCATCCTGCCGGTGATGCTGGGGGCTTCCCCCCTGACCGGCCCCGGGGGCGAACCGCAGGGGGCGGTCCTTTCCGTAAAATCGTCGGAGATCCTCTCCCTGGTCGGCCGGAACGAGCAGGCGGCGGTCAGCGCCGAGGGGATGCAGATGCTGGCGTACGGAATCGCGCACGAGATCAAGAATCCCCTGGGCGGGATCCTCGGGGCGGCGCAGTGGATCCTTCGGGACGAGGGACCGGAAGAGGAGCGCCGCGAGGGGGTCCGCCTGATCCTCCGGGAAGCGCGCCGGATCAACGGGCTCGTGGAGAAGATGCTGGAGATGGGGAAATCGCCCCCTCCGCCGCGCCCGTTCGATCTCGCCCCCCTGCTGCGGGAGGCGCAGCAGCTCCTCCTGTCGGAAGCGCGCGCGCACGGGAAGGAGATCCTCATCGAACTGCGCCTCGACCCGAGCCTCCCTCCGGTGTCCGGCCATCCCGACACGGTGTACCGGGCGCTGCTCAACATCCTCAAGAACGCCGTAGAGGCGATCGAGGGGTCCGGGACGGTGCGCGTGGAGGCCCGGATGAACGTGAACTACCGGTTCGCCGTCGGGCGCGGCCGGAAACGCTCCTTCCTCGAGGTGGAGGTCACCGACAGCGGCGCGGGGATGACCGAGGAAGAGCTCCACAAGGCCCTGCTCCCCTTCTATACCACGAAGCCCAACGGCACCGGGCTGGGGCTGGCGATGGCGCGGCAGACCGTGACGCGGTACGGGGGAAAGCTGGAAATTAAGTCGACCCGGGGCGCGGGAACCACGGTTAAAATATCCCTTCCGGTCGACCCGGGAAGGAAAACCGCACGGTGAAAAGAGTCCTGATCGCCGACGACGACGAAAGCATCCGCTGGGTCCTCAAGAAGACCGTCACCGGGATGGGGTTCGCCGCGGATCTGGCCGAGGACGGCGAAAAGGCGCTCGCCCTTCTGGGAAAGAACAGCTACTCCGCCGCCTTCGTGGACATCCGGATGCCCGGCGTGGAGGGGATCGAGGTCCTGGAGCGCGTCCAGGCGCGGAAATCCCCGACCCGCTTCTTCATCATGACCGCGGTCCACCGGCCCGACGCGGCGGCCCGGTCGACGCGCGCCGGCGCGGCCGAGTTCATCACGAAACCGTTCGAGCTGTCCCGCATCGAGGAACTGCTTCGGGACCTGGCACGGGAGGCTTCGTCCAGGGAGCGGCCGTACCGGCCGGAGGAGCGGCCGGAAGATCTGGCGGCCGACCGGATCGTGGGGAAGAGCCGGCCCATCCTCGAGGTGTTCCAGAGCATCGGGAAGATCGCCGACTCGACCGCCACGATCCTGCTCCTCGGGGAGCGCGGCGTCGGCAAGGAGCTGGTCGCACGCTGCATCCACGACCTGGGAGGCCACAAGGGGCTCTTCGTGGCCGTGAACACGACGGCGATCCCGCGCGACCTCCAGGAGGCCGAGCTGTTCGGGCATGAACGGGGGGCCTTCACGGGGGCGGAACACCCGCGCGACGGGAGGCTCGCCGCAGCCCAGGACGGAACCCTGTTCCTCGACGAAATCGGGGACACCCCCCTGGACCTGCAGGCGAAGCTCCTCCGGGTGCTGCAGGAGCGGGAGTACACCCCCCTCGGGTCGAACCGGTCGCGCAGGTTCCTCGGAAGGATCATCGCCGCCACGAACCGGGACCTTCGAAAGCTGGTGGCCGACGGGAAGTTCCGTGTGGACCTCTTCGACCGCCTCAACGTGTTCCCGCTGCGTGTTCCCTCCCTGTCCGAGCGGAAGGAGGACATCCCTCTGCTGGCGGACTACTTCCTGCAAAAGTACTGCGCCGTGCTGTCCCGCCCGCCCCGCTCCTTCTCGAAGGAGTCCCTCGAGGCGCTCTCGACGCATCCGTGGAAGGGGAACGTCCGGGAGCTGGAGAATTTCGTGCAGCGCCTCGCGGTCCTCTCCGCCGGGAAGCTCCTGCGGCGCGACGAGGTGATGCGCGAACTCGCCAAGGCGGACGGCGTCCCGGATCCGTCGTCCGCCCCGATGGAACAGCTGGTCGAAGACCGGATCCGGGAGTTCGTGGCGCGGCTGGGGCCGACCATCGATTCGGAAAAAGGGCTCCACGAACTCTTTCTCCGGCAGATCGAACGCCCGCTCCTGAAGGTCGTCCTCGAGGCCACGTCGGGGAACCAGCTCCGGGCGGCGCGGATCCTCGGTATCAACCGGAACACGCTGCGAAAGAAGATCTCGGGGCTGTCCCTGAAGTCGAAGGCGCCGGGGAAGAAAGGCGGATAACCATGGGAATCCGGACCGAGATACCGGTGATCCTCTCCTTCGGCGGGCTCGACCCGACCGGGGGGGCGGGAATTTTGATGGATGCACGGGCCGCGTGCGCCGCGGGAGCGCACTCCTGCGCGGTGGCCTCCTGCCTCACGGTGCAGACCACGAAGACCTTTTCCCGGTTCGCCGCCATCCCGCGGAACGTCCTCGAGGAATCGCTCGAAAACGCCGGGAAGTCGTTCCGGATCGGCGCCGTGAAAGTCGGCATGGTCGGAACGCGCGCGGCGGCGGAAGCGATCCTTTCCTTCGCGGGAGCCCGCAAGGGGCTCCCCCTGGTCGTCGATCCCGTGCTGCGCTCCTCCTCGGGCGCCCTGCTGCTCGCAAAGGCGGCGTTGCCGGCGTACCGGCTCCTGCTCCGCCGGGCCACGGTGCTCACCCCGAACCTCCCGGAGGCGGAAAAGCTCCTGGACCGGAAGATCGCCTCCTTCCCCGATGCCGTGGAGGCCGCGAGGGAACTGTCCGGACTCACCGGCGCCGCCGTCGTCCTCAAGGGCGGTCACTTCCCATGGAAGGGCCGTCGGGGGGTGGATATCGTCCTGTCGGAGGGGGATGTGACGCTGCTCCCGCCCGCGGGCGCCCATCGGTGGGATCCGCACGGCACCGGGTGCGCCCTCGCCTCCGCGATGGCGGCGCGGATGGCCGCGGGTGACGCCGTCGTGCCCGCCGCCGCCGCCGCGAAATCGGTCCTTGAAAAACTGGTCGCGGGCTGCTTCCCTTCCGCGGAAGGCCGCCCGACCCTGTTCCCATGAAGGAAAACGGCCCCAGGGTGGCGCTGGCCCTGGGGGACGGCACCGCCAAGGGGTTTGCCCACGTGGGAGTCCTCAAGGTGTTCGAGGCGAACCGCGTGCCGGTCCACATGGTCGTGGGGACCAGCGTGGGGAGCCTCGTGGGGTGCATGTTCGCCTACGGGCATACCGCCTTCGCGATCCACGGGATGGCGATGAACCTCGAGCGGTCGGATGTGGCGGATTTCACCGTGCCGGACAACGGGTTCATCAAGGGGGAGAAACTGGAGGCGTACGTGAACCGGACGGTCCGGAACACCCCGATCGAGGAGTTCCGGATCCCCTTCTTCGCGGTGGCCACCGACCTCCGCACGGGAAAGGAGACGGTCTTCGGGGAGGGGGATGCGGGGACGGCGGTGCGGGCGAGCTGCTCGGTGCCGGGAATCTTCCAGCCCGTGAGGATCGGGGAGCGCACCTACGTCGACGGGGGCCTGGTGTCACCCGTCGCGGTGGACGCGGCCCGCCGCAGGGGCGCGGACGTCGTGATCGCCGTGGACATCTCGGGAGAGGTGTCGGGCACGGTTCCCGGGGGCACGCTGGACACCCTCTTCCAGGCCATCAACATCATGTACGCGAAAATCGCGGCCGACCAGCTCTCGCGGGCGGATGTCGTGATCCGTCCCGGGGTCGGGCACATATCGCCCGGCGATTTCACGAAACGGCACGAGGCGATCCTCGAGGGGGAAAAGGCGGCCCTGGCGGCCCTTCCGGAAATCAAGGCGTTGTTGGGGGAACTCGGCGTGTAAAAAGACCGTTTCAGGCGAGGGGGTCATTGCGGCGCCCCCTAATCGAAGTCCTGTGCCTTGTCCTCGAAGCGGGTGAACTGAGAGAGAAACACGAGCTGGATGTCTTTCATGGGGCCGCTTCGATTCTTTCCGACGATGATTTCGGCGACGTTTTTCTCCTCCTGCGGCGTCTTCTCCCTGCTGTACATCTCCTCCCGGTAGACGAACAGGATCAGGTCCGAGTCCTGCTCGATGGCTCCTGATTCACGAAGATCCGCCATCTGCGGCCGCTTGTCGCTGCGGCTCTCCACTCCCCGGCTCAGCTGGGAGATCGCGATCACCGGGATGTCCAGCTCCTTGGCCAGCGCCTTCATGGACCGGGAGATCTCCGAGACCTCCTGGACCCGGTTATCGGGGTTGGAGCGCGCGCCCCCCCCCCGCATCAGCTGCAGATAATCGATGATGATCAGCCCGACGTTCTTGTCCTTCTTGAGCCGCCGCGCCCTCGCCCGCAGGTCCAGGGCGGAGAGCATCCCGGAGTCGTCCGTGTAGATGGGCGCGTCGGAAAGCCTCGCCACCGACGCCACGAGCCGGTTCATCTCCTCCTGCCCGATCTGGCCGGTCCGCAGCCTCTGGAAGTTGACCCGCGCCTCGGAGCAGATCATGCGCATCGCAAGCTCCTGGCGGCTCATCTCGAGCGAGAAGATGGCGACCGGAACCTTGTGGCGCGTGGCGGCGTTCACCGCGATATTGAGGCATAACGAGGTCTTCCCCATCGCGGGGCGCGCCGCGACGACGATCATGTTGGACTTCTGGAAGCCCGCCGTGACCTCGTCGAGGTCACGGAACCCCGACGGGATGCCGGTGATGCGTTTCTTCTGTTCGTACGCCTTTTCGATGTCCTTCAGGGCCAGCCGCGCCATCTCGTTCATCGAGAAGTATTTCGGCTTGATCTCCTCGCCCGAGATGGCGAAGATCCGCTCCTCCATCTGGTCGAGGAACACCCGGAGGTCGCCCACGCCCTGGAACGCGGAGGTGGAGATTTCCTGCGCCGCGGCGATGGACTTCCGGAGGATCGACTTCTCCTTGACGATGAGGGCGTAGTCGGCGGCGTTCGCGGAGATGGGGACGGAGGAAACGATCTCGGCCAGGTAGGCCAGCCCCCCGATCTGCTGTTCCGCCCCCTTGTCCCGGATGACCGAGGTCAAGGTCAGCTGGTCGATCGGGCGGCCCCCTTCGTACAGGCCTAGCATGGCCCCGTACAGCGTCCTGTGGGCGCCCTGGTAGAAGTCCTCCGGACGCAGGATCTCCACGACATCGCCCATAAGCTCGTTGTTGAGGAGCACGGAGGCCAGGACGGCCTGCTCGGCGTGCAGGTTGTGCGGCGGAACCCGGAGGGAGGCGTCGTATCCGCCTGGCGGCGCGTTGCGCGTTCCGTCCATCGACGCCCCCCGTCCCGGCTGCTGTCGCATTTGACGGTAAGACCTAGCTTTCCGCCACCACGCTCACGGAGATCTCGGAGACCACCTCGGCCGCCACCCGGACCTTCACCCGGTAGTCGCCCACCTGCTTGATCGGCTCGGCGAGCTGGATCGACTTGCGGTCCACGTCGACCCCTTCCTTTCCGAGCGCCTCCGCGATGTCCCGCGACGTGACGGCTCCGAACAGCTTCCCCTCCTCGCCGGCCTTCGCCGCGATGACGAGGGACTTGGAGGAGAGCAGCGAGGCCACCTCATCGGCGGCCTTCCGGGTCTTCTTCGCGCGGGTCTCGATCACCCGCCGGTTGTGGTCCAGCTCCTTGATGTTCCGGACGTTGGCCAGCGCCGCCAGGTTCCGGGGGATCAGGTAGTTCCTGCCGTAACCGTCCGCGACCTTGACGATCTCCCCGGCCTTCCCGAGTTTCTCGATGTCTTCGCGCAGAATGACTTTCATCGGCGCACCCCCTACCGGACCTGCGTGGCGGTGAACGGAATCAGCGCCACGACGCGCGCCTTCTTGATCTCCGTCGTCAGCTTCCGCTGGTGCTTGGCGCAGTTGCCCGTGATGCGCCGGGGGACGATCTTCCCGCGCTCGGAAACGAACTGCTTGATCATGTAGGCGTTCTTGTAGTCGATCTGAAGTTCCTTCTCCGCGCAGAAGCGGCAGAATTTCTTCCGGACGTACCGTCTTTTCCCGCCGGGGCCGCGATCATCACGGCCGCCGGCCGGGCGGGGCTTGTACGGGGTGCTCATCGGTTCCTTCCTCCTTATTCCAATCGGTTGTCGTCAGAACGGAATGTCGTCATCTTGGGCCTCCGGCGGGGAGGCCGTGGAACCCGCCCCTTCGGATGCCTGCCCGCGCGGCGAACCCAGGAACTGCACGTTGTCCGCCACGACCTCGATCTTGCTCCGCTTCACGCCGTCGGCCTCCCAGCTGCGCTGCCGCAGGCGCCCCTCCACGAGAACGGGCCGTCCCTTGGAAAGGTACTCGGCGCAGTTCTCGCCCGTTTTCCCGAACACCGAAACATCGAAGAAGGAGACCTCTTCCTTGACCTCGTTGTTCGACTTGTACCGGCGATTCACCGCAATGCTGAAGCTGGTCACGGCCATCCCCGAAGGGAGAAAGCGCGTCTCGGGATCCCTCGTCAGGTTTCCCGCCAGGATCACGCGGTTGAAAGCGACCATATCCGGATTCCTCCCTTAGAAGGAGATCTCACTTCCCCGCGGGTGCCGGGGGCGTCTCGGGCGGCGTTTCGGACGCGGGCGCCTCGGGCGGCGCCGGGGCCTCCCCCTCGGGGGCGGCGGCCGGAGGCTTGACGGGTTTCAGTTCGGCGGTGTGGACGGTGGTCAGGTGGCGGAGAATCCCGTCGAAGATCTTGATGTTGCGCTCGACTTCCTCCACCACGCCACGGGTGCCGGTGTACAGGAGGAAGGTGTAGACGGCGTTGCTCCTCTTCCGGATCGGGTAGGCCAGCTTGCGGTTCCCCCAGTCGTCCGTCTTCAGG
>JACZKY010020051.1_pt1 | contig 17908 bp, 14 predicted proteins | sample 8237611 | NCBI WGS metagenome assembly JACZKY01 (sample SAMN16148055, study PRJNA663545) | marine sediment metagenome | biome: sediments and biomass from bioreactor inoculated with such sediments; feature: coastal sediments; material: methane- and iron-fed bioreactor; isolation source: Bothnian...
GCTACATAAGTTTAATTAGCTTCGGATGACGGGAATCCACATTACAATAGATATTTTGATCGCCGCTCGTCCCGGAGACGGAGTCTACGGAATTTCAAGGGAATAACATAACTAGCTTCAAGTGGCTGACTGAATTAATCATTGTCTGACAGCGTGCACCTTCATCATCAAAAATATCCATTACCCTAAGGAGATTGGTTCCTGCCTCAAATATTCAGTGGTCTTAATTTTTCTTTTTATATCATCAATCACCAGATCAACCTGTGTTTCATTCAGATCAAGAGCATCAGCTATTTCTAATGAAGGAAAACCTTTCTCCCAGCCAAACCAGATTCTGTCCAGAATATCGAAAGGCATTCTGAAGAAAAATTCTTCCTGGGTCTGCTCTGCAGAATATGTATCTGTGGTCGGAGTTCTTTTCTGAATTTCTTCCGGGATTTTCAGATACTTAGCTAACTGATATACCTGGGACTTAAAAAGATGTGCGATGGGTTTAATATCAGCTGCGCCGTCACCATGCTTGACGAAAAATCCCTGTTCGTGTTCATTTTTATTACCTGTTCCAATCACACAATAGTTTTTAAGTTCAGCATAGTAGTATAGCATACTCATCCTGCATCTCTGCTTAAAGTTAGATGCTGCCACAATCTGAAGATATTCCTCGAGGGGCAGTCTCTGTGTTTTCACTTCACCATCCGGAGAAATGATTGTTAACTGAAAAAAGTTTAATAGCCCTTTCTTATCGTCATCTTTAGGTATAGAAATTTTCATCTTATAGGAATTATCATATTCAGGGAAGACATTTTTTACAGCTTCATCTCTTCTTTTATAACATCCAAATCCATCCAGAGCACCACTAATTTCCTCAACGAAATATTGCACGCCAAATTTTTCAGCAAGTAATTTTGCAAGAGTAAGACTATCAGGACTCGAATCTTTTTCCGGAAGCATCAAAGCAAAGACCCGCTCAGCTCCGAAAGCTTTAACGCACAGACTTAAAACCACCGATGAATCTATTCCGCCGCTGACTCCTATCACAGCACCCTTTTTGCGCATCCTGAAAGCTACTTCTTCTTTAAGTGTTTTTATTATTCTCTCTGCCTCAAAAGCAGGGTCAATTTTTATAATATCTTTAGTAAATTTCATAATGCATGTTCCAATTGTTAAAAAACTTTTTCACTAATTATAGTACGAATTTGCCAATCTCAGTTTCTCATATCAAATATAATATCAAACGTTTTCATAGCTGAATAATCAGGGCTGAATTCTTTGATAAATTTATCATAAATAATCTGAGTGGAAAGAATACCTATCAAAGCCATATTATCTATTTCACTTGCTTTTTCAAATTTGTTAAGCTTATTTATTAATAAATCGACTTTCCCGTGATCAAACAAGCCCGATTCCTTAAAAGATTCACGGCTTAGATATTTTTCTGTTAATTCTTTATTAACCAGGATACCCTGTTTAATTGGGGCTCTGTACGGATGCTTTTCTCTTTTTAAAATTTTCTGCGGCAATAAATCACAAAATACTTTCTTAAGTAGAAATTTTTCACTCAGCCCGTTTATTTTAAGTTCGGGATCAACATTACACATTAACTCAATAATCCTGTAATCAAGAAAAGGCATTCTCATCTCGACTGAATTAGCCATAGCAGCCCTGTCTCCCTGCGACGAGAGCAAATAATTACTTAGAAAGATTGTAGTTTCAAGATATTGTGCTTTTGACAGATAATTCCAGCTATCAAAATCAGGAGGAAGATCAGATAGTAATTCATCCATTCCACTGTAGGACTTTAAATTCTCTTTAGTCTCAGAAGAAAAAAAAGTTTTAATCTTTGACGTATTATTCCATCTTATGATATGTGAGAAAAATGGATTGCCGGGATCATCAATACCAAATTTGAAGAACTCCATAATTGAATCATTGAGCCGGCTATCTTTAAAAATATATGGGTAGAGTTTAGCCAAAAGCAACGGTCTTACTTTTGAATCAGGGTATTTTGACCAGAAGTTTCTGATTTTTGTTTCTTTATAAATATTATAACCACCAAAAGTTTCATCCGCGCCCTCACCGGTGAGAACAACTTTGTAACCACTTTCATGCACTAGTTGTGATAAAAGGTATAATGGGATAGGGGCTGTTCTTAATAATGGTTTTTCAGTAAACCATAGCATTGATTCAAGGTGTTCCGATATATCAGAATTATTAATTAACAACTCTGAATGATCGACACCCAGGTAGTTGACCATCTCCTGCTGAAAATCACCCTCATCAAAATCCTGCTCTTCAAAGCGGATACCGAAAGACTTAAGCTTGTTATTAAAATTTCTTTTTACTATCGAAGTAATTCCCGAAGAATCAAGCCCGCCACTAAGATAACTTCCGACCGGCACATCAGCACGAAGTCTTATTTTAACTGCATCATATATAAGTTCCTTAATATCATCAATGAGTTTTTCCCGATGATGAATAATTTTTTCTGAAGAGAATGGCAATGTCCAGAATTTATTTACTTCGATTCTACCATCTTTAGCAAGCAAATAATTTCCGGGCGGCAGCTCAGATAATCCATCGAAGATAGAGCTGCCTTTTAAAGTGGTCCAGAACGTAAATACCTGGTCAAGAGCAGCAAAATTTATTTTACGCGGGAAACCAGGATAAGCCAGTATCGCCTTTGCCTCAGATGAAAAAATCAGTTGATTATCATACACAGAAAAAAATAATGGTCTGATTCCAACCCGATCCCGCGCAATAAATAAATTATTTTTCTTATTATCCCATATAGCAAAAGCAAACTGACCATTTAATTTTTGTAAGCAATTAATACCGTGTTCTTCATAGAGATGGATGATTACTTCAGTATCTGAATGAGTATAAAAAGTGTGACCTTTTTGAATCAAATAATCCCTGAGCTCGGGATAATTAAAAATCTCCCCGTTAAATATTATCCAGAGGGATTTATCCTCGTTATGAATAGGTTGAATACCTCCGCTGAGATCAATTATACTCAGACGCGACTGTGCGAGTGCAATTTTGTTATCTATATAGAGACCCGATTCATCCGGTCCGCGATGCCGCTGAAGATGCACCATTTTTCCGAGGAACGAAATATCCTGAGGTCCCCGTCCGGTTAAACTAAGAATACCGGCTATACCGCACATAGATAACTAATTAGAATGTGAGTTTAGTTTGAGCTTAAGGTAAGTAACGATATTACTCAGGCTGGAAAAGTTATTGACAATCATTTCATCGTCATTTACTTTCACGGGTAAGCTTGATTCAATAAAGCCGACCAGTTCAATGATCCCGGTTGAATCAATAATACCGGCACTAAAAAAATCAGTATCATCCTTTAACTTTCTTGCATCACCAAAAAGAAAGTTTTCAACAATAAAATTTTTCACTAATTCTTTGTGATCGTTCATAGGGAGTTATTATTATTAAGACTTGAAAATATTTTTTTGCAATCGATGGATGAATATATCCAAAATTATGCCTGACAACATTAACAATTTTTGACCAAATAATAGTTGTTAAATTTAAAGTAAATTATCAAAAAGTTTATTAATGCTACAAATGATAAAAATATCTCAAATGAATACATAAGAAATTTTCACAAATTTTTATGTTTTAAGGGATAGAAAATTCTATAATGGACAGTATTTTCCAAAATAAATTTAGAATGAAGTAAAAAGACGGATAATTATCTATTTTCATAGAACTTCATTTTGGTGGAATTCAATCCATCTGTAAAATAAGCTAATAAGGTAATGGATATTTATTGATTTTTGTTACTAAGGTTTCTCATACAATATTAGAAAAGTTTGAAGAAGTTTAACGTAAAAACCTTATTATCCTGAAACCTTAGTGACATTAACCATCCCGGAAATTGTTAACCTTATTACCTTATCTTTTGGGATAAAAATTATTTTGGACAGATTTGATAATGGAGTATTTAACAGTCACAAATGAAAAGTTAAAAAAGGACGGCAACAAGCCGTCCTCTAGGTTATTATGACGAGTAAAAAGTGGAGGAATAACGAAAAAGATTTCCGTTATTATCTGAGGTTATCAGAGAGAAAAGTGCTTTTGACTGCTGATACCTCCCTACTTTTTCTGCCTGATTGCCTGAAAGCTGCATATCGAAAAGCATAGGATCATCCAGCGAAAGTATCTGCTCTTCAGATTGCAGAGTGAATAAATGGAATGCGGGATAATTTACATCCAGCGGATTGGCGAGCAGAATTATTGAGATCAGCCGGATTCTGGTTTCCAGGCCGGTGTCAATTCCTGATGAACTGCCAAGCGGCGCAATGTCTGCTCTGACTGAACTATCAGAGATTGAATGTGAATTCAACCTGACACCAAATCCATTTTCATCCGGGGTTATCATCGGATTAGATGATATTCCATCAGGATTCATGAACGGATAATTAGCCTGTAAGATAAAATTAAACAAGCGGTTCTCCTCAGGATATTCCCGCTTCCAGAAGGTTTGTAAATCCGGAGTACCATATACAGATTTTGCAAGTTTAGCTGAAAGACCAAATCTTGTTATTCTATCTTTGAACTCCTGGGTTTCCGGGACTTTATAATTAGCCGGTCTTTGGGCGATGTAGTTTTTATCCCCTATTTGTCTGAATACTGCATCACCGAACCTGCCGGAGAGGTTACCGAAATATTTCTTTTTTAATTGGGCCATTTTATTTCTTTCAAAAATTGTTATTAAAATTTATTTTAGTTTAAGATTTATTTGTTGCCTGATGTTTTAAGCTGTAAGCGTTAAAAGACAGACATACCAATTTTTTAAGGGTTATTAATTGGAGGTGATCGTCGAGGATTTACTATTTTGTTGAAGCCCATTAACATTAACATAATATTTTTACTAAAGGGCCGGTATTGCTTTAGCGACTTTTCAGTTACTTTAAATCGAATCTGCAGTGACTTTAATACTGCCTCGCTGATAACAAGCTTAATCCGCAGAGTTAAAATTCTATTTATTTGTTCACTAATGCTGTACATATTCAATTCTTTTATAATTAAATACTTCTAACCTCATAGACTTTGACAAAAAAATATTTTACGAATCTGCGTCAAAATGGACTAAGAAGAGAGTATTATTAAATAGTAAGCCGTAATAGTGAGATCTTATTGAAAATTAGCAATGAAGAAGAAAAAGAACGAAAAATAAAAGCATTCCAGAATGCTTTTTCAGATCCAGCCAAACCTTATGAAGAATGGCTGGAACATGCGGACAAATTAATCAAGATTAAACTAAACGGAAGGGCTTCGCAGCCTTATAAAGCTGGAGATATTGTGAATGAAATAATTGAAAAAGTAATAGATGATGTAAGAGCCTGGGATATGGAACGTGTGCCCGATATTAATAAATTTATGTATATGCAGATCAGAGGAGTTGTTGATAATAAATACCATAAAGAGAGAAGAATAATTTCGGGAGAAAATTTTAATCCGGAAGACGGAAGTTTCTCTGATATCCATGAGTTAGAAATAAAGCTTGATTTAAGTGAAATTTATAAGCCACAGGATATCCTTGAAGCATTTACCCTTTGTTACAATAAAATAGAAAAAGACACAGAAATGGGCATTGTTTTCTTAGCCTGGAAAGACGGTAAAGAAAGCAAAGAAATAGCGGAGGAATTCGGCTTAACCGTTAAAGAAGTCGAAGCTATAAAACAAAAAATCAGAAGAAGACTCAAAAAGCTTAATTTGAGTCTCCATTAATCATTCAGGAGAATAAATGGATAAAAAATCACTCGAGGTAATGCTGAGGCTTTACCTTGATCCTGATTTTAAAGATGGGGAGATAACAAAAGAGTATTTAAATAAATCAGGGATTGATGCAGAAGCATTCAAACAAAAAATGCTGATGATACTTAATAAAAAACTCGCTGAACTGGCATACGAAAAAGGCGAAAAATTGCGGGACGATTACATTAAAGCATTACAAAATGAAAGTAAAGGAACATTTCTATATGAAGATAATCTGCAATATGCATTCAGAAAGCTGGAGAAGCTTGATAAGGAAGATATCTCCGATATTGAAAAGGATAAAATAAAAATGGAGATTTTGAAAAGGCTTAGTAAAAAAAATCAGAATAACTCAAACCAATCATAAAAGACTTCAGAGTGATAGAAATAAAAAGTCCAACTGCAAGGGCAAAAGCCAGACTCCTGTTAAACAAATATTTTATTGAGGGACCCGGTGAACTAAATCTTGAACGGCTGGCAAATGCAGAGTGCCTGATGATTGAAGAAGCCGATCTGAATAATTACCTTGGTATGATAAACTTTGGAGACGACTATGGAATAATCAAGATAAGCAGGAACATAAAGGAATATGGACAGAAGCGGTTTGTAATTGCACACGAGATGGGACATTTTTACACACAAAAGTGCAACCACAAGCACTGCAATTCAAACGATCTGCTGTCATATAAACCAGACAACGGGCATGAAGACGATGCTAATGAATTTGCAGCAGAATTATTGATGAGAGAGGAGTGGTTTACTGAATTCACAAAAAGAAGTAAAATTGATATGGAACTACTGAAATATACCGGAGAGTATTTTAAAGTTTCACTTACAGCGGCTGCCATCCGGTATGCTGAAATTGGAAGCACACCAATCGCAGTTATTCTTAGTAAGAATGGCTATGTATATGGCAGCAGAATAAATCCAGGCTTCCTCTTTCAATTTGTACCCAAAGGATTCAAGGTCAATTTTCATTCAAATGCGTATGATTTTTATCAAGGCAGAGGGCTTAACACTGAGCCGGATGAAATATTAGCTGACGCCTGGTTCACGGAAGATTTTAATTATGAAACGGGAAGACTCTTAAAAGAGCAAAACATAGCAATGCCGAATTATAATTCAGTCTTGACTATAATTTCTGAAAAATGACTTTCTTTTCAGAGACTGAGGGCTCCGGCCAAAAACAACCGAAATCATAGTAGTATTTGATGGTACAGATATTGGCATTTCAATATTTAATAAGACAAAGAATTTGAATAAATAATTATATTTAATGCCATTTATGAGGTAATTAGGCAATATTATTGTTTGAAGTCCTTATCGAGTTAAAAATTGCTGTGTCTTAATATAAGATTAGAGTCTCAAGATTATGTTGGAATCTATTTAATGCTCAAGTAGACCGCCTGGAGTTGTTAATAGTTGTACATAGGACTCACTCGGAGAAACGGTTGTTGTTTTTTACCTTTTCTTATTAAACCACGGATTAATCCGTGGGCTAATAAAACCGAAAACAAATTTTTGTGACCGTTTCTCAATAGTTCCAAAGGAATCCCTTTGGGAGAGTCCTTTCGGACAGCGGTTTATTATATTACTTACCAATTTTGGCGGTCAAGTAGAGCAATGGTATGACGGTAACAAGATTGGTATTTGTAATATTGATATTTTATGAGATTATTTAACAATAGAATAAATCTTCATATTTTACGATTGAATTATTTTCAGAGAAATGGTATTTAATTTTTTCATTTATTAGCAGATAACTTATTATGAAAGGCATATTTTTAATTTCACTATTAACATTAATATTTTTTGATTTCGTTTATGCACAGGATGACATTCAAATCGGCAGCCCGAATGAAACGAGACCAGCTGCCTCGGGTGCACTATATGACTATTCAGCGCCAAATATTGTAAACATAAAAGTGCAGTTATGGGGCTATGTCAGATACCCGGGTTATTATATCATACCGGCAGGAACAAGTCTTAATGAATTAATATCAGTTGCGGGCGGACCAACAGAGGATGCATTGCTTGATGATATAAGAGTAGTTAAGATGCGGGAAGGCGCTCAAACTACAATGATTAAGTATAATTATAATGACCTGTTGTGGGAAAAAGAAATAGAGACTCAAATAAAATATGTTAAACTGGATGCGGGTGATGTTATTGTTGTGCCGGGTGAGCCGAGATATTTTGTCCGGGAAGATATCGCATTTTATCTGGGTATAGTATCCACACTCGCATCGCTTACAGCTTTAATTATCAGCATAATTATTTTAACTGATCAGTAAATTAAAAAATTTATTATCAAATATTTAGAAATATGGAAAACTTTAACTTAGAAAAATATTTACACGGAGATACAAAATCAGCAAAAGACTATATTCTTTTAATCAGAAACAATCTTAAACTGATTATCGGAATTTCTGTACTTATCCTAACACTAGTTATAATTTATGCATACCGTCAGGAGGATATATATGTTTCAAGCGTTACACTCAAAATAACAGAGCCAAATATAAGTGTATTGGAACCAACCTCCGCTATGTCCATGTCTGATCGAATGGATAGATTCATCTCAAATGAAATTAAGGTTATACAAAACTTTAACACAAGGAAAAATATAGCCCTCGCGCTAATAGATAGTTTTAATAATTCTTCAAATAGGAATTTATTCAGTATTGTAAAAAACGAAAGTGGTCAAGGTCATAAAACATCAGAATATATAGCCGGAATACTCGACGGTGCTATGTGGGCAGAGCAAGTTCCCGGAGTTGATGTTATTATGATCTCTTCGCAATCTACTTCAGCATTTGAAGCGGCATTAATTGCAAATACAAGCGCAGTGGAATATCAGAGAGTAAACCTAGCGATAAGCAGAGCCAAGCTGACGAAAATCAGAGAATTCTTAGAAGAACAGAGCAAAGAAAAATTGGCGGATTTAAAAATTGCTGAAGACTCCCTAATGAAATTCCAGGAGAAAGGCGGCATTGTTTCAATGGAGATCCAGTCAACAGGATTAATCAGTCAGTTATCCGATCTGGATGCTCAAAAACAAGCTACAAAAATCGAATTAACGACTTCTAATGAAGTGCTGAAACAGTATAAATTTTTCCTGCGAAAGCAGGATCCCCAGCTTGCTGAGTACCTCGAAAATCAAACCTCGCAGGCTTATATAACCGCTTTACAGGAGCAGCTTGCTGAGCTGCAGGTAAACAGGGACCTTGCATTGTCCATTAAAAGCTCTAACATAGATGTTTCTGCAAAGGTAAAAGAGTTTGATGAAAGAATAGTAGAATTACAGCAAAAACTGAACACTGTTATTAGCAGCATTAAAGCTGAAGGATTTTCAGGCAATCCTGAGCAGGTAAGGGAACTTGCTCAGAAAACCATCGAAGAAGAAATAAGAAACAGTACTCTCTCTGTTAGATTAGAACAGCTTGAAGCGGCCAGCAGAAAATATGAAACTGAGTTAAGAAGATTACCCAAAACATCCACAGCCTTGTCCCGATATCAAAGAGAAAGAGAATCAGTCCAGCAGCTCTTTTTATTAATAAATGACAAGTACCAGGAAGCTGTAATTAATGAACTTTCACAATCGGGTAATGTTTATGTTCTCGATCCTGCAGGTGTTCCGGGTAGACCAGCTAAACCAAACAGACAACTTATTATACTTTTTGGATTAGTGTTAGGAATCGCCGCCAGCGTTGGTTTTATAATTATTAAAGATTTTTTAGATGATACCATTAAAACTCCCGAAGATATTGAGAAGAAAGAAATCAGCTTTTTATCCTGGGTACCTCACTATAGAAGCAATGGTAAAAGACCAGAATATAATGAATATTTATTAACAGCATTTGAAAGTGATTCACCAATTAGTGAGTCATTCCGAGCTGTCAGAGCTCGCATTCAACATTCGAGGATCGAATCTGAATTTCCGAAAGTAATACTTGTAACATCACCGGCAAAGCATGAAGGCAAAACTTTTGTTTCAGTTAATCTTGCGGCAAGTTTTGCTGAATCAGGTAAGAAAACGTTATTAATTGACTGCGACCTGCGTATACCAAGAATTCACAGCGTTATGAACGTTAATAAGAAGCCCGGACTCTCAGATTACCTTGAGGGAAAAGCAAAATTAGATGAGATTATCCGCGCAGTAAAAATAAAAAGCTTAAACTACATTACCGCTGGGACAAGCCAGTCAAATCCTGCAGAAGTTCTGGAATCATCAGCAATGAAAGATTTTCTTATTGAAATAAGAGATTTTTTTGATCTTATAATCATTGACTCTCCTCCAATAGTTGCCGTAATTGATGCTGAGATACTTGCAAAACGAGTCGATGGGACAATATTAGTTATTTCGGCGGATAAAACTGAAAAAAGATTAATGACAGATGCAGTTGAATTATTAAAACAAAACAATGTTTCATTTCTTGGCACCGTGCTTAACAATTTCAAATACAAAAGCGGTTACGGCTACTATTACAAATATTATTATAATTATTCCAATTCAACTGATAAAAAAAGAAGGTTTGGAAGAAGTAAAATAAAATCCTGATCGCAATTTGTATTCTTCCTCTAAATGCACGGATAAATATAACATCCCTTTTCAAGGATATAATTAACATTATTTTTCTAAATTTAATATTCTTTAAGAATTAATTATTAGTCTTAATAATAGAGTAAAGAGATAAAATGAAAGCAGTAATATTGGCCGGTGGACTGGGAACTAGATTAAAACCATTTACAGAAGTAATCCCAAAACCATTACTTCCAATTGGAGAAAAAGCAGTTCTTGAAATACAGATCGAACATCTTAAGAAACATGGATTTAATGAGATTATTTTAGCAACAAACTATAAATCTGATTATATTGAAAATTTTTTTGGAGATGGTTCTCGATATGGTGTTAAACTTTCAGTTAGCCGTGAAGAAAAACCATTGGGTACGGTTGGACCATTGACTTTATTGAAATCTAAATTAATTGAACCTTTTATTGTGATGAATGGGGATGTCTTAAGCAACATTAACTTCACTGATTTTTATAATTTTGCCTTGCACAATGATACTCTACTGTCTATTTCCATAAAAAAAATAATTATGCCTTATCAGTTCGGCAATATTTTTTTTAAAGATCATTTTGTAACTGGAATTGAAGAAAAACCAGATATTATAACTTATGCACTTGCAGGTATCTATATCATGATGCCAGATATTTTTAGATTTATACCAGATAATGAATATTATGGAATGGATTCATTGATAAAAGCGATGTTATTGGAAAAAAAACCTATTTCAAAATATGAATTGAGCGAGTATTGGCTTGACATAGGAAGAATTGACGATTTTGAAGCCGCTCAAAAAGATTTTAATAACAACTTCTATAGCGTAAATAATTGAATTTTTTGATCGTAGGAATGGCTGGATTCATTGGATTGAACTTAGTTGAAAACCATTTTATAGTTCTTCGATAGCTATAATCAAATACCAAAATAGCTCCTTATTAATTATTTCAAAGCTACCATAGCATATTACAGTTTTGTACCAACAAAAATATTAAAAGAATTCTTAAAATATGTGCGGCATTTGCGGAATAATAAATTATGAAAAAATAGTCGATACTAATCAGCTTCTTTCAATGACAAGAGTTCTTCGTCACCGCGGACCGGATGATGAAGGTTTCTTTTTGTTGAATACAAATGAAAATGATGCCAGAGCTTTTCACCATGATGAAACTATTGATAGTATTAAAAGCAAAACTCCAAGACTAGAAAATAATTTTAACGCAGATCTTGGATTTGGATTCAGACGGTTGTCAATTCTTGATCTTTCTGAAAACGGGCACCAGCCAATGCAGTATGAGGATGCGGAGTTATGGATAGTATTTAACGGTGAAATATATAATTACCTAGAAATCCGCGAAGAGCTAAAAGCAAAGGGCTATAAGTTCAAATCTAATACAGATACTGAAGTAATTCTGAAATCTTATCACGAATGGGGCGAAGAATGTGTGCACAAATTTAATGGGATGTGGGCTTTTGCTATCTGGGATTCAAAAAACAAATCACTTTTCTGCTCAAGGGATCGCTTTGGTATAAAACCTTTTTATTATCATTTCAACCAACAAAAACAATTTCTATTTGCTTCAGAAATAAAAGCAATACTTCAAGTAATAAGCTCAGCTCCGGACAAACAAACTTTATTTGATTCTTTTGCCAGCGGTTACTCAGATCATAATGAAAGAACTTTCTTTGAGGACATTAAACAATTAAGAGGAGGGCATAACTTATTTCTTCGAAACGGCAACTTATCGATCTACCGTTATTATGAAATAGAAAATCAGCTATGCCAGGATTCATTTGAACAGGCCAAAGAGAAATTACGGGAATTACTATTTGCTGCGGTTAAAATAAGATTAAGAAGTGATGTGCCCTTAGGCTATGCATTAAGCGGAGGAATTGATTCCTCTTCTATTGTTGGAATTGCTTCGAAAATTAACTCGGGTTCCAATAATACATTTTCTATGATATATCCCGGGGACAATGTTGATGAGTCATTTTTCATAAAAAAAGTAATAGAAAAAACAGGCGTTAATCATCATTTTGTTTCACCTACCCCGGAAGATTTTTTAGAGGATTTAGATAATTTTATTTGGCACCAGGAGGAACCGTTCTTCGGCACTTCATATTTTGGAGAATTTAAGCTAAGAGAACTGATAAGAGCAAATAATGTTACTGTAAGTCTGGAAGGACAAGGAGCCGATGAAATAATAACCGGCTATACCGGATTACTGTACCCGTATTTTTTTGATCTTCTGTCAAAATTTAGATTGACAACTTTGCTCAGTGAGCATAAACATTTTAAGCAAAACATTGGGAATCTGAATCAATTAGTCAAAGCTTATCTTGTCAGAGGCAAAAAAACTTCTGCAGAGAATCTGTTTAAAAAATATCCATTTTTAGACCATTATTATTTCGAGGACAGAACGGAGAATTCAAATGGATTTGAGCAATTCAATTCAGGATCACATCTTAATGATACTCTCTATGAAATGCTTATTTATACATCCATACCTCAACAATTAGTAAGAGCGGATAAAAACTCAATGGCCTTCTCAGTTGAATGCCGTTTTCCATTTTTAGATTATCAACTGGTTGAATATGCAATTAATCTATCTTACGATTATAAAACCAGAAAAGGATTGACCAAATATATTCTTAGAGAAGCTTTGAAAGATTTACTGCCTGCAGAGGTTTATAACAGGAAAGATAAAATAGGTTTTGCAATCCCAAATGCCAGTTTTAATAACCAAAAAGTTAAAGAATATTTTTTTGAATTACTGACCGGTCTTCAAGACGAAAAAATTCAGTTTATCAATAGGCAAAAATTTATTGATGAATACTTCTCGAAGACTGTTGACGGCAAACTGGATTGGAAATTCTGGAAAGTTGTATCCGTGATTTTGTGGCATAATTTATTTATATATCATTAGAAAGACCCATGCTTTTTAATTCAATCGAATATACCATATTTCTGCCGATCGTTTTTATTTTATACTGGTTTGTATTCAAAAAAAATATTACACTCCAAAATATTTTCCTGATTATCGTTAGTTCTATTTTTTATGCCTGGTGGGACTGGCGATTTTTATTGCTTTTGTTTATTCTTATTATTGTCAGCTACTTTGTTGGATTAGCACTCAATCATCAGAATAGTTTAAATAAAAGAAGAACACTAATTTTATTTGGTATACTGGTGAACGTTGGCGTTTTAGGTTTCTTTAAATATTACAATTTTTTTGTTGATAGTTTTAACTCGGCGTTTACAATTTTCGGAACAAGTATCAATCTTACATCTCTGAATATAATACTTCCACTCGGAATCAGTTTTTACACTTTCAAAATCATTGGCTATACAATTGATGTATATAATAAAAAAATTGAAGCTGAAAAAGATTTTATTGCTTATGCAGCTTTTATCAGCTTCTTTCCTCAACTTCTTGCTGGCCCAATAGAAAGAGCTGAGAACCTTTTACCGCAATTTCATAAAAACAGAATTTTTGAATACGATAAAGCTAAAGATGGGTTACGACAAATTCTGTGGGGGCTTTTTAAAAAAATTGTTATTGCAGACAATGCAGCGGTTCAGGTTAACTTTATATTTAACAATTATGAGTCTCTTAATGGAAGCACACTATTACTTGGGGCTATATACTTTGCATTCCAGATATATGGCGATTTTTCCGGTTATTCCGATATAGCTATTGGCACAGGACGTTTGTTTGGATTTGATCAAATGAAAAACTTTGCGTTCCCTTATTTCGCAAAGAATATCAAAGAGTTTTGGCAAAAATGGCACATTTCGCTATCAAACTGGTTGAGGGATTATATATTTCTTCCCCTGTCTTATTCACTTTCAAGAAAGTTTACCAATAAGAAATATTTTGGTTTACGCTCTGATAAAATCGTTTACACATTTTCAATCACAGTAACTTTTTTAGTTTGCGGTTTATGGCATGGGGCGAATTGGACTTATATAATATGGGGATTATTATTTGCGGTATATCTTATTTTTTCGATATATACCAAAAATATCAGATCAAGAATCAAAAAGTTTTTGTTTGTTAATCGAATGCCCTTTATTTCAATATTTATAACATTCTGTTTTACTACGGTGGCCTGGATTTTTTTTAGAGCAGATAATCTTACTCAGGCATATAGTTATATCAACCATATGTTTTCTGTCTCATTATTTTCAAGTCCCGGAAGATCTCAAATGATCACCATGATACCTCTGATACTTATTTTGATTATAATTGAATGGATACAGAGAGAAAAACAGCATGGTCTTGAAATTGATAGTATCAAATTTACCTCACTTAGATGGGCAATATATTATATTATAATTCTTGCCATCCTCAACTTTGGAGCTTCTCAGCAACAATTCATCTATTTCCAATTTTAGTGAGTAATATATTGAAATGAAAACGTTCTTAACAAGAGTGATTTTATTCTTAATAACTTTTTCTGTTTTATTTATTGTTACGGGGTTTTTGTACATGAGAACCTATATAAAGGAAGTTAATTCAGGTGAAGCATTTAAGTTGCCGGATAGTATAAAAACAACATTTTTTGGTGATTCGCATGCACTAACATCTTTTAACCCGGAGATAATACCGTTGTCATTTAATGCTTCTAAAAATTCGGAATCGTATTTCCAAACTCATTATAAAATCGTTTCAATTCTCAATTCAAACCCTCAAATTAAGAATGTTGTATTGACTTATTCGTACCACAATATTGCAATTACTCAAAATGAAAATATCCTTTACGGAGATATTTACTATGTTCTTCTTGATAACGAAGGAAAGAATATAATCCGATCTGCGGGAAATGGTGAATTGCTTAAGTTCAAGTATGGTCAGAGTGAGAACTATTTTAAAAAAATTAAATGTAAACTTTCGCACTTTACTATTTCAACTTTACTTTGGTTTAAATATGATGTTGGACTTCCGCTAGATGCTTCTAAATATTTGGACTTTTTTATTACACAATTAGAGAATGATCCACAATTATGCTTACACCCATTATTTCAGGAAATTTATAAAAGCACAAGCAGTAATTTAGTATCGGATGTAATTAACAATTCAATAGCAAGACATTTTTATTACAGAAACACATTCAATGCTTCTGATATAATGATTAAGTCGTTATTCAAAATAGCTGAATTATGTCATAATAAGAAAGTGAATTTTATTCTAATAAATACTCCTTTACATTCCTTATATAAGACTATTATTCCTGAATACTATTTCCATTTACACGCCAACGTTTTACTTGATTTGAAAAATCAATTTGATAATGTTTATTATTATGATTTTACATCTGTAAATTATCCAGACTCACTATTCGGTGATGGTGACCATCTTAATGCCTTTGGTATGACAAGATTTTCAGAAAAGATAAAAGATTTATTTGATGAGCACTCAAACTAAGTATTTTCAAAAAGAATCAGCCACTTTGCGATCCCGTTTGACACTATCTTATTACTATTTTTTATTTTTAATCTCTTTAAAATATTATAAAAATGGAAAATTATTAGGACTCTTTTATTCAATTAAGAAGAGATGTCATTTCATTAAAAACCGTTATTAAAAATTGGAAATTTTATAGTTCATATACTCTCGATTGTAATACAAAAACGAAGTGATGCATTTTATCAACTTGGTGTTGTACTAAGAAATAATCTCGTTCACTCCTTTAAAATTAAAGCAATTATTATATATTGTTACTAATATTAAAGGCGAATAAAATCATATTTAAATAAATATCGTGTAAGTAAATAACAATTAAAACTTTGATAGTTTGTCATAATCAAATGAATGCCTAAAAAATTAAGTATTATCAGTTGAAAAGTTTTGTAATATGGTTATTATACTTTGCTATTAACAATCTTGTGAGTAAACTGTTGAAATCAATTGCAAAATCATTTTAATAAATGATTGTTCATAACATAATAATAGATATTATACTTACTAACTATAGGATTTATTCTTGTCTTCTATAAAAGGACTCTCAAAAGATACTTTAATTTACGGTGTTGGTAGTGTTATTCAAAAAATTATTGGCATTGTTCTTCTGCCATTTTATACCAGGGCTTTATCACCTGCTGAATACGGTATTTTGGACACATTAGCCACTTTAACTTTCTTTATGTCAACTATTTTTGGTTTAGGAATTCCTGGTGCAACCTACCGTTATTTTTTTATTGCTGAGGGTGAAGATGAGAAGAAAAAGTTATTATATACATCTGCTAGTATCAGATTAATTTCATATTCGATTCCACTGATACTATTTGTCATTTTTTCTTCAAAAATCTCTTTAATGCTTTTTGATACTGCCGAATATTCTTTGGTGATAATAGCTACAGGTTTTGTGTTTTTTTTTGCTGCGCAGCAAGATATCCAATCTCAGATATTTCGTTTTTATCGCGAATCAGTAAAATTTTCATTTGTTGTAATTTTAAAGACAATAATATACCCTATGTCAGGAATTCTTCTTGTTGTAGTTTTAAGATGGGGTGTTCTGGGTGCAACCCTCGCCAATTTGATTACATCGGTAATTACATTGTCTTTTGCTTATTTTTATTTTATCAGGAAAAAGTACCTCCGTCAATTTAGCTGGGTATGGGCGAAGGCAATGCTCAAGTTTGGTGTTCCACTTATATTCTTCAGTATTTTAAGTTGGGTAAATAGTGTCTCTGACAGGTTCTTCTTACTTTATTATCAAGATCTAAGTCAGATTGGTTTATACTCAATTGGGAATACATTCTCTCAACCAATTTCATTGATCAATAGTGCTTTATCAATGAGCGCTTTTGTAATTATCTATTCGCTTTATGGAGAAGAAAAGGGTAATGATAAGCCAAAGACAAAAGATTTCCTCACAAAAATATGGTACGTATATTTAGCAATTACAGTGTCTACCGCATCATTTGTTTCCATTTTCAGCTACGATCTTGTTATTTTTATTACTACACCGGAGTATATCGGCGGTATTTTAGCAATACCTTTTTTACTTTTCAGCCAGATATTATTTATGGGTACAGAACTAACTGGTAGTGGTATGAATTTAAAAGAACAAAGCAAGCCGTACGTTTGGATAATGCTAATTGCTGCAGGAACAAATTTTGGATTAAACTTTTATTTTGTCCCTAATTTCGGGTTTGTCGGTGCTGCAATTACAACAATTATTTCAAATGTTGTTAACTTTATAATTTCTTACTACTGGTCACAAAAGGTATTCTATATCAAAAGAAGTTTTATTAGACCGGCACTTTACTTTTTGGTTGGACTATCGATTGCAATATTTTTCCCATTCTATGAGTTGAAAATTGGAATGCATATATCTTATTTAATTAAATCAGCTGTTTTAACTGCAGCTTTAGCAATACCGTTTATTTTAAAGATAATTGACTATAATTTAATTATTAATTTATTTAGTAATTTGAAGGGAAGAACTCGTTAAATAATGAACTGATTTTTTTGTCAATAATAAATTAGCATTTAATCTAAACTTCTAAATAATTAAGAAGAATTGATGGTTTTAAATAAATACTACCGCAAAAT
>JACZKY010039821.1_pt1 | contig 17804 bp, 17 predicted proteins | sample 8237611 | NCBI WGS metagenome assembly JACZKY01 (sample SAMN16148055, study PRJNA663545) | marine sediment metagenome | biome: sediments and biomass from bioreactor inoculated with such sediments; feature: coastal sediments; material: methane- and iron-fed bioreactor; isolation source: Bothnian...
CCGCCCCCTGGGTCTCCGAGAACATGGCGAAATCCGGGCGGACCGTATCCGGGAACGGATTGGCCACCTTCACGCCGATCGCCCCTGCCGGCCGCGTGATGCAGCATTCCGCGAGGGCGCATGCGAATCCGCCTTCCGCCAGGTCGTGGGCCGACGCCAGGATCCCTTCGGCCGCCGCGGCGACCAGGAACTCCTGCAGCCTCTTCTCGTGGGCAAGGTCCACCGGCGGCGGCGTCCCGGCCACTTTTCCGTGAACCTCCTTCAGGTACAGGGACCCCCCGAGGTGCACCCCCAGCAGGTCCGACCCCGCAAGGAACACCGCGTCGCCCGCCTCGCCGAACCACTGGACCAGGCGCGATCCGGCGTCCTCCAGAAGGCCCACCATCCCCACCGTCGGAGTCGGATGGATCCCCTTTCCCATGGTCTCGTTGTAGAAGGAAACGTTGCCCGAGACCACGGGGACTCCGATCGCCTCGCACGCCTTCGACATGCCCTCGATGGCGGAACGGAACTGCCACATGATCTCCGGCTTTTCCGGGTTCCCGAAGTTCAGGCAGTCCGTCAGGCCGATCGGCTCCGCCCCCGAACAGGCGACGTTTCGCGCCGATTCCACCACGGCGATCATCCCGCCGACGTAGGGGTCGAGATAGCAGTACCGGCTGTTGCAGTCCACGGACAGGGCGATCCCCTTCTTCGTTCCCTTGACGCGCAGCACGGCCGCATCGGATCCGGGGAGCACGAGGGTATTCGTCCGGATCATGTGGTCGTACTGCCGGTAGATCCACCGCTTGTCCGCCATGTCCGGACAGGACATCATGCGGATCCACGTTTCCGCAAGTTCGGACGGGGCGGGCAGCGAGGTGGGAGCCAGGCCCTGCTGCAGCGCGTCCTGCCCTTCCGGCCGGGCCGCCGGACGGTCGTAGAGCGGTGCCTGGTCGGTGACCGGAGCGACCGGAATCTCGGCCACGGTCTCCCCGTGCCAGCGGACCCGGGCGATGCCGTCGCCGGTCACCTCCCCGATGACGCACACGTCGAGGTCCCACTTCTCGAAGATCTTCCGGACCTCGTCCTCCCGCCCTTTTTTGGCGACGAGGAGCATCCTTTCCTGCGATTCGGACAGCATCAGTTCGTACGGCGTCATCCCCTCCTCGCGCCGCGGCACCAGGGTCAGGTCCAGCGTGAACCCGGTGCCCGCCCGGGAAGCCATTTCGAAGGAGGAGGACGTCAGGCCCGCCGCCCCCATGTCCTGGATGCCCACGATCGCGTCGGTGCGCATCAGCTCGAGGCACGCCTCGAGAAGGAGCTTCTCCGTGAACGGGTCCCCCACCTGCACCGTGGGCCGCTTCTCCTCGGACTTCTCGTCGAACTCCCCGGAGGCCATCGTCGCCCCGTGGATCCCGTCCCTTCCCGTCTTCGAGCCCACGTAGACGATGGGGTTGCCCACGCCGGAGGCGTTTCCGCGCCAGATCCGCTCCTTTCGCACGACGCCCAGCGTGAAGACGTTGACCAGGATGTTTCCGTCGTAGCAGGCGTCGAAGTATACCTCCCCCCCCACGGTGGGCACCCCGATGCAGTTGCCGTAGCCCGCGATCCCGGACACGACGCCGCCGACCAGGTACCGGGTCCGCGGGTGGTCCGGGCGCCCGAAGCGGAGGGAATTCAGGGAGGCGATCGGCCGGGCTCCCATGGTGAACACGTCCCGGAGGATCCCGCCGACGCCCGTGGCGGCCCCCTGGTAAGGCTCGATGAACGAGGGGTGGTTGTGGCTCTCCATCTTGAACACCACCGCGAGGCCGTCGCCGATATCCACGATCCCGGCGTTCTCTCCCGGTCCCTGGAGGACACGCGCCCCCCCGGTGGGGAACTTCTTCAGGTGGATCCGGGAGCTCTTGTAGGAGCAGTGCTCGCTCCACATCACGGAAAAGATGCCCAGTTCCGTGAAATTCGGGTCGCGGCCCAGGATGTCGCGCACCCGCCCGAACTCCTCGGCGGAGAGCCCGTGCTCCAGGGCAAGCTCGAGGGTGACCGGCTTATCCTTCATTTCCCTCTCCCTTCAAGCCACGCGACCATGGAATCGAAAAGGAGCCGGCCGTCGGCGCTCCCCATGGCGCTTTCCGCACAGCGCTCCGGGTGGGGCATCATCCCGAGCACGTTCCCCCGCTCGTTGCAGATCCCCGCGATGTTCCGCGCGGATCCGTTCGGGTTCGCGGACCCGGTCACCCTGCCGTCCCGCTCGCAGTAACGGAATACCACCTGGCCCCGTTCCTCGAGGGCGGAGAGGGTCTGCGGATCGGCGTAGTAGTTCCCCTGGTAGTGCGCCACGGGGATCTTCAGGACCGCCCCCGGCTCGATTCCCTTTGTGAACGGAGTGCGGACGCTCTCGGTCCGGAGGTGCACGTAATCGCAGACGAACCGCAGGGATTCGTTGACGATCATCGCACCGGGAAGCATCCCCGCCTCGAGCAGGATCTGGAACCCGTTGCAGATCCCGATCACGGGGCCGCCGCCCTCCGCGAACCGCCGGACCGATGCCATCACCGGGGAGAGCTTCGCCATCGCCCCGGTCCGGAGATAGTCGCCGTAGGTGAACCCGCCCGGGATGACCACGGCGCCGAATCCCTCGAGGGAGGACTCCTTGTGCCAGACGAACCCGGCGTCCAGCCCGATGACGTGCTTGAGCGCGTGGTAGGCGTCGTGGTCGCAGTTGGACCCCGGGAAAACCAGGACGGCCGTCTTCGTCGCCATCCCGCTCACCCCTCGATCTCGATCCGGTAGTCTTCGATGACCGTGTTGGCCAGCAGCCGCCGGCACGCCTCGTCCAGGCGCACGCACGCGGCTTCCCGCTCCGTTTCCTTCAGCACAAGCTCCATGTATTTCCCCACCCGGACGTCCTCCACCCCGGCGATCCCCAGATGGGACAGCGACGCGTGGATCGCCTTCCCCTGCGGGTCGAGAACCCCCTTCTTGAGCGTGACGTAGATTTTCGCCTTCACGCCTTCCTCCCCCTGGCACTCGCCGCGAACACGCGGTCGATGACCCCGTCGATGTTCTTCAGGTAATAGCCGATGTCGAACAGATCCTCGAACTCCCCGCTGGTCAGCGCCGCCCGGACGTCCCGGTCCTTCCACAGGAGGGTGCGCAGCTGCTGTCCGGTCTTCCAGGAGCGCATCGCGGAAGCCTGCACCACCTCGTACGCCTTTTCACGGGAGAACCCTTTCGCCGCCAGCGCCAGCAGCACCCGCTGGGAGAAGAGCAGTCCGTGCGTGCTTTCCAGGTTCTTTATCATCCGCTCCGGATACACCACGAGGTTCTCCATCAATCCCCGGAAGCGCCCGAGAGCGAAGTGGAGGACGATCGTGGCGTCGGGGGCGATCACGCGCTCCGCCGAGGAATGGCTGATGTCCCGCTCGTGCCACAGGGCGACGTTTTCCAGCGCCGTGACGGAATACCCGCGCAGGAGCCGGGAGAGGCCCGAAATGTTTTCGGAGAGGACCGGGTTCCGCTTGTGGGGCATCGCGGAGGACCCTTTCTGCCCCGCGGAAAAGAACTCCTCCGCCTCCAGGACCTCCGTGCGCTGCAGGTGGCGGATCTCCGTGGCGAACTTGTCCAGGGAGGAGCCGACGATCGCCAAAGTGGAGAACACCTCGGCATGCCGGTCCCGCTGGATCACCTGGGTCGACGCGGGCGCGGGGGTCAGGCCGAGTTTCCGGCAGACGTGCTCCTCGACGAACGGGTCGAGGTTTGCGAAGGTCCCCACCGCGCCGGAGATCTTCCCCACGGAGATGATGTCCCGTGCGCGCTTGAGGCGGACGATGTCCCGCCGAACCTCGTCGGCCCACAATGCCATCTTCAGGCCGAACGTCACCGGCTCGGCGTGGATGCCGTGGGTCCTCCCGATCATGACCGTGCGCCGATGCTCCAGGGCTCTTCTTTTGAGGACCTCGAAAACGTCTTCCGCCTCCCGGATCAGCAGCTTCAGTGCCTGCCGCATCTGGACGGCAAACGCGGTGTCCAGCACGTCCGAGCTGGTCATCCCCACGTGAAGGAAGCGGGAGTCGTCTCCGACGGCTTCCGCGACGGAGGTGAGGAAGGCGATGACGTCGTGCTTGACCGTCTTCTCGATCTCTTCGATCCGCTGCAGGTCGAACGCCGCCTTCCGGCGCACCCTTCCGAGGGCCTCCTTCGGGATCAACCCCTTTCGGACCATCGCCTCCATCGCGAGGATCTCGATTTCAAGCCAGATCCGGAACCGGTTCTCGTCCTGCCAGATGGCCGACATCTCGGGACGCGCGTACCGTTCGATCACGGATTCCTCCTTATGACCCGGTGTGTCCGAAGCCGCCCGCGCCGCGATCCGTCTCGTCGAGTACCGGGACGACGGACAGGCGCGCCGTGAGCACTTGCGAGAAGACGATCTGGGCGATCCGGTCGCCCCGCCGCACCGTGAACGGCTTCTCCCCCAGGTTCGCCAGGATCACCTGGATCTCCCCGCGGTAGTCCGCGTCTATGGTGCCGGGCGTGTTCAGGCACGTGACCCCGTGACGGATGGCCAGTCCGCTGCGGGGGCGGACCTGCCCTTCCACGCCCCGCGGAATCGACAGCGCCACCCCCGTAGGGACCAGGGCCCTCCCCATCGGCGGGATGACCACCTCGCCTTCCACGTCGGCCTTGAGGTCCATTCCTGCGGACCATTCCGTCTGGTACGCCGGCAGCAGTTCATCCCCCCCGCGCACCAGCCGGACCCGGACAAGGCATTCCCCGCCCGCGGTCACAACCCCAGCTCCCCGTCCGGCAGATCCCCGACGGCCGCCAGGGTGAACCGGTCCCTGCGCAGCGTTTCGGCCGCAAGGGAGCGCACCTGTTCCGGCGTCACCGCGTCCACGCGCGCGAGGATCTCTTCGGGTGATTCCCGTCGGTCGAGGAACATCTCGTTCATCGCGAGCAGCGACATGCGGTACCCCGTGCTCTCCAGCGAAAGAAGGGTGTTCCCCTTGATGAGTTCCTTGGCGAATGCCACCTCGTCGTCGGTGATGCCGCCTCCCTGCAGGTCGTCCAGGATGTCCCCCGCAAGGCCGAGGACCTCCCGGACGTGCTCCTTCCCCGTACCGGCGTAGACCTCGAGGATCCCGGCGTCGGAGTACGCGGACAGGGAGGATCCGACCGAGTACGCCAGTCCACGCTCTTCCCGGATCCCCTGGAACAGCCGGCTCGAGGAGCTTCCGCCGAGGATGGCGTTCAGGACATCCATCCCGAAGATCCGGTCGTTTTTCCGGGATACCGCCGGAGCGCCCAGGCACAGATGCGCCTGCTCGAGCGGCTTCCTCTTGAGGAACGACCCGCGAACCGGCTCCGAGGGAACGGAATGCTCCAGCGGATCCGAAAGGTCCATGGTCGAAAAAGCCTCCCCCAACCCGGAGGCCGCGGCTTCGTGGGGAAGGTTCCCCACGACCGTCAGGACGATCCCCTGCCGCCGGAAGCGGTCCCCGAAGCAGTCCACGATCCGGCGCCGGTCGAACCGCCCGACGCTGTCCGCGGTCCCCTGCACGGGAAGCCCCAGCGGATGACCGCCCCAGTACGATCCGTTGAAGAAGTCGTTGAGGTACTCCTCGGGGGTGTCGTCCACCATGAGGATCTCCTGGAGGACAACGCTCTTCTCACGGGCAAACTCCGCCTCGTCGAACGTGGAGTTCCGGTAAATGTCGGAGAGAAGGTCCACGAGGAGGGGGAAGTCCTTCTCCATGGCCTTGGCGTAGAAGTACGTGTACTCGCGGGAGGTGCAGGCATTCATCGTCCCGCCGACCGCCTCGATGGCCCGCGAGATGTCCACGGCCTTCCGGCGGTGGGTCCCCTTGAACAGCATGTGCTCGATGAAGTGGGCGATCCCGCTGTCGCCTTGCGTTTCCGCCCGGGAGCCCACGGGCACCCAGATCCCGACCGTTGCGGACCGGAGATACGGAACCCGTTCTGTGACGATCGAGACGCCGTTTTCGAGGACTGTTCTTGCGACCGTCATCGCTTCGGTCGGCTACCGGCGTCCTCTCGGTCCCCCGCGGCCCCGGTCCCGGTCGCGGTCCCTGCCGCCTCCGCCTTCCCTGTCGGTGGACGGGGGCGGTCCGGTGGCGGGCTTGAAGCGCCCTTCCTCCTCGAACTCCTTGTGGGTGAGCCGGATCTTCCCGTCCCGGTCCACCTCGAGGACCCGGACGGTGACCTCGTCCCCCTCCTGGAAGCAGTCGGCGACGTTGACCCGGTTCTTGGAGATCTGGGATACGTGGAGCAGCCCGTCGGTCCCCGGGAATATCTCGCAGAACGCCCCGAAATCCATGATCTTCCGGACCCTGCCCTGATAGACCTTGCCCACCTCGGGGACCTGCACGATCCCTTCGATGATTCCGATGGCGGCTCTCGCGGAGTCGGCGTTCACCGCAGCGATCTTGACGGTGCCGTCGTCATCGATGTCGATCTTCACGCCGGTCTGCTCCTGGATGCTCCGGATGACCTTTCCTCCCGGGCCGATGATTTCCCGGATCTTGTCCGGCTTGATCATCATCACGTAGATCCGGGGCGCGAACGGGGAGAGCTCGGGCCGGTGCTCGGGCATCACGGCGTTCATGTTTTCGAGGATGAACAGCCGCCCATCCCGCGCCTGCTGCAAAGCGGTCAGCATGATGTCCCGGTTCACCCCGCCGATCTTGATGTCCATCTGGATGGCGGTGACGCCTTTCTGCGTGCCTGCCACCTTGAAGTCCATGTCCCCCAGGTGGTCCTCGTCCCCGAGGATGTCGGAGAGCACGGCGACGTCGTCGCCCTCCTTGATCAGCCCCATCGCGATCCCGGAGACGGCGCCGCTGGTTGGAACGCCCGCGTCCATCATCGCGAGGGAGGAACCGCAGACGGTGGCCATCGAGGAGGAGCCGTTGGACTCCAGCACCTCGGAGACGACGCGAACCGTGTACGGGAAGTCGGCGCTCTGGGGGAGCACCTTCGTCACCGCACGTTCGGCGAGCGCCCCGTGGCCCACCTCCCTGCGCCCGGGCGAGCGCAGCATCTTCACTTCGCCGACGCTGAAAGGCGGAAAGTTGTAGTGGAGCATGAAGGACTTCGTGGTGTCGCCGAGGATCGAGTCGATCCGCTGCTCGTCCTGCTTCGTTCCCAGGGTCGCCGTGACCAGGACCTGGGTCTCTCCGCGCGTGAACACGGCGGAGCCGTGCGTACGGGGCAGCACGGCCACGTCGCAGGAGATCCGACGGATGTCCGACAGACCGCGTCCGTCGATCCGCTTCCTCTCGCTCAGTATCTTCCCGCGGACGACCTTCTTCTCCAGGTTTTTGAAGGCCTCGCCGACCAGCGGCCCCTTCTCGATGCGCTCCTCGTCGGTGAACGAGTTGCGGACGGCCTCCGAGATCTCCTCGATCTTCTTGCGGCGGTCCTGCTTGGCAAGGATCGCGTAGGCTTCCTTCAGCGGTTCGCCCGCGATCCGCACGATCTTCTTCACGTCGTCCTCTGGCAGCAATCTCTTCTCGAAAGCGCGCTTCTCCCTGCCGATTTCCTTCGCCATCCGCTCCTGCAGTTCCAGCACGGGAACCAGGGACCGGTGCGCGTGGAAGATCGCGTCGAGCACCTCTTCCTCGGGGGTTTCGTTGGCCTCCCCCTCGACCATCAGGATCGCATCGCGGCTGCCGGCCACGAAGATGTTGAAGTCGCTGCGCTCGAAATCCTGCAGGCGGGGGTTGATGACCAGCTGCCCGTCGATCCGTCCGACCCGGGCGCCGGCGATGGGGCCGCTGAAAGGGACATCGGAGATGGAGAGCGCCGCGGAAGCGCCGATCATCGCCAGGATCGCCGTATCGTTTTCCTTGTCCGCGGACAAAACGGTGGCGATGACCTGTATCTCGTTGTAGAAACCTTTCGGAAAGAGCGGCCGGATGGGACGGTCGATCAGCCGGGAGGTCAGGACCTCGAACTCCGACAGCCTCCCCTCCCGCTTGAAGAATCCGCCGGGGATCTTGCCCACGGCGAAGGTTTTCTCCACATAGTCGACCACCAGGGGAAGAAAGTCGATTCCCGGGCGCGACGTCTCCGTCACGCAGGCGGTGACCAGCACGACGGACTCTCCGTAGGTGACGACCGCGGCGCCGCCCGCCTGCTTGGCCCAGCGCCCCGATTCGATGAACATTTTCCGCCCGGATATTTCCGTTTCGTACACGTTTCCCACGTTGATTTGTTCCCTTCTCGTTTCGGCCCCGTCGGGGGCCGGATTCTTCCGGTGGTTTGTGGTTGTCGAAACCTAAAGGGGCTACTTGCGCAAGCCGAGGGATTCGATCACGGCCTTGTACCGCAAGGACTCCTTGGCCTTCAGGTAATCGAGGAGGCGGCGGCGCTGCCCGACGAGCTTGAGCAGGCCCCTCCGGGTACCGAAGTCCTTGGAGTGGGTTTTCAGGTGGGCAGTGATCATGTTGATCCGCTCCGTAAGGAGCGCGATCTGCACCTCGGGAGAACCGGTGTCCGTCTCATGCACGCGGAACTTGCCGATGATGTCCTTCTTCTTTTCCGTGACCAGGCTCATGTTCTGGCGCCCTTTCCCTTTCCTATCGTCGTGATATTCCCTTTTTTATCGGAGATTTGTTTTATACCATATCCCGTCCTGGAAGTAAATTATATGCCCCGGAGGATCCTCCATAATCCCGACGGGTCCCGCCCGACGATCGCCAGCGGATCGCGCGTTTCGGTGACGAGCAGCGCCTTGTCCCCGCGCTCCGCCGCCGCGAATCCGGAAAGCCACTGCCCCGCGAGCCGCCCGTTGCGAACCGCGGAAACCGCCTCGGGCGGAACGGTCCAGTGCGGCATCCGGGAGAGGGCGCCGACGATCGGTACCACCCGCCCTTCCGCGCCCCCGGCGGCGGCGAGATCCCGAAGCGCGTCCAGCGTCAACGCCTCACCGATGCCGAACGGTCCGGCCCGGAGGCGCCGGAGCCCGGCAACCGTCATCGGGACGCCCAGCCTGGCCCCGAGATCCCGGGACAAGGCACGCACGTAGAACCCCTTCGAACAGGCGAGGAGCGCCCGGAACCCCCCGGCGTCGCAGGACAGGAGGCGCGCCTCGGTCACCGTGACGCGGCGGGGCGCAAGGGGGACTTCCTTCCCTTTCCGGGCCAGCGCATAGGACCGCACTCCCCCCACCTTCACGGCGGAGTACGCCGGCGGCACCTGCTCGAACGTTCCAACCAGTTCCGACAGGGAGGCGGCCACATCCGATGCTTCGGCGGAAGCGCCGGGCAGCACCGAAACGGGCTTTCCGGTGGCGTCCCCGGTATCGGTGCCGGTGCCGAAGGTGAACGCCACCTCGTACTCCTTCTCCGCATCCGAAAGGTACCCCGCGATCTTGGTGGCGGCCCCGATGCATACCGGCAGCACGCCGGTGGCCATCGGATCGAGGGTCCCGGCGTGCCCGCACTTCCGCTCCCCCAGGATCCTCCCCACCGCCTGCACGGCGTCGAAGGATGTGATGCCCCCGGGCTTGTCGAGGACGATCACCCCCGGGTTCACGTAAGCGCGGCCTCGAGGGACTCGAAAATCTTCCGCTTCACTTCCGGAAGCGTTCCCTGGACGGTGCAGCCCGCGGCGTTCCGGTGACCGCCGCCGCCGAACCCGGCTGCGACGACGGAGACGTCCACCCTGCCCTTGGATCGGAAACTCACCCGGAACACCCCGCCGTTCTCCTCCCGAAAGGAGACGGCAACCTCCGTCCCGACGATCGACCGGGGGTAGTTGATGAACCCTTCCAGGGCGTCCTTCCCGGACTGGAACTCGTCGAGGTCCGCCCGCATCGTCGTGATGGAAGCCACCTTGCCCGCGACGGCGATCTCGAGGGAATCGAGCACGCGGCCCAGCAGGCGAAGCCTCATGGCGCTCTGGGTCTCGTACACCTGTTCCGCCACCGCCCACGGGTCCACGCCGCGGCGGACCATCTCCCCCGCCACCTGGAAAGCTTCCGGGGAGGAGTTTCCGTAATGGAACGATCCCGTGTCGGTGAGGACGGCGACGTAGATGTTCATCGCCATGTCATGATCGATATCGCACCCCATCGCGGTCAGGACCCGGTAAATCAGGAGGCCGGTCGCGGCGGCTTCGGGGTCCACCAGGTCGAGCGCCCCCCGGTCGCCGTTGGAACGGTGGTGGTCGATGTTGACCATCACCGGACATTTCCGGAGTTCCGGTCCGACCCGCCCGGTCCGTTCCGGGGAACTGCAGTCGACCACAACGGCGACCTCGTACTTCGCGCCGTCCTCCCGGAAGACCACCGTGTCGGACCCCGGGAGGAACAGGAGGTTTTCCGGAACGGGATCCGCATTCAGCACCGTGGCGGTCTTGCCCATCTTGCGCAGCGCCAGCGCCAGCGCCAGCTCGGATCCGATCGCGTCGCCCTCGGGATTCTCGTGGCAGGCGATGAGGAACCGGTCCTTTTCGCGGAAGATCCGGCAGACGGCGGCGAGGTCACCCCTCATCGGGCGTCCTCCCTCCGTCGGAGACCTCCTTGAGGAGCGAGTCGATGCGGGCCCCGCGGTCATACGAATCGTCGTAGTGAAAGTACAGCTCGGGGGCGTAGCGCAAACCGAGGACCCTTCCCAGCTCGCGCCGCAGGAACCCCTCGGCGCGACGAAGCGCCTTGGCCACGGCTTTCCGCTCCTCCGGCCCGACGAGCGCGGAGTAGTTCACGTGGGCGATTTTCAGGTCGGGCGTGATCGAGACGTCGGTGATGGTGACGGGGGCCAGACCCGGGTCGTTGACCTTGCGCTGCAGGAGGAGAGAGAGCTCCTCGCGGATCCGCTCCCCGACGCGCGCGGGGCGGTCGCCGCGGCCTTTCATTTACGTGTCGCTCCCTTCCGGGTGGAAATACTCGATACGGCGGGACAGCAGTTCCACCTCCCCGTCCCGGCCGATCCCGTCGGTGATCCGGTCGAACATCGACTCCGCGAGCCTTTTCTCGGTGGTGACGAGCGCCACGCCGATCGTCCCCCGTTGCCACAGTTCCTGGTGACCCACCTCGGCCACCGAAACGGGATAACCGGCCCGGATTCGCGCCGTCAGCCCCGCGATGCGCCGACGCTTGTCCTTCAGGGACGCGGCGTCCGGAAAAAGGAGGTCCGCGGTCAGGACCGCCACTACCAAGGTCTCCCGCCCTCTTCCGCCCGGGTCACGCCAGGGTGCCGGCGATCTTCTCGATGACGTAGGCCTCGATGTGATCGCCCACCTGGATGTCGTTGTAGTTCTCGATGCCCAATCCGCACTCGTACCCCTCGACGACCTCCTTGACGTCGTCCTTGAACCGTTTGAGGGACGAGAGCTTTCCGTCGAACACCACAACGTTGTCGCGCAGCAGCCGGATGTTCGCGTTCCGGGTGATTTTCCCGGACAGCACGCTGCACCCCGCGATGGTACCGATCCGGGAGATGTGGAACGTGTTCCGGACCTCGGCCCTTCCCTGGACCACTTCCTTCAAGGTGGGCTCGAGGAGCCCCTCCATGGCCTTGCGGACGTCGTCCACCACGTCGTAGATCACCGAGTAGAGGCGTATGTCCACGCCTTCCCGCTCCGCGAGATCGGACCCCTTCGTCTCGGGCCGGACGTTGAAACCGATGATGACCGCCGAGGAGGCGGAAGCCAGCATCACGTCGGACTCGGAGATCCCGCCCACCCCGGAGTGGATCACCTTGACCTTGACCTTCTCGGTGGCGAGCTTTCCCAGGGAGAACTGGAGCGCCTCCATCGATCCCTGCACATCGGACTTGATGACGATGTTCAGGTCCTTGACCTCGCCGGCGTCGATCTTCCGGTGCAGGTCCTCCAGGCTCATCCGCGGCCGGGAGACGATCTGCTCCCGCTGCTTTTCCGAGCGGTGAATCGCGATCTGGCGTGCCGTACGCTCGTCCTTCAGCACCGCGAACTTCTGGCCCGCGTCGGGGAGGCCGGTCAGCCCCTGGATCTCCACGGGCGTGCCGGGGTCGGCCTGCTCCAGCCGCTTGCCCTTGTAGTTGACCAGGGAGCGGACGCGTCCGTAGTGGCTCCCGGTCACGACGGCGTCGCCCACCTTGAGCGTCCCGTCCAGCACCAGGACGGTCGCCACGGGACCGCGTCCCCGCTCCAGCCGCGATTCGAGAACGGTCCCCCGCGCGAACTTCGTCGGATTGGACTTCAGCTCGAGAATGTCGGCCTGGAGCAGGACCAGTTCGAGCAGTTCGTTGATCCCGACCCGCTTCTTCGCGGAGACGTTGGCGAACAGGTTCGTACCGCCCCATTCCTCCGGCAGTAGCCCATGATCGGACAGCTGCTGCCGGATCCGGTCCGGCTGGGCCCCGGGCTTGTCGATCTTGTTCACGGCCACGACGATGGGGACTCCCGCCGCCTTGGCATGGTCGATCGCCTCGACCGTCTGCGGCATCACCCCGTCGTCGGCGCCGACGACCAAAACGACGATGTCCGTCACGGATGCGCCGCGGGCGCGCATCGCGGTGAAGGCTTCATGGCCCGGGGTGTCGAGAATGACCAGCCGCCGGTCGTTGTGCGCGACCTCGTAGGCCCCGATGTGCTGCGTGATCCCCCCCGCCTCCGACTCGGTGACCTTGCTTTCACGGATGGCGTCGAGAAGCGTGGTCTTGCCGTGGTCGACGTGCCCCATGATGGTGACCACGGGCGGCCGAGGGCGAAGGTCCTCTTCCTTGTCCGCCTCCTGGTCGATGAGACTTTCCATCTCGGGGGTGACGTTTTCCACCTCGAACCCGTATTCCTGGGCAAGGATTCCCGCCGTGTCGGCATCGAGGAGCTGGTTCAGGGTGGAAGGCATCCCCATTTCAATGAGCTTCTTGATGACTTCGGCGGCCTTGACCCCCATCCGGTGGGCGAGTTCCCCGACGGTGACGACCTCCTCGATTTTCAGCAGGCGCTTGCTCGCCTTGGGCGGAAGCGTCGAAGGGGCCTTCTTCTCCTTGACCGGCCGGCCGCGTCTCTTGGTGACCCGCACCGGCTGGAACTGCCGGACCACGGCGGGTTCGGCCTCGGCGGCGGGGGCTCCGGCCTCGACTTTTTTCGCCTCGGCCTCGACATCAGGCTCCTCGAGGACCTCCTTGATGATGGTCTGCTTGAGGACCCCCTTCTGCACCTTTTTCTCGTGGGGTCTGGTCTTCTTCCACTTCTTTTCCTTCTCTTTCCGCACGTCTTCCGGCTTGGGCGGCACGACGGGCTTTTCCACGACCCGTACGGCGGGTTCGGCCTCGGCCGCGGGCGCTTCGGCGGGCCCCTCCGTTTCCACGGCGAGGGGCGCATCGGGCGCTTCCTGCTCCGCCGGCGGAGGAGTTTCCTCCGCGTCCGTGGGAGCTTCGGGCTCCACCGTTTCCTCCGGTTTCTCCGGCGAGGGGGGTGCCGCGGGGGTCCCGCGGCGAAGGACGACCCTCTGGGAGCGCCGCTCGATCACGCCGTCGGACCGGGTGAGCACCGTGGTCTGGGGCGGAGGCGGGGGAGGCGCAGGCTTCTTGAAGTGTCCCCTCACCCGTTCGATCAGGTCACCCTCCAGGTTGCTGGAGGCGGACTTCCCCTTGGCGCCGATCCTTTCCAGGAAGGCGATGATCTCCTTGCTCGTTTCCATCCCGAGATCCTTGGCCAGATCGCGAATCCGAACCTTGTCCATCCACTCCCCCTGCTATGATTTGGCTTCGCCCGCCCTCGATGCGGCCAGGCGATCCGCCAGTTCCCCGCCCGCGTCTCCCATCTTCCAGCGTGCCCCGCCCTTCCGGGTTCGTATCCTTGCCGCGAACCGTTCGACGCAGTCGCCGCCGGGACAGAGATAGATGCCTCTCCCGGGCAGCTTGCCGTCCGGATCGGGCGTCCATCCCGACCCGGCCGATCCGGCGATCCGGAGCAACCGGCTTTTCTCCGAATGGTTTCCACACTGGACGCAGGTGCGCTGCGGTTTCCGCGTGCTACTCCCTGGGGGCGTCATCCCCCTCCTTCGCAACCTCGCTTTCCGCCGCGGCGGATTCGGAAGGCGTGCCTTCCCCGGAAACCGGCCCGGGCGAATCGGCCGCCTCCGGGACGGTGTCCGCCCCCTCCCCGGAAGCGGCCTCCGGAGCGTCGCCTTCCGCAGGCGCGTCACCGACGCCCTCCCCCTCCGGCGGGGGAGCCTGGTCGGGGTCCGCCTCCGGCTTCTTCGCGAACAGCCCCTCGGCGCGCTTCAGGGCGTCCTCGACCTGCCCTTCGGCGCGGACATCGATGTTCCATCCCACGAGCTTGGAGGCCAGTTTGACATTCTGCCCCTTTTTCCCGATCGCCAGCAGCAGCTGCTCCTCCGGGACGATCACCTCCATGGTCTTCTCCGACTCGTTCACGAGCACCCGGATGATCTCGGCCGGCTGAAGCGCGTTGCAGACGAACTTCGCGGGATCCTCGTCCCATGCGATGATGTCGATCCGCTCCCCGCGCAGTTCCTGCACCACGCTCTGCACGCGGGACCCCTTCATTCCAACGCACGCCCCCACGGGGTCCACGTCCCGATCCCTGGAGCGCACCGCGATCTTCGTGCGGAAACCGGGCTCCCGCGCCACGCTGAGGATGGAGACCACCCCCTCGTATACCTCGGGAACCTCCTGCTCGAAGAGCTTGAGGATCATCCTGGGGTCGGACCGGGACAGGAGGATCTCCGGGCCCCTCGAGGTCTTCGTCACGTCCTTGATGTAGGCCCGGATCCGGTCGCTCTGGCGGTACCGCTCGCGGGGTATCTGTTCCGACGGCGGCATGATCGCCTCCGCCTTGCCCATGTCGATGATCAGGCAGTCGCGCTCGTACCGCTGCACGATGCCGTTGATGACCTCTCCCTTGCGGCCGATGAACTCGTTGTAGATGACTTCGCGCTCCGCGTCCTTGACCTTCTGCATGATGATCTGCCGGGCCGTCTGGGCGGCGATCCGGCCGAGGTCCTTGGTGCTCAGCCGCTCTCCGAGGTTGTCCCCTACCTGCGCCTCGGGGTCCAGCGCCTGGGCTTCCTCGATGGTCATCTGCGTATCCGGATCGGTGAGAACTTCCGATACCGTGCGGAAAGAAAGGATCTCGAACTCCCCCGTCTCGGGATCGTACGTCGCCTCGAGGATCTTGTTCGCGCCGAACTTCTTCCGGGCCGCGCTTTCCAGGGCCTCCTTGATGGCGTCGACGATGATCCCCTTGTCGATTCCCTTTTCCTTTCCGAGTTGGGCAATGATCTGTCCTACGTCGAGAATCATCTCTTTTTCTTTCCCTTCCCGAAGAGTTCTTCCTGGGTCACATCCAGGTTCGCCTTCCGGATATCCCCGTACGCGACCCGGAAATCCGCCTCATCGACCTTGACGTCGATCCCCTCGCCGTCGCACCCGGTGAGCGTCCCGGCGACGTTTCGCCGCCCGTCCCGCATCTCGGCGAGGGTCACCCGGATCCGCTTTCCCACGGAACGGGCGAAATGCTCCGGCCTGCGAAGCCGGCGGTTCAGACCGGGGGAGGACACCTCGAGGACGTACGCCCCCTCCAGGGGATCCTCCACGTCGAGGAGCGCCCCGAACCGGCGGCTGAACGCCTGTATTTCGGACAGTGCGATCCCCCCCTCACGGTCCAGAAACACGCGGAGCATCACCCGTGGCCCCTCACGTGCGACCTCCAGGTCGAACAGGGAGAGGGACAGGTCCCGGGCGAGCTCTTCGGCCAGCGCTTCGATTTTTTCGGTGTCCATTTTCGCCTGAATAGGAAAAAAAAAGTGGGCCCCGGCCCACTTAATCCTTGCCACTACGAGGCCATAATACAGTGAAACCGCCGCAGCCCACAATACATTTCTTTCCTTTTTCCCTACCTTTTCGGCTACGCAAGAAAGGTTCCGCGGTACTTTTCCAGGCTCGGGACCTTTTCCCGGACGAAAAAATCGCGGATCCCGTCGATGATCTCCACGCACGCATTGGGGTTCCGGAAGTTCGCCGTCCCCACCTGCACCGCGGCGGCCCCCACGAGGAGGAACTCGAGGGCGTCCTCCGCGCTCTGGATCCCGCCGATCCCGACCACGGGGATCCTCACGGCCTTGCACGCCTCCCACACCATGCGCAGCGCCACCGGCCTGATCGCGGGGCCCGAGAGGCCCCCGGTGACGTTGGCGAGCTTCGGCCGGCGCGTTACCGGATCGACCGCCATGCCCACGATGGTATTGATCAGCGTCACCGCATCGGCTCCCGCTTCTTCCGCCGCGCGCGCCATCACCGCGATGTCGGTGACGTTCGGGGAAAGCTTGACCCACAGCGGCTTTTCCGTGACCGCGCGAACCCGCCGCGTGAGAGTCGAAAGCCCTTCCGGGGTGGAGCCGAAGGAGATCCCCCCCTCCTTCACGTTCGGGCAGGAAGCGTTCAACTCGATCGCCGCCGGCGCCGGATGCGCGGACAGGCGCCGGGCAACCGCCTCGTACTCCTCGATCGTCCGCCCGTAGATGTTCGCCACGGAGACGGCACCCGCATCGTCGAGCCGGGGCACCACGTCCTCGATGAACCGCTCCACCCCGATGTTCTGCAGCCCGATGGCGTTCAGCATCCCCGCGGGCGTCTCCACGATCCGCTGGGGAGGGTTCCCCGCCGACGGCAGCAGGGAAAGGCCCTTGACGACCACCGCCCCCAGCCGGGAGATGTCGTAGAAGGGGGCGAACTCCAGTCCGTATCCGAAGGTTCCGGAGGCGCTCATCACCGGATTCTTGAGGAGAAGGCTCCCCACGCGGGCCGTGAGGTCCGGGGTCCGTTCCGGCGTCACCACACGATCTCCCGGGCGTCGAACACCGGCCCTTCCCTGCATACCCGCCGGTACGCGTTCTTCTCCCCTTCGCGGACCGCGGTCACGCACCCCCAGCACACGCCGAACCCGCAGGCCATGTGGTTTTCCAGCGACACCTGGACCTGGATGCCGAGCGGGAGAGCGGCTTCCGATATTTCCCGGAGCATCTCCCGGGGGCCGCAGGCTAGGATCGTCAGTCGCCCCCAATCGGGACCCGTCAACCCTTCGAGGCGATCGCGGAGCGCGTTGCCTACGGTCCCGTGGAAGCCCGCGGTTCCGTCGTCGGTGCAGAGATGGACCCGCCCGGGAAGGCTTTCCCCCGGGATCCACTCCCTCGGGGGGAGCTGCAGGCGGGAGCGCGCTCCGATAAACATCTCGAAATCCCCCCGGCCCTCCTCCAGGGCGACGCCGGCCGGAAACACGGTCGCGAACCCCACGCCTCCTCCCGCAAGCCACCAGATGCGGTCGCGATCGCCGAGTTCGAACCCGTGCCCCAAAGGCAGGGTGATCGAAAGCGGATCCCCCTCGTGGAGTCCGGACAGGAGGGCGGTCCCCCGTCCGACGACCTTGTATGCGAACTCCACGGTCGCCGTCGTCTTGGTCCCGCCGGCCCGGAATATCGCAAGAGGCCTGGGAAGAAGGGGATCGTTCCCCGGCCAGCCGGAAACCATGGCGAATTGTCCCGGGACGAATTCCACCCGGTCGGGAATGGAGACCTGCATCCGGTAGAATATCCCGTGCCCGGTGTTCCGGAGGATCTTCCCGTTGACGAACCGCGTCCTCTTGTACGGCATCGCTCTCCCTACCTGTCGATCGTTGCGTCGATTTCCCGGGAGAGGAGAACGGCGTCCTCCCCCGTGTCCGAGTAGTAGTCCTTGCGGATCCCGTCGAACAGGAACCCGCAGCGGCGATAAAGCCTTTGCGCCTCCTCGTTCCCGGCCCGCACCTCCAGGTGGATCCGCAGGGACCCGGCACGGGCTCCCCGGCGG
>JACZKY010089886.1_pt1 | contig 17790 bp, 13 predicted proteins | sample 8237611 | NCBI WGS metagenome assembly JACZKY01 (sample SAMN16148055, study PRJNA663545) | marine sediment metagenome | biome: sediments and biomass from bioreactor inoculated with such sediments; feature: coastal sediments; material: methane- and iron-fed bioreactor; isolation source: Bothnian...
GGGCAAGGCCCGCTACTATCAGGCCTCCTCCAGCGAGATGTTCGGCGCCACCCCCCCGCCTCAGAACGAGAGCGCCCCCTTCTACCCGCGGTCCCCGTACGGTGCGGCCAAGGTGTACTCCTACTGGATGGCGATCAACTACCGGGAAGCGTACAACATGTTCGCCAGCAACGGCATCCTCTTCAACCACGAATCCCCCCGCCGCGGCGAGACCTTCGTCACCCGGAAGATCACCCGGGCGATCGCCGCCATCAAGGCGGGGAAACAGAAGGAGCTGTTCCTGGGGAACCTGGACGCCCGGCGGGACTGGGGCTTCGCGTACGAATACGTCCAGGCGATGTGGCTCATCCTCCAGCATGACCGGGGCGACGATTTCGTCGTCGGGACCGGCCAGTCCAACTCGGTGAAGGAGTTCCTCGTGGAGGCGTTCGGCTATGCGGGCCTCGATTGGGAAAAGCACGTCCGGATCGACCCGAAATATTTCCGCCCCACGGAAGTGGAGGACCTGGTCGCCGACGCGTCGAAGGCGAGGAAGCTCCTCAAGTGGGAGCCCAGGATCACCTTCAAGGAACTGGTGCGGATCATGGTGGACGCCGACATGGAAGAGGCGGGCCTGAGCCCTCCGGGGGAGGGGCGCAAGGTCCTGGTCGCCAAGGGCTTCCCCTCGACCCCCCGGCTGTAGCGGCAAATACCGCAGAACCGGGACGTTCATCAGAACTTTCGCAGAACAGGGACACTCCCGGGCGGCGGAATGAACCCGGGATTTTGGTAGGCTGGAATGGAAGGGAAGACGGTGAGTTTTTTTCCGGAGAACAAGTTTCTGGTAACCGGCGGGTCTGGGTTCCTCGGGGGGCCCTTGATCCGGATTCTCACGGAGCGGGGAGCCCGGCCGGAGAACATAGCGGTTCCGGAATATCCACGGTTCGACCTTCGCAGCCCGCAGGCATGCCGGGAGGTGGTGGCGGGGCAGGACATCGTCATCCATCTGGCCGCCAACGCCGGCGGGATCGGCTGGAACCGGCTGCACCCCGGAGCGCTTTTCTTCGACAACGCCGCGATGGGGATCCACCTGATGGAGGAGTCCCGGAGAGGGGGGGTGAAAAAGTTCGTTCAGATCGGAACCGTATGTGCCTATCCTTTCCAGCCCCCCCGGGTGCCGTTCCGGGAGGACGACCTGTGGGAGGGGTATCCGGAGCCGACCAACGCTCCCTACGGGATCGCGAAGAAAGCGTTGTTGGTGATGGGACAGGCATACAGGGAAGAATACGGGTTCAACGTGATCTACCTGCTCCCGGTGAACCTCTTCGGCCCCCGGGACCACTTCTTCGAGCCCGAGAAGTCCCACGTCATTCCCGCGCTGATCCAGAAGTTCGTGGACGCCCGGGAAACCGGCGCCCCGGAGGTCGTCGTGTGGGGGAGCGGCTACTACCAGGGGACCCCGGTTTCCCGGGAATTCCTCTACGTGGACGATGCCGCGGAGGCGATCGCGATGGCCGCCGAACGGTACGACGGGCCCGACCCGGTCAACATCGGCGCCGGTCGCGAGGTGCCCATCAACGACCTGATCGCCACCATATGCGAACTGACCGGATACCGCGGCAAGGTGATCCGCGACCTCACCCGCCCCGACGGGCAGCCCCGCCGCTGCCTGGACACCTCCCGTGCGAAGGAGAAGTTCGGCTTCGTCGCCCGCACCCCGTTCGAGGAGGGGCTGCGAAAGACGATCGCCTGGTATGAACAGGCCCGGCGCGACCGTTTGCGCTAGGCAGGCTTCCGGACAGGTCGGAATCGACGCACCTGTCGGACAAAAGGAGGACGAATGAAGCGCGTTCTAGTCACCGGCGGGGCCGGGTTCATCGGGTCGCACCTCTGCGAATACCTGCTTGCGCGAGGAGACGAGGTTCTCTGCGTCGACAACTTCTTCACTTCGCGCCGCCAGAACATCGCACGTCTATTCGGAAACCCGTCCTTCGAGTTCATGCGCCACGACGTCACCTGGCCCCTCTATGTCGAGGTGGACCAGATCTATAATCTGGCGTGCCCCGCCTCCCCGATCCACTACCAGTTCGACCCGGTGCAGACGACCAAGACCAACGTGCACGGCGCCATCAACATGCTGGGGCTGGCCAAGCGCCTCAAGGTGCGGATCCTGCAATCCTCCACCTCCGAGGTGTACGGCGATCCCGCGGTGCACCCGCAGACGGAGTCGTACTGGGGGAACGTGAACCCGATCGGCCCGCGGGCCTGCTACGACGAGGGGAAGCGGTGCGCCGAAACCCTGTTCTTCGACTACTACCGGCAGCATAATCTCCAGATCCGCGTCGTCCGGATCTTCAATACCTATGGCCCCCGGATGCATCCCAACGACGGCCGGGTCGTGTCCAACTTCATCGTCCAGGCGCTGAAAGGGGAACCGATCACGCTCTACGGAACGGGGAACCAGACGCGCTCCTTCTGCTACGTGGACGATCTCGTCCAAGGGATGGTCGCCATGATGGACCAGGACGACCTGGTCGGTCCCGTGAACCTGGGAAACCCGGGTGAGTTCACGATCCTGGAGCTGGCCACGATGGTCAAGGAGCTTGCCGGATCGAAATCCGAGATCGTCTTCCAGCCGTTGCCGCAGGATGATCCGGTCCGGCGCCGCCCGGACATCACCCTCGCCAAAACGAAACTGGGATGGGAGCCCAAGATCCCGCTCCGTGAGGGCCTGGTCCGCGCGATCGCGTATTTCCGGGAGCTGCTGGCGACCGGGATATAGCCGGTTTTTCAGACTTTCGGTTCGATTAACGGACCACGCAAGGTTTTTCCGCGAACATTCCCCCGCGACAGGAACGGTTTCGGGCACCGGTACGCCTATTGCGTTAACCCCTCTCCAGGAAACGCAGAACCGGGACGTTCCTTAGAACTTCCGCAGAACTGGGACATTCATTGGACACCCGGTACCCCAGGAGGAGGGAGACATGCGGAAAAAAGCGCTGCTCGTCGGCATCAACCGGTATCCGGATCCGCGATACGAATTGAAGGGATGCATCAACGATGTGCTTCTGCTTGGGAAAACGCTCCGGGAGCAGTACGGGTTCACCGGCGACGGGAACCTGCGCATCCTGACCGATGCCCGCGCCACCAAGATGGCGATCCTCAAAGGCCTGTCGTGGCTCACCGCCGGGACCGCCCCGGGCGATTCCCTCGTATTTCATTATTCCGGCCACGGTTCCCAGGTTCCCGACCGGAACGGGGACGAGGCGACCGACCGGCTCGACGAGATCCTCTGCCCCTACGATCTCGACTGGGATCACCCGTTGACGGACGACGATCTGGCCGAGGCGTGCCGCTGCGTCCCGAAGGGTGCACTCCTGACCGTGATCCTCGACTGCTGCCATTCCGGCACCGGCCTGCGCGAGCCGATCCGCCGCTCCGCTCCCCCGGAGCGCCCACGTTTTCTGCCCAACCCCGCGGCTTGCGGGCGCCCCGGCCATCGTCCCGCCCGCCGCTTCGGCGTCGCGATCACGAAAGCCAACGCCGTCCTGATCGCCACCTGCCGGGACCACCAGACCTCCGCCGACGCATACATCGAAGCGGCATATCACGGCGCCCACACGTTTTACCTTTGCCGATCCCTTCGTGCCGCCCGCTGGATGCCGACGTACCGAAGCCTCGTTGCCTCCATGGGAGCCGTCCTTGCCCGGGCGAACTTCGATCAGGTCCCCCAACTGGAAGGGCCAGCCCGCCTTTTGTCCTCCACTTTCCTTGAGCCGCGCCCGGAGGGCCGATCTTCGGGGGAAAACGCCGAGTGCCTGTCGGCCTGCCCATCGGCCTGACAGGCCGACTTCGAAGGCGTCCGGGGCCTCGTTCCTGTCCATCCGGGGGCCGGATCGCTTGCCGGGACCTGCCGGTTCCGATACTATTCCTGTTACGCGTACAAGGCCGTTCACCGGGTGTTTCAACCCGCCGACGAAAACTGCATCCTGCGGCAACCGGCCGGCCGGATGGCGATCTCTGCAGGGGGCTGTGCTTGGACCCGAAGTGGTATCTGGTCAAGACGAAAGCCCTGAATGAAAACAGGGTGTTCACCCGTCTCACCGGCGCAGGGTATGAAGTCCTGTACCCCAAGCTACAGAAGAAATCACGCCGCCACCGGGGCGTCATCGAAGTCCGCCCCCTCTTCCCCACGTACCTCTTCGTCCGTTTCGTCGGCGATGAACTGAAGACCATCAAGTACACCCACGGTGTCGCGCGGGTCATCTGTTTCGGCATGGAACCCCAGGAAGTGGGGGAGGAGATCATCGCCGCCATCCGGGAACGGATGGATGGCGAGGGCCTCGTCAAACTCGAGCCCAAGAAGATCACCCTGTCTCCCGGCCAGCGGGTCAAGATCGGGGAGGGGCCCTTCGCGGGGCTGGACGCCATCTTCCTCGAGGAACTCCCCGACCGGGAGCGCGTGGTGCTCCTTCTGGACGCCGTGTCCAGTTTTCGGCTTACGATCGAGAAGCAATCTCTCGAGTCGTAGGTTCCTCGGGTCTGTGCGTCCCCTCATTGCCGGATTCCCAATTGCTACAAAATGGCAATAAAAGGGGCGGAGGTTGGTATGATAAAACATTGTATTTCCGGGGGAGGCAGTCCGGTATCCCGCGGCAGGAAAGCAATTTTCGGCATCCCGCATGGGCGGTAGCCTGTCCGCTATAAGGAAGATGAATCGTGCTGACAAGTCCCATTCGATGATGCGCGCCCGACCCGTTCGGAGGGTTCCGAGGAACGTCCCGGTTCCTCGAATGTCGTATGTCGCCATGACGACGGTCCTCGCCTGCCTCCTGGTCGTGTTCGCGGCGCCCGCCCCGGCCCGGGCCGCCGACCTGTTCCTCAACGGGGAAAGGGAGCTCTATCTCGCGATCGACAAGCTGGACGCGATGGGGATGCTGCCGGGCTTTCTCGCCGATACGAGGCCCTATTCCGTCGCCGCCGTCCGCGCCGCCCTCGATCAAAACCGCGCCCGGCATCAAGGCGTGGAGTTCGATTCCCAGCTCGCCGGCTGGCTGGACTATGCGATCCGGCAGAGACTGCTGGTCCGCGGCACCGTGGGCATCGAGGGGTCGGAGAAGCGCGACATCCGCGACAACGAAGGCGACATCCCGACGCCCAGGGGCGTCTCCGGCCGCATCTCGGTCCTGGCCCGCGAGACGACGTCCCCGAACGTTTCCGCCCACGCCTCCGCCGCCGCCTTCTTCGGCACGAGCGGAGAGAGAGGGACACGCATCGGGGAGACCGCGCTCGAAGTCGGAACCCCGCACGCCTCCCTCCAGATCGGCAAACTCGCCACCTGGTACGGCCCGGGCCGTTTCGGGGCCCTGATCTTCACGAACAACGCGAGAAGCTACCCCGGCGTCCGCCTGCACAATCCGGTCCCCATCGCGGCCCCGGGCATGTTCTCCTTCCTCGGAAACGTGCAGTACGACCTGTTCCTCGCACGCCTGGGCGGAGAGGACCGTCCCGTCCGAAATCCGCTCCTCTCCGGAATCCGGCTGGCCGCCCGCCCGAGCCGCTTCCTGGAGCTGGGGGTCTCCCGGGCGATCCAGTTCGGGGGGGACGGACGCGAAGATGGCCTTTCCACGTACCTGGATATCCTGGCCGGCCGCAGCGAATCCGAAGGGAATACGCCGAAGGGAAATTCGCTGGCCTCCGTGGACGCCAAGGTCTATCTCCCGTTCCGCGTGCAGCCGATGGCGGTGTACGTCGAGTGGGGCGGGGAGGATCAATCCTCGTCGTACATTTTCACTCGCCGCGCTTCGCTGGCCGGCGTCTTCCTGCCGTCGATCGGGCCGTTCCGAAAGGCCGACCTGCGGTTCGAGCGCGGGACGACGGTCACGAGGGACCCCGGCATCTGGTACCGGCACCCCGATCATCCCCACGCGTACCGCGGCAGGGTCCTGGGCCATCCGATGGGCACCGATGCGACGGACCTGTCCGTCCAGGGGCACTACTTCCTGGCTCCTTCCACCTATCTCGAGGTGACGCTGACCCGCACCGACCGCTTCTTCACCGGTGACCGGCCCAAGGAGCGATCCGACCGCGCCGCCGCCGGCCTCGTCGGCTGGCTCTCCGAGAAGGTGCGCGTGGAAGGGGAGGTCGCCTGGGAAAAAGTCCGGAACCCCGGCGGTATCCCCGGTTCCGACGACTCCGACGCCAGCTTCCGTGTGGCGTTCTCGTACGAGTTGGGGCAAGATGCCAGGTAATCCTCTCACCTTAAAAAACAGGCAGGTGGAGATGACGAGATCGCGTCTGCATCAAAAATCCAACCCATGCGTATCGTTGGCGCTGGCCCTGGTTCTTCTTATGGGGCTTCCGGCGTCCTCCGTCCCCGTCCCCGCCTTCGCGGCGGAGAGTATCGGGGGCACGGCGATGCCGGAGCTTCCCCCGGGGCTTACGCCGGAGCAGGCCGAGGCGGCGAGAAGGCTCCTCGAATCCAGCCCCGGGAGCCGGAAAGCGCTGGAATCCGCCGTGCAGGAGAAGGCGGCCAGGGACGAAGCGGGCGCGGCGAAGCGGGAGCAGGCGGCGAAGAAGGCCGAGGCCGAGGCGGCGGCCAGGGCCGAACAGGCCGCCGCGCGGTACGACTGGCAGAAATCCCCCTACGTGGGCGGGCTCTTCGGCAGTCGCCTCAAGGCGCAGGAGCGGGACACCCTGATCCACTTCGGCCACGACCTGTTTGCCCCCTCCTCCGGCGCGGTGGAGCTGCTGGAGAACATCCCCGTTTCCCCCGGCTACATCATCGGGCCGGGCGACGAGATCGTGGTCCGGATGTGGGGCCGGGTCGAAGGGACCCAGCGGATGGTGGTCGACCGCGACGGCAAGATCTTCCTCCCCAAGTTCGGCTCCCTCTACGTCGCCGGCAAGACGTTCGAGGAGGTGAAGGGGTTCCTCAAGTCGAAGGTGTCCACCATCGCCGAGGTCAGCTCCGACGTCACCCTGGGCCAGATGAAGGGGATCCGCGTGTCGGTGGTGGGCGAGGTCCGTTCCCCGGGATGGTACAACGTCAGCTCCCTGCACACGGCGCTCCAGGTGCTCGCGGCCGCGGGCCGAATCAAGGACATCGGGTCGCTGCGGAGCATCCGGATCCTGCGCGGCGGGAAATTGGCCGAGGAGATCGACCTGTACGACTTCCTCCTGCGGGGGGACACGCGTGCCGACATCCGCCTGCTCCAGGGGGACGTGATCTTCGTCCCGGTGGTGGGCAGGCTGACGGCCATCGCGGGCGAGGTGCGCCGCCCGGCCATCTACGAACTGAAGGGGGAGAATTCCCTTCTCGAGCTGGTCCAGCTTTCGGGAGGGTTCACCCCCGCGGCCTACAAGCGGCGCGTCCAGGTGGAACGGCTGGAGGGGAACACGTCGCGCATCGTGCTCGACACCGACGCCGACGACCTGCAGAAAGGCTTGAAGGCGTTCGACCTGGCGGACGGCGACCTGGTGCGCGTCTTCCCGATCGTCCTTGCGGACGAGAACGCGGTCCGGCTGGAAGGGAATGTCCGGCGGCCGGGAAAGTACGAGCTGAAGGCCGGGATGACGGTGGGGACGCTTCTTCCGGACGAGAAGGTGTTCCTGCCCGAGACGTACTTCGACTACGCGTTGCTGACCCGGTTGGTTCCGCCGGACCTCCACAAGGAGGTCGTGCCGGTCAACCTGCGGGAGATCGTGCTGGAGCGCAAGGCGGGCTCGGACGTGTCGCTCATGCCGCGGGACACGCTGCGGGTGTTCCGGCGCAGCGAATTCAGGGATCTCCCGAAGGCGACCATCTCCGGCGAGGTGCGGCTGACCCGGAAGCAGCTGATGAAAACGTTGGGGCTGGACAACCAGGCCGCGGCGGGGCCGGCGGCCCTGGATTCCACGGGGCGGGAGCCCGTCGGGTCCGACGAATCGGCCGGGTCCGAACCCAGGGGTCCCCAGATCAAGCGGGAGACCGAATTCCGGGAAGCCGAAATCCGCCGCGTGGAACCCCAGGGAAAGGATTGGCGGGCAACCGATATGCGGGAGACGAATACCCGGGATACGGATTTCCGCATCACCGATTCCCGCCGGGCGGAGCCCACCGACGGGGGGGTCCGGAGAACGGAATCCGCAGGACAGGATGCCCGCGTCGATCGGGAAGGGCTGACCTTCGAAATCCACGCGGGAACCCGCGTCGCCGACCTCGTGAAGATGGCGGGGGGGCTGACCCGCCTGGCCTACCTCGACCGTGCCGAGATCGTGCGGGTGGACGACGACCGCAACTTCCGGACGGTCTACTTCCACCTGGGCAAGGCGATGGCGGGGGACCCGCAGGAGAACAAGCTTCTCGAGAACGAGGACCGGGTCCGGATCCACTCGATCCTGGAGACGACCTACCGGAAAATGGTGACCGTTACCGGGGAGGTGAACCTGCCCGGCGACTTCGTCCTCACGGAGGGGATGAGGCTATCGGACCTGCTGTTCAAGGCGGGGGGATTCCGGGAGAGCGCCTATACGAAGGAGGCGGAGCTGGTCCGCCGGGAAGTCACCCCGCAGGGAGACCTTGTGAAGACGCAGACGATCGTGGTCTGCCCCGAGCGGGCGCTGGCTGGAATCGCGGAAGCCGACATGCCGCTGCGGGAAAACGACTTCCTCTACGTTCGGCAGATCCCCGACTGGGGCGAGAAGGTCCAGGTGACGCTGGCCGGGGAGTTCCGGTTCCCCGGGACGTACGCGGTCAAGAAGGGGGAGCATCTCAGTTCGGTGATCGAGCGGGCGGGCGGATTCACGAACGGCGCGTACACGAAGGCCGGCGTGTTCACCCGCCTCTCCACCCAAAGGACCCAGCAGGAGGCGATCGACCGGCTGATCGAGGAGCTGGAAACCGCGATTGCGCAAAAGGGGCAGGAGGTCGGCGCCGCGCTGGACCGGGAAGACCTGGAGTCGAACAAGCAGCTCTTGGAGGCCCGCCGGGCCCTCGTTTCCCAGTTGAGACAAGCGAAGGCGAAGGGCCGCGTGATCGTTCGCCTGAGGGATCCCGAAATCATGAAGGGGACCGGGGAGGACATCTTTCTCGAGGACGGAGACCGGTTGTTCGTGCCGCAGAAGATGAACGTGGTGAACGTCGTGGGCCGCGTGTACAACCCGACCGGGGTCGTCTACGACCCCGCGACCGACACCGTGGGGCATTATCTCAAGATCGTGGGGGGGCCCACGGAGAGCGCCGACACCGACCACATGTTCATCCTGAAGGCCAACGGATCGGTGGTGAGCCGGAGCACCGCCTCCGACGGGTTCTTCTCGGGCGGGTTCATGTCGTCCAAGGTGGAGCCGGGCGACTCCGTCGTCGTGCCGCAGAAGCTCCTCCAGGTGCGGACGATGAAGGACCTGAAGGACATCTCGCAGATCCTGTACCAGATCGCGGTGACGGCGGGGGTGTTGTTCCTGGTTTTTTAGGGCATTGTTTAATACCACCGGACAGCAAGAAACGAGGGCAGAAGGAACGGGATGGAAGAGCGACCTCCGACAGGAACACAGGAAGACGTAATCGATCTGGGGAAATATTTCGCGGTATTGGGCAAGGAGTGGTGGAGGATCGCTCTTTTATCCTTTGGATTTGGTCTCCTGACGTTTCTCCTGATGTTTTTGATGCCGAACGTTTATCAGTCGATAGCAGTAATCGGACCGGCGATTGCGGAAAAAAGACCAATCCCTGCGTTGGGTGCATTGGCATCGTTTGGAGTAGATTTTGGCAGTCCATCAAAGGTTGAGGATTTGGAGACCCTCTTTAACAGCAAGGATCTCACGGTCCGTGTATTTCGAAACCACTTGTTGTGGCCGATCGTCCTTCCAGATAGTTTTGATCCTGCAACAGGGAAGATAAAAGTTCGCTGGACAGACTATCTGTTTGGTGGCGAGAAAGACCAGAAAACACCTGGCGACTGGGATGCCATCCGCGCGGTAATGGATCGCCTGAAGGTATCGGTAAACAGGAAAGCTGGCACGATCTCCGTTTCATTCGAATCGCCATCCCCTGAAGGATCCGCAGAAGTGGTGAAATATTATCTCGACGAAGGGAAAAACCGCCTTCAGGAAGAGGCGCTCGATCGGGCAATAAAGAACAAGAAATTCATAGAGGAACAGATAGGGAAAACAGTCGACGCCTTGACGAGAGATCGTCTTTACTCGCTGTATGGACAGGAAGTTGAACAGGAAATGATGGCACGTAACCGGGAACAATTCGGGTTCAGGGTAATCGATTCCGCTCGCATCCCTGAAAAAAAATCCGGACCCCGGAGAGGCAAGGCAGCACTTCTTGCAATGCTCCTTTCCGCCCCATTATGGGCTATTGTGCTTGGATACAGATCGAGAAAAGCTCAAAGTCGATAAGGCCCAGTTTTTCCAGGGAACCCATATCCGGCTTTCTGAAAAGGCCCCGAAAAACGATTTGCGGTAAGTACGTCTAGTTTTTTTTCTTAATGGTGCCCAAACAGGAAAGTTTCTTGCCCTCAGGATGTGAGGGATGTTTGCCCATCACGGTCGGATGATGTTGGGATATTTGTTGCCCCGCACTCAGGCCTCGAACAGAATTGTCTCCCGATTATTCGCCTTCGTCCCGTTGCTCCTCGTTCCCTTCCGAACAAAGATGGTTCACTCCGTTTCAGCCTAATGCCGGCTTCGGTGTGCAGAATGCAAATGGTCCAGAGGGGAACTTTCTTCCCTCCACTAGAAAGGGTAAAAACTTGCATGGATCGAACAGGACTTGCTCGAACCACGATTCGTGAATATGAATGGTCGAAGAGCAGATCGCGGGTCGCAGGGATTAAAGCAACCGGCATAGGCTGTAAATAAACAGCGAATTGTGGTTCCGGAAAAAAATCGGTTGACCAAGAGCCTGGGAGCAGATCGTCAAATGCCCTCATGAGCCTGATAAAAAAGAATATATTTGCAAACCTGGCAGGCCGGGCCTGGAACATTGTACTGGCTGTTGCATTCATTCCCATGTACTTGAAATTCCTAGGGATCGAAGCATACGGGCTGATCGGATTTTTCGCAACCCTGCAGGGGGTCTTCGGCTTGATGGATCTTGGGTTCAGCCTAACGCTGAACCGTGAATTGGCGCGTCTGTCGGCAACGGAAGGGACCGTCCGGGAGCAGCGGGACCTGGTTAGGACACTGGAGACTATTTATTGGATGATATCAATACTGATTGCGGTCATCGTGTATTTCCTTGCTCCTGTAATTGCGGAACGATGGATCAACCCCCAGCATCTGTCCGTCGGCGGCGTCGAGGATGCGGTTCGAATAATGGGTGCTGTTATGGCGTTACAGTTCCCGTTCTCCTTCTACCAAGGCGGGTTGATGGGACTGCAACGGCAAATCCTACTGAATGTGCTGCTTGCGGTTGTTGGAACGCTGCGTGGGGCCGGAGCGGTTCTGGTTCTCTGGCTTGTGGCTCCCACAATCCAAATGTTTTTCACGTGGCAAATCCTGGTCGCAGCTCTTGGAACCGGAGCATGTGCGTATTTCCTGTGGAATAGCATGCCCGATTCGCCTCATCCGGCGAGATTCGATCGAAAACGTCTTGTTGGTGTTTGGCGATTCGCCGCCGCTGTTTCGGGCAATGCGATGATCGGTGTATTGCTGACACAAATGGATAAAGTGATACTCAGCAAAATGCTCACCCTCGAAATGTTCGGTTACTATGCATTGGCCGCGACAGTAGCTTCTTCTGTCTGGTCGATCATTGTTCCCGTGAACACAGCACTTTTCCCGAGGTTTACACAACTGGTGGAACTCCGGGATGATGTCCAACTGGCTACCACCTATCATCGTGCCAGCCAGTTCATCGCTGTTTTGCTGCTGCCCTTTTCCGCCATCATTGCATTCTTTTCGCGTGAAGTAATGATGCTTTGGACCCACAACCCCGTCACGGCGGAGAACACATCCACCGTGATTGCTTTACTTGTCATCGGGACAACCTTGAACGGCCTGTTCAGCGTTCCCGCATACCTGCAAAGTGCCGCCGGATGGCCACAACTGGTCTTGTACACGAATTTGGTGTCGGCAGTGATCCTCATTCCCTCAATTATTTTCATGACAAGTAAATTCGGTGCGGTAGGCGCAGCGTTGGTCTGGGTTGTGTTGAACGGCGGTTATCTCCTGTTCGCGGTACCGATCATGCATCGAAAGTTACTCAAGGGTGAGAAATGGCGCTGGTACCTTGAGGATGTGGGAATTCCTGTTTCCGGGGTTCTTGTTTGCGGCGGAATTGCACGTTTTCTGTTGCCGGGCCACATGTCTATGTTCGCGACTACCGCTTACCTGGTGGGCATGTGGATCGTTCTGATGACGGTCTGTGCGTTATTATCGCGCCATATCCGAGAGTTCCTTTTCGGACAGCTATATAAAATTAGACTTGCGGATTTGTCATGATCGGGATTCTGAAGCAGAAGGTTAAACGATATTGCCCGAATTTGGTGGCCGCCATACACGAGTTCAGGAGCATCAGGGAGGTGCAGAAGCATGGCTTGAAGGAGACTCCGTTCGGGTTCCGCCTCCTAGGGCACAAGGAAATGCAGGAAGGCAGTTTCGAGCCCGAGGAAACGGCAATGATCCAGAAGTATTTGATAAACCTTGATTTGTTCGTCGATGTAGGGGCGAATGTAGGTTTTTTTTCGTGCCTGGCGCGTTCGATGGGCAAAGAGACCATTGCCGTCGAACCTCTCGCCCAGAACCTCCGTTTTCTATATGCCAATTTGCAAGCGAACGGATGGACGGATGTCGAAGTTCACCCCGTCGGGTTGGCTGCCCACACAGGCATCGCTCCTTTTTACGGTGGAGGGACGAGCGCTTCGCTAGTGCGGAAATGGTCTGGAATATCCGAGGTCTGGAAGAGGACCATACCCCTTTCCACCATGGACATTCTCTTGGGAGACCGGTTTGCAGGACAGAAACTGATGATCAAGGTGGATGTGGAAGGATCGGAATTCGATGTTCTCATGGGTGCGAAAAGGACGCTTGCGATGTCGCCCCCCCCAGTATGGCTCATGGAAATCTGTCTGACGGAAAACCGCTTGGATGGGATTCATCCCCACTTCTTGGATGTGTTTGAAGCGTTCTGGTCGCAGGGGTATCAGGCGCGTGTCGCAAATTGGGGAGGTAGGGATGTTACACGTTCGGATGTGGAGAGATGGGTTCGAGACGGGAAGCGGGAATTTGGATACATCAATTATATCTTTGAAAAATCAGCGGCGGTTGATGACACATAGCAATAAGATTTCGGATTGAAGTAGTTCTTTCAATGAGCACCGGGCTTGAAAACCGCTATTCAAAGAAATGGTACCCATTGAAAATGAGGATACGCTGGATTTTCAAATCGCTTATACCCCAAAGCGAGTATATCTACAAATTATGCAAGCGTTATGTTGACATGTACAACGGTGAAAACAATGTCAACATTGAAACCAACGGAGAACTCCTTTTTCTGCGGAAATACCTCAATGGATGCAAGATTGTTTTTGATGTCGGGGCGAACGTCGGAGATTGGACTTCGTGGGTCCTGCGCATAGACCCGAATCTTACGGTTCATTGTTTCGAGCCCAGCCGGGCAACTTTTGAAGTTTTAAAAAGAAATAACTTTTCATCAAACGTTATCTACAACAATTTTGGCTTTGGATCTAAGTCGTGTGAGAGGACCTTATACATCGTGGAGGAGGGTTCTGGAATAAACTCGCTTTATCGCCGGGAAGGGTTGGAATATTTGGGAATACAAAAGGCAGAAACAGAAGAAATAATACGTGTCGATACGATTGACAACTATTGCATCAGTAACGGTATGACGTCAATTGATTTTCTGAAAATTGATGTAGAAGGGCATGAGCTAGAAGTCTTTCAAGGGATGGTTGAGATGCTACGTCAAGGTCGAATCGGAGTCATACAATTCGAATATGGAGGGACATTTATAGATGCAAGGATATTTCTGAAGGATATATGGGACTTTGTCATCAAGGTAAATTCAAACTACAAATTTTACAAAATACATACAACGAACATACTTCATGTCCCCAAATATAGTCAGACATTAGAGAATTTCCAATATCAAAACTGGGCAATTATTCGAAATGAGTACCCATGAGGTCATACCCTGTAGTGGACTCAGACTGCCAGATCCCTTTGGTCTCCATCCTTGTTGTTTCCTGCGACAAGTACTCGGATCTGTGGAGGCCTTTCTTCGGTCTCTTTCGGGAAAGATGGCCAGACTGTCCGTACAGGGTATACCTGGGATCGAATCATAAGATTTATCCGGATCAGTACGTCACACCGGTACTCGTCGGTGATGATATCAGTTGGGCATCGGGAGTTCTCCGAATGCTAGATCAAATTGATACGAATCACGTCATCATGTTTTTAGAGGATTTTTTGATTCAATCTCCTGTTGATACATCAGCAATCAAGCGATATGCAAAAATCGCTATAAATAGTAACTCGGGATGCTTGAGACTTTCCCCTTATCCGCCTCCTACTATTCCCCTTCCAGATTATTCCGATTTGGGTTTCATCATGGCGGAGGATTTGTACCGCGTATCTACACAAGTCGCAATTTGGCAGGTCGGGACCTTAAGACGCCTGTTGATACCAGGTTTCTCGGCATGGGATTTCGAATTGTCCGGTAGCCAACTGAGTTCCAAATTTTTTGACCAGTTCTATTGTGTTTGGAAGCCGGCAATTTTGTACTTGAATGGCGTAGAGAGAGGGAAATGGAGGCAGGAAGGAGTGGCGCTTTGCAGGGAGGCAAAAATCGATGTTGACTTGGCTCATCGCCCCATGCTCACCGAGGAAGAAATTGATGCCTATCATAAGAGTCTGCGGGTAGTCAATCTTAAAAATGAATCGCTAGCATATTTTCTCAATGGAGATAGGTATAAGGGGTTTGAAACAGCAATACGTTATTTGTTCAGGAAGCCTTTTGAGGCGTCAATATGGGGGATTATTATTTTTGGCCTAATGGGACCTCATCCCCTTAAATGGCTGAGAGAAAAGTACTTTCATGTAAAAATGGAAAGGCACTACAGGAAGTGGGATAATGCACAATGATTAATAGGAATGAATCTGCTCATTTGCGCGCCATATTTAGGATATAGAAAAACGGAATAATCAAGGAAAAAACTATCTGGCTAGTATAAAAAGGGATTACTTTGTTGTGTAAAGGTCTTGTCAGCATCATAATTCCAACTTACAACAGAGCATGCTACATTTCTGAAACAATAAAAACGGTACTCGATCAGACCTATCAGAGCATAGAAATAATAATAATCGATGATGGGTCAACTGACTCAACCCGGGCGGTAGTTCAGGCAATTAATGATAGTCGTATAAGATATATATCGCAGGAAAACAGTGGTCTGCCTGCAGTGGCGAGGAATCATGGCTTGAGAATCGCCCGTGGAGAATATATTGCATTCCTTGACTCCGATGATCTTTGGATGCCGGATAAACTTGAGAAACAGATAAGTGCATTCAACTTTTGTCCCGGTCTACTGGCTGTTGCTACGAACGGGATCGCAATGAAAAATTCTCTGAAAAAAAATATGTTTACAATGTTCCGTAATGCGAGACCATCTTTCCGGCAGATGCTAAATAATAATATGGTTATTAATTCAAGTGTGTTGATGAGAACCGACGTTATCAGAGAGGTTGGATTCCTTGACGAAGATAAAAGATTGAAAACTTCTGAAGATTACGACTACTGGCTAAGGATACTTTACTTTAAAGACAACTCCATTCTTATATTAAAAGATAGGTTAATCATCTATCGGTTGCATGAATCAAATATACTGAACCCTGAAAATAAGCGCCTCATAGAGGAATGCGTTCAGTTGATATTTGCAAAATATAAGGATATCGATCAGGATTATATGCGGAAGGCCTATAATAATCTTATTCGTCCTGTAATGTCCGACCGGTACACCATTGCCGTTCGCCATGGAGAAGTAAAATCTTCCGAAATTCTTGCTGAAAATTCGTTGGGTTTTTCCGATAAAATTTCCATCATCGCCAAGTATTATCTATTACGCTTTGTTCCATATCTGCGGAAACGCGCTTTCAGGGACATAAAATAATGAATGCATCGGTCCCAGCGGGAAATATTATTGTAGGGATTTTTAACCGCCGAATCTCCCCGGGAACGTTCCATGAACCTCGCGGATAAGGACGGGCGGGAACGTTTGTTGCCGCGGGCAATTACCTCGAAGAATCGATTTGAATTCGGAAAAAACTGGCGGAAGTTTATGTCCGTGATGGATGACGACCGTATCTGTCATGCCGAGCAGTCCCTGGTTGAAATGCTGGGAGTCCAGGCGATCGAAGGCCGAAGCTTTCTGGACATCGGCTGCGGAAGCGGCCTGTTTTCTTTGGCCGCCATGCGCCTTGGGGCATCGAGGGTCTGCTCGTTTGATTGTGATCCGCAAAGCGTTGCTGCAACTTCAGGCTTACGTCGTCGATACATGCATCATGCGACTACCTGGACCATCAAGGAGGGGAGCGTTCTCGACGATACCTTCCTCGGCGCACTTGGCCAGTGGGACATCGTGTACGCTTGGGGTGTGCTTCACCACACCGGCGAAATGTGGCACGCGTTTGAAAACGTCGTGCCTCTAGTCGCCTCGGGCGGGATCCTTTTCACAAGCGTTTACAACGACCAGGGACCGACATCTCGGCGGTGGTGGAAGGTAAAGTCCTTCTACAACACTGGTGTCCTCGGAAGAACAGTAGTAACGACGATATTCTACTCCTATTTCGGGCTCCGCGGTTTTGTTGCGGATGCCCTCCGTCTCAGGAATCCACATGCTCGTTATCGCGAATACAGGAAGACTCGGGGTATGTCCTTGTTTCACGACTGGCGCGACTGGATGGGGGGGTTCCCGTTTGAGGTGGCCAAACCAGAGGAGGTTTTCGATTTTCTTCACCGTAGGGGTTTTACATTGTCCTGTATGAAGACATGCGGGGGTACCTGGGGCTGCAACGAATTCGTGTTCAAAAAGGAAGTGGATTTCTAAAGATGGACAGGATGGTGCCGAAGACAATTGATTTCACACACATAAATTCGCAACGGCCCATCTTGGTACACCGTGGGACACTTATATCTCTTGCTGTGGCCGTAGCTAGCGTGCTTTGGTGGGCATTCGCGACATCTGACGAACGTCACGTCATTCTCCCGTTGATTACGGCCGTAAATACCGCGTCGTGCGCTTGGGTCGCAATGTGGAAGCGGGATGGTGTTCTTCCTGTATTTGATATTGGCGCGGTTTGTCTAGCCGCAACGCTTATATATACCATCGTTCCTCCGATCCAGTATCTGCTGTCTGGGTTGACTCATACTCCGTTGAGCGCGATCCAATTGTATACGCTTGATCCGAATCCTAGGGAGTTTGGCTCATTCACTTGGCGATATGTCGTTTATTTGATGAGTTTTGCGATCGTCTATCTATGCGTATGCAAGAAAAAGGGAAACAAGGAGCAAGGTATCGAACTTCCAGATCGGCTGACGACAATTGTTTTCGTCTGTCTTTATTTTTTTGTTGTGATCGTCACGTATGGCATCAAAATTTTCTATGGTGTCGGATTCGACGTTGTCTATGACCCGGAAATCCTGGCGGTTGCAGCAGAACAGTACGAAGGCTTGCCCATCTTGACACGCCAGCTCTATCATAACTTTGACGGCTTGGCCTTCATATTGAAGTTTGGTGTGCTGATCCTTCTATTCTCGCGCTGGAGCAACAGGAGGTGGCGGCTCCTGATCGGGCTCTGGTTTTC
>JACZKY010045011.1_pt1 | contig 17777 bp, 13 predicted proteins | sample 8237611 | NCBI WGS metagenome assembly JACZKY01 (sample SAMN16148055, study PRJNA663545) | marine sediment metagenome | biome: sediments and biomass from bioreactor inoculated with such sediments; feature: coastal sediments; material: methane- and iron-fed bioreactor; isolation source: Bothnian...
GAGATCATGTTCGGCCGCCTGAAGGATTGGCGGCGCGTTGCAACCCGATACGACCGGTGCCCTGAAACCTTCTTCTCTGCGATCATGCTCGCCGCGACCGTCTTGTTCTGGCTGTGAAACTCAATGAGTCTGGACCCTAGCGCAGCCTTTGCGCGGGCGCGGTTCACGGTGATGTCGTGGCCCGCCTTCATGCGCCCTGCTGCAGGCGCGATCACCGCATTGGCCGCCGCGATGATATGGGCGGAAGAGCGATAGTTCTCGATCAGCCAGACCGGCTTTGCCGCGTAATCCGCCTCGAACCGGCGGATGAAGTCGATGCTGGCCCCGGCGAAGGCGTAGATGTTCTGGTCGTCATCTCCAACAGCAAACAGGCTGATGCGCAGGTCATCCTCCAGCAACCGCCCCGCAACCGCGCCGATCAGGGCGTATTCCTCGGGGCCAATGTCTTGGTATTCGTCAACCAAGAGCCAGCGATAGCCCTGGATCAGCGTTTCGCGCAGCGCCTCGGCCTCGGCCTTGCCCAGCCCGTCCCCGCGCAACAGGGCCACCGCCTGCATGACAATGCCATCAAAATCGCGTGGGCCTTCCGCATCGCCCGCAAAGCTTGCCCCCATCAGCCGCATCGCCAGTGCGTGGCAGGTGGAGACCGTCACGCCCGCTGCATCATCCCCGATCAGGCGGCGCAAGCGTTCGCGGATCTCGGCGGCGGCATGGCGGTTGTAGGTCAGCACCAGAATGCCGCGCGGGTCTTCGCGCTTCACGCGGATCAGGTAGGCGATGCGATGCACCAGCACCCGCGTCTTACCCGATCCCGGCCCGGCCAGCACCAGCACGTTGGTCTGTTCGCGATCATCGCGGACGATTTCGGCCTGGGCGGAGTTGTCCAGAGCATCGACAATCGCGCGCCAGGATGTGCCGGTGGTCTGCCGCCGGATTTCCGTGCCACGCCCCGGCAGCCATCGGCGCAGAAAGGCGTCGCGGTCCAGTACGAAGTAATCCTCGGACAGGCGCTGGGCCTGATCCATCGCCGCCAGCCCCTTTTCGGCATAGGCGGCCATCACATGGGTCTGGATCGTCGTCTCGCTGTAATGCTCTTCCAGCGGGGCGAAGTGCTGCACAGTGAATGGCCCGCCCTTGGGGTTCAAATGCACCGTGATCGCCGGGCGGAACACGGTCAGGCCCCGGCCAAGTGTGGCGACCAGCTGTTCGTGCAGCCACAAAAGCGCGCGGTCCATCAGGCGGGTCATGTCCTTGACCTCGGCCCTGAGCAGCGCGTCGCCGTTCAGCGAATCCAGCATCGCGCCAAGGGTGGTTTCCACCTGAATGTCCTTGCCGCGTGTGCCCTTCGTGACCTTGCCTGTCAGATGGGCAAGAAGCGCCTGCGCCCCCTGCCGCCGCAGTTCGGCCGTTCGGGCGACGATAGGCCATGACCGCTCCAGCCGCACGAAGATCGTATTCCGGCTGACCTTGCGCAGGGTCAGGTTCCCCCGCTCGCCATCCTGATCGCGCCCGTCCTGCGCCATGCCGCGCAGGATCGTTTCCACCATATCGGGCCGCACTTAGGCATGACCTTTGTCACGCAGGGCCTGGCAGGTTTCCGTCAGGTTCAGCGGTTGCGCCTCGGCCCCTTCGGCATCCGGTACAGCCTCTTGCATCAGCGCAATCAGGTCAGCCTCCATCCGCGCCGCATGATCCAAACGGCGGGTCGAGGCATCCTCGACGCCGAGATAGATATAGACCGTGATGCCCGTGTCGTTGCTAGCGATGCCCAGAGCCTCCAGATCGGCAAAAGCCCGGTGCAACTCGCGCCCCGACAGGCCGCATGCCCCGGTCAAATCGTCGGTCGAAACCCCGGCATCGGGAGGCGCATTCATCACGTGGCGGACAAGGTCCATCAGTTGCGTGCGCCGAACCCCAGTGATCTGCGCCCGTTCCAGAATGGCCGCCGCCTCATCCACCGACCGGATGCGCAGCGACGACGGGAACACCTGCACCCGGTTTTCCTCGCGGCTGAGCAACGTTGCCTCTTCCAGCCAGGCCACGGCAGTTTTCACGCGGGTATCGTCTGTGGTCTTGTCGCGCTCGAACTCCTGATCCTTCTCCTCACGCACGATCTCGCCGGGTGTGGCGACCACCTCGCCCGACTTGTGCTTTTCCATGCGCCGCAGTGCCTTCAGGATCGCGCTGATCTCATGCTTAGCCAGACGCGACCGCGCCGACAGCGAGAACTGCCGCTCGACATCCTCGGGGCTGAACAGCAGCACGCAATTGGCCGGGCCGCGATCCCGCCCCGCGCGGCCTGCCTCTTGCAGGTAGTTTTCCAACGATCCTGGAATATCGCCATGCACCACTAGCCGGATATCCGGCTTGTCGATCCCCATGCCAAACGCATTAGTCGCGGCGATCACCCGCAACTGGCCAGTTCGAAACGCCTCTTGCACGTCGCGCTTTTCCTCGGGACTGCGCTTGGCATGGAAGTAGTCCGCCGCCAGCCCCTGCCCTTTCAGGAACTCCGCCACCTTTTCCGTCGCGCCGCGCGTTGCACAATAGACCACGGCCCCCGAGGCACCTTCAGGCGGCAGGTTCGCCTCTATCGCCCTCAAGATGTCAGCATGCTTCGTCGCCTTCTGCGTCGGCAGCACGGCAAAGGACAGGTTGGTCCGCACCGCGCCGCCATCCAGCAACATCAAATCAACCCCAAGGCGGGTCTGGAAGTGGTCACGAATATCTCGCACGACCTCGGGCTTGGCGGTTGCGGTCAGGCACAGAACAGGGGCCGGGGCATCGCCCGAGAATTCCTTGATGAAACGGCTGACATAGCGGTAGTCGGGCCGGAAATCGTGGCCCCATTTGCTGATGCAATGCGCCTCATCCAGCACCCACAGCCCGACCTCGCGCTGTTGCAGCACGGTGCGGATTGACGGTGAGCGCAACTGTTCGGGCGAGATCAGCAGCATCGCCGCATCGCCCATCCGCACCTTTTCCAGCGCGTCATGCCGTTCGGGCAGCGACAGCATGCCGTTCACTGTGACCGCCGCCGAAATCCCCGCCCGCGCCAGCCCCTGCACCTGATCGGCCATCAGCGCCACAAGGGGCGAGATCACGACGGTCAGTGCCCCGGTTTTGTCGAACCGCGACAGCGCCGGGATCTGGTAGCAGACCGATTTACCCGTGCCGGTGGGCAGGATGCCCAGCACCGATTTGCCCGCCATCGCCTCGGCCACAATCCGCTCTTGCAAAGGGCGGCCCATGTCATCGACGGGCTGGGGGCGGAAGGACGGAAATCCGAACCAGCGTTCCAGTGCGGCATTCGGGTTGTTCTTCTCAACGCACCAGCCGCAGGCCGGATCGCCACAGTTGGTGTCGCGCAGATGCCGCACGATCCGCCCGGCTTGAGGAAACTGCATCCGCACCCAGGGCGGCATGACAGAGTCCCCGCCTGCCACCGATATCCACGACAGTGCATAAGCCATCGGCCAGCCGTTGCGCGGATCGGAAAGGCGGCCGAGGGTCTGCTCCAACCGATGATCGCAGGCGCGGCCGTCCAGGAGGCGACGGATGGCGGCATGGGCAGCAGCTTCACCTGGCGCAGAACCACGCAGGAAACGGAACAACGCATCGAACCCGCCCGAGGCCGCGCCTTGGGTCGTCAGATGGTGATAGGCGAGCACCGCATCCGGCGCCTCCTGTTCCAGACGGGTGAATGCCCCGATCTGATCGGCCAGCACCTGCAGCGCCAGCCGCGCATCCTGTTCGGGGTCGTTCACATGCCCGATCTGCAGCCGCCCGTCCTGATAGTGCTTGACCAGGTGGTGGTAAGGGTTGCGCGGAAAGGCCAAGGGGTTCAGCCATAGCGTGTCGATCGCCGCAGCCCCCAGCCCCGCCAGCCGCGCCCGGTTCGCCACCAGATACGGCAGGTCATGGCGCAAGATATTGTGACCCACCAGATGCGCCGCCCCGTCGCAAAGCGCCTCCAGCCGGCCCAGCGCGGGGTCAAGCGCGGCCCCATTGTGAACCAGCGCCGCCCCACCCCGTACCGCCGCAAACGCGAAAAGCCGCGCAGACTTCGGATCGACCTCCAGATCAACAGAGACGCAGCGCGACAGGAAAGATGAGGCGTCAGGGGTCAACTGGGGCTTCTGGTGCTAAACTATGCATCAACCGATTGATAACCTTGCTACTCATGGATGCAAGGAAGGGTTTCGGGCGCCACACAACTTGCAGTTCAGTAATTTCGGCCGCGCGCTATCCCAGTGGAAAGTTGCCCGACCCAAGAACGGCATCCACCCCAGCCTTTGAGAAACCGTGCAGTTCTGGACGCACTCTTCCGGTCGATCGGCACTCGACACGCAGGCTTGGAAGTTGTGCCTCGCTGCGCTTGGGCTCGGCCGTGACCAATCTGGAACGGAGCGCCACTCACAAAGGTCGGGTTCGAGTAGGTTTCAGCGCTTCACCAATCCCTCAAGCAGGCTTTGCGCCCGCGATAGAATAGCTGGGGCTGGATTCGTCGCATGAAGGCCCGCAAGAACCGAAGCAACCTCGATGCGTCCAGCGGCAACGCATTCGCGAATGAAGTCCACATCCTTTTCGGCCAAGCGATGTAGTTTTGAGACGACCACATCCTGAATTGCCGGGCAAACGATGACCGCGGTCCGGCCATAAACATCGATTTCTGCTGTCGCCACGCGCTCCATCCAGTCCGGCGGCATCTGAGCTGTGTTCTCATCAACACCGTCCAGATAGAAGCCGAACCTTTGGTGAAACGCAGACATCTCGCCGAAGAGCGCGCTGATTTCCTCCGATGCTTCGAACCCCGGATTCCGCGCCTCCCAGTCCCGGTTGTTTTCCGGATAGAGGTCGATCTCGGGCGTGATCTTCAGCGCCATCGGAGCGTCGGGCCATGTCAGCAGAATGGCCTGACTGCCGACCACAATGACACGGTCGGCCTGGAAATGCGCCGCCACCGAACGTGCCGCGCGCAAAAGGTCGTCTCGATCGCGGACTGGCCTCACTGGGCCGCACCGAGTTTTGCCTTCTGCCAGACGCGGCGGCGCCAAGCAGGGTCGTCATAGGGGGCCGATAGCTGAAACGGAGAGGCCGTGCGAAGCCGCGTCATTGCGTCTGATCGTTTGACGATCAGTCGTGCGACCTCGTCGACAGGTTGGTCAAGGATTTCCAGCCAGTCCCGAACATAGTCGGGCACCGGCTGCGGCATGGCCTTGAAACGTTGCCGGGCTTCCACCAGAAGCTGGTCACTGCGGCGAAGATGCCCTGCGACCAGACGGTGCAAGATCAGCTTTGCCCGGTCATTGACCGTCTCGCGGTTGACGGCTGGAGCTATGGGCATTGGCTTCAGGGCACGGTGGCGCGCGCGAAGCTCTGCGGCCATGGCCAGAATCTGCGCACGATCTGCGGACGGGACCAGGACTTCGACCCGGACAAGGCCCGCTGCCCCGCCGGTTGACTTGTACCGCTTGATCCGCTCCTGAACCGACATCGGACGCACTCCTTCTCACGACAAGATGACGTATCCCGGATACGTTTTCAAGGCTGGCGTGGCGCGAGTTGCTAAGTGGGGAGGCGACCGGTGACTTACAGGGCGCTACCCATGCAGCATGTCCCCCAGCCCGACCGCCTCGAACGCCGCCTCCAGCGCTGGATCGAAGCCGGGATCGATCCGGGCCGGGCCGATGCCGTGATCCCGGTTCCAGTGATCGATCTCGCGCAAGGCGGCGGCGAATTCCTCGTCAGTATCGCAGACGGTGCGAGTGACATCGCCCTCGGCGAAGTCGAGGATGGTGCGTTCGGCGGGTGAGGCCCATGTGCCGAACCATGACGCATCCTGCGCGGTGTCGACCTGCGCCCATCCCCGGGCGCAGGAGCAAAGGTCGAAATCATAGCGATAGCGGTCACCGGGTTCGAAGCTGCGGATGATCTTCATGCCCGGCCCTCCAGCGCCTCGATCGCCAGCACCGCAAGGTCGCGGTAGCGAGCCAGCGCCTTGGGGCTGGATGAGACCGGGTTGATCGCGATCGCGCGCAGACCGGTGGCATCGGCCTTCCCGGCCAGTTCCACCAGCGCGGCCAGCTTGGCCCGGAAACGGGCATGGGTCGGGGCGGAGAAATCAGGCGGTGGCGGCAGTTGGCCCTGCCGGGCTTTGGCCTCGAGGTCGGCATCCCGGCGACGACGTGGGGCGCTGGCCGCGGCGGCGGGTTCGGAAGCGGCGGGTAAGGTTTCGGCAATCGGCGCCGGTTCTGCCGCGGCGTCCGGCTCGCTGGCGTCGATCTCGGCAACCAGCCGCCCCTCGGCGGTCTCAAACCCCGGAGAGGTCAGGATCACCTTGACCGCTTCGGGCGCGCGATCGGCGCCAATCCTGGCGGCCAGCAGCCGCTCGAACCGTTCGGCGGCCGCGGCTACGCTGGCGCTGCGGCCCAAGCGGACCTCGCTCAGGCGCTGGGCGAGGCGGTTGATCTGGACGGCGGAGAGGTTGGTGAACATCGGGGCCTCCTTCATGCGTTCTTGATGTGGGCGGAGCGGCCTTCGGCGGTGACCGCGTAGATCATCGTGCGGCTGTCGCCGAAGGTGGCGGCGAAGGCTTCGGCCTGATCGATCCGGTCGAACCGGGCGCGGATGCGGGTCGCGGGCTTGGACCCGCGGCAGGCAATGAAATGGTCGGCGGCGGCGAGGCAATTGGCCTCAAAGCCGGTGATCGGGGCGGTCTTGGCAGTCATCGGAAACCTCCGTTTCAAGGTGTCGCAGACATTGCCGAGACCGTCCGAAGTGCAAGTCCAAATCACTGTTTTAATTTGAGAATGTCGCAAGATGGGACTGTCGCGGCGCGCTTATGCGGCCATGCGCGGGGTGCATGAAAGTGCCGTGCGTAAGGCCATCGCCGTACACCGAATGACAGCCGAAGCCGCTGGTTGCCGTCCTGCTTGCAGTCGCGGCAAATCCGCTCTCGCTATCTTGCGAGCTTGATGTCCTGCGCCGCCGCCCAGGCCGCTATATCCTGCCTCCGCAGGGCTGCCGCCATCAGGGCGGGAAACTGGTCTGGCGTGCAGGCGAAGACCGGTACTCCGAGCGCGGCGAAGGCCTCGGCGTTCTTCGGATCGTAGCCGGGGCGGCCACTGTCGGTCAGGGCCAGAAGCGCGATCACGTTGACACCCATCCCGACCAACCGGGCGATTCGGCCCAGAAGTTCCGCTGCATTCCCGCCTTCGTAAAGGTCCGAGATCAGGATCAGATGCGTCTTCGACGGCCGCTCGATCCGCTCTTCGCAATAGGCGATGGCGCGGTTGATGTCGGTGCCGCCGCCAAGCTGGACGCCGAACAGCACCTGAACGGGGTCAGCGAGGTCTTCGGTCAAGTCGACAATGGCCGTGTCAAAGCACACGAGCTTTGTCTTGACCGCCGGGATCGAGGCCATCACGGCGGCAAAGATCGAGGAATAGACCACCGATGTCGCCATTGATCCGGACTGGTCGACGCACAGCACCACCTCGTCCAGATCGGCCAGCCGCCGTTGCCGCCGCTGAAAGCCCACAAGCCGTTCCGGGATCACGCTTTGCAGATCGGGCTGATAATGGTTCAGGTTCGCGCGGATCGTGCGCGGCCAGTCGATATCGGCAAAGCGGGGCCGGTTGGTGCGCTGGCTGCGATCAAGGGCACCGCGCACGGCCTCGGCGGTGCGGGCCTCCAGCCGTTTCAGAAGGTCGGCCACCACTTTGGCGATCACCTGCCGCGCGGTTTCAATTGTCTTGTCCGGCATCACCCTCCGGAGCGAAATCAGGTCGGCAACCAGATGCACATCGGCCTCGACAGTGGCCAGAAATTCGGGCTGCAGCAGCATCTGGCGCAGACCCTTGCGGTCGAAGGCGTCTTTCTGGATCACCTGAACCACGGGCGCGGGAAAGAATTCGCGGATGTCACCAAGCCAGCGAGCCACACGCGGGGCTGACCCGCCCAAGCCCGCCGACTTGGGCATTTCATCGTCATAAAGGGCATCCAAGGCCAGGCTCATCCGGCGGTCGGTATCGGAAAGCCCGTCCTCATCCCCGCCAAGGGCCAGGGCCCAGCGGCGTTTGCGGTCGCTCATGGATAACCTCCGCCGGTCAGGATGCGGGTCAGAGTGGCCAGATGCGCCTCCCATGCGGGATGGTCCGCATCAGCGGTTGTCGCGGCAGTGCGTGGGCCGGATAGCGCTGCTTGCATCAGCATCTGACGCTCGGTCCGGCCGAGTTCAGAGAATACCCTGCGGAACAGGGGCAAGGCTGCGATGAAGTCCTCTTCGTCAAGGCCCTGCATCCAGCCATCCACAGCCGCGCAGAGGGCCGCGTCATGGATCAGGCGCTGGCTGGCCCCGGCGAAGAAGCCTTCGAAATAGGCCGCCGCTTCGGCCACAGGGGTGCCAAGCGACAGGGCCAGACCGATCCGGTCAGCGACATCTTCGGGGGAAATCTGCGCCGCCTCGTACAACAGCCTGGTGGCGCAACCAGCCAGTTGGCGCGCGGTCTGGGGGGCTTTGGACAGGATCGCAAGGGCAGCTACCCAAGCCTCGCGAACGGGTTCAGGAAACTCGGCCAATGAGACTGCGCGATGGGCGGCGCTGACCGCCTGAGACAGGGCAGCAGTGGTTGCCGCGTCAAGGTTGCGCCCGGCGTAGGGCAAGGCGACGGCGGCCTGCAGGGTGACCCGTTCGGCCAAGGCGGCCAAAGGCGCTCGGTCCAGATCGCGGGCCGTGCCATAGCGCAAGGTGTCAACAAGGGGCGGCAGGGCGGCTAACAGCGCTGCGGCGTCATCGGTGCGCGCGGCCAGCGTTTCCAAAAGCGCGATGCCACCTTGCGCCGCCTTTGGCAGATCAGCCGTCAGCGCCTGTTCGACCGCGCCCGCCAGATCGGCCAGCGTCGCGGCCTTGCCCATGCCATCGACCAACAGGGCCGAGGCGGCGGCTTCGATCGTGGGCCCCCAGACAAGGTTATCGACCAGCGCCACCGCCAGTTCCGGCTCCCATGCCAGGACCCACTTTTCGCGAAACGTGCCACGGCTGCGACCGGCATCGGTGATCCGGCCCCAGGTTACCCCCAGAATGGCCAGCCGGTGGAGGAGATGCGACCGGGCGGTGCCGGCATCGGACCGCAGATCGATCATCAACTCACGCGGCAGGGCTTCGGGCTTCAACCGGGTGGCCTTTTGCTGACGCTCCAGATCGTCAAGCAAGGGCGCAAGCGGCAGGTCGGGCGGGATGGTGCCGACGTCACCGCCCAAAAGCAACTCGGCCTCGATCAGCGACCAAAGCTCCGGCGTGCCGCCCATCAGGCAGGCCACCGAGGCTTCGCGCAGTTCTTCAAACCCCGGGGCCGGGCGGTCGCGCAGGGCGGCAAGGCTGATCGCCAGCCGCTGCACCTCGATCAAGCTTGCGGTCGAGACGAGATGCCCGGCCTCGCGCAAAGCAGCCCCGATCCGGGCCACCCAGCGCACCTGGGCCCCCTGCCCGGCGCCCTGATCCCACAGATGCCGATACCAGCCCGGCGCCGGAACCCCCGCGCCATAACCGGAATAGCGCGACAGGCGGCGGGTCGTCCAAGGCACCCAGGTGGCGCGGGTCTTGACCCGGGGCAGGCCTTTCAGCGCCTCTCGGTCGGCGGCCTTGGGGTGCGGTGCGACAAGCGCGGGCACATGCCAGGCCCCGCAAACCACGGCAATCGGCCCATCACCCTTTGCCGCCTCGGCGATGGCCAGCCGCATCTGCGCCTCTCGCGGGATATCATCGCCCGTTGCAGGCTGCCCTTCCCGCAAAGCCGCCATCGCCCCGGCTACGGCATCGAATACGTCCGTTTCCCCGCTGACCTCGAACATGTCGTTCCACCAGCTTTCCGGGTCGTCATGGCCTGCCGCTTCGGCCAATGCCGCAATCGGATCGCCGCGCATGGGGCGGGCGCTGTCGTCAGGATCGCGGGCCAAGGTGACAGCCGAAGGCAGGTCGATGAATTGCAGCCCGGCGCCATGCGACACGGCCCAGCGGATCGCCTGATACTCGGGCGAATAGGTCTCGAACGGCCAGAAGGACGCGCGGGCGGGGTCATCCTCGGCATAGGCCAGCAGGGCCAACGGCGCGCGGGCCAGCGGATGCACCAAGTGCGGCATCAGGTCGGACAGATCGGACGGCCCTTCGATGAGTACCTGCCGGGGCTGCAACCGGTCCAGCGCCTGCACAAGGCGGCGGGCCGATCCGGGCCCGTGGTGGCGGATGCCGAAATAGGCGACCTCGGCCATCAGAGAAGGTCGGTCAAGGCCGTGTAATACCCGGCATAATCGCGGCGTTTCTTAAGGACGCCTTCCAGATATTCCTCCAGCACCAGCTTGTCCTGCACCGGGTCCTTGACGATGGCCCCCAAGAGCGTGGGCGCCAGGGCCTCGGCGTCAAGCGCGCCGTCCATGAACCAGGCGGCCTGGCTCAGGCCCCCGACCATCACCGCAATCGCCTCGGCCGTGGACAAGGACCCCGACGGCACCTTCAGCGCAGTCTTGCCGTCCAGTGTCTTGCCGTCGCGCAACTCGCGGAAAATGGTGACGATGCGTTCCACCTCGGCAGCCGTGCCTTTGGGCACTGGCAGCGACAAGCCACCGCCCATTTCGCCGACCCGGCGCGTGACGATGGCGACCTCTTCATCGATGTCGTCGGGCAGCGGCAACACCACGACATTGAACCGCCGTTTCAAGGCAGATGACAGCTCATTCACCCCCTTGTCGCGGTTGTTGGCCGTCGCGATGATATTGAAACCGCGCTTGGCATAGACGGCGGAATTCAGTTCCGGCACCGGCATCATCTTTTCCGACAAGACCGTGATCAGCGTGTCCTGCACGTCCGACCCCATCCGTGTCAGTTCCTCCAGGCGGCAAAGCTTGCCCTGATCCATCGCGCGGTAAAGCGGCGTCTGAACCAGCGCTTCCGGCGACGGGCCCTTTGCAAGCAGCTGCGCATAGTTCCAGCTGTAGCGGATCTGGTTTTCATCCGTGCCTGAAGTGCATTGCACCACCATCGTGCTGTCGCCCGCAATGCCAGCCGCAAGGTGTTCCGATACCCATGATTTCGCTGTTCCCGGCACGCCCAACAGCAAAAGCGCCCGGTCGGTCGCCAGCGTGGCCACCGCCGTTTCGATCAGACGGCGGGAGCCCACGTATTTCGGCGAGATCACGGTGCCATCCGCCGCCTTGCCACCAAGGACATAGGTCACCACCGCCTTGGGCGACAGGACCCAGCCTTCGGGCTTTTCGGCCTTGTCAGCGGCCTTCAGGGCAGCAAGTTCATGGGCGAAAACCTGTTCGGCGGGCGGGCGCTGGATTTCTGACATTCAGGTACCTTTCAAAGCGGCATTGAAACTGAGAAGGTCAAGCATCGGGTCAGCCGGATGCACTCCGGCCGCCGTGACGGTTTGCAGAACAAGGGCGGCATCACTGGCGGTCAGCAAAAGGCCAAGGACAGACAGCACATTGGCCAGCCGCTGCGCATCAGCCCGCGCGGCTGCCGCCCTTTCGGGGGCGGTCTCGCGGGACAGGCGCAAAAGATCACCCAGAACCTTGCGTTCGGCAGTCAGCGCCACCGAAACCGGGGCAGGAACTGCAGGTCCCATCAGGGGAAGGATTTCGGCAGCGGCCGCAATGCCGGTTTTTGCAATCAGCCAAAGGCAGGCGGCCACTTGATCACCGCCGGACAGGCGGGCGAAGAGCAGGGGCAGACTGGCCCTTGCCGTGTCCGGATAAGGCATCAGCTTTTTCCAATAGGCCGTCACTTCGGCATCAGCCGCCGTGCGCGCGACAAGGGTGGACAGCGCGTATTGAACGTGTTCCGGGGTCTTTTCCGGCTCCCACATCGTCACGAACTCTGCCGAGCTGATGCCCAGCGCCTGTGCAAGTCCTTGCAGGCTGATCTCGGGCAGGGTCTGGACCAGAGACCGCAACTGCCCGTCCTTTGCCTTTGCGATCAGGCGCAGCACCTTGCGCCGCCGGATCAGGCCTTCGGTCGCGATCTCGAACATCGCGGCGGCCTCGGCGGCCAGTGGATCAGCATTTGCCTGACCCAGCCGTGCCAGAAGATGCGCTGCGGCCTTGCGGACCTTTTCCGAGCGGTCAGTCACCAGCCCTTGCAGGAAAGCCGTATCATCGGCCGCAAGCCCGACCGCCAACGCCTCGACCAGAGCAAGCCGCTCTTCCGCGGGGCAAGGTGCCAGATGTTCGGACAAAAGCAAAAGTGCCGCTGCGGGATCAGCCTTTCGCAGCGAGACAAACTGCGCCAGACGCTCGGCCTTGGACAGGTCAAGCCAGGTGTCTGACGAAAGCCGCGCAACCGGGCCGGACTGGCCTGCGGCCCAGGCTTGCAGAGGATGATATACCTCGGGCAGGTCGGCGCCGGGCGGCGGCATCCAGTCAGCCGGATGCAGGACATGGCCGCGCTTGGCCGCAAAGATCGCCAGCCACAGCGGCGCGCGGTCGGATTTGTCCTGCAGCAGCCTGCGGGCAAGCGGGCGCAAGGCATCGGGCAGAACGGGCAAGGACAGCGCCGGAAGATCGGGCCGCAGGTTCAGCGCGGGCGGCTGGGGCGGTTGCACGAACCGCTGATACTGGCCCGCCACGGCCAACAGGCGCAGGTCAGCCTCAACCGCCGACGATCCTGCCACAAGCGGATGATCCGCCCCCATCCCCTCGCCGCCGATCATCCAGCGTGACCGGGCTGCCATCAAAAGGGGGATCAGCGGTTCAGCCATCAAAGCCGATCCTGCCAAGGGGCGTTTCCGCCTCTAGCATGCGGCCCATGTGACCATCCCACACCATCGCGCCACGCTGAAGCGGCAGGCCAAGGGCCACGGCAGGCACATCGGACGCCAGCACCGGCAAAGCGCGCGCCCCGCCCTGCCACCAGACTGCACCATCCTCGGCCTCTGCAAGCCGTCCTTCGGGCAGCATCAGCGGGACCTCGGTCACCCAAGGTTCCCGACCAAGGGCCGCGGCATAGGCTTCCAGCGGGTCTTGCGGTGCAAGGGGCAGCGCAGAGGTCCCGACTTCACAGCGCTGCACGATCTGGGCGCGCAGCGGATGGGCCGACGGGTAAAAGACCAGCTCTGCCCCAAAGGCCTCACCCTCGACAAAGGCGGCACTGCGGCGCCCGGCAGAGGCGGGGAAGTAATCCTGCAGCAAGGCGAAAGCGGGGCCATCGGAGCGGTTCACAAGCCAGGTTGATTGCGCCACCAGCCCATCGCGGCGCGTCACCTCGCGCGTGGCGCAGACCGACCAAAGCGCTGTCACCCGCACGGCGGACGGGTCGGCCAGCAGGGCATCGCGCGTCTCGGTCGTGGCGATCTGGCGGCGCAGGCCCGGATCGGGCGCAGACCCGTCGCCCCAGGCCCGCGACATCAGCACAAGGTTGCCAAGTTCAGCCACCAGCGCATCCACCCGCCGCGCGGACGGCAGTGACTGGATGCGGGCAGGCAGTTCATCAAGGCGCGCGGCAAGCGCCCCCATTCGCGCATCAACCATCCGGGCCGCAACCTGCCGACACCGCGCTTGCAGGTTTGCCATCAGCCCGGCAAGGCCACCGCGCAACTGGTCGGAAATCCAGCCCTCCAGATCCGTCAGGCCCGCGCGGATTGCGGCGCGGGTCTCAGCCTCGCGCTTTTGCCGTTGCGCCTCGCGCCGGGCTTCAGCCTTTGGATCGGGCGCAGCCTCTGCCTCTTCCAAAACGGCAGAAAGCGACGGCGCTGAAGGGGCCGCCATGTCGGTCGCCGGGGCCGCAGGAACCGCTGACGAGCTCCTGCGACGCCCCATCCACTCGACGACCCACGGGGGCACATCGGCCACCGGGAAAGCCTGCCCCCTACTTTGCAAAAGCATCAGGGCGAGGGCGTGCTTGCAAGGAAACTTGCGGGACGGGCAAGTGCACTTGCTCCCGATGTTTTCCAGATCAACAGCCAGCCGGTAGGGGTTGGCACCTGAACCCTGGCAATCGCCCCAGATAAGCTTGCCGTCCGCAGAGCCGCCAAAGCCAGACCACAGCGCAGGCTTCAGAAGCTTCACCGCTGCGGCCAAAGAGGCCTGATCCGGCGCTGCGGCTTCGATGACTTCCTGCCGCAATACGGTCAAATAGCGCCTCCCGCCGACACCCGAAACACAACTCTTGCGCGCTTGACCTTGAAACCAGCGGACCAGAAATGCAAGAGTTTCAAAGGGATTGACCGGTGGAAACGGCCGCCCAGTCCAGCCCGAAACGAGCCAGATACTTGCGCAGACGATCGGCGTCATTCGGGCTGGCCTTTTCGGCGCGCGAGGCAGCAAAGAGGTATCGACCTGCGGCGGAGAGGCTGCTGCTTTGGCGGCAGGTACGGATGACGGCGGCAAGCTGCACGCAGTCAAAAGCATCCAGCGCGGCCGGGTCCGGCAGTACCTCGGCCAAAAGCGTGCCGTCAGGGTCCGCATCCACGGCAGTCCACTGCGCCTTGAGCAGGTTGATTTCGTCCTCGACCATGGCCAGCGTCACCCGCCCCCGCTCGGCCAGCACTGACATACGGCCAGCCGAAGCCTGCAGGTCGCGCAAATTGCCGGGCCAGGGTGTCGCCGGATCATTGGCAAACCGTAGATAACGCGCCAGCGCATCGGCATTGAAGCCGGTCTGGCGGCCAAGCTGCCTCTCGCTTTCCGCCGTCAGGTGCAGGAGATGCGCCTCGATATCTTCGCGCCGCTCGCGCAAGGGCGGCAGGCGGAACTGCCATTGCGACAGGCGCGCGTGCAGGTCGGGGCGCAGACGACCAGACCTGACCAAGGCTCCGGGATCAAGGCTGGCCGAGGCGATCAGTTGCAGGCGCACAGAGGCTTCGGCCTCGGAACCGACAGGGCAATAGCGGCCGGTTTCCAGCGCTTGCAACAAGGCGGCCTGTGCCTCGGGCGGAAGCTCGTCAATCTGGTCAAGGAACAGCACCCCACCGTCAGCTTCGCGCAGGAATCCCGGCCTTTCGCTTCCAGCGGCGCCCATGGCAGCCCGACGCTGGCCCAGAAGGGCGGGCAAGGCCCCCTCGCGCAAAGTCGCACAGTTCACCTGAACCAAGCGCCCCTTCACCCGACGGCGCACCAGTTTCAACTCGTGCAGCCGCGCCGCAAGCGCGGACTTTCCCGTGCCCGCCTCGCCCAAAAGAAAGATCGGCGCATCGGTCGTACCGCCACCAGATCAAGCCGCTCAATCAGCGCCTGCATCTTTGGTGACCGCGTTTCAACGCCGCCCAGCAGCAGCGCCGCATGCTCGCGCCGCGCAACGTCGAACCGGCGCTGCAGGGCGTTGTAGCGTGCAAGGTCAAGGTCGATGACATCCAGCGTGCCCTGCGGCTCGCCCCCTTCGCGCGGGGGGCCGGTCTGGATCAGCCGCGCCGGGATGTGGCGGCTTTCGGTCAGCAGGAACCAGCAGATTTGCGCCACATGCGTGCCGGTGGTCAGGTGGACGTGATACCGCTCGCGGTCCTCGTCAAAGCCGTAATCGGCAGCGAAATCGTAAAGCTTGCCGTAGACCTCCTGGAAGTCCCAGGGGTCGGCCATGTCGATGTTGACCAGCCGCACCTCGGTTTCAGGAGAGATGCGTCCGATGCCAGCAGCGACATTGCAGGCAAGGTGATAGTGCCGCTTGTCGTGGATCAGCTCCAGACGGTCGACGGGGAAATCCGGATGCTGACAGAGCTGGACCGAGGGCCGCCATTCGCGGCGCTTGCCCATGTCAAGCTGGGTGCCAAGAAAGCCGATGACGACGTTGCGCATGCAGGACTTATCCGTTGTGATAATTCCCTATCCTATGCGATATATTTCATTTGTGCCAGCCCGACGAAAAGTGACGGATTCTTTCATGTAATCATACGGTTACAGGCGAATTATGATTTCCTTCCCCGCCGCCCCGATTTCCCGCAGAAAGAAGGGGCAAAACGCAAGGTAGGGAAGAAGATCATGGCAAACAAATCCGTGTTTGCATCGCTGGTGGGGCGGTTGCTGCCTCGAGCAACCGCCACCAACGCCCACGGCACCAAGGCCTACGCCTACGACGCCGAGCACACGCTGGCCCAGCTGGCGATGACCGGCACCATCGGCGGCGGGTTCTACCAGGATGCCGAAGCCGAAGTGACCGCTCTGGTCGCCGCAGCCGAGGCGGTGGAGCCGCTGTTCCTGGCCAAGGCCGCTGTCCATGTCCGGGCCAAGGGCCACATGAAGGACACGCCTGCGCTGCTGCTTGCGGTGCTGGCGTCCCGCGACCCGGCGCTGTTTGCGCTGGCTTTTCCGCAGGTCGTGACCTCGGGCAAGATGCTGCGGACCTTCGTGCAGATCCTGCGGTCGGGGCGGGCGGGGCGGAAGTCGCTCGGCTCGCGGCCGAAGGCGATGGTGCAGGGCTGGCTGAACGGCGCGACGGACGCACAGCTGATGGCGGCAATGGTCGGGAACGACCCGTCGCTGGCGGACGTGATCCGGATGGTTCACCCCAAGCCGGAGACCGCCAGCCGGGCCGCCTTCTACGCCTGGGCAATCGGGAAACCGGCCGACACGGCGGTGCTGCCGCAGGTCGTGCAGGACCTGATCGCCTTCCGCGCCGGGGCTACGTCCACGGTGCCGGAGGTGCCGTTCCAGATGCTGTCCGACCTGACGCTTTCGCCCGAACAATGGGCGGCTGTAGCGGGCCGGGCCTCCTGGGCCACCCTGCGGCAGGGGCTGAACATGCTGGACCGCAAAGGCGCCTTCACGGTGCCCGGAACGGTGGAGCATGTGGCATCGACGCTGCGTGACCCCGCCCGCATCAAGGCGGCCAAGGCGATGCCCTACCAGCTTCTGGCGACCCTGCGGGCGCTGGAGGCCGGGGTGGACCCGCGGCTTCGCGATGCGCTGCACGACGCGATGGAGGCCTCGGTTTCCAACGTGCCGGTGCTGAAGGGGACGGTCGCGGTCTGCCCCGACGTGTCCGGCTCGATGTCCTCGCCCGTGACCGGTTACCGGAAAGGGGCGACCACGGCGGTGCGCTGCATCGACGTGGCGGCCCTGCTCGCGGCGGCGGTGGTTCGCAAGAACCCCTCCGCACGGGTCCTGCCTTTCGAGGTGGGGGTGCGAGACGTGCGGCTCGAAGCGCGGGACACCATCCTGGCCAACGCAGCAAAGCTTGCGGCGCTGGGCGGGGGCGGCACCAACTGCTCGGCACCGCTTGCGGCGCTGAACAAGGCGGGCGCGGCGCCCGATCTGGTGATCTTCGTCTCGGACAACCAGTCTTGGGTGGATGGTCGGCAGGGCGGGCAAAGCACGGCGATGATGGCGGAGTGGGCGAGACTCAAGGCCCGTAACAGGGTGGCGAAACTCGTCTGCATCGACATCCAGCCTTACGGCACGAGCCAGGCGGCGGAACGCGCGGATGTGCTGAACATCGGCGGCTTCTCGGACGCGGTCTTTGACCAGATCGCAGACTTCGCGACCGGCCGCATGGGCCCCGACCACTGGGTCGGCCAGATCCGGGCGGTCACGCTGTAAGACTTTCCCCGGCCTTCGGGCCGGGGATAACGGATAGAATGCCGACGGGACTACACGGTTTCAACTGGTTCGACTCCAGTCCTGACGCAAGTCGGGATGTCTCGTCACCCTAGGGTCCAGACTCATTGAGTTTCACAGCCAGAACAAGACGGTCGCGGCGAGCATGATCGCAGAGAAGAAGGTTTCAGGGCACCGGTCGTATCGGGTTGCAACGCGCCGCCAATCCTTCAGGCGGCCGAACATGATCT
>JACZKY010049166.1_pt1 | contig 17764 bp, 16 predicted proteins | sample 8237611 | NCBI WGS metagenome assembly JACZKY01 (sample SAMN16148055, study PRJNA663545) | marine sediment metagenome | biome: sediments and biomass from bioreactor inoculated with such sediments; feature: coastal sediments; material: methane- and iron-fed bioreactor; isolation source: Bothnian...
GTCATTAGGTGTTCGACCAGCAGCCCCCGGTAGTCACCGTCGCCCTGGTACTGCCAGCTGCTGTCGACGTGGGCGAGTGCGATCGAGGCCAGCGGCACGCCCGCGCTGCGCGCAACGAAGGCCTGGATTGCGGCATCGTCGCGGTGGTAGTCCTTCACGGAGGTCGAGGATTTGACCTCGATCATGCGCCAGACTCGCTTGCCGTCCTGGGTGGCGGGAAGCAGGACGTCGGCGAAGGCAAGCGCGCCCTCAGCCACGAACCCGGCCTCGAAGATCGGCTGCGATGATGCCAGCAGCTTCCGACTCTGGGCGAAGGCCTGACCGAACCCGGCGCGCTGCGGGTCGATCAGCACCCCTTCGTTTGCGGGGTCGTAGATCTTCCTCGCCACGGCGCCGACCTCGTGCCCGAAGTCGAAGGCCAGTTGCGTCATGGGCGAGATCTTGGCCAGCTCCGGATGCTGGAGTTCGAGCCACAGCCGCTTGGGGCATTGGCGGTGGCTCAGGAGTTTCGATTTGGAGAGGTTGCGCATAACGCATCATCGCCGATAACCATCGAAATGAGTGCTGGCGCGACTCAAGCACCTCCCTTGCAGTGCCCCTTCACTTGCGATCTCGCCCGAGCGCGTGCACGCTGTAAGCATCATCGCTGCGGAGTTAAACATGTCCTGGATCCTGGCACTCCTTATTCTGGCCGCGGGCGCCACCGCGCTCGCCTACCTGCGCTCGCCTGGCTGGGGATGGGTGGCAGGCGGCATTGCGGCCGGCCTCGCGCTGCAATTTGGCGGGCTGCTCGGACCCGTCGCCGCGACGCTCGGCTGGCTGGTCTTCATCGCCCTGGCAGTGGTGCTCAATGTCACGGTCCTGCGGCGCAAATTGTTAAGCAACCCGATCCTGGCGATCTACCGGCGCATCGCCCCGAGCATCTCGCAGACTGAACGCGAAGCGCTCGAGGCGGGCACCGTCTGGTGGGAGGGCGAGCTGTTCGCCGGCAATCCGGACTGGAACCGGCTGCTGGCATTTCCGGCGCCGGCGCTGAGCGCCGAGGAGCAGGCGTTTCTCGCGGGACCGGTCGAGGAATTGTGCGCACTAGTCGACGACTGGCGCATCACCCACGAACTCCACGACCTTCCGCCCGAGGCCTGGAGCTACATTCGTGAAAACGGGTTCCTGGGAATGATCATCCCCAAGCACTACGGCGGGCTGGGTTTCTCGGCGCTCGGCCACTCCGAAGTGGTGATGAAGCTTTCGAGCCGCTGCAACGCGGCCGCGGTCACCGTAATGGTGCCCAATTCGCTAGGCCCGGCCGAACTGCTGTTGCACTACGGCACCGACGAACAAAAGGACCACTATCTGCCGCGGCTCGCGCGCGGCGAAGAGATTCCCTGCTTTGCGCTCACTGGCCCGGAAGCCGGCTCCGACGCGGGCGCGATGCCGGATCTCGGCATCGTCTGTCGCGGCTCGTTCGAGGGGCGTGACGACGTGCTCGGGATGCGGGTCAACTGGGACAAGCGCTACATCACGCTCGGTCCGGTGGCGACGCTCCTGGGGCTGGCCTTCCAGGTGCGCGACCCGGAACATCTGCTCGGCGACAAGGAGGATCTCGGCATCACCCTCGCACTGATTCCGACCGACACCCCGGGGGTGAGCATCGGTCGGCGCCATTTCCCGCTCAACGCGGCCTTCCAGAATGGCCCGAACTGGGGCAAGGACGTTTTCATCCCGATCGAGCAGGTGATCGGCGGGCGCGAGCGCATCGGCCAGGGCTGGCGGATGCTGATGGAGTCGCTTGCCGCAGGGCGCTCGATCTCGCTGCCCGCGCAGTCGGTGGCCGCGGCCAAGCTCTCGGCGCGCACGACCGGTGCCTATGCTCGGGTGCGCACGCAGTTCAACGTGGCGATCGGACGCTTCGAGGGTGTCGAGGAGGCGCTCGCGCGCATCGGTGGCTCCACCTACCTGATGGACGCCGCGCGGGTGATGACCGCCGGCGCGGTCGACCTGGGCGAGAAGCCCTCGGTGCCGTCGGCCATCGTCAAGTATCACCTCACCGAGGGCATGCGCACGGTGATCAACGACGCCATGGATGTGCACGGGGGCAAGGGCATCTGCCTGGGACCGAACAACTACCTCGGGCGAGCCTACCAGCTCGTGCCGATCGCGATCACGGTCGAGGGCGCCAACATCCTGACCCGCTGCCTGATCATCTTCGGCCAGGGCGCCATTCGCTGCCACCCCTATGTGCTCACCGAGATCAACGCCGCCAACGACGCTGACCGCGAACGCGGCGCACGCGCCTTCGACCTGGCGCTCTGGGGCCACGTGCGCTTCTTCGCGGCCAACGTGACGCGCGCGCTGGTGCTCGGAATCACCGGGGGACTGCCGGTGAAGGCTCCGGCGGGGCGCGAGACCAAGCGCTACTACGAGCAGCTCACCCGCTTCAGCACCGCGTTGGCGCTTCTGTCCGACGCCGCGATGCTGGTGCTCGGCGGCGAACTCAAGCGCCGCGAGAAACTCTCGGCGCGCCTCGGCGACGTGCTCAGCGAGCTCTACCTGTGCTCAGCCGCGCTCAAGCGCTTCGAGGACCAGGGGCGACTGGCAGAAGACCTGCCGTTACTCGAGTTTGCGCTCTACGGAGCCTTCTTCAAGATCCAGGTTGCGCTGAACGGGGTGCTGGCGAATTTCCCGGGCAAGGTGATCCCGCGGCTGTTGCGCCTGCTCGTCTTCCCCAAGGGACTGACCCTCACGGCACCGAGCGACCACATGGGCCACGAAGTGGCCCGCATCCTGATCGCCCCGGGCGCGGCCCGCGATCGCCTCACCACCGGCATCTATGTGCCAGCTGGCGAGGAGGACGTGGTCGGCAAGCTCGAAGTGGCACTGACCACGGTTGTGGCCGCGGAGGCCATCCGCGACCAACTGCGCGCCGACCCGCAAAAGCGCGCGCTAGCCAGCGGCGGATGGGCGACGATCGCCGCCGCCGCGCGTGTGCACGCCGCCTTGCCCGAGCGCGAACTGGAGACGCTCGAACTGGCGGCCCGGCTCACGCGCGAGGTCATTGCCGTGGACGATTTTCCACAGGACTTCGGGATGCGTCCCACGGCGGAGGGCTAGGGCGATTCAGTCCCGAAGCGGACGCTCATCGCGAACTTGATGGTCTGTGCTCTCTGTGTGCACATTCGGGCCAGCCCAGGGTTGGCTTAATATCGTATCAATGCAAGCCTGGTTGAACAAAAGGATCCTATGGCAGCTCGGCTGGGCCGGGATCGCGCTCGCAGGCGCGCTCATTATCGTGCGCTTCGACATTGCGATGCGTCGTGAATCCTTTCAAACGAATGCGCGAATTGCACACGGCGTGCTGAGTCAGCGCGCGGTGCAGCACGAGGCGATTCTGGCTACGCTCGTGCTGCTGGGCACCGGACTTGGACCCGAACAGCGGTTGCCGGCCGTGTATCCGCAGGTGCTCGCAGTCTGGCGCCGCGGCGGTGACGATGTCTGGCCCGATCCTGCCCTGCAAACTGCGGAAGACAAATCGCGTGACCTGGGCCATGCTGCGCTCGGCTCCATCGATGCGGCAAACGGTCAGTACACGTTGGTGCTGGCCGGCACCCCATCGAGCTTCGCGCTGCGCCTTGATGTGCGACGCATGTTGACTTCTGAGGATTGGCCACTCGCGCTGACGGGGCCAATCCGCGCAACACTCGAATACGCTGGCAACGCCGTTGTGTTGCAGCCGGGTGAGCCGGCCGAGAGTCAACCTACGGGTCTCACCTCGGGCTTTGAGTTCGATAAGCCCCTAGCCGCGGTCAGCCAACCTTTCATGCTGCGCCTGTCGCGTGCTACCGGGCCAGTCGAATGGCCGTGGACATGGCTGCTTGCCTGGGCCGCGCTCTCTGGCTTCGCCATGGCTGCGCTGGCCTCCTGGCGGCGCGGTCGACGCGAGCGCCACCGCGCCGAGGGACTTTTGCGCGTGGGGCAGACCGCACGGTTGAATGCACTGGGCGAGCTTGCGGGTGGAATTGCGCACGAACTGAACCAGCCGCTTGCGGCGGTCATCGCCAATACGCAGGCCGCCCAGCGGCTGCTCGATGACGATCCGCCCGAGTTGGGCAATGCACGGCAGGCCATGTGGCAAGCCGCCGCACAGGGACGGCGCGCGGCCAATGTCCTCACCCGGTTGCGGGGTCTGATTGAGGCGCCCGACGCCTTGCAGCCGCGGCAAGCGGTGTACCTGCAGGGAACCTTGCGCCAAGTGTTGGATCTGCTTGAACCCGAGGTCCAACGCCGCGGCATCGAGGCGGTGGTGAAGGGTCGAGCGCCCGCGGTGCTCGCCGACCCGGTAGCGCTCGAACAAATAGTGCACAACTTGCTCGGCAACGCGATGCAGGCCCTTGACGAAGTGCCGGCGGGAGAACGCCGGTTGGTACTGACTATCTTAGAGGAAGGCGGTTGTGCGGTACTTACCGTGCGCGACAGCGGACCGGGCATCGCGCCGGAGGCTCTGCACAGAATATTCGAGCCGTTCTATACGACTCGGCGCGGTGGGCTTGGATTGGGCCTTAGTCTGTGCGAGACGCTGGCACACGCAATGGATGGCACGCTCACGGCCCACAATGCCGCAGCGCGCGGGGCCGAGTTCCGACTAACACTGCCGGTGGCAAAGGCGTCTTCATGAATTTCGTTTCGCCTTTAATCCATGTCGTCGATGACGATGATGCGGTTCGCCAGAGCCTGGCGCTGCTGATTGGTACCGTTGGCCTGCGCGTGGCCCAGTGGAAGCATCCGCAGGATTTCCTCGATCGTTTCGACCGCGACGCGGTCGGCGCCATCGTGCTCGACGTGCGCATGCCGGGGCTGAGCGGGCCGACCGTGCTGGACCTGCTGCGCGCGCAAGGTGCGGACCAGCCCGTAATCATGCTTACCGGGCACGGCACGATCGAGCTATGCCGCCGGGCATTCAAGGCCGGGGTCATGGAATTCCTCGAGAAGCCGGTCGATGACGAACCGCTGCTCGAGGCGATCCACAACGCTGTGCGCGCACATGTGCAATCGCGTGAGCGCCTTGACGCCGATCGCGATGCCCGTGATCGTTTCGCGACCTTGTCGGAGCGCGAGCGGGAAGTGCTCTCCCTCGTGGTGACGGGCCTCACCAACAAGGAAATCGGGCGCGCGCTCGTGCTCTCACCGCGCACCGTCGAAACCCACCGCGCCCACCTGTCGGAAAAACTGCAGGCTGGGTCGCTGGCGCAGTTGATCCGGCGCTATGCAAACCTCATCGACGAGGCTGAAAGCAAGTAACTGTACGGATGTTCCGGCGTATGCGCACGGATGTTTCCCGGCTCTTCAGTTTTCTATAGTGAAGCCACGGTCGCTCCTTGACCGCACACTACTGGAGAACATGCATGAAGACTCTCGCAAAACTTGCCGTTGTCACTGCCGCTCTTGCCGCCACGCTCGCCCACGCTCAAGGGGTTCGGTCCGAGAAGAACATGTCGCTCGAACTGGCCAATCAGATTGCTGCCGCCAGCGTTGCCGCTTGCCAGGCCAATGGGTATGCGGTCACGGCCACCGTTGTCGACCGCGCTGGTACTGTGCGCGCCGTGCAACGCGCCGACAACGCCGGCCCGCACACCTTGGGCGCCAGCCTGCAGAAGGCCTACACCTCGGCATCGGCGAAGAACACGACGCTCGCGATCATGGAAACCGCGCAGAAGAATCCCGGCGCGGCCAACCTCGTCCATATTCCGGGCTTCCTCCTGCTCGGTGGCGGCGTGCCGGTGAAGGTCGGCAACGAGGTGATCGGTGCAGTCGGCATTGGCGGTGCGCCCGGGGGTCACCTGGACGAGCAGTGCGCGATGAGCGCGCTCGACCAGGTCAAGGGTCTGCTGAAATGAACGCGATGCGCATCGGCTTGGTGTGCATCGCGTTGGGAGCCGTAGCGCTGCCCGCGACGGCGCAAGTACCGCCGTCGTCCACCGAAATTGCTGCCTATACCGGCCTGCATTCGGCCGCCCATCGCGGTGATTTCGCGGCCATTGAGCGGATCGTCGCCGCGACGCCCAGGTTGCTTGAGGCGCGCGATCAACAGGGTCGTACCCCCTTGCATGTGGCGACCTTCGCGCGCCAGCGCGGCGCGCTGCAAGCTTTGCTCAGGAGTGGCGCCGACCATGGCGCCCTCGAAAATGGCCGTTACGATGCCGTGACTATCGCCGCGGTAGCCAACGACGAGGAGTCCCTGCGTCTCTTGCTGGCTGGCGGCGCGAGTGCCAGGCTGGTCACCAGCCGCTACGACGGCACCGCGCTGATCGCCGCAGCGCACTTGGGACATCACGGTGTGGTCCAGCAGTTGATCGCCGCCGGTGCGCCACTGGATCATGTGAATAATCTCCATTGGACTGCGCTGATCGAAGCGATCGTGCTGGGCGACGGCGGCTCTCGTCACCTGATTACACTGAAAGCCCTGCTTGATGCCGGCGCGAATACTCAGCTGACCGACCGCGAGGGCCGCACGCCTTTGCAGCTTGCGCAAGGACGGCGGTATCAAGCGATGACGCGCGCCTTGGTTGCCGCCGGGGCGCACTGAATCGAAGCCGCTACTATCTGCCGGAGTAGCCGGAGGACCCAACGCATGGGCGGGCCTGAAGAGATCGCCTCGGCCGCCGCGTTCCTGTGCAGTGAGGGCGCGAGCTCGTGAGGTCGCCAGGGGCCCCTGTCAACCGTAAGGGCGGTGGCGCGTTAAGGTGGTGTGAAACTTATAACCTATACAAGACATCACCAACCTCTGAAGGAGTACCTAATGAAACTCAACTCTATCCTGGCCGCCTTAAGTGTTGGCCTGTTTGTCTGGACTGGCCCGGCGAGTGCTGCAGTAGACGCACCTGCGGCGGAGGCCTTGCTCAAGGCCGAGAAATGCGTCAAGTGCCATGACGCGGTCAAATCCAAGAAGGGCCCGTCGTTCAAGGTGACGGCGGCCAAGTACAAGGCCGGGCCTGATGCCGAGGCAGCGCTGATCAAACGCCTCACCGCAGGTTCCGACGACCATGAGGCCATCGCCACCAAGGACGCCAAAGCGGTCAAGAACCTGGCCGAGTGGATCCTCGCTCAATAGTCCTCGGCTGGACTCCCGCGGCCCGGGACCGGGCCGCGCCTTAGCCCCCAAAGCCAAGCACCTCACTGGCATCAGCCATTGCGCTGATTCTGTCTCTTATCGGTGGGTCGCGGGTACGCGCGCCGAATTGCGGAGCACCAGTTTGGCCGGCAGTACGATCACTTCGCGCCGGGCCTGTTCATCATCGATTTGTCTGATCAACAGGGCCACCGTAGCTTCGATCATTTCATCGATCGGCTGGCGCACCGTCGTCAACTGATATGAACCCCAGGCGGCTTGCGGTACGTCATCGAAACCCACGACCGAGACATCTTCGGGCACGCGCAAGCCGAGTTGCTGGCGGAGCGTGTCCATGACCGCGATGGCCATGTGATCATTCGCGACGAACACCGCGTCGGGTCGGGGAATGCTGGAAAACATCGCCATCGCCGCGCGCTGCGCGCCCTCGAACTGATAGTTGCCGACGGCACGGCTGAAGCAGCGCCGCCCGTGTTCGGCCAGGCCTTCCAGAAAACCCTGCTCGCGATCGCGGCTGGTCGAGGTATCTTCCAGTCCGGCAATATAGCCAATCCGCTCGTGTCCGGCGCCACACAACATGCGACCCACTTCCCGCCCGCCTTCCGCGTTGTCGGCGGCCACACTGCTCGACGGGCCGGGGTGCGATGTGCGGTTGAATAGCACCACTGGAATTCCGGCTTCGGCGCAGGTTCGCGCGACACCAGAGGACAGCGTCGTTGAGGCCATCACGATTCCGTCCACCTGATATTGCAGAATTTCGGCCAGCAATTCATCGGTATCCTGTGTGTCGGCGCAGAACAACAGCAGGTGGTAGCCGTGCTGGCGCAGCCGCTTGGACAGTCGCTCCACCATGACCGGGTAGAACTGGTTCTCGAGGTAGGAGACCACGACACCAATGATGCGCGAGCGCCTGGAGCTGAGCGAGCGGGCAATCGCGTTTGGCCGATAGCCGAGCTTGCGAGCCGCGTCGTACACCTTGTGGCGCATTTCCGCGGACACCGAAGCTGTTGGAGTGAAGGCGCGGCTGACTGCAGATTGCGAAACACCGGCCAAGCGGGCGACATCGATGGAAGTGACCGATCGGCTCATCGATTACTCAAGTCAGCTGGCAGTCCAGCCGCCATCGACCAGCAGAGCAGAACCCGTCATCATTGCAGCAGCATCGCTGGCGAGAAAGACAACTGGACCCATGATGTCTTCCAGCTGCCCGACGCGACCGAGCGCGATCTTGGCCAGTACGAATTCGCGAAACTCCGGAGTCTGCAGCTGGGCGCGCGTCATCGCGGTTTCGATAAAGGTCGGACATAAGGTATTGACTCGAATGCCATGTGGACCGAGCTCCCACGCCAACGCTTTGGTCATGCCTTCGAGAGCGTGTTTGGTTGCGCAGTACACCGTGCGCCGGGGACTGCCGACGTGGCCCATCTGCGACGACATCTGAATGATTGAGCCGCGCAGCCCGGCTTGGATCATGCCGCGCGCCACTTCTCGTGCGACAAAGAACGCGCCCTTGACGTTGAGGGTCAGCACCGCATCGAAATCCGCTTCGGTCACGTCCAAAGCCAAAGCCGGCCGGTTGGTGCCGGCGTTGTTGACCAAGATGTGGAATGGTTCGAGCTCGGCCAAGGCGGCGCTCACCGCATCAGGCTGCGTGACGTCGAGCTGCAAGGTCTCCGCCTGCTGGCCGCGCGCCCGGATCGCTGAGGCCAACTCCTCGATGTCGTGACGGCTGCGCGCAAGTAACGTTACGTGGGCGCCGGCATCGGCAAGCGCCGCGGCCGCTGCCATTCCTAAACCGCGGCCGGCGCCCGTGATGAGCGCACGCCTGCCGTCGACCCGGAAACCGGGCTGCGAGGGAAGTGCCAGGGTGGTCATTTCGGCTCCTGTACGTTGCGCTTAGGCCAATGGTTGAACTGGCTGATACCAGGCCACTTCGCCGCGCTTGCCATAGCGCCTGACGCGGATGTTGGCCTGCTCGCCGTGGCCTGAAAAATGCTCCATGTGACAAAGGCGGGAGCATACTTCGCCAAGCATCGCCGAGGCCTGATCGGTGAGTACGCGCTGGTACGTGCAGGTCTTCAAGAACTTGCCCACCCACAGCCCGCCGGTATAACGGGCGTTGCGGTTGGTTGGTAGGGTGTGGTTAGTGCCAATGCACTTGTCGCCGAAGCTGACGTTGGTGCGCGGTCCAAGGAAGAGTGCCCCGTAGTTCGTCATGTTCTGCAGGAAGAATTCGGGATCGCGCGTCATCACCTGCACATGTTCGTAGGCCAACTCGTCGGCAACCTGCAGCATCTCGGCGTCGGTGTCGCAGACGATAACCGAGCCGTGTTCCGCCCAGGACTTGCGCGCAATATCCGCCGTCGGCAGGATCTTGAGCTGCCTCTCGATCTCCTTGATCGTAGCTTCGGCCAGGGCCTGCGAATTGGTCAGCAGCGCGCTCGGCGAGGTCGGGCCGTGTTCGGCCTGTCCCAGCAGGTCAACCGCACAGAGTTCGGCGTCGACGCTGTCATCGGCGATGATCAGGGTTTCGGTCGGACCGGCAAACAGGTCGATCCCAACGCGACCGTAGAGCTGACGCTTGGCTTCGGCGACGAACATGTTTCCCGGGCCCACCAGCATGTCGACGACCGGAATTGACTCGGTGCCGATGGCCATCGCCGCCACAGCCTGGACGCCGCCAAGCGCCAGAATCTCGTCGGCGCCGCCCAGATGCATGGCCGTGACGATGGCCGGATGTGGCGCGCCTTGGTAGGGCGGTGCCGTCGCGAGGATTCGTTTGACGCCTGCCACCTTGGCCGTCAGCACGCTCATGTGCGCTGAAGCGATCATGGGATATTTACCGCCGGGAACGTAACAGCCCACGGCATTCACCGGGATGTGCTTGTGGCCCAGCACCACCCCTGGCAAGGTTTCCACCTCGATGTCGACCATGCTTTCGCGCTGCTTCTGGGCGAATCCGCGAATCTGGGTCTGCGCAAACTGAATGTCCTCGAGTTCACGCGCCGACAGTTGGCGCATAGCCTTCTGGATATCGTCCGCGCTGAGCCTGAAGTCGGCCGGGTCCCACTGGTCGAACTGACGGGAATATTCGCGCACAGCTGCGTCGCCGCGCAACTCTATGTTCTTGATGATCGCTTCGACGGTGTCGCGAACCTTGGCGTCAGCGCTGGCGATCGTTGCCTCGTCCTGGCGTTTTTTTAAGTAGCTGATCATGGGTTTACGGTATCCCTAGTCTTGGTGAGTGGGCCCGGGAAAAAGCCGCTAGTGGCAACTCCCAACCGGTCGATGAACGTTTGACGCATACGTATGCATCCTAACCGAAAGTGGGGCAAAGTACAGCACTCATGTCGGCAGCGGGTGAAAACCGTCGAGCTCCCTAACGATCAATGATGCCGTGGTCATGGCGAGCAGTTCTTCATTTCGTCGTGGCGCTTGGCGCTATGCTTCACGGTCCGGACCCGTTACTGACTGCGCATGCAGAGCGAGGCCCGACAGGGGCGTATTTGTGAGGTTTACCGCAGCAGGACTCTCGCGTCTAAGCTACTGTGCTAACCTTCCTTCCCAGTACGAAAATCGTATGCGGGGAGCTAAGGTGCTGAGAGCCAATTTGATGGCCACCGGCAGCGACATCCTGCTCGATCTCCGCCTCGACGACGAGGGCACGGTATATGGCAACGCCTGAATTCCGCACCCTGGCGTGGGCCGTCGACGGCGACGGCGTGCTCAGCCTGACCTTGAACCGCCCCGAGCGGCTCAATGCGTTCACCGTCACAATGGCCGATGAACTGGTGGTCGCCTTCGAGCGTGCGAGCGCCGATGACGAGGTGCGCGCGATCGTCGTCAGCGGCGCCGGGCGGGCGTTCTGCGCCGGCATGGACTTGAGCGGCGAGGGACAGGCCAATGTCTTCGGCCTGAACGAGTCGCTGCGGCCGACGCTGCGCGACCTCGACGACGAGCGCCTGAACGATCCCGAGGTGCTGCACGGCCTGCGCGACACCGGCGGCCGCGTCACGCTCGCGATCTTCGATTGCACCAAGCCGGTGATCGCGGCGATCAACGGCGTGGCGGTCGGCGTGGGCGCGACTATGACCCTGGCGATGGACCTCCGCTTCATGGCCGAGACGGCGAAGATGGGTTTCGTCTTCGGCAAGATCGGCATCGTGCCCGATGCCTGCGCGAGCTGGTTCCTGCCGCGCATCGTCGGCCTGCCCAAGGCGATCGAGTGGATCTACAGCGGCGAACTGATCGACGCGCCCACGGCCTTGGCGCACGGCCTGGCCAACCGCGTGTTGCCCGCCGAGCGCGTGCTCGAAGAGGCACTGCAATTCGCGCGCCTGATCGCACGCGAGCGCTCGCCCGTCGCCACCGCGCTGACGCGCCGATTGCTGTGGCGCACCAGCGCGCACGACAGCCCGCTGGCGGCGCATAGGAGTGAGTCGCTGGCGATCTGGCATACCAGCCAGGGCGACGGCAAGGAGGGCGTGCGCGCCTTCCTGGAAAAGCGCGCGCCGCGCTTCGCTGCGCGCGTGAACGACCTACCCGACGACTTCCCGTGGCCGACCTGAACGGCAACGCCGGCGAGTTCGACGCCGCGACGCTCGAGCGTTTCCTCAGGTCGCGCCTGAGCGACCTGCGCGGGCCGATGCGGCTCGAGCGCATCGTCGGCGGGCAGTCGAACCCGACCTTCTTCGTCGGCTTCGACAACCGCGAACTGGTGCTGCGCAAGCAGCCGTCCGGCACGCTGCTGCCGGCGGCGCACGCGGTGGACCGCGAGGCGCGCGTGATGCAGGCGCTGGCTCATACCGACCTGCCGGTGCCGCGCATCGTGCTGTTTCACGCCGGCACCGAAGTGGTGGGCACGCCGTTCTACCTGATGGACCGTGTGCCCGGCCGCATCTTCCCGCAATGCGAGCTGCCCGGCATGGCGCCGGCCGAGCGGCGCGCGATCTACCTGGCGATGGCCGAGACGATGGCACGCCTGCACAAGGTCGACTGGCGCGCCGCCGGGCTGGCCGATTACGGTCGTGCGGGAGGTTATTTCACGCGCCAATTTGCGCGCTGGTCAGGGCAATGGGAAAAGTCGCGGACGCGCGACAACGCCGACATCGAGCAGCTGTGCGAGTGGTTGCCGAAGCATCTGCCAGATGAGAGCGAAACCACGATCGCGCATGGCGACTTCCGGCTCGGCAACCTGATGTTCCACCCCAGCGAGCCGCGCGTTGTCGCGGTGCTCGACTGGGAGCTGTCGACGCTCGGCCATCCTCTTGCCGATGTCGCCTTCAACTGCATGGCCTGGCGCACGCTGCCGAGCGAATACGGCGGCATCATGGGCCTCGACCTGCCGTCGCTGGGCATTCCGGCCGAGGACGAATACCTGCGCCACTACTACGCGATGGCGGGCCGCAGCGACGGTGTGACGGCATTCCATTTTGCCTTCGCGCTGTTCCGTATGGCCGTCATCTTCGAAGGCATTGCGGCACGCGCGGCGGCGGGCAATGCGGCCTCGGCCGATGCCGGCGAGGTCGGCGTGCTGACGGCTGCATTCGCGCGCCGGGCGATGGCGTTCGTGCGCGGCGAGGCGAAGGTGACGCCGTTCGAAGAGCTGACATGAGTTCGCTCGAGGCTGCGCGAACCGCCCCCCTGGAGGGTTTGAAATGAGCGACTGGGGTGATATCTGGCCCGCAACGCGGGACGAAGTGCACTATGGCGACCGCGTCGTGGCATGTTTCGTCGAGCGGCCGCGCAGCGTGCACGCCTTGCTGGCCGAGGCCGTGGAGCGCAACCCCGACGGTGACGCATTGGTGTGCGGCGCCGAACGCCTGACCTACCGCGAACTGCTCGACCAGTCGGCGCGCCTCGCGGCCGGGCTGGCCGCGCGTGGCGTGGGCAGCGGCGATCGTGTCGCCTTGCTGCTCGGCAACCGCGTCGAGTTCGTGGCCACGCTGTTCGCCGCTGTGCGCCTGGGCGCGATCGCGGTGCCGATCAGCATCCGCGAGCAGACGCCGGGGCTGGCCTACATACTGGCCCACTGCGCGGCGGTGCTGCTGGTGCACGAGGCCGAACTGGCGCCGCTGTTGCCGGCGGCGGCCGACGTGCCTGCGCTGCGCCACCGCATCGCGATCGGCGGCGCGTGCGAGGGCTGCGAGCCATTCGATGCGCTGCTGCGCGACGGCGCCGTGCCCGAAGTCGCCAAGGTGGCCGAAGAAGACACCGCGGTAATCCTCTACACCTCGGGCACCACCGGCCGCCCCAAGGGCGCGATGCTGACCCATCTGGGCATCGTGCATTCGTCGATGCACTTTGAGATCGCAATGGGTCTGGGCCCCCAGGACAGCTCGATCGCCGCGGTGCCGCTATCGCACGTCACCGGGCTCGTAGCGTTGATCACGACGCTGGTGCGCTGTGCCGGCAAGCTCACGATCATGCCGGCCTTCAAGGCCGCGGAGTTCCTGGAACTGGCCGCGCGCGAGCGAATGACGCACTCGTTGATGGTGCCGGCGATGTATAACCTTTGCCTGATGCAGAGCGACTTCGCCCACCACGACCTGAAACGCTGGCGCATCGGCGCCTACGGCGGCGCGCCGATGCCGCTGGCGACGATCGAAACGCTGGCGCGCACCGTGCCCTCGCTGACGCTGATGAACTGCTACGGCGCCACCGAGACAACGTCGCCGACAACGCTGATGCCAGCCGGCTGCACGGCAGCGCACCTCGACACCGTCGGTACGGCGCTGGCCTGCGCCGAGATGCGGGTGATGGACGACGTCGGCCGCGAGGCGCCGCCTGGCACGCTCGGCGAAATCTGGATCAAGGGGCCGATGGTCGTGCCCGGCTATTGGAACAACCGCGAGGCCACGGCGGAGAATTTCAGCGACGGCTTCTGGCATTCAGGCGACATCGGATCGATCGATGCGCAGGGCTACTTGCGTGTGGTCGACCGCATGAAGGACATGATCAACCGCGGGGGCTACAAGATCTACACCATCGAGGTCGAGAACGCGCTGTATGCGCACCCTGCGGTGCAGGAGTGCGCAGTTGTCGCCAAGCCCTGTCCAGTGCTCGGCGAGCGGGTGCACGCCTTCGTCGCGCTCAAAGCCGCGGCCACGGCCGAGGAACTGAGCGCCTTTGTCAAACCGTTGCTGGCGGACTACAAGGTGCCCGAGAGTTACACCATGTCTTCCACGCCGCTGCCACGCAATGCCAACGGCAAGCTCATGAAGCGCGCGATGCGAGATCAGCTGCTAACGACCAGGAGACCATGAGATGAACGAAAGACGCGTCGCCATAGTAACCGGCGCCGCCGGTGGCGTCGGTGCGGCCAGCGCGCTGATGCTCGCGCAGCGCGGCTACGACCTGGTGCTCAACTTCAATCGCGGCGCCGAGCGAATGCAGGCCTCGCTCGCCGCCTGCCGCGCCGCCGGGGCCGATGCACTGGCGCTGCAGGGCGACATCGCCGACGACACGGTCTGCCGTGGCCTGGCGCGAGAGGCCGTGCAGCGCTGGGGCCGGATCGACGCGGTGGTAAACGCGGCCGGGGCGACGCGCTTCGTGCCGATCGCCGACCTGGAGGGCGTCAGTGCCGAGGACTTCCAGCACATCATCGGCATCAACACCATCGCGCCTTTCCAGGTGGCGCGCGCCGCGGCGCCGCACCTGCGCGAGGGCAGCGCCATCGTCAACGTGTCGTCGAATTCGACGCTCTCGGGAAATAGCAGTTCGTTTCCCTACCTGGTGTCCAAGGGCGCGCTCAACACGCTGACGCTGGGCCTGGCGCGCGCGCTGGCGCCCAAGGTGCGGGTCAACGCCGTGCTGCCGGGGCTGATCGAAGGGCGCTGGATGCGCGAAGGCCTCGGCGACGAGGAGGCTTACCAGCGCGTCAAGGCCGGCTACGCAGCGGGCTCGCTGCTCGAGTGCGTCTCGACATCGGAAGAAATAGCCAGTGCGATCGGCTGGCTGCTCGACCCCGCGTGCCAGATGACCGGGCAATTGATGGTGGTGGATGCGGGCTTCATACTCGGCAAGCCAACGGCCGCAACGGGGGCGAAATGATGCCGCCCCCGAAGGAGCTGGTGAGCCGTTCGTTCGGCACACCGCTGGAACAGGGGTTTGTCTTCGAGCAACCGGCCTTCACCCACTCGTAGAAGGAGGCCAGCCTATGAAAGGGTACCTTTGCTCGAGCCGTTGGGAGGATCTTGCCGCGCGCGTCGGCAGCGAGATTGGCGTCTCTCCCTGGTTCACGATCGACCAGCCGACGGTCAGTGCGTTCGCCGATTTGATCGGCGACCACTACTTCATCCACGTCGACCCGCAGCGCGCCGCCGAGCTGCCGTTCAAAGGCACGATTGCACACGGCTTCTTGACGCTGTCGCTGCTGTCGCAGATGAGCTATCACGTCTGCCCGCGCATTGAGGACACGCGCTTCCCGCTGAACTACGGCTTCAACCGCGTGCGCTTCGTGCAGCCCGTTCCTACCGGCTCGCGGGTGCGCGGCCGCTTTGTCCTGCGCAGCGCCGAGGTCATCGGCGAGAACCAGTTTCAAGCCGTCTACGACGTGACGGTCGAGATCGAAGGGCAGTCGAAGCCGGCGCTGGTCGCCGAGTGGTTGCTGAGGGCGATCGTCTGAGCGGCGGACGGGTCTCGCCTCAGGCGCCGGCAGCGCCGAAGTCCTTGCGCTCGAGCAGGCGCGACACGGCATAGCCGATGACCAACCCCCAGAACGGCGCCCCGACGTTGAAGATCGGTACGTCCGCCACCGTTATGAGGAACGTGACGAGCGCCCCGAGCGTGAAGCGCTCGCGGAAAGACGCATTGAACGCCGTCTGGAGCACACGCAGCATGGCGAGGCCGGCGAGCGCGGCGATGAAAGCCGGCGGCGTGGCGAGCATCAACCGGGTGAACACGGGCGAGAACAGCCCGAACGCCAGTGCGAACACGCCCACGGCGAGGCCGGCGGTGTAGTGCCGGTGACGCTCGCCCGAACTCGAGATGATCGCGTTGACGGGTCCGGTGAGACAGGTCGAGACCGTGCCGACGAGCGCGGCAAGCATCGAGCCGGCGCCACATGCCACGGTGATCGCGTTGATCGGCGGCTTGTGCTCGGCGGCGTTGAGCACCGCTATCCCTTGGCCGTTTTGCACCACGAGCACGGTGATCGCGAGCGGGATGACGAGTTCCACCATCGCGCGCCACGAGAACTCGGGTGCGTAAAGGTTGGGATGGGCGAGAACGTGCAGCGACCAGCCTTGCGAATTGAACTTGCCCAGAATGGCCATCGCCACCGCGCCCGCCAAGAGCGCGCCGATCAGCGGCGGCAATCGGCGCGACCATCCGGCCGAGGCACCGAGCGCGAGGAAGGCGACGATCATCGGCGCGGCGATCCAGAAATCATCGCGCACCGCGTACACCAGGCCCAGGCCGAAGCGCAGGAACACGCCCGCCACCATCCCCATGACGATCGGCATCGGCACGGCCTGCATCGCGCGCCGCACCCAGCCTGAGAGGCCGAGCACCAGCATGAGCAGTCCGGTGGCGAGGAAGGCGCCTATGACCTCGGCCCAGCGGAGGTGGACGAGCGCCTGGCCAACCAGCACCGTTCCCGGAATCGTCCAGAAGAAGACAAGCGGCTGGCGGTAAAGCGTGCAAAAGAGCAGTGTGATCAGTCCGTTGATGAAGAACGAGCCGAAGATCCACGACGACAGATCCGACTCGCTCAGTCCACCACGCGCGCCGACCGCGAGGATGATCGCGACCGGCCCAGAGGCCGCGAAGATGAATGCGATCACCGCGTTAGCGAGGTAGAGCCCGCCGGAATCGGCGACCATCTGGCGCAGTCCGGGGAGCGGCCTGTGGGCAGACTCCATGATCATGGCGGTCTCCTGTGGGTCAAGAGTGACTGAGCTCGAGGTCCGGGCCTTGGCGCCGGCGAAGTGCCGCTGAACCCGGTTAGAAAATAGTACCGCCAAGATCCCCAGGATTTACCCTTACCCACAAACACAAAGGGCCCAGCCTTGCGGCTAAGCCCTTGAAGTTCTTGGTTGATGTGCTTAGCTTTTCCGGACCAATACCGGAGCTTCGCGAAGCTGCCACGCGGCAAGCAGCGCGAGCGCACAAAGTGCCGCGAGCATCATGAAGGACTCGTTGAAAGCGTCGAGCCGGGCCGGGCTGCTGGTGGTCGCAGACAACGAGGCACCGTGTGCGGCCAGGCGCCATTCCAGAACAATTCCGCACAGGCTGACGCCGATCGCGCCGCCGAGCATCCGAATGAAATTGATCGTGCTGGAACCCTGCGAGAGCAGGTCTTTTTCCAGACTGCGAAGAGAGCCGATGTTGAGCGACGGCAAAATGAAGCCCAGACCGATGCGCCCCAGAATGGCCCAGGCCACCAGCGCCCAAGTCGTAGTGCCCAGGTTAACCGTGCTCATCAGCAGAAATGACAAGGTCAACAGCGCCAGTCCTATGCTGACCAAGCGGCGGGTGGGTTGACGGTTGGCGAGCCGACCCACCATGGCGATCGTGACGGCCAGCACAAAGCCCGCGGGCAACAGGATGCTGCCGACAAAGGATGCCGACAAGTCCAGGCCCCGCTGCATATAGACCGGCAGCAGATAGGTGGAGCCAAATAGCGCGGTGCCGTAGATGAAA
>JACZKY010023024.1_pt1 | contig 17701 bp, 17 predicted proteins | sample 8237611 | NCBI WGS metagenome assembly JACZKY01 (sample SAMN16148055, study PRJNA663545) | marine sediment metagenome | biome: sediments and biomass from bioreactor inoculated with such sediments; feature: coastal sediments; material: methane- and iron-fed bioreactor; isolation source: Bothnian...
GTCGAGCGCGGGCACATCTACATCGCCCAGCCGCCGCTCTACCGGGTCAAGCACGGCAAGGACGAGCGCTACCTCAAGGACGACCACGAGCTCAACCAGTACATGCTGACGCTCGCCCTCGACGGCGCCGAGCTGCTCCCCGGCGCCGACCAGGAGTTGATCAACGGTGACGCGCTGGGCGTGCTGGCACGCAAGTACCGGGTAGCCGAGGCGGTGATCGGCCGGCTCGAGAAAATCATCGACCCGGACGCCATGCGGGCGGTGCTCGAGGGCATCGTGGTCAAGCTCGAGGATGAGACCTCGGCCAAGCTCTCGGCGGCACGGCTGCAGGAGCAGATCTCCCGGCTGGCAGCCCTGCGCAAAGAGGACGCCCCGAGCGTGCTTGCCCGCTACAACGATCAAAGCGAGCGCTGGCAGCTGCAGGTATTGCGCACCCACCACGGCAACGTCAAGGTCTCGGTGATCGATGCCGAATTCGTGATGTCCGCCGATTACACGGCGCTCGCCGACTGTGCCGATACCGTCGGCGGACTGATCGGCGCCGGCGCCGAGGTTCGGCGCGGGTCTGGTGACAAGCAGAGAGTGCAGCCGGTGGTCGATTTCCGCGGCGCGATCCGCTGGCTGCTCGCCGAGGCCGAGCGCGGCGTCAGCCGACAGCGCTACAAGGGGCTGGGCGAGATGAACGCCGAGCAGTTGTGGGAAACTACCATCGACCCCAACGCCCGCCGGCTGCTCCGGGTGCAGATCGAGGACGCGATCGCGGCCGACGAGCTGTTTGTCACGCTAATGGGTGACAACGTCGAACCGCGCCGCGCGTTCATCGAGAACAACGCACTGGTGGCGCGCAACATCGACGTCTGAGCGCTGGCAGCTGCCAGCATAGGCTGGCGGCACCCTGGGTCCGGGGCGCGCCCGTCCCCAGGGGCCAAGCGCCGCAGGAAGCGTCGGCTATCTAGGCGCCGCGTTCAAGTTCCGGTCGAGGAATTTCTCGACCCGTGTCCAGAAGTCGACGTTGGTTTCCAACATTCGCCAGCCGTGACCTTCCTCGGGATATACCACCCACTCAACGTGCTGATTGGTCCGGCTCACCGCATCCTTGAAGTCGGTGCCATGCTGGATCGGTACCCGCCGGTCGGCCCCGCCATAGGCCATCAGTAGCGGCCGGCGGACCTTGGCCGCCTGCGCCAGTGGCGATGCTTCCTTGAACTTCCCGGCATCCGCGACCGGATCGCCAATGAGGCGCGGCATGCCGTAGTTTCTGGTTTCGTCCGAGGCATCGCTCCAGCTGATCGAAAAGAGCAGGTTTATGTCGCTCACCCCGACCCAGTTGATGCCGCACTGGTACAAGTCATGGTCCCGGACCAGGCCGATAAGGGTGGCGTAGCCGCCGTAACTGGCGCCGGCGATGCAAACCCGCTTGACGTCGGCCCAGCCCTGCTTTACGGCCCACTGCACCGAGTCGGCAACGTCATCCTGCATCGCCAGGCCCCATTGTTTCCAGCCTGCCTGGAAGTGCTTGAATCCGTATCCCTGGCTGCCCCGGAACTCAGGCTCGATCACCAGGTAGCCGCGGGTTGCCAGGAATTGCGCCGCCTCTTCCCATTCCCAGTGGGTGCCGCGCACCCATGGCCCGCCGTGGACCAGGACCACGGCGGGGCCCGGCTTGGCCGGCCTGCCCGCCGGAAAGGTGACCAGCACGGGGATCGACAGCCCATCGCGTGCCGCAAAACGAAACCGGTTGCGCGTGCCCATCGCCTGCGCCTTGATCCACGGGCGGGACGCGGCAATCGGGATGAGCTTCCTGGTGTCGCGGTTGTAGACGTAATAATTGGGCGGCTGACGATCGGAGGCCGCCCTCACCAGAACCTCCGGAACGCTGCTGCAACGCGCGCAGTCGAGCAGATTGATGGTGCCCGGCAAGAGCGCGTTCACCGCAGCCTGGGTGGCTTGCATGACCGGATCCAACCAGACCGTACCGGCAGTGTCGGCCTCGTAACGTACGCCAACCAGGCGTCGAGCCTGCGTGTCGTAGATGGGGCGTCCGGCGAAATCGTAGCCCTTGATATGGATCATCGGTTCCGTCAGTGGCCGGTGGGTCCTGGCGTCGGTGGCGTGCAGAGCCAGGTTTCCGTCGCTGCCACGGGCGAGCACCAACAGATTTCCGTCGAATCCCATCGACCAGGGAACGACGTAGTCGCCACTGATGAGGTCGCCATCCTGCCACTTCTCCCAAGGGGCATCGACCGAAGATCTGGCGTAGGAGCGCAGGCGCCCCTCATGCACGGTAGTCACGATGGTCGGCTGGCCTTCCCGGTCCACGACCCAGTCAACGACATGATCGGGAGCGCCCTGGCTCAGATTCCGGGTTCTGCCATTGGTGGTGTCCAGCCGCGCCAGTTGGACATCAACGACATCGCCAATGCTGCTGATCGTCAGCCCCGCCACCAGCACATCCGCCGAACCATCGGCCAGGACGCTGTGCAACCGCCATTGCCAGGGCAGCTTGTGCTCGACGATCCGACTGGCGCGCTGGACGAAACTCCATTGCGCCTCAATGAGTTGGCGATAGTCACTGCCGTCCCGATTGACCGCCCACAAGCCCGGGGCCAATTCCCTGCTGGTGCCGGAACGGCGATCGATAACGTCGAAGACCAGGCGCTCGTCGTTTACCCACTGATAGTCATTGATATCGGCATCGGCGAAACCAGCCACAACTCTGGGCTGAGCGAGATTCTGGAGATCAAACACCACCAGCTGCGCGCGCGTTCCCGCGCTCGCCACCGCCCCCGCCAGATAGCGTCCTCCGGGCGAGAGCTCCGGTCGCGCGAGTTGCGGCGTGCGAAAGAAGTCCGCTACCGGCACCGCGGTCGGCTCGGGCTGCTGGGCCGGGAGGAGCGTAGGCGCCAGGATCAGGTAAGCGCAGGTCAGGGCGACGCAAAGGGTGCGAGCACAGGCGTGGCGAATCTGGTCCCGGGGCTGGTCCAGGCCCTGAAGGTGCAGCCGCTTGTCTGGTACGTTCTTGGCGATCATCTGGGCCTCCCGTTGGTGCGACAGTTTCGTAGCTGGGTCGCCAATGGTCAATCGCTTTGGGGTTACCGCCGTGCCCAAGCCGTGGCCGCGGCCAACTTCGTACACCGGCTACAGCGCCGCAGTACGCGAGCGAATCGGTCGGGATTAAGGAAGCTATAAGAAACGCCCCCTATCGTCGCGGCAATTACTTGCGTGGGTTTATTTTCCAGCCGAGATGAAGACCGGTACCAAGCGTTGTCTGGCGTTGTTGGTGGCGCTGATGCTCGTCGTGGGCAACACCATGGCGGCGGCGCGCGCTTGCGTGATCGAGTTTTCGGGGCCGCAGCACGGGCCGATGCAGCTGGCCGAGGCGATGTCGGAGGATGCGCAACAGCATCTCTGTCCGCCGGCTGCTGACCGAGACAGCGCCTCCGACCACTGCCGGCAGGCGCACCAGCATGACGGCCAGAAGTATTCGCACGACGGTCAGCCAGCGGTCGCTGCGACGGCGCCCGCCCTGCGCAGCGTCAGGTTGCCAGTGGCCCCGCTCGTTGCCCGCCTCGACTACCGTTCTCCAGTCGGTCCGCCACTGACCATCCTGTACGGTCACTTCCTGATTTGATCCCCCCGCGCTGAGTCATGCGGCGCCGGCTTCCCGGCGTTCGCGATGACCGCTGCGTCACGCCGTTGACGCCGCAGAGCGCAAATTCTCCTTCGGTTCTTGGACGGGCGGCGGCCACGCATCGGCGTGCTGTCTCGTGCGCAGGGAACGCAGTGCGATCGCCTGCTTTCCTGTCCAACTCAGGCATCAATCATTAGGAAGGAAAACGTCATGGCCAAGTCTGCAACCACCGCCTCACCAGGGTCCGGCAGCAACTCGACTGAATCCGCTACTGGCGCAACGGGAGCGTTTATGAACAAGAAGTTCCTGATCGCCGCAGTCGTCGTGGTGGCCGGCATCGGCGCAATGGTTATCGCCGGCATGCCGGACGAAACCAAGCCGAGCCAACCACAAGCCAGCGCCCAAGCGCGTCCCGGCCCGACTCAGACAGCCAGCGCGGGCTTTAGTTCAAGCGAGTCACAGTTCGATTTCGGTTCGATCTCAATGGCCGCCGGCAAGGTCACGCATCGCTACTACCTTGCCAACCGGGGGGCCGGTCCGATCGAGATCAAGAAACTCTATACCTCCTGCATGTGTACCACTGCGGAGCTGGTGAAAGGCATTCGCCGCTTCGGCCCGTTCGGCATGCAGGGACACACCGACATCCCGAGCATCAACCAGAGTTTCGTCCCCGGTGAGCGCGCCTACGTCGAGGTGGTGTTCGATCCCGCGGCGCATGGCCCGGCTGGTGTCGGCCCGATCGAAAGAGTCGTCACCATCGAAAACGATGCCCAGGAGCCGCTGCAACTGGCCTTCTCGGCTTACGTGACTCCCTAGGCAGAGCCGAAATGAATCGGAAACTTCCCATCCTCATCACCTTCGTCCTGCTGCTCTTTGGGCTGGTCTGGTTCTTCCGGGCCGAGAACATCGGCACGACCGCGCTATGGAACCTCAGCGAGGGCGGCACCTGGATGCTGCCGCTCGTCGCCGTCGCCGCGCTGATCGACAGCATCAATCCCTGCGCGTTCTCGATCCTGATCCTCACCATTGCCTTCCTGCTGAGCGTCGGCAAGCTCCGCTCGAGCGTGCTGGCCATTGGCAGCGCCTACATTCTGGGAATCTTCCTGGTCTATCTGCTCATCGGTTTCGGACTGTTGCAGGCGTTGCACCTGTTTTCGACGCCGCACTTCATGTCGAAGGTGGGCGCGGTGCTGCTGGTGATCCTCGGGCTGATCAATGTCGTCAACGAGGTGTTCCCGGCGTTCCCGCTCAAGCTGAGCATTCCGAAGGCCGCGCACCACAAGATCGCGGTGCTGATGGAGCGGGTCTCGGTGCCGACGGCGGTGGTGCTCGGTGGTCTGGTTGGACTGTGTGAGTTCCCGTGCTCGGGCGGGCCCTACGTAATGATCCTGGGCCTGTTGCATGACCGTGCCACCTACTTCAACGGGGTCGGCTTCCTGCTTCTGTACAACCTCATCTTCGTGCTGCCGCTGGTGCTGATCCTGATCATCGCCAGTGACAAGTCGTTGCTGGGCAAGGTGCAGGGCTGGCAGCAGAGCAATAGAACCGCGATGCGGCTGGGGGGCGGATTGGTGATGATCGCCCTCGGGGCGCTGGTTTACGCGTTCTAGCCGCCATGAACGAGATCCTGATGGTCGGCTTGTCGATCCTGGCGATCGCCGCCCTAGCCTGGGCGGCGCGCCGGGCGTTCGACCTCCCGCTGTGCCCGATCTGCCTTGGCGTTGGCGGAACCTGGGCGTGGCTGCTGGCGGTACGCATTCTCGGTCTCCCGATCGATACCACCATGCTGCCGATTCTGCTGGGCGGGTCGGTCGTGGGCACGGCCTACCTGCTCGAGAAGCGCCTGCCGCCGGGGCGTTCGGGCTTGCTGTGGAAGACGCTTTCTATCCCGCTGGGCTTTATCGCGGTCCAGGGGTTGCTGGCGTTCGACTGGATCGTGGTCGCCGCGGCACTGGGCGCGCTGGTAGTCCTGAGCGCGTTGTTCTTCAGGGCGCCGCCGGCGCCCGCCATTGCCTCGGCGCCCACCACCGGCTCGGCGGCCGTCGAGGAACTCAAGCGCCGCATGAAGGATTGCTGTTGAGCGCATTTGATTGCTCCCGGGGATCGGGTCGGGAGCGACTGTCAGCAAGAGGTGCGAAAAATGAATGATGAAGTTCTGGCCGATTCAGTCAATGCGGCGCCGGCGCCCGGCAAGCGCGGGCGATTCGGGGTTTACACGCCGCTCGCGGTCTTTCTGGTCATGGCGGTGTTCCTCGGCATCGGCCTGACGCTGGATCCGCGTAAGGTGCCGTCGCCGCTGATCGGCGGTCCGGTCCCGGTGTTCTCGCTGCCGGCCGTCAAGGGTCGCGAGCTGGGGCTTGCCAACACCAACCTCAAGGGCGAAGTGTCGCTGGTTAACGTGTTCGCGTCGTGGTGCGTCGCGTGCCGCGAAGAGCACCCCCTGATCATGCAGCTCAAACGCTCCGGCTTGGTACCAATTCACGGCCTCAACTACAAGGACAAGCCCGATGATGCGCGGGCCTGGCTCGACGAGCTCGGAGACCCGTATACCCGCACCGGGGCGGACATCTCAGGACGCGTGGCCATCGATTGGGGTGTCTACGGCGTGCCCGAGACCTTTGTGATCGACCGCAACGGGGTGATCGTCTACAAGCAAATCGGGGCGATCACGCCACAGGCGTTGAACGACACGATCCTGCCCCTGATTCGCAAGTTGCAGCAGTGAGCGATCTTTCGACCATTGCTCTGGCGACGGCAGTTGGCGCCGGGATCATCTCGTTTCTATCGCCCTGCGTCCTCCCGCTGGTGCCTGGCTACGTTTCGTACATTGCGGGCGGCAACCTGGCGCGCGCCGAGCGTGCGAGCAAGCGCCGGCTGGCGGCGCTCTGGCCGAGCTTCTGTTTCGTGGCCGGATTCTCGACGGTATTCGTGGCGCTGGGCGCGGGCGCATCGTCGCTGGGGCGATTGTTGTTGCACTATCGCTATGAGGCCAACATTCTCGGCGGCCTGATCGTGATCGTGTTCGGCCTGTTCATGGTCGGCGCGCTTAACCTGCCCTGGTTGCAGCGCGACCTGCGCTTTCACGTCGAAGTGAAGGGCGCCAGGCCGTTGGGTGCCTACCTGATCGGACTCGCCTTTGCGTTCGGCTGGACGCCCTGCATCGGTCCGGTGCTGGGCGCAATACTGGCGATAGGCGCAGCCACGACTACGGTGAAAAGTGGCGTCGCGCTGCTTGCCGCCTACTCCTTCGGGCTGGGGATTCCATTCATGGCAACCGCGGTGTTCACCGAGGCGCTGCTGGATCGCTTGAAGTCGCTGCGCAAGGCCGGCCGGTGGCTGCAGGCCGGCGCCGGCGCGGGAATGATCCTCATGGGCGTGGCCATGATTACGGGGATGCTCTCGACGTTCGGATTCTGGCTCCTCAAGACCTTTCCGATCTTCCAGACGATTGGATGAGTTGCCGAAGGTTCCCATTTCGCGCCACGCCGGGCACGGCCCCTCCGCATCTCCGGCGCCCCCATTCCCATATACCCATATGGGGTAGTTGATTAGTACCCAGGTGGGGTATAAGATAGTACTCATGGAAACTTCCTCGCTGACCCTTGACCTGCCGATTGAAGGCATGACCTGTGCCGCCTGCGCGGCACGCATCGAAAAGAGCCTGAACAAACTCTCGGGCGTAACCGCGAACGTGAATTTCGCCGCCGAGTCGGCTTTGGTCACGCTCGCCCCCGGAACCACCTCGCCGGCCGACGTAATCGCGACCGTACTCAAGACCGGTTACGCGGTGCCCGAGCGCGTCGCCGAACTGACGCTCTACGGCATGACCTGCGCGGCCTGCGCGGCGCGCATCGAAAAGGTCCTCAACAAGATCGAGGGCGCGCACGCCGAAGTCAACTTCGCCGCCGAGACGGCGCGAGTGAGCTATATGCCGGGGCTGACCACGGTCGAGCAGCTCAGCGCCGCCATCCGCAAGGCCGGCTACGACGCCAGCGAACGACTCGAGGCCAGTGCCGAGGAGGAGAAGGCGCGCCGGGAAGCCGCCTATCGGGGCGAGCTGCGGCTGCTGTGGATCGCTGCCGCGCTGAGTCTGCCGCTGGTGCTGCAGATGTTTGCGGCCTGGGGCGGGGCGAGCCATGAATGGCTGCCGCGCTGGGTGCAGCTGGCGCTGGCCACCCCGGTGCAATTCTGGATCGGCCGGCGCTTCTACGTCGGTGGCTACAAGGCGCTGCGCGGTGGCGGCGCGAACATGGACGTGCTCGTTGCGCTGGGCACCACCATGGCCTACGGGCTCAGTGCAATCGTGACCCTCTTCGGGATAGCGGATCAGCACGTCTACTTTGAAGCCAGCGCGGTCATCATCACGCTGGTGTTGATGGGCAAGATCCTCGAGGCGCGTGCCAAGCTCGGCACCTCGGCGGCGATCGAAGCGCTCATCCGCCTGCAGCCCAAGACGGCGCGGGTCGAGCGCGACGGCGTCATCGTCGAGGTCCCGGTGGACAGCATGCAGGTGGGCGACATCTTCGTGGTTCGCCCCGGCGAAAGCATCCCGGTTGACGGCTTGGTGGCGAGCGGCGAGTCGGGCATTGACGAGAGCATGCTTACCGGCGAGAGCCTGCCGGTGGGCAAGCAGCCGGGCGACAAGGTCTTCGCTGGCACCCTCAACCAACAGGGCCTGCTGCGCTGCGCGGCCCAAGGGGTCGGTGCGGCCACCATGCTCGCGGGCATCATTAGGCTGGTGCGCCAGGCCCAGGGCAGCAAGGCGCCAATCCAGCGTCTCGCCGACCGGGTTGCTGGCGTGTTCGTGCCGATCGTGGTCACGATCAGCGTGGCGACCTTTGCGCTGTGGTGGGGCATCGGCGGCGAACTCGCGCCAGCCCTGGTCAATGCAGTCGCGGTGCTGGTGATCGCCTGCCCGTGCGCGCTCGGCCTCGCGACGCCGACCGCCATCATGGTGGGTACTGGTCGCGGCGCGCAGGTCGGCGTCCTGGTCAAAAATGCCGTGGCGCTCGAGCGTGCCGAGAAGATCTCCACCCTTCTGGTCGACAAGACCGGCACGCTGACCGAGGGCAAGCCGGTGGTGACCGACGTCGTCGTGACGGCCGGGCTCACCGAAGCCGAGTTCATCGCGGTGGCGGCGAGCCTGGAGTCGGGATCGGCGCATCCGCTGGCGCACGCGGTGCTCGAATATGCCAAACAGTTCGCTGCGCCGCTCACGGCGCTGCGCGAATTTCATTCCGTCACCGGCAAGGGCGTACAGGCGGTGCTCGATCTGCCGGCGCTCGGCGGCGAACAGAAGATGTTCCTGGGAGCGCCGGCGTTCCTGGCCGAGTCCGGCGTGCCGGTCGATGAGGCAGCGTTCCGAGGGTTGGTTGAACAGGGCAAGACCGTGATCGCGGTCGGCGGCGCTGGACGCATCCTGGGCTACCTCGCGATTGCCGATGAACTGCGCGCGAGCTCGCGCGCAGCGGTCGCCAAGCTCAAGGAGATGGGCGTCGACGTGGTGATGCTCACCGGCGACAACGCGGCTACGGCCCAGGCGATCGCCCAGGCGGCCGGAGTAGATCATTTCCGGGCCCAGGTGCTGCCGGGCGACAAAGCCGCCGCAGTGGCCGAGTACAAGACCGCCGGAGGCGTGGTCGGCATGGTCGGCGACGGCGTCAACGACGCCCCGGCGCTCGCGGCGGCGGACGTCAGTTTCGCCATTGGCGCGGGCTCGGATGTCGCACTCGAGACGGCCGATATCGCACTGATGCGCAGCGATCTGCTCTCGGTGGTCGACGCCATCAGCCTGTCGCGCGCCACGCTGAGCAAGATTCGCCAGAACCTGTTCTTCGCGTTCATTTACAACGTGCTCGGGATTCCGCTCGCTGCTGCCGGGATGCTCAATCCGGTGATCGCCGGGGCGGCGATGGCCTTGTCGTCAGTGTCGGTGGTGAGCAACTCCTTGTTGCTGCGGCGCTGGCGGCGGCGCTGAGAATCGCACGGGCACATCTTTACTTTGTTCAACCAGGGGAGAAGGAAATGCAATCAGCAACTTTGACGGTTTCGGGAATGACCTGTGGCGGCTGCGTGCGCAGCGTCACCAATCTGCTCCAGGGCCTCGACGGGGTGACGAAAGCGGACGTGTCACTGGAAGCCAAGCGTGCCGTCGTCGACTACGACGCGGCGAAGGTGAGCGTCGCCCAGATGAAGAGCGCCATTGAAGACGCGGGGTTCGAAGTCGATGGCTGAGACCAAGCAGTGCGAACATCATTCGCACCATGCGGTGGTCCAGCCAAATAAACCGGCGTTGTTGCGGCGGTTGAACAAGATCCAGGGGCAAGCGCGCGGTGTGACCAAGATGGTCGAGGAGGATCGCTATTGCGTCGACGTGCTGACGCAGATCGCGGCGATCCAGTCGGCGCTTGACGCAGTGGCGCTGCAATTGCTTGAGAGCCACACCAACGGCTGCGTCCGCTCGGCGATCCGCTCGGGCGACGGGGACGCGGCCGTTGATGAGCTCATGGGGCTAGTCAAGCGCTTCGCGCGCTAACGCCCCGACCCGCGATTAACGACGGCGGTGGCCGGCTCTCGGTCCTTGGTCAATCAAGGCCCGCTGTTCGGGGCTCAGGGCCGCGTACAGGTCCTTGAGCGCTGCCGCCGATGAAGCCATTGCGCCAGCGCGTTGCTGCATCATCGAGCTCATGAGTGCGGCCCGTTCAGGGGCAGTGAGCTTCGGATCCTGCATTGAGGCGAACATCGCTTCGTGCGCGGCGCGCCTTGCTTCGAACTGCTCTTGCGCTTGCTTGGTGTACGCCGTCCAGGCGCCTTCCTGTGCGGGGGTGATCTGCAATTGGGCCTTGTATTGCGCCAACCAGGCGTCGGCGTTCGCGCCCGGACCATAACCGCCCATCATCGCGCCGGGGCCATAGCCGCCCATCATCGCGCCAGGACCGTAGCCGCCGCCCATCATCGCGCCGGGGCCATAGCCGCCACCCATCATGGCGCCGGGGCCGTAGCCGCCCATCATGGCGCCGGGACCGAAACCGCCGCCCGGGCCGTAGCCGCCCATTCCCCAGCCACCCGGATGGGCGTAGGCCACCGCTGCTATCGTGATCGCGGCGCCTGCCGCCAGAGCCAATGCAATCTTGCGTGCTTTCATTTCGATCTCCCTTTTGTTCCGTCAAGCCCGGCGTTGGTACCGGTTGGGTGTCGGAGGACTGGTTTCGCCTCCACGAGCACATCAGAACATTTCAATGTAAGCAGAGAATGTCGCGCAACGGCCTTTTTGTAGCTGGGGATGTCCAGCCACCCAACGGACACATTGGATTACACATTTCCGTTCGTCGACTATTTCTTTCGCGCCACCAAATCGATCAGCGCCGACATCCCGCTGTGCCCAGGGCCCTCGTCAACCACTTCGTCGTGCGAGGCCAGATGCAGGATCTGCAGGGACGCAAAGTCTTGGCGCAGCAGGTCTTCGGTATAGAGATACTCGCTGAGCTTGGGACCGCCCGTGCCGTACCCAAGTTGCTCGGGGCGGTAACCTTGAATGATCAGCAAACCACAGGGCTTGAGGGTGCGCGCCATTCCCGCAAACATTGCGGCTCGCTGCGCGGGCGGGGCGAACTGGACGAAGATGGCGACCACGACATCGTAGGGTTCGGCATCCCAGTCCCAGTCGCGCACGTCGGCGATGCGATGATCCACGCTCACGTTGTTTGCCTCGGCAAGCTTTGACGCCTTGGCCAGAGCAACGGGCGAGAAGTCAAAGGCGGTGACCTGCAGGCCCAGTGTTGCGAGCCATACGCTATTGCGGCCTTCGCCGTCGGCCACGCACAGCGCTCGCATGCCGGGCGTCAGGAGATCGCGCTGGGCGCGGAGGAATTCGTTCGGACGGGTGCCGAAAACATAGTCGTCGGCAGCAAAACGTTCGTTCCAGCGCTGCAGCTCTTGGTTGCCGCCGTTCATATGCCAGGTTCGTGTCGCGGTTGGTATCGGCTCATTGTGACAGAGGCAGCAATCTCGACGCCTTCCCGACTGTGTGGCTGCCCGCCGTCTACAACCCCTGACAGCAACTGGGAAAAGGCCTCGCCGACGATAATGGCGACCATCCAGCGCGACTCGGTGTCAGCCCGAGCGATGCAAACAGGCGACACATGCTTACCTTCAATCTTGGCCCGATCTCTTTGCCTATCATGCTGCTGGCGGTGCTGGCGGCATTGCTGGTGGCCGCTGGCGTGGGCCGGTTGGTAGGACGCGGTCAGCGCACTGATGTGGCTAATGTCGTGATCGATATGTTGTTGACTGCCGTGCTGGTCGCGCGCGTCGTCTTCGTCGGCGTCTGGTTCGAGGTTTACCGCGAGGCGCCTTGGTCGATGCTCGATATCCGTGATGGCGGCTTCAGTGCCTGGGCGGGGTTGCTGGCGGCCCTGCTGGTAGCGCTCTGGCGGGGCTGGCGCCAACCGGTCTTGCGCCGACCGCTGGCGCTGGGCTTGGCAGCCGGGGCGCTCGTTTGGGGTGGGGCAGTGGGCGCGATTCGCATGATGGAGAACGCGGCTATGCCCCAGGCGCCCTTGGAAACTTTGGCGGGCGAGCACACGAACCTGTCAGCATTGGCTCAGGGCAGGCCCTTGGTCGTCAACTTGTGGGCCACTTGGTGCGGCCCTTGCCGGCGCGAGATGCCGGTGCTCGCCGCCGCGCAGAAAGTGGAAAGCGAGGTGCGCTTCGTCTTTGCCAACCAGGGCGAGAGCGCGGAAACGGCGCAGCGCTATCTCTCCGCCGCCGGGCTCGAACTCGCCAACGTGGTGATCGATTCAGGCGGGCGCATTGGCGGCGAAGTGGGTTCTGGATCTCTGCCTACCACGCTCTTCTACGATGCCGGCGGACGTCTGGTCGGGACCCATCTGGGCGCCCTGTCGGCCGCCTCGCTGGCGAGCGAGCTTGCCCGCTTGCGGTGACCCTCGCAGCGCAGGTCACAGCGGGCGATCGCCGGTCTAGCGGATAAGGCCGCCGGGTCCCGGGGCTGAGTCGAGCTCACGCAGCAATGATTTCGGCCAGCACCCGCAAGTCGGCCAGCCGCGACGTCGATGGCCGCGCCACCAGGGCAATCGTGCGCTTGGGGCTGGGCTTGAGCAGCGGCCGGGCGAGCAGGCCGGGGCTGTCGGTCAGTCTGCTGCGCACCGCCATTTCCGGTACCAGACCGACACCGAGCCCGGATTCGACCATCTCCACCAGGGTCAGCAGGCTGGTCGCCTCAACCCCCTCGGCCGAGGGGTGGGACGGGGCGCTGCACGCGTAGAGCGCGTGCTCGCGCAGGCAATGACCCTCCTCCAGCAGCAGCATGCGGTCGGATAGCGACTGCGTGACGCTGACCCGGCGCGTCTTGAGCTCCGGATCGTCCTTGCGTCCCACGAGCCACAGATCGTCGTCAAAGAGCGGCTCGACGAGCAGCTTGCCGGTGTCGAAGGGCAGCGCGATCAGCGCGAAATCGAGCTCGCCCGATCCCAGCCTGGCCAGCAGGTTGGCGGTCAGGTCCTCGCGCAAGACCAGCCGCAGGGACGGGTAGCGCTCGCGCAGCAAGTGCATGGTCCGCGGCAGCAGAAAGGGGGCAATCGTCGGAATGACGCCCAGCCGCAGCAACCCGGTCATCGGTTCGCCCGCTCCCGCCGCGAAATCAGCCAGGTCCTGCGTCTGGGAAAGAATGGCTCGCGCGCGCTCGACCACAGCCATGCCGGTCGGTGTCATCAATACCGTCTGCCGGTCCCTTTCCACCAGGCTGGCGCCCAGCACGGCTTCCAGTTCCTTGAGCGCCGCGCTCAGCGTCGACTGGGTGATGAAGCAGGATTCGGCGGCGCGCGTGAAATTCAGCTGCTCCGAGAGAGCGACCAGATATTGCAGTTGCCTGAGAGACGGCAGGGCGGCCATGGGCTGCTCTCGTAATCGAATTTAACGATTATAACGAACAATATTAGTCATTGGATTGTTTATGGTCGTTTGCCGACAATGGCCAGCGTTGCACTAATCAATCAACCGCAAACAGGAGCAAACATCATGAACAAGTCTTTGATCAACAGCGAAATCATGGCCTTCGACGCCTTCGCCTATCACCAGGGCCAGTTCACCGAGGTCAGCGAAGCCGCGCTCAGGGGAAAGTGGTCGGTAGTGTTCTTCTACCCGGCCGATTTCACCTTTGTCTGCCCGACCGAGCTGGGAGATCTCGCCGACCACTACGCCCAGTTCCAGCAGATGGGAGTCGAGATCTACTCCGTTTCGACCGACACCCACTTCACCCACAAGGCCTGGCACGACAGCTCGGAGACCATCGGCAAGATCCAGTTCCCGATGATCGGCGACCCCACCGGGACGATCACCCGCAACTTCGGCGTGATGATCGAGGAAGAAGGCCTGGCCGAGCGCGGCACCTTCGTCATCGACCCTGATGGCCGCATCCAGATCGTTGAAATAAACGCCGGCGGCATCGGCCGCAACGCCGCGGAACTGCTGAGGAAGGTCAAGGCCGCCCAGTACGTGGCCGCCAATCCCGGCGAAGTCTGCCCGGCCAAATGGCAGGAAGGCGAGGCCACGCTCGCTCCGTCGCTCGACCTGGTCGGCAAGATCTGAGAGTCCGAGCCCCGCTCCCGGGAGTCGCACGGGAGCGGGGGCGCAGCGTAACCAGTTCAAGGAGAACCGTCATGCTCGAAGCCAACATCAAGACCCAACTCAAGACCTACCTCGAACGCCTGCAGCAGCCGATCGAGATCGTCGCCTCGCTCAATGACAGCGCCAAGGCGGTCGAAATGCAGCAGATGCTCACCGAGATCGCCAGCCTGTCGGAGCTGATTTCGCTAAGGGCCGACGGGGCCAACGATCGCCGTCCGTCCTTCTCCCTGGGAAGGCCTGGCGAGCGCGCTCGGGTGCACTTTGCCGGCATCCCGCTGGGCCATGAGTTCAGCTCGCTGGTGTTGGCGCTCTTGCAGGTGGGCGGCTATCCGCCCAAGGTCGAGGCTGCGCTGGTCGAGACCATCAAGGCGATCGAAGGGACTTTCCGCTTCGAGACTTTTGTCTCGCTGTCGTGCCACAACTGCCCCGACGTGGTCCAGGCGCTCAATCTGATGGCGGCGTTGAATCCTGGCGTCGAGAGCGTGATGATCGACGGCGCGCTGTTCCAGGACGAAGTGGAGAAGCGCCAGATCATGGCGGTGCCGACCGTGTTCCTCAATGGCGAGGTCTTTGGCCGAGGCCGGATGAGCCTGGAAGAGATCGTCGCCAAGCTCGACAGCGGCGCTGCCCGGCGTGACGCCGAGGAGCTGGCTGCCCGGGATCCATTCGACGTGCTGGTGGTCGGGGGCGGCCCCGGCGGCGCTTCGGCGGCAATCTACGCGGCCCGCAAGGGCATCCGCACGGCGGTGGTGGCCGAGCGCTTCGGTGGCCAGGTGCTCGACACGCTCGCGATCGAGAACCTGATCTCGGTGCCCCAAACCGAGGGCCCCAAACTGGTCGCGGCGCTGGAGCAGCACGTGCGCGAGTACGACGTCGACATCATCAACCTGCAGCGTGCCGAAGCGCTGGTTCCGGCCGGCGCCGATGGCCTCCATGGCGTGCGCCTGGCGAGCGGCGCGACGCTCAGGGCGAAGAGCGTCATCCTCGCCACCGGCGCGCGCTGGCGCGAAATCAACGTCCCCGGCGAGCAGCAGTATCGCGGCCACGGCGTGGCCTACTGCCCGCACTGCGATGGTCCGCTGTTCAAGGGCAAGCCGGTGGCGGTGATCGGTGGCGGCAATTCCGGCGTTGAAGCGGCCATCGACCTCGCCGGCCTGGTATCGCACGTCACCGTGCTGGAATTCGACAGCCAGTTGCGGGCCGACGCGGTCCTGCTGGCCAAGCTGCGCAGCCTGCCCAACGTCACCATCATCGCCAACGCCGAGACGACCGAGGTCACCGGTGACGGCGAGAAGGTCAACGGACTGGTCTATCGCGACCGCGTGAGCGGCACGGAGCGGAGCCTGGAACTAGCGGGCATCTTCGTGCAGATCGGCCTGCTCCCCAACAGCGACTGGCTCAAGGATGTGGTCGAGCTCTCGCCGCGGGGTGAGGTCGTGGTCGATGCGCGTGGCGCCACCTCGCTGCCCGGGGTCTTCGCCGCCGGCGATGTCACCACGGTGCCGTACAAGCAGATCAGCGTCGCGATGGGCGAGGGCGCCAAGGCCAGTCTGTCGGCTTTCGATCACTTGATTCGCAGCACCGCTCCGGCCGCAGCCCCGCAGCAATCGGAGCGCACCGCGACGGCGCTGGCGTGATGGTCGCTTCTGCCCAGCCCTTGCTTGCTGCTCGATTCGGTCGGCGAAAGCTACACAACTCTTGTGTATGACCGATAATCCCCTCAATGGGCGCTGCTTCGGCGCACCTCTTGCATGGAGGCAGGGATGGACTTCGCATATTCACCAAAAGTGCTCGACTTGCAGCGCCGCGTCAACGAGATCATGGAACGCTGGATCCTGCCGGCCAACCCGCGCTGGACGGCCGATGTCGAGCGCGGGGTTTTCCCGCCGCCGCTGGTCGAGGAAATCAAGGCCTACGCCAAGTCCGAGGGACTATGGAACATGTTCCTGCCCGGACTGCGCGACGACGAACCGGGCACCCGGCTGACCAACCTGGAGTACGCGCCGCTCGCCGAGATCATGGGTCGCATCCCGTGGGCCTCGGAGGTGTTCAACTGCAACGCTCCGGATACCGGCAACATGGAGTTGCTGCACCAGTTCGCGACCCCCGACCAGTACGACCGTTGGCTGCGCCCCTTGCTCAATGGCGAGATGCGCTCGGCCTTTGCGATGACCGAGCCCGACGTGGCCTCATCGGACGCGACCAATATCCGCACCTCGATCAAGCGTGAGGGCAACGAATACGTGATCAACGGGCGCAAGTGGTTCATCTCGAACGCCGCGCACCCGAACTGCAAGATCGCGATCGTGATGGGGGTCTCCAACGACGATGAATCCGCCGCGCGCCACGCTCGTCACAGCATGGTGCTGGTGCCGATGGACACGCCCGGCGTCAAGGTGGTGCGCAACATTCCGATCATGAGCCACATCTCACCAGACGGTCACTGCGAGATCACCTACCGCAACGTCCGCGTGCCGGCCGAAAACCTGCTCGGCGAGGAGGGCTCCGGTTTCGCGATGGCCCAGGCGCGGCTCGGCCCGGGGCGAATCCACCACTGCATGCGCACCATCGGCCAATGCGAGGTCGCGCTGGAGCTGATGTGCGACCGGGCGCTGGAGCGGCGCGCTTTCGGCAAGTACCTGTCCGACTACGCCAACATCCAGGACTGGATCGCCGAGTCGCGGGTCGAGATCGACCAGGCGCGGCTGCTGGTCCTGCGCGCTGCCTGGAAGATCGACGAGCTCGGCAACAAGGCCGCCCGCATCGATGTTTCGGCGATCAAGCTGATCGCCGGGCAGCTCCAGACCAGGGTGGTCGATCGGGCGATGCAGGTCTTCGGCGGCATGGGACTCACCCCCGACACCCCGCTGGCCTATCTCTGGACCTGGGGCCGGGCACTGCGTTTCTTCGATGGCCCGGACCAGGTGCACCTGCGCAACGTCGCCCGTGACGAACTCGGCAAGGCGCGGGCCAATCCGGGGCGCAGCGCACCCTACTTCACGCTGCCATCGGACCTCAAAGCGCCGGCTGGCGCCGAATCCAAGTAATGCGGTCCTGACGACCGCGAGGGCCAGCGACCCGATGCCGCCACCGGGCTTGACGATCGACGCCTCGCTCGGTGGGGCCTTGCGGCGCGCCGCTGCGGATTGCCCGCAGCGGCCCTTCATCCGGATGAAGGGCGGGGAATGGAGTTACGGCACGATCGACGCAGAGTCGGATCGTGTCGCCTCCGGCCTCCATGCGCTCGGCGTAGTACGCGGCGACAACGTCAGCCTGATGTTGCCCAACTGCATCGAGTTCGTGGTCCTGTGGTTCGCGCTGGCCAAGCTCGGCGCGGTCACCGCGCCGGTCAACACCTCTTTTCGCGGCGAGTTGCTCGCCAATGCCATCAACCTCGTCGACAGCCGTCTTCTGGTGGTCCATGAA
>JACZKY010043351.1_pt1 | contig 17609 bp, 17 predicted proteins | sample 8237611 | NCBI WGS metagenome assembly JACZKY01 (sample SAMN16148055, study PRJNA663545) | marine sediment metagenome | biome: sediments and biomass from bioreactor inoculated with such sediments; feature: coastal sediments; material: methane- and iron-fed bioreactor; isolation source: Bothnian...
TGCCCCCTCCCATGCCGCCCCCCGAAGGAGAGGAGGGGGGAGAGGAGGGAATCGGCGCGCCGGACGTCCGGACGGACGCCCGCGGGATCGGGATCCGCCGGATCGCCTCGATGTCCTGCCGGTATTCCCACAGGAAACGGACGCGCACCGGGAACCGCTGCCGGCCCTCTATCGTCCGGGTGACGGTCGACCCGCCGAGAGCGGTCTCGACGACGTCGTTGACCTCGTCGACGTTCAGCCCGTACCGGGCCGCGGCCTCCCGGTCGGGCTCGATATCGAGATACGTCCCCCCGAGGGTCCGGTCGGCGAACACGTCGACCGCCCCCGGAACGCTCTTCAGCAATTCGCCCGCCTGCACCGCGAGGTCGGAGAGCCTCTGCAGGTCGTCGCCGTAGATCTTCACCCCCAGGTCGGTCCGCACCCCGGTGGACAGCATGTTGATCCGGTTGATGATCGGCATCGTCCATCCGTTGCCCACGCCGGGGATCTGCAGCTTCGCGTTCAGCTCGCCGATCAGCTTGTCCTGGGTCATCCCCGGACGCCACTTCTCTTGCGGCTCGAGAAGGATGATCGTCTCGAACATCGACACCGGGGACGGGTCGGTGGATGTCTCCGCGCGGCCCACCTTCCCGAGGACGTAGGTGACCTCCGGCGTGTCCCGGATGATCTTGTTCTGGACGGTCACGAGGCGCTTGGCCTCGTTGATCGATATGTTGGGAAGCGTCACCGGCATGAACAGGAGGCTTCCCTCGTTCAGCGGCGGCATGAACTCCTTGCCGATGCGGGTCGTCATGACCACGGCCACCGCGAAGAGGGCGGCCGCGATCGCGACGGCCTTCTTCCGGTTGTCCAGCCCCCAGTCCAGGGCGGGCCTGTAGGCCCTCATCAGGAACTTCATCACCCGGTTGTCCTCTTCCTTGTGGATCTTGCCGCGGATGAGGAAGGAGCAGAGGACCGGGACGAGCGTGACGGCGAGAAGGGTCGATCCGACCATGGCGAACGTCTTGGTGAAGGCCAGCGGATGGAACATTTTCCCTTCCATGCCGGTCAGGGCGAAGACCGGGACGAAGGCGAGGATGATGATCGCCATCGCGAAGAAGATCGGGCGCCCGACCAGGTGGGCCGCCTTCTCCGTGATGGAGATTATGTTCTTTTCGTACCCCTCCCCCGCCTGCTCCGCGTGGCGGATCACGTTCTCCGTCATGACGATGCCCGCGTCGACGAGCACGCCGATGGCGATGGCGATGCCCCCCAGGCTCATGATGTTGGAGTTGAGCCCCGCGTAGTGCATGAAGATGAAGGAAACGAGGATCGCCAGGGGAAGCGGGGCCGTGACGATCAGGATGGACCGGAAATGCCAGAGGAACAGGATGTGGGCGAGGGTGACGAGGATCACTTCCTCGATGAGGGCGCCCCTCAGCGTTCCGATGGCCCGGTCGATCAGGTCGCTCCGGTCGTAGGCGGTGGTGACGGTCACGCCCGCGGGGAGGCCCGGGGCGAGGTCCCGGAGCTTCCCTTTCACCCGCTCGATCACCGCCTTGGCGTTCTCGCCGTACCGCATGACGATGATCCCGCCGGCGACCTCTCCCTCCCCGTTCTCCTCCAGCAGCCCCCGGCGGCTGGCCCCGCCCATCTGGACCACGCCCAGGTTCTTTACGTAGATGGGGGTTCCGGAGAGCGAGGTCCCCACCACGATGTTCTCGATGTCCTCCCTGCCCCGCAGGTACCCGCGGCCTCGGACCTGGTATTCCATCTGGTTGGATTCCACCACGTTGCCGCCGACCTCGCGGTTGGACCGGGAAACGGCGGCGGTCACGGCTCCGACGGGAACCCGGTACGCGAGGAGCTTCACCGGGTCGAGGTCGACCTGGTACTGCTTTTCGAAGCCTCCGACCGACGCCACTTCGGCGACCCCGGGAACCGCCTGGAGCGGGTAGCGCAGGTACCAGTCCTGGATCGCCCGCAGCTCGCCCAGGTCGTGCCGGTCGCTTTTCAGGGTGTACCAGAAGACGTGGCCCACGCCGGTGCCGTCGGGCCCCAGGACCGGGGTCACGCCCGGCGGGAGGCTGTCCCCGACCTGGTTCAGCCGCTCCAGCACCCGGCTGCGCGCCCAGTAGAGGTCCACCGAGTCCTCGAAGATGACGTAGATCATCGAGGCGCCGAACATCGTCGTGGAGCGGACGGCCCGCACGTGCGGCAACCCCTGCAGGTTTGTGGCCAGGGGGTAGGTCACCTGGTCCTCGATGATCTGCGGGGACCGCCCCTCCCACATCGTGTAGACGATGATCTGGTTGTCGGAGAGGTCCGGGATGGCGTCGACGGGCGTGCGCAGCAGCGCCCACGTCCCCCAGAGGAGTACGACGAGGGCTCCGAGGACCGTAAGGAACCGGTTCCTGAGGCAGGCCGATATGATCCGGTTGATCATCGCGCGGGCCCGGCCGGCTCCTTCGGCGCTGGAGCGGCAGGGGCCGGGGAGGGGGCCTTCCCGCCGGCCGCCCCGCCGTGGCCGGCGTGAGGATCGGAGGCCCCTGCTTTCAGCTGGCTCTCCGAGTCGATGAGGAAGCCGGCGGAGGTCACCACCGTTTCCCCCTCCTCGAGGCCCGAGAGCACCTCGTAGAATCCGTCGGTCTTGTGCCCCACCCGGACCATCCTCGGCTCGAAGGCGTTGGGCGAAACCTCCGTCCAGACCATCGCCCGCTCGCCGGTGACGAGCACCGCAGTGTCGGGAACGGCAAGCGCCCTCCCCTTCTTCCCCCGGAAGGCGACGCGCACGAACATGTCGGGTTTCAGCAGCCCGCCGGGGTTCGACAGCTCCACGCGGACCTTGACCGTTCGGGTTTCGGGGTTGAGGAACGGATCGACGAACGACGCCTTGCCGCGGAACTCCCTGCCGGGGTAGGCGTCGGTCGTGATGACCGCCGCGGTTCCCACCGGGACCTTGTGGATCTCCGTCTCGTAGATCTCCGCCTGGACCCAGACCCGGCCGAGATCCGCGATGGAGAAGAGCGGCGTCCCCTCCGCCACGTATTGCCCCGTCGTGACGAGCCGCTCGGTCACGAGGCCGGAGGCCGGCGAGAATACGGTGAAGACGACCTTGGGCTCGCCGGTCCGCCCCAGCTCGGCGATCTGCCCGTCGGTCACCCCCCAGAGCTTCAGCCGCTCCGCGGCCGCCTGCAGGAGGTCGTCGGACATCCGCCTCGCATCCTCGTAAGGGCTCTCCTTCATCCGCTCCGCTCCCGTCCGGGCCAGGAGGTATTCCCGCTGCGTGGCCACGAGGTCCGGGGAATAGATCTCCAGGAGCGGCTGTCCCTTGGCCACGCGCGTGCCCGTGAAATCGACGTGCAGCTTCTCTATCCGTCCCCCGACCCGCGCGGAGACCCTGGCGACCTTCCGTTCGTCCCACGACACCTGCCCCAAGGCGGACGTGTCGATGGCGAACTCCCTCCGCTGAACGTGCGCCGTGGCCACGTTGGCCATCAGTCGCTGCGTGGGGTTCATCGAGACCATCCCGAGGGAAGCGGCGGCGTTGTCCGGCAGATCCGAGGAGGCCATGCTCTCCTTCGGCACCAGGCTCATCCCGCAGATCGGGCACGCCCCGGGCCGGTCGGAGACGATGAACGGATGCATCGGGCAGGTGTACTGCTCCGCTTCCGATTTCTCCCCGCCGCCCGCCGCAGCATCATCGCGATGGGGGTGGAGCAGCTCGTGGAAGGCGGGAATTTTGTAGAAGGCGGCCGTTCCGGCGATCCCCGCGACGATCAACGCGACGACGGCGACGGTCCACGGGCGGATTCGTTTCGGCGTCACGGCAGTTCCCTCCCCACCGCGGCCTCGAGCCGCGCCTTCGTCATGTGCATCTCCCCGACCCTGCCGGCGTGCTCCCTGCGGAACCCGAGCTCCGACATCAGGGAATCCATCAACATGGGGAAGTCGATCTTCCCGACCCGGTACGCCTCGATATTCGACCGGACCGCCTGCTCCGCCTGGGGGATCAGGGTCGTCCGGTAGAGCTTCGCCACCGCGGCGAAGTTTTCCAGGGAGGAGAGCCCCCCCTCGATGGCGTTGGCCGCCTCGATATCCAGCGTTTCCCGGTCGCGGATCGCCATCTCCCTCTCGGCGGTCACCGCGCGGATCCCCGGCTCGATCTTCCCCTTGCCCCAGACCGGAAGCGTCATCGACACCATCGCGGAGACCATGTCCGGACGGTTCATCCCGCCGGGCGACGCTTCCCGCTGCATGTAGGAGGCGGACACCTCGAAATCCGGGCTGCGCCCGCTTTCGGCCTGACGGATGCCGATCTCCCCTTTCCCGATCCGTGCCTGGACGGCCAGCCGGGCGGGGCGCTCCGCGGTATAGATCTCCCGAAGGCCCCGGGCGTCGAGGGAGAGGGGAAACTCCGCGAGGTCGTCGAGGGCCGGCACCGGCTCCCCGGGGGGGAGGGCGGCGAGCGTGTTGAGCCGGATCGAAAGCAGCCGCTCCCGGTTTTCCAGCACCAGGAGCATCTCCCGCATCTTCTGGTACTCTATCTGCCCGCGCAGGACGTCGGGCTGCCGGCCCTTCCCCACCGCGAACATCTCGCGGGAGACGTCCACCACCTGTTCGAGGATGACCCGGCTCCGGCGCACCAGCTCCGCCTGGGCACGAACGGAGGACAGCTCCGCGTACGCCATCTTCACGTCGGCCCGCAACATGTTCCGCATCTCCGCCAGCTCGAACTCCGCCTGCTCCCTTTCCCTGTCCGCGATCCGGACGGCGCGGTCGCGCTTCCCGGGATAGGGGAACATCTGGGAAAGGCCGATCTCCTTCCCCGTCATTTCCTCCTCCCGAAGGGACCAGCTCCCGACCGGCACGTTCGACAGGCCGAACCACAGCCTGGGATCGTCGAGCGCTCCCGCCCGGACGGCGTCGTTCCGCTTCATCTCGATCCGCTGTTGCATCGACTCGAGCGACGGGTACCCCGAAAGTGCCGCGTCGACGTAAAAATCCACAGGCCTTGGAGCTCCCTCCGCCCCGACCGGGAAGGCGGCAACCGTCATGGCGAACAGGAATATCGCCGTCGACGCCAAGTTTATATTTCCGTTATATTTCATTTACTTATCCTCAGCAACCCCATCTTTTGCCTTATGTTTTCCGAATCACTTTTCCGCCGCCCCGCAACAGCCGCCGCCGCACCCGTCGACGCTCGCCGACGTGACGCTCTCGGGACGGAAGGAGGACGTTCCGCCAAGCAGCAGCGCGGCCGTGACCGAAAGAATGATCGCCGCAACGATCGAAACCGTCCACGCCCTCCAGGTCGGCCCCGGCCGATATTCTTTGGAGGAGGAGGCCTTGTCGGTGAGATGCTCCGACGTCTCGGCGGATTTTTTTCCTTCATCCATGGCTTTCCCCTCCTCCCGGCCCCGCCGTCAATTTCAGACCGCCAGCTGTCGTCCGGGAACAGTTCTCAATATCCGGTCCTCTTCCACCCTTCCATCGCGCAGATGGATGGACCGCGTCGCCCGGACCAGGTTCGCCTTGTTGTGCGTGACCATCAGGACCGTCTTTCCCCGTTCGTGCCATTCCGAAAACAGGTCGAGGATCTGCTCTCCCGTCAGGCTGTCGAGGTTTCCCGTCGGCTCGTCCGCCAGCAGGACGGGGGGATCGTGCACCAGCGATCGCGCGATGGCCACCCGCTGGCACTCCCCTCCGGACAGCTGGGAGGGAAGCCGGTCCCCCTTCCCAGAAAGCCCCACCGCCTCCAGCAGCGCGTCGGCCGCTTCCGCCTTCCGCCGCGAATCGGTCCGTTCCGGGGCTCTGGGCACCATCACGTTCTCCCTCGCCGTCAGGTACGGGAGAAGGTGATACGACTGGAAGACGAAGCCGATCGTTTTCTTCCGGAAATCGGCCAGCCCGTCCGCCGGGAGCCCGGCGAGGCCGACCCCGTCGATCCGGACCGTCCCCCCGGTGGGAACCTGGAGTCCCCCGAGGATCGTCAGCAGAGTGCTCTTCCCCGCGCCCGACTCCCCCGTGATGACGACGTACTCTCCCGCGCGGATGTCGAGGGAAACCCCCCGCAGGGCCGCCGCGCGCGTGCCGTTCGCCCCGTAGACCATCGAAACGTCCTTCAGGTGGATGATGTCGGTCATGGTTTCTCCCCGTTACAGGCTGCGGATCGCTTCCGTCGGCGAAAGGGACGCCGCGCGGCGCGCCGGCGGGACGGCGCCGAGCAACCCGAGGATCCATCCCGCTGCGATTCCCAGGAGCGCCGGCGGAACTGCGATTCCCGGTGTTTCGATGCCGAAGAGCGGCGACGCGAGGAATGCGGCGGCGGTTCCCGTCGCTGCCCCGAGGACCGAGGCCAGGAAGGACACCCACCCGGTCTCCCGGAGCAGGAGGGAGAAGATCGCCCGGCCCCGGAAGCCGACCGCCCGCAGGACCCCGATCTCGGCGGTCCGCTCCTGCACCCCGCCCATCACCGTCGCCAGGACCATGAGCCCGCCGATCAGGAGCACGATCGCGGAGACGCCGTATCCCATCCGGCGCAGATGGTCCACCGCGGCCTTCCGGCTCTCGACGACCTGCCGGATCGCGGACACCCGCGCTCCGGGCAAGGCCTGCCCGATCTGGGCTACGATGTCCTCGACCGGGCACTCCCTGCACAGCGCCGCCACCTCGAAGAAGGTCACGCCCCGCGGGTTCCCGGACAGCTCCTGCACGTCCGCGATGTCGGCGACGATCATGCCGTCTTCCTTCTCGCCCGTCGGGTGCAGGACGCCGGCGACGCGAAACGACCGGTTCCCTGCCGTGACGGTTCCTCCCGGCCCCTTGTCGAGGGCCGACGCCGCATCCGCGCCGAGCACCACCTCTCCCCGTTTCCGGACGGGGGAACCGGCGGTCTTCCACCAGGGACGGGCCTCGGCCATCTCCGCGGCGGGCAGGCCCATCCAGACGATGTTCTTCCCGGAAGCGTCCGCCGCGGCCAGCAGGTACGGAACGATCAGGCGGATCCGGTCCTTGTGGGGAATCGACGCGATCTTCCCGCGGTCCGCCATCGTGAGCCGGGAACGGGCGACCTCCGTGCCGCCTAGCGCGATGTCGCCGAACCCGAGGGAAAGCTGTTCCGTCCTCGGGGACACGACGATGTTCGCCCCGAAACGGTCGAGCTGGTCCCGGACCGCCCCCTCCATCTGCGATGTGATCGACGAGATCGCGACGAAGGTGGCGATCCCCAGGAAGATCCCGAGGCCCGTGAAGACGGCGCGCGACTTGCGCCTTCGCAGGTTCTTCCAGGCCAGTTTCCGAAGGTCCATCTGCGCCGCCTCCGATGCCTACTGCCGCTTCGCGGCGAAATAACCCTTACCCGCCGCGATGTCGGCCTTGCGGATGAGCATGTGGCCCGCTTCTTCCCTGTGCGCCAGCGGGTGGGGATTGCACCCTCCCTTCCTGTCGCCGATCTTGTCGCTTGCGAACTTCATCCCGCAGTTGTTGCAGATCATCCGCTCCCCCTCCTGGCGATACCCGAGGTCCGCCCGGAAGCAGACGTCGCATGCGTCGAACGCCGCGCGGTACCTCCCGTCCGGGCTGCGGAGGGCGAAATAGCGCAGGCGGCGGCCATCCGCCTCCATCGAGAGGAAGAGCGCCTTGCCGGAGTCGAGCCCCTTCAGCGGGATCTTCACCGCGTCGGCCGTCTCCGCAACGCCCGCCGCCTTCGCCACGGCCGCCGGAGATTTCTTCGTCAACCCGTCGAACACGCCCGCGTGCCCCGCGGCTGCGACCGCCGCGAGAAGGACCGCCGAAAGGACCGCCGCGCGCGCGCCCTTCGATTCCCTGTTCCCGACCGAACGTTTCATCCCGACGAACCTCCCCGTAATGATTTCCCATGTGAAAAGCACGAACCGTGCCGCTCTCGGAAAGACGGCTTGTCCTGCCGCGGAATCGATGGGTTACACGTTTTTCCCGGGCAGGATCCCCTCCCGGGAAGGAGGGGGCGAAGAATATTCTTCAAGGGATTGGAGAGTATTCTCCACGGGGGAATGTGCAACACTATGTCGTGGCGTGGTCGCGGAACATTCCCCCGACGAGGTTCCTCCGATGAAAGAGGGAAACGGGTACCTGCCGATCTTTTTCGACCTTCGAGGCGCGCGCGCGCTCGTCGTCGGGGCCGGCGCCGTGGCGGCGCGGAAGATCGACGCGCTCCTCGCGGGTGGGGCGTCGGTCACCGTGGCCGCCAGGGAGCTCTCCCCCGCCGTGGAGCGGCGGGCTGCGCGCGGCGAACTCCGCGCGGTCGCGGGAGAATACCGCGCCGGCCTGATGGAGGGGATGGACCTGGTCTTCGCCGCCTCCTCCGACCGCGCCCTGAACGGACGCGTGTCGCGGGAGGCGAGGCGCCGCCGCATTCCCGTCAACGCGGCCGACTCGCCCGCCGACTGCACCTTCATCCTCCCGGCGGTGGTCCGCGGGGAGGAGTTCACGGCCGCCGTCTCCACCGGGGGAAGGAATCCCGGCGCCGCCCGCGCCCTGCGGGAATTCCTGGAGGCCCATCGGCAGGAAATCGCCGTGAGGATGGAGCGTGGACGGCGCCGCCCGCGGATCTCGGGGCGCAAGGGAAAGGTCTACATCGTCGGCGCGGGCCCCGGCGACCCGGACCTTCTGACGGTCCGCGCCCTCGGGCTGTTGCGGAGCGCGGACGCCGTCGTCCACGACTACCTCGTTCCCCCGGAGATCCTCTCCCTGGCGCCGCGGAAGGCGGCGACGATCTGCTTCGCGCGGCGCGGCAGGACCTCCGGACACGGGGCGGCGCTGAAGCAGGCCGCCATCCACGAAACGATGGCGCGGCTGGCGCGGGAAGGGAAATCGGTCGTCCGCCTGAAGTCCGGCGATCCCCTGGTGTTCGGGAGGGGCGGCGAGGAGGCCGAATACCTTTCGCGGGAGGGGGTGCCGTTCGAGATCGTCCCCGGGATCACCGCCGCCTCCGGCTGCGCCGCCGCGGCGAACCTGCCGCTGACGCGCCGGGGCATTTCGTCCTCCGTCACGCTTCTCGCCGGCCACGAGGCGGGCGAAACGGGGGAAGGCGCCGCCGACTGGAAGCGGCTGCCGACGGACGGGACCCTCTCGATCTACATGGGGGTCGGGCGAGTCGAGGAGATCGCGCGGGAACTCCTCGCGGCCGGTTTTTCCGCGGAGACGGATTTCGCGATCGTGGAAAACGGGACCCGGCCCGGGCAGCGCGTCCTCCGCGGTTGTCTGAGGGACCTGCCCCGCGTCGCGGCGCAGTCGGGCATCCGCTCCCCGGCAGTGCTGTTCGTCGGGCGGACCGCCGCCCCCCTGCCGGGAGCGTCCGCCGCATGGCCCGACGAAACGGAGGTGACGGCATGACCGAGACCGATCTCAAGGAGCTTAAAAAAGGCGGGATGACGCACCAGACGGAAGCAGGGCTCTTTTCCGTGCGCCTCCACGTGGTCGGGGGCCGGCTCGGGACGGAGCAGCTGCGGCTCCTCCGCGAGGCGGCCGACCGGTTCGGCCGCGGGGAGGTGCACCTCACCAGCCGCCAGGGCGTGGAGATCCACAACGTTCCGCGGGGCTCCCTGGCCGCCTTGAAGGAGTACCTCGCCGCCTCGGGGGCCGAGGTCGGGGTCTGCGGCCCCGCGGTCCGGACCGTGACGGCGTGCCCCGGGTGCAGGGTGTGCGCCCGGGGCGTGATCGACTCCCCGGCCCTGGCCGGGGCGATCGACCGGGAATTCTACGGAAAGCCGGCGCCGCACAAGTTCAAGGTGGGCGTCACCGGGTGCGCGAACAACTGCATCAAGGCAGAGGAGAACGACGCGGGGATCAAGGGGCGGATCGAGCCGCGCTGGGAGGAAAAGCCCGCCTGCGACCGGTGCGGCGCCTGCCGGGCCGCCTGTCCCGCGAGGGCGATCGGCATATCGAAAGAGGGCGGATTGACCATCGACAGGTCGGCCTGCATCGGGTGCGGGGACTGCATCGCCTCCTGTCCCGCCGGGTGCATGGTCGAGCTTCGCCGGGGGTTCGCCGTCTTCGCGGGAGGAAAGTTCGGCCGGCTGCCGATCCTGGGGAAGCGGCTCCCGGGGATCCTGGAGACGGAAGCGGAGGCCACGGCGGCTGTCGGGGCGGTCCTCGGTTTCTTCCGCCTCCATGGAAAACCGCGGGAACGTTTCGGGAATACCCTGGAGAGGACCGGATTCTCCCCCCTGGAAGACTACGTCAAGGAAATCGTGGGGGCGGAAACCGGGCGTGCGATGCAGGCATCCATTGATCATGGGAAAAGAGGCCAACATGATCCGGAACGCTTACCTGAAAAAGATGGAGGAAGGTTTACATAAGCTGGAAGCGGAGATCGATTCCCTCGAGAAGTGGGCGGGAGGCGCATCGTCCGAGGCGAAGGAGGATCTTTCCCGGCGGATCGACGCCTTGAGGGGGAAGGCGGCGGTCGCCAGGGGAAGGATCCGCGACGTGCGGAAGGCGGGGGATGCGACCTGGGGGCGGCTGAAAATACGGACCGAGGAGGCCGTCGACGATGTCCGGAAGGATCTCGATGCGGCGGTCCGGAAGTTCCGCAAGACCGGGTCGGAAGACCGCTGACGGGGAGCCCGCCCCGCCTTCAGGCCAGGGTCTTCCGGAACCTGAGCGTGGCGGCGGCGAGCGCGGCCGCTCCCATGACGAACAGTGCGGCCATCTGGGGCCAGAGGATCTCCAGCCCCGCCCCCTTCAGGAAGATCCCCCGCAGGATCACCAGGAAATACCGCAGCGGGTCCAGGTAGGTCAGGTACCGGACGGCGGGCGGCATGTTCTCGATGGGAAACATGAAGCCGGAAAGCAGCACGCAGGGGAAGAAGACGAAGAACACCGTCATCATCGCCTGCTGCTGCGTCCCGCACACCGTCGAGACGAGGAGGCCGATCCCGAGGGTGGTCATCAGGTAGAAGGTCGTCCCCGCCAGCAAAAGGAACGCGTTTCCCCGGATCGGCACGTCGAACCACAAAACCCCCACCAGGGTGACCAGGAGAACGTCGACGTAGCCGATGATCGCGAACGGGAACGTCTTGCCGAGGATGAACTCGACGGGCGTGATGGGCGACACGAGGAGCTGCTCGATCGTCCCGACCTCCTTCTCCCGCACCACGGCCATGCTGGTGAGCATCACGGTGACCAGCATCACCAGCATCGCGATCACCCCCGGCACGAAGAAGTTCCGGCTCTCGAGGTTCTCGTTGAACCATGCGCGGGGGACCAGTTCCACGCCCGCGGCCGGGACGGCCCTCCCCGTGCGGCGGGAGACGCGCTGCGCCTGGACCTCCGCGGAGTACCGTCCCGCGATCCGGCCGGCGTACACGAGGACGACCCCGGCGGTGTTCGAGTCGGTCCCGTCGACGATGAGCTGCAGCACCGCCGTTCTGCCCGCCGCGATGTCTCCCGCGAACCCCTCGTCGATGCGAAGGATCACCGCCGCGGACCCCTTGTCCAGCAGCGCCTCCGCCCGGGACGTCTCCCGCGTCTCCGACACGACCCGGAAATGCCCGGATGCGGTAAACGCCGACAGCAGCTCCCGCGACGCGGGGCTCCGGTCGAAGTCCACGATCGCCGTCGGGACGTCCTTGACGTCGGTGCTGACCACGTATCCGAACACCAGCGTCTGGACCACCGGGATCACCAGGATCACCCCCAGCATCCGCGGGTCCCGCAGGACCTGGAGGAACTCCTTCACCATCATCCGCTTCAGCCGCTCCCGCACCCTTCGCCCCCTACTCCAGCTTCTTCCGGAACTTCCGGGACGCCGCCAGAACCACGAGCGCGCCGAACAGGGTGAGCAGCAGCAGCTCCCCCGCCAGGACCTTCAGCCCCACCCCCTTCAGGTAGATCCCGCGCAGGAGCGACACGAAGTAACGGGCGGGGATCACGTGCGTCGCGACCTGGATGGGCCGGGGCATGTTGCCGATCGCGAACACGAACCCGGAAAGGAGAAACGCCGGAAGGAAGGTGATCATCATCGCCAGCTGGCTCGCCAGCAGCTGCGACCGGGCGACGATGCTGAACAGCATCCCCATGGACAGGGCCCCGACGAGGAACACCGCCGAGGAAACGAAGAGGAGGGCGGCGCTGCCCCGCAGCGGCACCAGGAAGAGGTACTTCCCCATCACCACGGCGAGGACGACGTCGATCATCCCCAGGGCGAAGTACGGCAGCATCTTCCCCGCGATCAGCTCCGGCCCGGTGACGGGCGTGGAGATGAGCTGCTCCATCGTCCCCTGCTCCCACTCCCGCGCCACGGTAAGGGAGGTGAGCAGCGCCGCGATCACCATCATGATGACGGCGATCAGCCCCGGCACGATGAAGTTCTTCGACTCCAGCTCCTCGTTGAACCAGACGCGGGAACGCACCTCCAGGGGATCGGGAAGCGCGGCGATGCCGAGGCCCGCCGCCCGCCGCCCGGCGTTCTCCCGGGAGTACGCCTGCGAGACCCCTTCCGCGTAGCCCAACGCGATCGTCGCGGTGTTCGCGTCGGAGCCGTCCAGGAGGAACTGGACGGGGGCCGGGGGCGAGGCGGCCAGGCGCGCCGCGAAGTCCCACGGGATCACCACGGCCGCCATGATCCGGCGCTCGAGGATCGCCCGCTCGATTTCCGGGTAGCCGCGCGCGGCGATCCGCACGTCGAAATACCGGGAGCCGTCGAACCGGGAGACCAGGTCGCGGCTCTCCGGCGTGCCGCTCTGGTCCCACACGGCCAGCGGCACGTTGTCCACGTCGAGGGTCAGCGCGTAGCCGAACAGGAACAGGAGCAGCACAGGGATCGCGACGGCCATCCCCAGGCTTCGCGGGTCGCGGCGGATGTGGAGGACCTCCTTCCGGGCCACGGCCAGGACCCGCGTCGCGTTCATCGCCGGACCTCCCGGACCGCTTCTTCCTCCCGGTCGCGCGCCTCCACGAGGGAGACGAAGACGTCCTCGAGCGACGGGGGGATCCGCTCGATCCGGCTCGCCGCGAACCCCGCCCCCTCGAGGGCGGCCCGGAAGCGGAGGATCGCTTCCTGCTGCGCGTCCTCCACCACGGCGTGGATGGTCTGACCGAAGAGCGCCGCCCCGCGCACTCCGGGAAGGGTCTCCAGCAGCTCCGCCGCCTCCCGCGGCCGGTCGGTCCGGACCTCGAGCACCGCCTCCTTCATCAGGCTGGTTTTGAGTTCCTCCGGCGTCCCCAACGCCGCGAGCTCCCCGCGGTAGATGAGGCAGAGGCGGTCGCAGTACTCCGCCTCGTCCATGTAATGGGTCGTCACGAACACCGTGACCCCCTTCCCGGCAAGCTCGTAGATCAGGTCCCAGAACACCCTCCGGCGGATCGGGTCCACCCCGGAGGTCGGCTCGTCGAGAAACAATACCCTCGGTTCGTGAAGGAGGGCGCACCCGAGGGCCAGCCGCTGCTTGTGCCCGGCCGGGAGGTGGCCGGTCCTCTCGCGGCGGAGTCCGGAAAGCCCCGCCATTTCGAGCACCCAGTCCTTCCGGACTTTCCTGCGCTCCGGCGGGATCCCGTAGATCCCTCCGTAGAAGTCGATGTTCTCCTCCACGGTCAGGTCGTCGTAGAGGGAGAACCGCTGGGACATGTACCCGATGTGCTGCTTGATCTTCTCCCCTTCGGTCCGCAGGTCGAACCCCGCCACCGTCCCTTCCCCGGCCGACGGGGTCAGGAGCCCGCACAGCATCCGGATGGTGGTCGACTTCCCCGCCCCGTTGGGCCCGAGAAACCCGAAGATCTCCCCCCTGCGGACCGAGAAGCTCACGTCGCGTACCGCGACGAACTCCCCGAACCGTTTCGTGAGCCCCCGGACCGAGACCGACGGTTCTTCCGGCCCGGGCGTCATCCCGCGGCCCCCTCCCCGAAGGCGAGCACCGAGACGAAGACGTCTTCCAGCCCCGGCTCGACGGTGCGGATCCCGAGGACCGGAATGCCGGCGCCGGCCAGCGCTTCCTTCGCGCCTTCCGCCGTCATGGAGGAGTCGCCCAGCCCGGCGTGGATCCGGTCGCCGAACAGCCCGACGGCCGTTCCCGGAAGGAGCTCCTTCAAGACGGCCTGCCCCCGCCTCGGATCGGCGCACCGGATCTCGAGGATCGTCCCGCGGTTCAGCCGCTTCACCTCGTCCGGCGTCCCCACGGCGAGAAGGCGTCCCCCGTGAATCAGGGCGAGGCGCTGGAACCTCTCCGCCTCGTCGAGATAGGCGGTGGACACGAAGATCGTCACCTTTTCCTTGAGGAGCCGGTACAGGATGTTCCAGAATTCCCGCCGGGAGACGGGATCGACGCCGTTGGTCGGCTCGTCGAGGAACAGCACCCTGGGAGTGTGCACGAGCGCGCAGGAGAGGCCCAGCTTCTGTTTCATCCCCCCCGACAGGTTCCCGGCGAGGCGCCTCCGGAAGGGCCCGAGGTTGGAGAACGCGAGGAGCTCCGGGATCTTCTCTTCCCTTTCCCTCCGGGAGACCCCGTACAGGTCGGCGTAGAAGCGGAGGTTCTCCGAGACCGTCAGGTCGGGGTAGAGCCCGAACCGCTGGCTCATGTAGCCGATCTCGCGCTGGACCGCCGCCGTCTCCCGGACGACGGACCGGCCCATCACCCAGGCGTCGCCTTCCGTGGGATCGAGGATCCCCGAAAGGAGTCGCATGACGGTGCTCTTCCCCGCGCCGTCGGGCCCCACCAGGCCGAAGATCTCCCCTTCCTCCACCGAGACCGTCAGCCCGTCCACGGCGACGGTGTCGCCGAAAACGCGGCGCAAGCCTTCTGTGCGGATCGCCTCCGTCACGATCCCGGCCCCCTCCCCCTAGCGGATCTTTATGGCCGCGTCCGCCGGCATGCCGGGCAACAGCTCCCGTGCGGGATTCGGGACATCGATCTTCACCCGGTAGACGAGCTTGACCCGCTCCTTGCGCGTCTGGACGGTTTTCGGGGTGAACTCGGCCTGTTGGGAAATGAAGGAGATCCGGCCCTCGTAGCGCTTGTCCGGGAAGGAATCGGTGGTCACGGCCGCCGGCTGCCCTACCTTCACGCGCCCGAGGTCGGTCTCCTCGACGTATCCCCGCAGCCAGACGTTGTCCAGCGCCCCCACCGTGACGATGGGGGTCCCCGCCGCGACGTAATCGCCCGGCTCCACGTTCTTCGAAAGGACCATCCCGTCCAGGGGAGAGACGATCTCCGCGTACGACAGCCGCGTTTTGGCCAGCCCCAGCCCTTCCCGCGCCTGCATCACGCGCGCCCTTGCCTGGTCGATCGCCTCCTTCCTCGGGCCTTCCTCGACCAGCCCGAGCCGTTCCCCGGCCTCCCTCACCCTCGCCTGGGCGACTTCGTGGGCCGCCTGCGCCGCCTCGTATGCCTGCCGGGCGATGATCTCCCGCCGGTACAGCTCCTCGTTCCGCCGGTAATCCTTCTCGAGCCGGTCGGCATCCGCCTCGGCGCTCGACAGGGCCGCCTGCGCCGCCTTGATCTCCTGGGGCCGGGACCCCGCGACCAGCTCCCGCAACGCGGACTGCGCGACCTGCAGCTCGGCCTGCCTGCCGCCGACTTCCCGCTCGAGGTCGGAGGCGTCGATCCGGGCCACGGGCTGCCCCCGGGAAACCTCCATCCCCTCGTCGACGCGCCGCTCGGCCAGGCGGCCCGGAATGCGGGAGCTCACCTCCACCCGGGTCACCTCGATGTTCCCCGAAATCCGGACGGTCCCGTCATCCCCCGGGCCCTGCAGGCGCAACGCGACGGCCGCGGCCACGATCGCCGCCGCGGCTGCGGCGATCCCGATGACGACCATTTTTCGCTTCGACGGCTCCATCGGTTGGAATGATACCATCGACTCGCGCGGCCGGATCGACGTAAACTGTCTTTCTGAAAATACCGGAAGGCGGCGCGGGCGAGGGGAACTTTGGAGATCGACGAGCTGCGGAAACGGATCGACCTGCTGGACGACGTGCTGCTGCGCATCTTCAACGAGCGGGCGCGGCTCGCCCTGGAGATCGGCCACGCCAAGAAGGGGCTGGGGCTGCCGGTGTTCGACCCGGGGCGGGAAAAGCGGATCTTCGCCCGCATGAAGGGCGACAACCCCGGTCCGCTCGACGACGGCGCCGTCGTGCGGCTGTTCGAGCGCGTCGTGGACGAATCGCGGGGGCTGGAGCGGATCCGGTCGCAGGAAGAGGGACCGGGAGGATGCTGATCATCACGAAGAAGAACGCCCCCGAAGAGGCGCTGGACGCGATCAAGGAATACCTGATCAACCAGGGGTTCGACATCCACCAGTCCACCGGCACCAACCGCACCATCATCGGCGTCATCGGGGACACGGACTCCCTCGACGAGCGGGCGCTTACCGCCATGCCCGGCGTGAGCCAGGTGGTGAGGATCCGGAAGGATGAGTGACATGTACCGGAAAGTGATCGCCCCGGCCGTCGCCTGCGCGCTGCTCGCCCTCCTGGCATGGCTGGTCTACGCCATCGCCAGTCCGTTCCTCATCGCCATCGGCTGGGCAGCGACGATCACGGTCGTCACCTTCCCGATGTACGACAAGCTGCGCCGGAAGCTGGGCGGGCGCCCGGGCCTCGCCGCGACGCTGATGGTCCTCGGGATCGTCCTTCTGCTGGTGATCCCCACGGTGGGGCTGATGGGGGCCTTGAGCCGGCAGGCGGCGGACGTCTACCCGAAGCTCGAGGAGCTGGCCTCCCGGGGGGACTCCCTGCAGTCGGTCCATGAAAAGCTCGCCTCCTACAAAACCGACCCGGTCCTCGGCCCCGTCACCGACGCGGTCCGGGCTCTGCTCCCGGCGCCGGGCGACATCGGGACCACCGTTCCCGAAATGATGAAGAAGGCGATCCGCGCCATCACGGGTATGGTCACCGCGGCCCTTTCGAACGTCCTCGCCTTCCTGCTCAACCTGTTCCTCACGGTGGCGGCGCTGGGAATCTTCTACACCCGGGGGGAGGTCCTGGCGAAAGAAGTGACCTCGCTGCTCCCGCTTCCGGCGGGAAGGGGCCGGGAGCTCATGGGCCGACTCGGGGTGGTGACCCGGGCGGTGGTGAAAGGCGTGGGGCTCACCTGCATCGCCCAGGGCGCTCTGGGCGGCCTGGGATGGTGGGTCGCCGGCCTCCCCTCGCCGCTGCTGTTCGGGACGGTCATGGCGTTCGGGTCGCTGGTCCCCGTCGTCGGGACGATGGTGGTCTGGCTCCCCGGGGCGCTCTACCTTCTCATCGCCGGCAAGACGGCCGCCGGGATCGGGCTGTTCCTCTGGGGCGCTCTCGCGGTAGGAAACATCGACAACGTCCTGCGCCCTCTCCTGGTCGGGGGAAACATCGGGATCCCGATGCCCCTTCTGATCGTCGGCATCCTGGGAGGACTGTTCTCGTTCGGCCTGACGGGGCTGTTCCTCGGTCCGCTGGCCCTGGCCGTCCTGCTGTTCGTCCTGGAGGAGTACCACCGCGCCGTCGCCGGAGATGAAGCGGCGCCGCCCCCGGCGGGCTAGCTGTGATGTCTCAACAGGTTGTCCACGGGCTCTTTCTGATGGATGCTGAGTTTGCCGACTTAGCCTTCATCAGGAGGAGAGCGCCGTGGACATCCACCAGAATGCCGCTTTATCGCTAAAAGGTCGAGCCTTGATGG
>JACZKY010033676.1_pt1 | contig 17592 bp, 17 predicted proteins | sample 8237611 | NCBI WGS metagenome assembly JACZKY01 (sample SAMN16148055, study PRJNA663545) | marine sediment metagenome | biome: sediments and biomass from bioreactor inoculated with such sediments; feature: coastal sediments; material: methane- and iron-fed bioreactor; isolation source: Bothnian...
CCCCCAACTCGTACCCGATGATCCGGGAGTACTCTTCGCCGGCGATGCTGCGCACCGTGATCGATCTGGTCGCACACAGCGCCCCCGCCTCGGCAAGCACCACGGCCTCCTCGACCGTTGCCGGCACCAACGCCTCTGACCGTCGGCCCCACCAGTTCTCTGCCTTCTTCTTCGCCCACCCCGTGTGCTCGAGGCAGATCCACTCCGACTGGTACCGGTTGAATCCGATCCGGTATTCGACCCGCATCGTTTTCGGCGCGTCCTCTGCGGTACCGCGCTTGTGGTGAACGAAGTACCGTACCTCCCGGACGGGATGCTCCTCGGTCGTTACCTGCCCGGAGAGAATCCCTTCCGTGGACGCGGTCGCGTTATGCTTCTTGCGCTCCTTCTCCGGGAAGACGTAGCCGCAGTCGGGGCATATCGAATACCCCGCCGCGATTAGGCCTAGGCACTGAGGACACTCTTTGGCCGGTGCTTCCCCGCTTCCTCGTTGATCCCGCTCCTGGAGGCGGAGATCGTCTACGGGTCCGTGCCGCAGGACGTTTCCCCCAAAATCCAACACCAGGCAGTTCTCTTTCCCGGGAGATAGGCGAAATCCCCTCCCGACCATCTGGTAGTAGAGACCCGGCGATAGCGTCGGCCGGACCATCGCCACGCAGTCGATGTTAGGGGCGTCGAACCCTGTGGTCAGCACGTTCACGTTGACCAGGTACTTGAGCTCGCCCGCCTTGAAATCCGCCAGCACCCGGTCCCGTTCGATGTCGGGCGTGTCGCCAAAGACGGTGCCCGCCTGGACACCGAACTTAGAACGCAATACCTCTGCGATATGTTGCCCGTGGCCGACCCCCGACGCGAAGATGAGCACAGACCGGCGGCCGCCTGTCTGCTCGACGATCTCACCGCAGGCCGAGTCGACGCGGTCCTCGGTATTCATCAGGACCTCGACCTCATCGGAGATAAACTCCCCAGCTCGGATGTGCAGTCCCGAGATGTCGACTTTCTGCCGGCTGGCTTTGGTAACCAGGGGGCAGAGGTAGCCCTGAACGATCAGGTCCCTGACGCCGATCTCGTAGCAGACGTGGTTTAAGACGTTTTCCAGCCCACAGATCATCCCGCTCTTCATCCGGAACGGCGTGGCGGTAAGGCCTATCAGACGTACGTTCGGGTTGACCTTCCGGGCGTCTTCCAGAAAGGTCCGGTACATCCCATCCCCGTCCGGCGGGATCAGGTGGGCTTCGTCGATTACGATCAGGTCGAAAGAGTCGAATTCGCAGGCCCGCTTGTAGACGCTCTGAATGCCGGCGACGATGATCGGCTGGCCGGTATCGCGGCTTTTCAAGCCCGCGGAGTAGACCCCGGTCTTTATCCACCTCTCCGGGGCCACCTTCTGGATCTTGTCTCTTGTCTGCTCGAGTAGCTCCTTAACGTGCGCGAGGATAAGGACGCGACCGCCCCAGCGCCCGACGGCGTCCTTGCAGAGCTGTGCCATAACCGGGGTCTTGCCTCCACCGGTAGGGATCACGACGCACGGGTTGTCGTCCCGTCCCCGCAGGTGGCGGTAAATCGCATCCACGGCTTCCTGTTGGTAGAGTCTCAGTTCCAGCACTTATACATTCCCGATCCGAACGAGTGTCCGCCCGCCGGAGACGCACTCCTGTTTCTCGATCGACAGCCTCACGATCTGGCTGTCGTCCCGGTACGCCCCGCCGTGCTCTAGCGCATCAAGAAGCCCTTTCGCCAAGTTGTCGATGTCCCTGCGTTTCCGGTCGGGCGGGTAGACGTCAATCTCCACGCAGACTGGGCCTTCCAATGTTGGTATCCTCGCCGCCGCGAGGAGAGCGCAGACCCTTTCCCTGAACCTGCGCCCCTCGCGACTGATGAGCGTCCTGGGCCCAACCCGCCGGTAGTAGTGATTCACCGACGGCGGGAACGGCAGTTCCAGCTCGATCATTTCCGCGCCCAGGGAGGAGTGTTCGTCGTCTCCTGCTGGGGTTGTCCCGTCGCCGCCTCCTTCTTGGCGTACCCCTTGATCTCGTTCACCACGTCCCCGGTGTCTTCGCGCTTTTTGCACTTCACGGTGATCTGTAGAGGCAGGTTGTGGAGTTCGATCGAATCCTTAGGAGTCATCACTCCGATAGCTCGACATATGGCGGAGAGTTCCCCTTGCGCGATTTGCATCGCCTGCTTGTTCGGGTTGTCGAGGTTGAGCCGCGACCAGAGCAGGCGGTTCTTGTGCGGGCCGTCGATCACCTGGAACGTCAGTTCCAGGTAGTTCCCCGATCCGTTCTTGGTCGGTTTCATCTCCGAGCCCGTGATGACGGCGAGGTACTTCCCCGCCGGGATCGGCTCGAAGTCGGTGGCGGGCTCGACATTGGCTGCGTTAAATCCGTTTAAATTCGCCATGATCAGTTCTCTCCTTTGGGGGATTCGTTGGTCAGGTAATAGGCGTAGGCATTCCAGTCCAGCGGCAGCTCTTCCGGAAGGTTGAGACGATTCTTAGCCACGTGGGCCGGGCGCTCCTGCGTGCGGAGGATCCGCTCGCCGGTGCCAAGGCCCTGGCTGCGCTTGCGGTTGAAACCCTCCTCGGTCTGCTTGGTGTAGACCTTGTAGGTGGCAAACAGCACCTCGTCGCACCACTCCTGAATCACAGCGGCCGCGAGCTTGTGCAGGCGGGGTACGTACCGGTCGTAGGCTTCGGTTTCGGGGTTTTCGAACCGCTCGATTCGCGCATGGGCGATCAGAATGACCGTCATTCCTCGATCGTTGCGAAGGGCGGCGAGTCCTTCGAGAAACTCCCGCCACTGCGTGAGGGCAAAGGCGTATCCCTTCGCGTAGCCGATCTCCTCGATATTCTCGACGTTGCGCTTGCGGCATACCTCCGTCCAGATCATGCGTTCCAGCCAGTCCAGGGAATCGACCACGATGGTTTGGTACGGATGCGGCTCGGTGTAGAGCTCCGACAGAGCCGTCATTGCCTCGTTGAAGCTCGACACCAGCGGCAGCTTGTCGCAGTTGATCTCCCCGAGTCCGTCCTCGGTCTGCAAGAAAATCGGCTTGGGCGCAAAGGAGCCGAAGGTCGACTTGCCGATGCCCTGGGTGCCGTAGAGCATGACCCGCCTGGGAGCGGGGACCTTCCCGCTCCGGATCTGATCGAATAGCTTCATGAAGTCACCTCACTCGTTGGGGATTTATTGGCTTAGATCCAGTCGAACACCCGGATCTCCTCGTAACCGCTGGGCCAGTGGTCACGCTCGTGGCATACCTTTAACCGCTCTATGGCCTGCTCGTTTTCCTGCTGGCCGATCCCCAGGACGTTTTCCCCCATGCGCCAGGCGCCACAGCGATACGGCTCCCGCTTCTCCACGGCGATGAGGTAGAGAGGGACGACCGTTCCCGATACGCAGGCAAGAAGGGACCGATAGAAGGACAACTGGTGGACGTACCCGTAGCTACGAGCATCCGTCTGGAGGAAATCGAGGTTGTCGCAGGTTTTCAGATCGACGATGCCATGCTTCGGAGAAAGCCAATCGAACCTCGCCTGGCATGGGGTGCCGCGATACTCCGTGCGCACGACCCCTTCCGGAACTCCGTCTTCCAGCAGAGCAGCCGCATGTTCGTGGGCATAAACCGTGGCGTACATGTTCTCGATGAGCGCCATCTGGTCATGGGTCAGCACCGGTTTCCCCTGCGCGGCCGCCCATTCCTCAAACGCCTTGGTCCGACTACCGAAGCGCTCCCCTGTTTTGGGGTTGATCGGTCCCCCGAAGGCATACCGGTCCTCATAGGCCTGTCGACCCTCGAGGATCAGCGAATGGGCAGCCTGGCCAATCAAGTAGGCCGGGCGATCTTCATCCTGTATCAGTCCGAGCTGCTTTTTCCGGTACAGAGGCGGGTTGCGGCGGAAATCTGCCAGTTGGTGACTGGAGAGAAACTTGTCCCGCTTGGCGTGATAGACGTCTGCCGCCTCGCGGATTACAAAGGAGAGATCGTCCACGACGCTTCTCGCGTCGCTGCGCCGTCTTCGGAAAACGGGAGGAAGATCCATGCGGATCGAATCCATCGGCTACTCCCTCCCCAGCATGGCGAGGTAGTCCTCAATCGCCGGGTGCGGATTTAGGTTGGGCCGCTTCGGGAGGGCGCTGCCTCCGTCGTCGGGGCCGTCGTCCTCCAGCTGCCGCAGGAACCTCCGGCGGATGAGGTCGAGGTTCTTCACCAGCCGCCAGACGACTTCGTCGTCGACCCTGTGGACCGCCACCAGACCGCCGATCACCAGCGCCTGTTCCCGGCAGATGTCGCGGATCAGGTCCTTCACCTCATCCTTGCTCATCATCGTTGCGATGCCTCCTTCCGTAAGCGAATCGATCGCTCTTTGCCGGGTAAAGGCCCCTCGCCTCCGAAAAAGGGGACATGGCCACAATCACTTTTCGATTTCTTCGTAAAATCGCCTGATTGCCTCCTCGGCCCGCTGCCGGCGCTTCTTGGCCGCCTGGTATGCAAGCCCCAATTCCCGGGCGCAATCGACGACCTGCTTGCCGTACACCCGAGTGCTGACGATCAGCAGGAAGTCGGCCTCCGTGATCCGGCCTGCATCGACGTGCTCCCGAATGCGGCGGATCGCGATCTCCTCTTCCTCCCGGTCCAGGGTGATGGCAAGCGGGTCGATCTCTTCGCTTGTGGCTAGCGACAGGAACAGCCATTCCTCGGCGTTCACCTCTCGCTCCAGGCGATTCCAGATCCGGCGGTACTCGTCGTGAAGGTGGTGCGCGGTGTCGTTGATCACTTTCTGTACCAGGCGGTCCGGTCGAAGGGTGACGTCGATCCGTCGAAGGATCTTAAGGAAGGTCCAGACGAGGTTGTCCCAGAGCTCATTTGCGTCCCTGTCCCAGGTCCGCTTCTGGAAATGAAGGGAGAGAAGACCTGGCCAGAAGATGACAAGGAGAACCGTTGGCCAGCGAGGATCCTGGCCGGCGGTGTTCGCCGCGAGGAGCGGCCTTAGGATTTCGTCCTTGCGTGGATCCTCCGACGTCCCGGCCCGCATGAAGGCGATGACATTGGCCCACGTCGCAAATTGCCGCAGGAAGATGCTGGTGCGCTGCAGATCTCTTAGTAGTCCCTCGTACTCCTGAGTCCCAAGTTCCTGTTCGAGTCGCTTACGGTCCCGCTCCTTCGAAAAACGCGCCAAGACGCCCAGCCTTTATGGCCGGGCGTCTTGCGCCTCACAGTGGGCCGATCAGGGCGTCTTGCGCCTCGCGGTTGAGGTTCGAGTTGTCGCTTTAGACTTGGGTCACGGTTTCCGGGTAGTCGTTGGTACCTGTTGCGGCGGTTCGCGGGGATACTCGTTCAGAGCGCCACAGCTCCAGCACGTGGTTGTTACGGGAAGGCTTACCAGGTACTGGTGCTTTCGTCCGAATTGGACGTGGAGGCGGCTGCCTTCCGTCCTTCCGAGAAGTTTCCCGCAGCGCCGGCATCGCCAGTCGCAATCCATCGCTTCCCCTCCCCCGCGATCGAGTCCAGGGAAGCGACCGCTCCCCGTCGAGTGCGGATATCTTCGCGTGAGAGGAAGGAAACCGAAATGACCGGATGCTGACTGACTAGTGACTGACGAAAGGGGGATTACAGGGAAATAGCTGCGGATAGGTCAGTCGAGAACAGAAGTTTAATCAGTGCCTTGTGGTGCGAAATATTATCCATGTTATTCTTTCTGACAAAGGAAATTCCTTTCTTATAACTGACACATAATTGTTCCTAGCCAACAAGAATATTATATTTTTATCATCAATACATATGCCGCTATGATTTATTTTTGTCGTAACTTACTTATATCGGAAATTATACGACTGACACCATCCTTGCTCCCTCTAACTTTTACCGGTTCATCGCATATATCAATCAGAAAAACACCAAGTTTCATTAATCTTTCAAGCATCACCTTGTATTCATTAATGTCGACGGGTAATCTATCAAAATAATGATAAAATATTGTAGCAGGCAGGCTTCTATCGTTTGTTTTTGGAATATTAAGGGGGAGAGGGCGAGGAACATAGAAATATTTATCTCCGCTGGGAGGTGGGGCCTCACCTATTAGTAGAGTTTGTATCTCCTTGGGTCTATATTTTTCAGATTCTATAAAATAATTTATAGGCATCTATCATCACACAATTCCCAGGTTAAGTTGCGGGCCAAGGGTACGACGCTGGCTCCTTTAATTCCGCAAAGGCATGCAACGTGACCAATGAAGCTGTAAGCTTCAGCCAGACAGGAAGACTGACTCGCTATCATTGCATTATTCTAATTTAATTAATATTTCCTTTTCTATTCAATAAAGGTTTATATATTCTAATCAACAACTCCTCTAACTCATATCTTCCGAATTGCGCTTCATAAAATATTGCCGAACAAGAGTTTAAGTATTTATCTACAGCTTGGTCTTCTTTTACGGAAAAATATCGCCTTTTGCCATTAATTTCTTTTAGTTTAAATTTTAGAATCATCGTTCCAATATGCCTTCTCAAAGCAGAAAAATATGTTCTCCCACTGTGCGTGCAATGCCTTTCTCCAATATCCGAACTTTCTCCAACGTAAATAATGTCTTTTTTAGTGCTTTTAACTATATAAATACCCGGCACAGAAATACCATCAAACTTATTCCAGGGAATATATTTCTGTTTAGTAACAATATCTACGCCTTGTTTTAAATAAATGCCTGCATTCTCTTGAACATTGTCCCATGGCCCATTATGAATATTAATATTAGACTTGCTTCTTTTCTCTAGCTGAAACTTATTCAATGTTGTAGGAATATTTACTATTCCATATTCTTCAATCTCTTTTCGCCCAATGTACGTAGTCATAGTATTTATTTTAAAGTCGGAAATAGACATTTTAAAAGTATCATTTTTTGACACAATAGTATTAAAATAATTTTTATAATAATTAGAAGTTGATAATGAAAACTGCTGGCGTACTCGTATCTTTAAATTGTTTGCCTCACCTATATAGGTATTTCCCCCCCCATGTATAAAATAATTACCTGCGTTTATACATGTAATATCTCTTTGGCGCATTGGTACTGGTACTTTAACCAACTTATAGATTCCACTTGCAAGTATGCGCTGGGATTCCTGCTGCAGTCGACTCCATGTCATTTGCGGTATAGGCATATTGGCCTCCCACCTTCAATCAATATCAATTCTGCCTAACACTGATCAGACTGCAACTCCGCTGCAGGACATCTGGATTTATCATTCGCATACATGCATCTTCATTGCCAGTTCGCCGCCTCCGCCTTCTCGCAGGCGTCGATCTGTCTTTGCAACCCGTGAATTTTGCGCAGTACATCTGGATGCGCTGCGACAAGGTCCTGCAGGTGACGAAGCGCACGACCGTCTATGGGACATTGCCTACAGGAGTCAACGTAGGATTTTGCAGCCACCGCATATCGGCCGAGCCCTTCCAATGCAACACCGAGGTTCTTGTGGGCGTTGAACGCTTCCGGAGAAATCGCGATCGCCAAGCGGCAGTACTTGGTAGCTTCTTTGTGCCGCTTCACTTGGTTCAAGCAATACCCGATGTTGTTGTGAAGGAAATACCAGACCTGCCGGTCGCTGCCCGGTTTCAGAGAGAACGCTTTTCCATACCACCGGATAGCCGTTTCGAAATCTTTTTTACCCTCATTTACCTGACCAATGGAAAGCAGGCAAAAAGCTTTCTCATCGTCGGAAATTACCAGTTCTAATACTTTTTCTAAGTACTCCTGAGCGCAGTCGAACCTAAACTTTTCTGCGCAATATCTGGCAAAAAACATTAGATGACCCGCAATTTCCTGCTTATCCTCCAGGTTGGCTTCCGCCATGGAGATTACTCTTTCGGGGTTGTATATTGAATTGGTTTCCCAGACCGAAACGAAGAAGTCATGACTTTTCCCGGCGCGCATTTTCGGATCCTTTCCTGCTTTGGCTAACGTGCGTGAAAAGAGGGATTGTCTGAACAGGAAGAGGCCGAAGGGCTAGGGAAAGCTCAACGACCTATCAGGCAGCTCACCACGTCGGTGATTCCGCGAACGCTTCCTCCCGCCTCCCAAAAACGGCATTCCAGCGGAGAGACGATTCCTGGCACACCCGTTTTAAACCTTTCCTACCCCCTTTTCAGTAACTCGGGGATAACACAGGGATCGCCCAAAATACATCTCGGTATAATAAACTCAAATAATCTGCTCACAGTGACCGTCCTTGGATCGGCAATCTTTATCCGGAGAAACCCGTTTCGAGCAACTTCTTTGCGCCGGTCACATGTTTTCGAATCACCGCATCGTTGACCGTGACATTGCCCGGCGGCAAAGAAAACCGGTACTGTTTTGCCCCATTATTCTCTACCAATTGATCGGCGTTTATATCCGAAATCTTCAATGCCTTTTTCAGGCGTCGTATCACCTGGTGGTAGTTATCGATCGAACCAAGTTGATCACAATCAATCCACCCGAGAGATATCCTCTGTGATGCAAGCGCCAGCTGAAGTGCCGCCCCGAAGGATCGCTCGGTCAGCCAGATCTCCTTACCGTCGATCGTCACCAGATGCCGGCGCTTCTTCGGCCTGCCATCCAAGTGAATGCGTGCATCGGAGAGATATTGGGCGCCCAGAGGATCCGATGGCGGATACTCCCCCGGCCACTCTTCTTCCTTCGCCGGTTCTCCGGTAACCTCGTCGAAGGCGATGTCCGCTCCCTCGGTGATCTCCTTGATGTTCAAGATCTCGATGACGCGCCGTCGCAAGGTCTCCGCCAAAGGTTTTGTGAGGAGTTTTTCCAGTTTCTCCTGCGGAGTTTCGACAATTGTTTCGAGTTTCTCATATCCAGCGTTGACAAGAACCATCACGCGCCCTCGGCCCAGGCCAGGGACTCGCGTGGACGCGAGACGAATCCCTTCCGGCGGAACACCATAAAGCAGGCGCTGCGAAAGGGTAGCGGCGTTCTCCACCGCCTTGTCCGGCCACCCGGAGACTTTCGCCATCCCGGCCAGTGTTTCCGCAAGCCACGCGAAATCTCCTGAGAGCGAGTGCATACTGCCTGAGTAACAGTGAAACCTCTTCTCGAGGGACCGCGTCGGCTCCCCCATGACCCAGTCGTACATGAGAAGAGTCTTCTTCCCTCGCTTGACCTCGTTGTAGCTTCCCGAATAGTCGTCCAGCGCCGGTGTCATCCGCTGCCGGCTAATCTTGGGCAACGCGGACACGGTCTGCGCCAGGGACTCGAAGTACTCGCCGGATCCAGACTCTCTCGATGACAATCCGAAGTAGATCCCCTCGCCGTCTTCGGTGCCAGATACAGCCCACAAGATCTCCAGGGGATCGAGGTCCGTGGCCACCTCCATGCTGGCATTGATGAAGTGCGCCAAAGCCGCAGCGGTGTCCACCGTGACCCCCTTGGCCGCCGCTAACCGTCCGAGCCTTGTGGCGAAGAGCCCTTTGGGCTGATGTTCGATCAGCCCGCCTTCGATGCACCGGTTGAGGGAATTTGTGAGCTTCTCCCTAAATCCTTCCCTTTCCCCGTTCCCACGCCAGTGCAGCATTCCGGTATACGAGGCAAGCAAGATATCGGCGATCTCTTCTTCGTCTCGGCAGATATTCGAGGCCACAAGGTTTAAAACATGCTGCGCAAGAGGAACGCGGGCAAGTGCAGGTTCGACGTCACGCAGTTCCCCGCTGACATACGCATCGAAGTACATCCCCATTTCGAACTCCGAAGGCGCGACGATTAAGGCACGGCCAAAGCTCTCTTCCAGCCCCAAGCGTCCCGCGCGGCCGCTGGTGTTTTCGTATTCACCCTGGGAGATGGGTATCGTGACCCACCGCCCCGTCCTGTCGTGCTCCCAGCGGTACGGATCGATGAATACGTTGCGGGCAGGAAGGTTGATTCCGACCGCCAAGGTCGTCGTGGCGCACACCACCATGATCTCGTTCCTACGGAACCCCCTCTCGATGACATCCCGCTGGTCGAAGTCCAGATCAGAGTTGTGGCAGGCAATCCCGTGTTCAAGCAGCTCCGTCAGGACGTCCTTGCCTTCCGAATCCTCGAGGTCGGCAAGCTCTGTAAGCGCCGTCGATGCTGGCTTGACCTGCAGGCCGTGGGCGATCCTGCGGGCGGCCTCAACGGACTCCTGCTTGCTCTTGCAGAACACCAGGGACTGATCGCCGTTCTTGGCGAGCGAGCGCACCAGCGAGACCAACGTTTCCGCCGGGTCGCTCCCCACGCGGAAATCGAATTTCTCCTCCCCGCGTTGACCGCTATTGTGCTCGATGTAGTGGAAGGTACCGTCGTGCAGCACGCCCTTCCGAAGTTCCACCGGACGGCTGTGGTCTTCGCACAACTCACCCCCCATCCAGTCGGCGATGGCTTGCGCGTTTCCTAGGACAGCGGAAAGCCCGATGACCTGTGGCTTATCCTGAGCGAGGAGGATCTTGGTAAGAAGGATCTCCAGCCCTGGGCCGCGGGTCGGGTCTCCGATCATCTGGAGTTCATCAACCACAACCAATCCGACATTGCGCAGCATGGCGGGGCTGGCCACCAGGAACGCCTGCATCTTCTCGAAGACTACGATCGCAATGTGGAACTTGCCTCGGAAGATGTCCTTGTCGTACTCCTTCCGGTCCCGGGTCGAGACGACCACCCGGACGCCCAATGAACCGTACTTCTTCGTGAACTCCTGGAACTTCTCTTCGGCAAGCGCCTTCTGAGGCACGAGGTAGATAGCCCGGTGGTTCTTTCTGGCCGTGCGCACCGCGGCCATTTCCCCGACGAAGGTCTTCCCCGAGGAGGTCGGCGAAAAGATCACCGCGTTGTTGCCGTCTAGGATCTTCCCCTTCCTGATGGCAAGTTCCTGGATGGGAAGAAGTTCCCGGTGGCCGGCCGCTTTCCACAGTTCGATGATCCGATCGTCAATACCGAACGCTTCCAAAGTATCGATACGCATTGCAGTGCCCTCGAAAAACTCTTCCGTTGGAAAAGGGGTTACCCGGTCTCGCTTCCGACTCGTTTCCGAAACGTCGGGGAATCAAAGTACCGCTGCACTCCGATCACCTTTCCCATGATTCGGAAATCACCCGATCTGACGTAAATGGGTACCATGGCAGGGTTCGCAGGTTCGAGGCGCACACCGTCTTTCTCCCGAAAGAACCTCTTCAGCGTGGCATCTCCATCGATCATGGCCACCACGATATCCCCGTTATCCGCTGTCTCTTTCTTCCAGACGATCACGTAGTCGCCGTTCAAGATCCCGGCCTCGATCATGCTGTCGCCTTCCACGCGGAGGGCGAAGGTCTCCCGACCACGGAGCAGTCCCTTATCGGCGACCACCCTGCCGGTGTCATCTTCGATCGCCTCGATCGGTCTGCCGGCGGCGATGCTCCCGATGACGGGAACATCCACGACATCGCTTTCCACCCGATCCATCCCGGCAACGATTAAAGAACGCGCTCCCCGGGATCCCCTTTTCAAGTGCCCCTTCCGCTCGAGAGCAGTGAGCAGGTCGAAAACGCTGGAGCTCTTAATCCCAAAGGCATCCCCGATCTCGCGGACGGTCGGCGGCATTCCCTGCGCTTGCATGAACCCCTTGATCCAGTCGAGGGTTTCCCGCTGACGGGGGGATAGCTCCTCTGCGTTGGCCATCGCCATGATCCTTTCTTCCTGATGTATTGTCCCGCCCTGGCCCGACAATCCCTGTCGCGGTTGGGACGGCTGTAACTCTTATGCTATACCTAACAAATGTTAGGAGTAAAGACCCGCGACAAAGATTTCTGTTTTCTTTAAACATTTCAAAAACTTCCAGAGATGTCCCCTACTGACCCAAAGCAGGGCCTTTATCTACTGGATGGCATAAATAATGACGTGAAAATTCAATCATTTAGCTTGATGCGGGGTACCCCGCGAGGTATAAGTGTCATCAGAAAGTAAGAAAACGCGAAGTAAAACAACAGGTTGGAAGGAGAGAGACAGATGAAAGAACAGAGCGGATACTCCGCGGGGCCCTTCACCGTAGACGAGATCGGGTTCATCCAGATCGCCCAGACAAAAGTCCTGGCGGCAGTTGCCCGGGGTGAGGTCGACCTCAACCGGGTCGCCCGGGAAGAGCTGGCCAACAGAGGCCTTGGACTTAACGGGGAGTGGGTGGGATTTCAGACGGCGCGGAAAATCCACGGACTGGACAAATAGGGAGGATACAACGATGGCGAGAATCGGAGCAAAAGCAGAAGAACCGCGGGTGACCTGCCCGGTGTGCGGCGGCACGGAAAAGACCTCCAGCTACAACGTGGATAACAAGATGTGCTCCCGGTGCTGGGATTACCTCTCCCCCGAGGTTGGCGGAACGGACCACGGAGTCTTCATGGTTCGGGTCCAGACCAGAGACGACGGGCGTAGGTCGGCGGAAATACGTCCCCGCGGATTCTGGTCCGCCTGCATCGAAATCCGAGAGATGACCGACTTCTCCTACAACGACGATACGCACGAAACAGAGAAGAAGATCCGAGTCGAGGTTTCGTGGGGATCGGGAGGTACAGACGGAACGCACGACGAGATCATTCCCGGACAGTTCAGATCCTACGCCGAGAATTTTGCAAACGCGATGGACCACGCTGTCAACATGGCCAAGCTCTGGAAGATGGAGCGCCAAGAAAAAAAGGAGGTGTAAGGCAATGAACCTGAAAGAGAGACTCAGCAAAAGCGCGGACGGTAAGACCTGGGTGATGCCTGAAGGGAAAAAGAAGGCGACTAAAAAGAACTCCGGCAAGAAAGTGCAGGCTGCCACGAAAACGCCGAAAGAGAAGAAGGTCGATAAGCGCACCCCCGTGCTGGCCGCCTTCCCGAACCGTCCCGCAGAGCTCGTGGTGACGTTCAAGGGGGCTTCCCACACGGCGACGGTCAATCCGGACGGAACGATCACGGTCAAAGACAAGACATTCAACAGCCCCTCCCGGGCCGGGAAAGAGGTCACGGGCCGCGAGGTGGACGGGTGGACCTTCTGGAAGTACGAGGACCCGGGCGATGGGCTCAAGAAACTCGACAACCTGCGTAAAAAAGGTGAGTAACCCTTGAAAGATCACATTGATCAACATTTCCAGCGTCTGTCGCATACCATTGGATCACTGGTACGCGAAAACCAAGGCATGTCCCCTATTCCGAGCAAAAAGGGCCTTTACCCTCCGAAAGCCACCACACCATTCGGAGGGGCTATGGTACCGACCACGGAAATTTCTTCCCCCCTGCTTTCCGTCAAAGAGGCGGCAGTCTACTTGGGAATGTCGAAGGATTGGGTTTACGAAAACATGAAGAAATTGATCCCTCACATCAAGATCGGCGGTTCGGTCAAATTTCGGAAAGGGGACCTGGATCGATACATCGCTACCCGAACCTTCCAACCGATGAACACGAAAGACGTCAAAACGCCAATCGCTCTCAGGGAGTTCTTGCGTGAGCCGGGTATATAAGGTACTAGCCAAAGGCGGCAGACCTCGCTGGTGCGTCTGCGTAACGTACCGAGGTCAGAAGTACCGCGAGGTCGCCGGAGATACAAAACAAGCGGCGCTAAAGCGCCTCCGCGAACTCGAGGCACGGCTTGATCGGTTAGGAGATCTGACCCCAAAGCGTGTCCCATTTGAATTCTTGTGCAACGAATATCTTCAATGGGCGGTTGTTAATCTCGCGCCTAGAACCCGGACGGAACGGGAATACATTATCCGGGTACATCTGAGACCTTTTTTCAACGGTCTGGTCAGTGGCATCGACCCCCGCTCTGTAGAGGCTTACAAGGCCACGAGGCTCCAGATCCCGATCGCACCGATCACGCTCAATACCCATCTGAAGGTCTTATCCTGCATCCTGAAATACGGCTTGGAGAATAGACTTGTATCCGAATTGCCCAGGATTCGCCGAGTGAAGGTTCTAAAGAAGACGCCAAAGTTTCTCTCTGCTGAGGAGATCGGGCTGGTGCTGGCTGCGGCCCGCTCCGATGTCCGGCCAATGCTGCAACTTATGATCTTTACTGGACTGAGGAAAGGAGAGATCCGCCACCTGGAATGGAGTGATGTTGATCTCGAAAACCGCCTGCTCCACGTCCAAGTGAAAGAAGCTTGGAACCCAAAAAGCGATAACTCGGCGCGGACGATCCCGCTGTGCGAACCTGCGGTCGAGGCCTTAAAGGCAGCCCAGGAGCGAGCGAAGAAGAGGAATGTTCAGAGCTCGTTCGTATTCCCTGGCCGAAAAGGTGGCCCATTAAACGATGTGCGGGAAAGTTTAAATGGCGCCTGCAAACGCGCTGGCGTGCCTCGGATACACGTTCACGGCCTACGTCACACATTTGGGTCACAGATGGCGATGGCGGGAGCAGATCCGTTCGCGATCATGAAGGCGATGGGACACGCCGACATCAAGACGACGATGATTTACGTTTCCTTAGGGAAGAGCCACATCAGGGAGCAGGTAGAAAAGCTAAATGGGATCCAATTGCTCCCGCCAAAAACCAATGTAATCAAAGCACTGCTACCCTCATCAAGTACCCGCTTAAAACCACTTACTGGAGAGAATGCTTTTAATTAACATAGTATCCAAAAGGGGACATTTACTGCTTCTTATCATCCTCAAAGGTGCGAACAATTAGCGTAGACCAATCCTCGATGGGTTTGTCTTTTTTAGCCTCAAGCCATCTGGTTAATTGGTGGGCATTGTTTTCTGCAGCAAAACACTTTCCCTCAAAGAAAACCACCTGACATTCCATAGTAGTCAATACAATTTCATCACCTTTACGCGCCACTAGATGTGTACTTAGTAAATTTTCTACGAATGAATCTACACTGCCGGTTTTCTTCTCTGCGAAATCAATAAAATCTTGGTCTATTGCACTAACAACAACTCCTTTACATAAACGGCTTATAACCGAGAATTGCCCATCATTCAGTTCAGTGGGTTGCCAATTACGTACATCCCCTTGTGTACTCAGCGTTTTTTCCTTATAAGGGTGATAAATATATTCCCATCCCGAACGACCTCCGACAGTCACCGCTTTTGTAGAAAGGCAAGGATTCAGAACTTCCTCCTCCACTCCATCACTCCAAATATCCCCTAAACCGAAGAAGTAATCCAAGCGTGACCATATCATCTCAAGCATAATGCGTATCGGGTTGTGTCGTGTTGATAGAAGAAACGGCCACATTCCGTTGAGCATTGGAACTGTGTAGGGAAATCCATTCGCCTTCACCAATGAATATCGCCCACCGATAATAAGCTGTGGGAAGCTTCCTACTCCCATCCCAACTGGATTGACAAGTCGTTTTTTCAGTAGTCCCCAAATATGATCTCGGAGAGTTTTCTCCTTTTTCCAACCGTGATGTCCAACCACTATTCGTGTAGGGGATAAAAACTCCATAATAAGGATGTGGTAAATCATTTCGAGATCGAATGGAAGTCTTCCAACCTGATTGTGGGCTGGAGCCGCAATCCCTGTGATTTGCGCAAAGATCCTTTGTGGTCCCCGGATATTGAATTTTATCCCTTGAGCCTCATCGCTTTCGACGTAAGAAGAATAGAGATCTAAAACTTTCCGGAGATGAAAGTAACTACAGGCAAGATCCTCCTCGCCAAGCCTCTTTTTTACTTCAAAAACAGCAAGCACATCTTTTATTGGCCATCTGTATTTATCGGTAAATGAGATCCGCTCTCCTTGACCTCGCACGAGCATGCAATCTATTTCTCCCGATACTTGTTCGCCAAAATAGGCAAATCCCCGCACTACTCGGAGGCCAAGTTCCTCCGGAATGGTTCGAGATAGAATCTCTCTAGTAAGCCCTTCATACATATCTCCTATTGTAGGGCCATGAGCAATTTTTTCTTGGTCCAGTTTTTCCCGTTCTTCATCTGCAAACGCTTTTAATAAGTCAGCAACTGTTTTGATCATTAGAATTTCCCGTGAGGACGTTCCAAGTCGCACTCCCGCCACAACTTCACATAGAAGGGCAGGAGAACCTCGTGGCTCTCAACGTCGAAGCTCTCGATCATTCCTTCATGGCGTACGTGGTCTTCGACCATCCGGCCACCGAACCCACGTCCAAGAACGGGGGGAAGTGCCATCCTATGGCCGGCCACCCCGTCGACCCCCACAATGAAGCGAAGGGGCAAGGCAAGACTGAGATGGTCTTTGGCGACGCGGATGTAATTGGCCAAGCTTGTGTCGAAGACCTGCTCGATCGCAGAGCAAGGGAAAAAACCAAAATCCACATTTGCGGATTCCTTGCAATGATCCTCTTTGATCATTGATGCCTCCACGCCCCATATCTCCCTTGTTCGTTTCAGAATCTGCGTCAGCGCGCGTACCTCACCGGTTGCTTGGTCCATGCGTACCGCGGCAGCGCCGTATTGGTTCCTTATCCATGTAAAACTAGAGGATGTATAGTTTCGACTCATCGGCTTGATGCGGGATGTCTTTGCGATATCGTACGCATCTGCCACACTCAATTCAGCAGCATGACGCGTCGGAATCAGCCTCAGATACAACTTGGCACCATCGAGAATACGAAGCTCCAACCCCTTCCCTTCTCCATGAAATGCGAACGGCTTCGCTTGATCGTAAAAGATAGACGGGCTACCGGTCGAAGGAGTCTCCGCAATTTGGTCTACAGACGCTGAGACATTCAGCAACCCACTCTCGATGATCGATCGGATGGCTCCAGTAAGGGCATTCGCGAGTTCCTGCTTCTCTCGATTCCTCTCATCCGTCAAAGCCTCCGGTGACAGGCAGTAGCGAATCGGCCACCTGCGGTGTTGCAAATCAAAGGGCAGGCCATCCGGGCCTCCATAGTTGGTGTTCATGACAGCGATGTACCTTTCGGGTCCGATCGACTTCAAGGCATAGCCAAGCTCGATAGCCACGTTTGGGTTGGGAATCATGTCGCCGGTTTCTGTCGCTCCCACATAGGTGAGATCGGCAACAAAGAGCGCGCAATTATCGATCTTTCCGCAGATCGTACGAAAAATCTCCGGATGCCCGGGTGTCCCCTGAGTGTCCTGGTCGACGCGCAGAACCTCTTCGACTTCCAGTTCGCGAGCGAGTTTTCGCACCGCAATATCAAGAGCTTCCCGAATGAAGTGACGAGTGATCTTTGGGTCGAGATCGCTTTGCCATGAGTAGAAGATGACGAATGGCATGCGGCCCTCAGGTGGAGAAATGTTGTACCGTCACATTAGCCCAAGCGAATCCCGCGAGGCACATTATTTACCATGCGGTCATGGTGCAATCCACCACTTCACGTTCAACAGGGCTGGGTCAATCATAGGGTAAAAAAATCCGCGGGACAGAAATGGGACATATTTGCCGCTTTAACGAGAAAAGGGATCTCGGCGGTCAGCCGAAATCCCTTTGAGTATTGTGATGGTGCCGAAGGCGGGATTTGAACCCGCACGGGTTTCCCCACCACCCCCTCAAGGAGCCCTAGCCCTCGCGATACACTACAATCCATTTCATTATCAAATAGTTACCGCCATGTAAAAACCATACATTCGGCGGATTTAGGCAGATTTCGGCTACCTTCCCAGGATTTTGGACACAAATGAGA